>Ga0247734_1002642_pt1 | contig 11438 bp, 12 predicted proteins | sample UWRJL103311B2_FD_180933 | JGI IMG/M metagenome (GOLD analysis project Ga0247734, IMG submission 180933) | Plant litter microbial communities from Arlington Agricultural Research Station in Wisconsin, United States - UWRJ-L103-311B-2 | ecosystem: Environmental > Terrestrial > Plant litter >... | reverse complement strand
CGTGAAGATAGATGCTCTGTGAATAAAGGAAAACTTGAAGGGGAGGATTGATTTATATTCTAAAATCAACTCTCTAAAATCTAATGGAAAAGTGAGCCATAGTTCATGGTCATACTGGAAATTAAAGTAGAGATACGATGCTAGTCGAGTTCTAAACCTTACGAATACTGTAAAATCGGCACGAAATTAGTTACTCTAGTGTGGCAATTGAGCTCGTATACTATGCTTTATATGGCTAGACAGTAGCATGCGAAAACTACAACCGTCGGTTCGGAAGTGGATCAGCAAAGACCCCCAAAACTAGGAATCTCAGTTGACTCGCGTAACTTCAGCTCTTGTAGACAGATGAATTAGAGCGTTGTAACCCCTGACGTTCAATCTGCGCTAAGCAAGGTAGATTAGGCGAATCAGCGATAGAACTACCCCGGAACGGACCGGTGTCACCGATATTTGAGTAATAGTGATAAATGCAGCATGGACGCCGAGATCTGCAAGGATACGAAATTATAGTTGCGAGTGTCGTACTATCGTACATTCGTATTTCGTCGTAACTGTCGGCAACTTCTGCAATCTGACTATCACCTACACATATCCAGGTTAGAATGACAACATTATTATGGAAGCTTGGTTACCGGAACCGGAACCAGAGAGATACAGTGGCCAGGTTGCAAGCAATAGGAGAGATGGATGGGTGGCAGGCAGATGTTTCTGTCGTATACAGACATGGCTGGTGCGATCGCCGACGGCTATGCGACCATCACCATCAATGCTGGACTTGGAAGTGCTAATGAGTTTACTACCCTTGATGAACCTATGGTTTCTACACTGCTATTAGGGGTTACAGGCTGAGAAGGGGGAGAACCTCTTACGGCAGTCACTTGAAATCAGAGAATTCAAGAAGGCATAATGTGTGCGAAAACTTTGAAAGAAGAGATATAGATTAGTACTGGAACACGATAACTTTATATGGTATCTATGTTCCAATTCATGCTGTTCCTATTCGCTCACATCTTTGTGCTTGTTCAGCCCTGCTACCAATTATATGCTGCAGAATGCCACTGTAGCTCTGTGGGATAATTGTTCCAAACAGGGGAGCGTCTTGAGGTTCTTCATCAGTATCGACATGCTCCCAATAGCTTAATGATTCAGATGTTATAGTTGCGATCATCTGGACTGCCTCTCCGTCTTTACACATGCTTTATTCACTGGTGTACAGCCCCTTTCAAGTCACTGGCTCACTACTACTTATACAACGACGTTTTTAATACTGCCATGGAAAACATGTGCTGGGTGTTTTGTATGAACTTCCCTGGGATACACTGCGGAGATTTCGTACAGCATTTGTTATAAAAGTTCTGATTATAAGCACTTTCCTACACTCGCTTCTAGCGCAGTTTTACCAAGCCCTTCACTGGCAAATCTCTAGAGCTGAAACCCACCTGTACATTGAAGAAGCCACTTGGTAAGACCCATCTTTGGCTGATTACGTCCCAATAGCTCAAATCTCTCCTTGTAAGCAGAAGCTCAACCTTGCGCTCCTCGCCGGCTTTCAAGAAGACCTTCTCAAAACCTCGCAGCACACGAACAGGTGTACCAGCAGGTATGGATGCATTCTTGGGCAAGGTGAGATATAGCTGCACCACTGTGGCGCCAGCAACTCGACCTGTGTTCTTGACCTTTGTTGAGACACAGATAAGTTCAGTCCAAAGCTCGGGATTGCCACCTGGTCTGACAGTGATATCGGGATTTGCAGCTGCAGCAGGATCTCTAATCAATTTGTTGATTTTGAGATCTTTTGCAAGCGTGAAGTTGGTGTAGCTTAGACCGAAACCAAACTCGTAGCGAGGTACGATGTTCTTAGAATCGAAATGACGATAATCGATCATTTGGCCTTCTGTAAATTCTGCTTGCCAACTCGTCGGGGTAGAGACGGAAGTGAAATTTACAATCGGGAATTCATAGTCTGACTCATTCATTGGGATCGTGTAGGGAAGCTTTCCAGCAGGATTATAGTCCCCCCAGAGAATGTCGACGATGGAATTGCCAGTTTGCTCTCCTGGAAGATGAGCAGCAATGATTGCTGTGACGTTAGGGTTGTCAGCCCATGGCATAGTGTTGATACCAGCTGAATGGGTTATGACAACCGTGTTCGTACATCTCTTTGCGACATTGTTAACTACTAAAGTTGAATTCCAGTCGGCTTCCCATTGTGTACGGTCGTGACCCTCACTGGCATAGGTGTTCACAAAGACAAAGCAAATATCTGGGGTTGGATAAATGCTACTGAAGTCATTTGCAGCCAAGATTCGATTATTTATGATGTATTGAACTCGAGCTCCGGTGCGTAGAGCACGATTCTTAATTGCGTCCAAAGGAGAAACTGTAAGCCAAGTATTAGTATGATTCGACAACCTGCAAAAGAAGTCATAAATCACCACTTCGTTAAGAATGCAATTGCTACGAGAGTCCAGACAGACAGAAAAAGTACTTACCAATGGAAACATGTCTTCCAGCGCCAGATCCACCTCCGATATCAAGTGTACCAATCTCCTGGCCAAAAATACTAGACTCGCCAGGCCATGATAAACCTGATACAAGATCTCCAGCATCACCTCCAAAAACGCCGATGTTCTTTACTTTTTTAGAATCAATGGGCAACACTGCCCTGACGTTCTTTAATAACACACTTCCCGCAGAACCCAACTTTCGAATCACCTTTTCATGGTCTCTTCGAACGTCTCGAGCGACGGGCTGTGGTCCAAGGAAGGATGGATCGTACAATGTTCTGAGTACGGCATTATTTGCTGGGTCAATTGTTGGGAAGTCTTTGTCTTGACCAAGCAGATAGTATGGTATCATGACACGTCTAACCATATCATCCACACGAGCAACTGGTAGAGATCCATTATTCACGGCCAATGTAATATTACCACCGTAGTAGGAAGTTCCCGCCTGTATTGTATCATAGCCGATTGCTCCAGGCATGTTGGCATCTAGCCCTCCCTTTGCCGAAGCCACACCAGCGTGAACAGCGAAGTAATCGGAACTGACATACCCAGGAAAGCCAAGTTCCGTTTTTAAAAGGCCGTTAAGAAGTTGGTTATTCTGGCATGCATAAGTCTGGTTGACACGATTATATGAGCACATGATAGAAACAGTACCAGCCTTGACTGCGTCAGCAAAAGGCCAGAGGTAAAGTTCGTGCATCGTTCGGTCGTCAACGTTGGAGGAGATGGCCTCAATCTCAGTTCCATTGGGCAAGAAGGTGTTGGTTCGCTGTGTTTCTTGTTCATTGGCGATGAAGTGCTTCGAAACAGCCTGCACACCAGCATCTTGAATACCACGAATAGTGTTCTGCATCGCAACACCTGTTAAGAAAGGATCAGGCGAAAAGCCTTCCCAATTACGGCCCCCCAATGGATGACGACCGAGAGGTCCGGCGGAAGGGCTTCTCTCATGTCAGTAACAATGTTTTAGACTTTGAAATCTGACAATTTACCCTAACAGAACATGGACTCCTTTATCTCTGAATTCAGTTGCTAGTGCGTTTGCTCGTCCATAAATGAGATCTCTGTCCCAGCTTGCTGCAGCAGTCAAGCCCGCAGGAAAAATGCTGATAAGATCGACACGGTTTAAAGCCGTCGGTCCATCCATAGAACAAATTCCGTTGAAGCCGAGCTCTGGAATGGGTGATATATTTCCAATGCAGTTACCAAGACCACCTGTCACCATCTGGGATTTCTGTTCCAGAGTGAGCTTGGCTACAAATTGGTTAGCTTGTTCCGTTGCCGTTCGGAGAGCTCCCTCTATTTCAAAATTAGCGACGTTATATATGGAAAGGAACAATCGTGGTTTATCTACCGGACGTGTAGTCGCGATGGGTTCTACTCGCAAAGGTTGCATCCTGACTCGTCGCAAAACTCGCCAAATGACAGACCACGGAGGCCAATCCGAGCAATACGTGCGAAACCATAAATTTGACAGCTAGATGTTGTTGGATGGTGTGATGATGAAACTCTTGGTGTTGAGGAATATTAAATGGCTGAACTGGGAGAACATGGTCTTCTTTTATAATCGACCTACGTGGGCTTCTCGCGTATCTCACAAGAGTTGTATGTACTCGTGTTTTCCCAACATCGGATCCCGAACAAAGTTGCCACCAATTACAACAGCATCGAGGCAGCAATACTTCTTGATGTATATTTTGGGCTGTGTAAGGACGCTCCATCTAGAGTCGCTATTTACCAAGTGAATTCATATTCATTTGCGCTAAGGATTTCGAATCCGATTGGCTCGTATTCGAATCATGCACAGGACGAGTCGCGGGGATTGGGATAGTGAACGAATACGATGGATACGATGTATGCGATCGGACCAAAAGCGGATCAGATGCGGGGAATCTGAACCTGAACTATCATGAAAATAGTCTTTTCTGGCACTGTCGTCTCCTAAGCAGAAATTATGTGAAACACAGATAACGGGTCAATGACAGCACCCCAACGGATGCGATGTGGATACGAAATATCCTAGTCGGTTCTGAAATAAAAAATACGAGAATGCGAAAGTTACTCTTTTGGAGTAGTAAACTACGCGATTTTAGTAAATGAATCATGCGAGAGCCCCAGAATAATCTTATCAACCGTCGGATCTCAAGTCTTTTGCTTGAGTATATATTAATCTCCCTAGATCCCCTTAACTTACGGCTGATAAAACTACTTTCCTCCCAACAATAATACAACGACATCTCTCAACATAAGCCACAGTCATTTCCCACCAGACTTATCAACTCAAGTGTCCGCGATATAAGCTATCTCCAATCTTGATGGCTGAACTAAAGCCGCTCCCGGGCGGTTACTATATCTGGAAATTCGTTCCTAGCATTGCACTTGCTGTGGTAGCACTTCTCTTGTGGTTGTCGATAGCTGGAGCCATCAGTTGGAAAATGTGGAAAACACGTACCTGGTTCTGTACATGCTTAGTTATTGGCGCATTCAGTAGGCTTCACAAGAAAACTATGAAAACAAAATATTGACCTCTGCCTAGTGGAAGTTATCGGATTCGGCGCTAGAGCCTCCGCCTCCAATCAAACCGACAAGTTGATGCCTTATATCATTCAAAACATGTTCATTTTACTGCCGCCAGTACTCTTTGCGGCGACCATCTATATGTGCCTTGGTCGACTTATTCGTCTTTTGCAAGGCGAACATCTTTCCTTGATTAGACCTAGCCGTCTAACGAAAGTTTTTGTCAGCTTTGACATTCTTTCCTTCTTTGTCCAGGGGAACTCTGCGCCATTTTCTGCCCTTGCAGACAAAAATCCAATCTTTCCAAAACTAGGCCAGGCGTTGGTTCTTATTGGTCTTACGATTCAGCTTCTCTCTTTCTCTGCTTTCTTTGTTGTTGCCAGAAAGTTTCACAATTCGATCAAGGCTCAACCGACCCAAGCATCGTCTCAAGTTGATCAATCGTGGCACAAAGTTTTCCGCATGCTATATTCTACTAGTATACTCATCATAATTCGGTCTTTCTTTCGATTGGTAGAGTTTGCGATGGGAAATGACGGATATCTATTGGGCAATGAGTGGCCATTGTTCGTGTTTGACACCATTCCCATGTTAGCTGTTTGTGTACTGTTCTTTACATGGTATCCAAGCTGTTTAGCTGGAGTCAAGACAAAAGGTCAATCTAATCTTTGTGTCGAGTTGGAAAGTCAAATGTTTGTGGAGGGACCTCTGTCTAAGAGTTGAAAGGGATTTGTAAAAACCATGTTGCGAGAGTCAAATGTACCATAACCGATTTCAATTAACCTCATCCTTAAAGCGTCCTTACTATCACCCAGGCTTTTGTTAGTGGTGCTAATAAACCTGCAGCAACTCTTCCAGAATGAGCGTGGTGTAATCTTAAAGATAATCAACTATTGTTTTGCAGAGACACTCTCTAAACTTGAGAGGCCCGTGTTGTGAAGCGACTTCAGGGGCTTTGGCCTTCAAGATAAGCAAATGTAAATTGTCGACCTAAACACCACAAAAAAAGTTGCGTCTCTTAGCAATGAGAAATAAGCCGTGAATGATGTTCGTGATGTACTAAGACATATGATAGTCATGGATAATGTGTTCTAAATTTCCCGGGGACATCTATACGTGCAAAAAGACGATTAATGAGATATCTGTCAAGCGAAGCCGGAAAGCCCTTCCTAGGAGTATGTCATACATTGAGTTGTTGACAAGCCATCTGAGTCTTTTCAGGTTAGACAAAGAGCCTAAAACATCGCTAAGAAGTGTTGGTAGCTCAGTGATAGGATTTGGCTCAATCTCTCCATATCGATGAATGGCATTTTGGTCACTTTCGACGTAAACATACGCCTCGAAGAATTCCACTTCCTCAAGTGGGCATGGACAGTCCTGTAGCTCTTAGGGACTGCAAAAAGGGGTTCGGGGAAGCTCAATCCTTCTGTCGCAAACGAGTGTTGGTGATTGTTAGGTTGTGAAACAAGTCTACTGATAATTTCAGATAGAAAGCGCATGTTATTTGTCAAGTCTTGGCCTGCCATGAGGCTCAACGGTACTAGTATTTCGAGCACATAATAATGATGCTATATTCGGTACTCTTTCTAATCTCTGTGGATTAGCGATAATCCATGGATGATCTGTATCGAGAATGAACTGTGGAATGTTGGTTCCTTTATTAAGATATTTGTAAGCATTATGTCTAAATCCAAGAATGCTTTTAATCTACTGCCGTGCTGAGGGGAAGTCTGCTAGTGCTGTTATGCATAGCGCAAAAAGTATAGCAATTATTATAATTTTCATTGTGAAAGCCTCTAGGTCGTGGGTTAAGGAGGATAAGTTAATGTACTCCTCAGAGAACTTACTCTAGGCTGCGACTCTGATTTATGGAGGGCTGAAATGACACGTATGTTCTTTACAGGCATTCAGCCGTCGCAACAGAACGATTGATAGTAGGATTGCCACTATACTCCTCTCTACTCTGCACTGAGTGATTGCGAGAGAAGTAGATGAAGAATAGTGATACATTAAAAAACACTTCATAAATTTCACTACGGTCCATCCCTGCGAAACGGAAAACCCTCCGTGCCGGAAAAAGGCACAGGTATATAGACCTGAAACATTAACAAACCTTCACCCATCTCTATTTTTGGGAAGTGCTATTTGTTTTCCTCTAATTTCAAAGCGGAAAGCTTTTGGTGGATCTATTCTTCTTAAAGATATTCACCCACACTAGCGTATTGCAGGCCCGACTACTGCTCCATCCTACACGAATCACCCAGTTATTCTTAGCCCTGCGAATGTACGTAGTAAAAGTCGGCCTCGAGGGGCCTTAGGGTGCCTAGGAAGAGGCAGTAGAGCTAAATCCAGTACCCAGCGTGATTTGTCAGCCTTCGAAATCCCATCAAGTTCAGCACCGGCTATCCTTCAAGTTCAAGCTAAGATTCTAGCGATTATTACCCTCGTAGAGCATTCCTAGCAAACACATCTACATATGCCTTCACGGCCGACTTCTACTACAATTGCTATACAAAGGCTTAAGGGTGGACATATTGATCAGTACGAACCTGGATCAAAAAGGGAGAGAGAGAGCTTATCAGCGTGGTATCTCTTCAGTCTATCGTAGTGACCACCTGCAAGAGCCAGTAGAAGCGGCAGTACAAGCGACGGCGAGGGTACAGGTTGAGGGTTTTACACAGGACGCAGATAGAGAAGAGATAAGTGACGAAGAATAAGATAGAATAGTGGAGGCTATACCCACTGTCAACCCCCTTTCGTACCAAAATTTCGGGGGGAAAATCCCAGCAAGTTGAGACTGTCGTCAGGGTGAACTGGCATGCTAGCAACTAATATTGTGGGGAAGTAAGTTAGAGTTTAGTGTACGAGAAGTAGTGTACGACGATGTTTTAGCACCCCCACCGCTAAACCTATTACACTTTTTAAGATCGCTTTCCACTTGGCATTGCTGCAGTATTACATAGTAATCAGCGAGTTTGGGGACTAAAATCTGCCATACATAGGACTGAACCAATCAACAACTTCCTTGCTCCGAACGATGGAAAAATAATTCTTGGCCCTATGAGGCTTGGTCTCCGGAATTAGAGCAGGCAGAGATACCATGGCACTGTAGTCGAGTTCCAAGTCTCAGAGTACGATTGAAATCGGTACGAAAATACGAAGAAGTTAATATTCTAGTGTAGGGGGTAGAAATTCAGCTCGTACACTATGCTTTATATGGTTAGACAGAAGCATGTGAGCATGCGAAAATTACGAGTTCTTGCTTGCAGTACCTTGTTCGAAAAAGTAGACAATCTAACAGCAATTTATTTTCTGTATGTGTATGCGCAGTCAAATTAGGAACTTTGCATTTTTTTTTGCAGAAATAATGGAATGAAAGATGGGCTTCGACTAGTAATTCGAGGTTATTATGGGATATTAATTCATTTTATAAGATCTACCTGATGGATTGTAATAAGCGGGTTTCTTCCATGTAAACACCACAATGGCAAGGTTTTACTGTATGATGTATTACCGTAATAACCGAAGGCGGATGACACAGATATAGGAAATCACTAGCTTGGCGAAAATAAGAACCCATGCAGCCAGTAAACGATGCCAGGTTCAGTAGGAGAATACTTCGCACGATAGAAACGGTGGACAGGACTAATACGATTGGACTCGGATTCATGCAATGGAAGATCGATACGGCGCCAAGAAGGGTCCAGAAGAGAGGCTTGTTCTAAAACCTAAAACGTGAAACTTGGCTGTGCTGCACTGCCGTCGCCATCTAAGATTTGGATTAGAAATTCTTGTGCAGTGGATTCATAAGTACCACCACTCACAACCAGATTTCATTTGTTCTTCTTAATCTTGCCCTCCAAAATTTCTGATCGATTGTGGCACATACTTAAACACTTACGAAGATGCAGTCTCAAAAGACCGCTACTGCTGCCGATGTCCACCGTCAGGTCTCTGCCACATCCGTCTATAATGATAGTCCAACTGGAAAATTGATGGAGGAAACTGCAGATGTCACAGGTAAAGTCGATATTTACTTTCGTCATTCCTTCCTGTCTACCAGCGGGCAACAAACAGCTTATAAACTGCAGACGACGGCCGTATAGACATCAATCTTGATTCCAGGCTGAGCCGCGCTCTCTCCAAGCTAGTGCCAACACCCAAGTATGACGATACTGACCGGCCGCCGACACCTCCACCGAAGTACGAGGAATTCGAAAGGAGAAGCGTAAGGCTGAATATTGTCATTCAGGTTGTGGGAAGTCGAGGTGATGTCCAACCGTTCATTGCGCTAGGAAACGAACTTCAAAAGCATGGACATCGGGTACGTTTAGCAACGCATGATGTATTTGAGGGTTTCGTAACAGAGCATGGACTTGAGTTCTATCCGATCGGTGGGGACCCGGCGGAGCTTATGGCTTTCATGGTCAAGAATCCAAGTCTGGTACCGAGCATTAGTAGCGTCAGGGCAGGCGACATTCAGGCAAAGCGGAAAATGATAGCTATTATGTTGAAGGCTTGCTGGAAGTCTTGTATTGAGGCCGACCCGAGGACTGGAATTCCGTTTACTGCTGATGCAATTATTGCAAACCCACCAAGCTTCGCGCATGTTCACTGTGCACAAGCATTAGGATGCCCAGTATTTGTCCAGTGCTAAAATCATGGAGTATGATGCTTATTCTGTATTAGGTGCATATCATGTTTACAATGCCTTGGTCTTGTACGAACGAATTTCCGCATCCTCTGGCTAATTTGAAATTAGCAAGCAATGGAACAGTTCTAAAGAATGGAAATTCAAACTACTTGTCATATATAGTAGTTGAATGGATGACATGGCAGGGGTAAGCCATAGAGCAATCTAGAGCTATAGTAACTCTGCTAAATTCCAGTTAGCTTAGGTGATATAATTAACAATTGGAGGAGATCTATGGATCTTGAACCTGTTCCAGAATCAGAAGGTCCTTTGCTGCTGGAAACACTCAAAATTCCCTTTACATACTGCTGGTCTCCAGCGCTGGTACCCAAACCCAAAGACTGGCCATCACATATTAGTAAGATGGCAGATATCAAGTGAAACAGACCTCAGGCTAATAGAATCTGGTAGACGTCTGCGGGTTCTTCTTCAGAGCAGCTCCAGATTTTAACCCTCCGGTCGACCTCCGCGATTTTCTCAATAGCGGACCGCCTCCTGTGTATATTGGCTTTGGAAGCATTGTGATTGACAACCCTGACGAGATAACAGCGATGATACTTGAAGCAGTTGAGATTACTGGTGTTCGTGCAATCGTCTCACGCGGCTGGAGTAATTTGGGTGCGGGTCATGAAAATGGAGAGAAGGTATTTTATCTCGGGGATTGCCCCCACGAGTGGCTCTTCCAGCATGTTGCGGCAGTAATTCATCACGGCGGGGCAGGAACCACAGCTTGTGGACTACTAAGCGGAAGACCGACAGCTATCGTCCCTTTTTTCGGCGAGTAAGCGTTACCAATCCAAGGAATACCACATTGATTGCTCACTCTTGCACTAGCCAACCATTCTGGGGCAATATGGTCGAAGCTGCTGGCGCAGGACCTCTGCCTCTTCCGTACAAGTCGCTCTCTAGTCAAAAGATTGCCGATGCTATACAGTATTGCTTGAATCCTGAGGTACTTTCCGCTGCTAGCCGTATGGCGTACAAAATGCAGACAGAATCAGGTGTGAAAACTGCCGTGCAGTCGTTCCACCGTGCTCTGCCACCACAACAGAACCTTCAATGCGACATTCTACCGTATCAGCCAGCATCTTGGATTTATAAATCAGGCAAGCGACAAATGAAATTATCAAAGATTGCAGCACAAGCATTATCAACTCACTTGAAATTAGACTTAACCATGCTTAAAATGTGAGTACGCTTCATCGGGCACTTCGAACCCGGTATACAGATCATAGCACTTACACCTAAATAGTTACGAGCCAGCGCCCATCGTCATTGAAGTCCATCGTTGGGATCCTTTGACAGCATTGACTTCTACAGGGTTCAAGATATATTACAACATAATAAATGATGCTGTTGGTATTGTGACTAAGCCAATCGACGAGTACAAGCAGTCCAAGGAACAAAGACAAGGCCCTCAACCTCCAAATTCTTCCGTGGTTCTATCTAAATCACGTTCGCTACATTCTAGCCAAAATATCCAAGAATATAGACATCAGTCTCGTCCCCATCCTACAGAAAGGACAAAATCTCAGACTGCTAGCGCCATGGCTGCTGCATCAGCGAAAAGTTTTGGTAACGTCATAGGAAGGCCTCTTAAAGGCATGTTTGTCGATGGGCCTCTTGCTGTTGCGGACGGCTTATATTCTGTCCCGACATTGTACGGCAGCGAGGTCCAGGAGCGAAACAAGATCACTAACTTCAAGAGCGGTGTAGCCGTT
>Ga0247734_1002641_pt1 | contig 11440 bp, 17 predicted proteins | sample UWRJL103311B2_FD_180933 | JGI IMG/M metagenome (GOLD analysis project Ga0247734, IMG submission 180933) | Plant litter microbial communities from Arlington Agricultural Research Station in Wisconsin, United States - UWRJ-L103-311B-2 | ecosystem: Environmental > Terrestrial > Plant litter >... | reverse complement strand
AGAGCATGTGCTCGTACAAAGTTACCATGCAAGGTACGGATGCGGTCCTATAAAAAGTTTTGAGAAGAGAAAGTAATGATTGATGGTGAGGGATAGACAAATGGTTATGTGTACATGTAACCATGCTCGCCAAGAGGAGGGGTGGCACGTGAAGCGGTCTATCGCAATTGTGGGCCGCGAGTCAGCTACCCGTCGTCAATATTTAAGAGATATTTGTAAGGGCTCGTATCTTTCTTTATCTTTGGTATTTGGGAAATCCTGTCTCTCAGAGTTTCTATCAATACACCTGAAGGGAAAACCATCCCAAAATTCTCTCAACACTCCTTCGTTCTGTATTAACCATATCTTTACAACCAGTTCCACCAAAAGCTCTTCTTTCATATGCGGAACATTACCATATACCTGGCTCCATAATAAGGATTTTGCAATAACACGCTAGTATTGTGGTCCTGTAATATAGGCATCTCTGGTCTCGCTGGCTCCATTACATCGGTACATTCCACAATTCTCTCCTAATCCATCAACAACCTCCCGTTTGTCAGCAACTGTGACCTGTGTAAGAAATAGCATGCTCTCGTAGTCTCTGGGATTTGGGTTTCTGCTACTTACTATTCCGATGGTTGAGGCAGGACCGCAAAGAGGTTTTATTTGGCGAATCTATTTTGGCAAAAGTGCTGAAAGTTCCAAACCAACTACAATGTGCAGGCTAGCTCAAATGCTGACCTTGTTTTATGCGCAGCTTATTCGACCAATCAAATATAAGGAACGGTGTAAACATCCAAGTGATAGATATCCCTACTGTTGTAAATGAAGGTGCCATTGCCGGAATACAGACGAGTGTGATACCAAATTTAGATCTTAAAGCGGTACAAAAGCTCAATGCCAGGCGAAACCCTGGTTATTGTTGAATGCGATATGATAAGGGCTTGACGTGAGACTCTTTCTCTGATGGCAGCATATCCAGTGAAACATGATGCCTAGTGAAGCTGCTTTATATTAAGTGGAGATCGAAAGGGAGTATATAATTCACTATTAGTTAGGAATGCTATATCGCTCTTCGGTTTTTGCATGTCTTTGTGTATCGTAATTTCGACTTCATTGCAGGAAGAGATTTCAAAGCTTTTCTTTCGTTAACTATAAGGAACTGAAAAGCAACAGACTCAGTGTTTCAAAAAAGAGTAAGTGTATCGGAGAAAGAATAGCTGGATGTAATTATATGCTTGTCGTAACCGCCAATCATGCATGCATACTATGGCAAGGTCGCCACCACTAATCGGGGTTTTTGTTAATAGTAACCCAGGGAAATAGCTGTTCATTAAATTTACTTGTTTTACTTCCCATTATTCAGCTATGCAACTATGACTAGATTGGAGTTTTTCTCTTGTAAAATATGGTACATACCACTTAATAACAGGAGCTGACTGGAGCTGACTGGAGCTGACTGGAGCTGACTGGACTCTTCATAAGCCATAATTCCATGTTACTATGAACCGTAACAGATGCTACCTGAGCTTAAACTCATAATATCTAAACACCATCCAAAAAGAAAAGAACTTATCTGGAAAAGCCTGATGGCTGGGATAGACTTAAGATGTAGAAAATTCTTCAAGAAACTAATCATATTATGATTTTAGTGGTGGAAATCAAGTCGTATTTGTAACATGTAATGTTGAATGCGTTTTCCGTTTATGGATCTTGAATAAGAAATTGGTGACTAAGAAGTGATTCCGCAACCCAAAAATGGTATGGGAGGGACAGGGGTTTCCAGAGCTCAAAAGGATACACTTTGGTCATTCTTCTACTTATTTCTCTCTTGTTAGAAATATAAATTTCCGAGCCGTTCTGTTCCCACTTATCTATGTATATTTGTCTAACTCCATATGTCGTGTCCACTTAGCCCCGGATTTGAGATCGCAGCTCATGTAGCTAACATCAATTTAGCCGCGAGAGACCTCAGAGATTCTGAATGGGGAGAATCTTTTGCTACCCGTCGAAGGCTTCAAGTTGAGGCTAAGAAGCTTCTTAGTGCTTTAGAGGAGCCGAGTACTGAGGTCTAGCCACGAGTATTTCAGGTAAAGTTTATGCTTCCTTGTAACAGAAGACATATACTCATTCTTCTTGGCTTAGGTCAATGTGAGTGTAGCTATAGAGATTTTGATAAACACCGGGCTATGGAGCAAATTTCAAAATAGCGGGACTCTGGGTCTTGCGAAAGCTGTGAGAGTTACCAACGCAGGCGAAATAATGATAGGTATGCAGTGTTTTTTGCTCCAAATCCTCCAAATCCTTACGAAAGTGTAGATTCTAACGCTAATATCAGTCCGTATTTTCGGTCAATTAACAGCTGCTGGTGTCCTTGCTGAAATTTCTGGGCCGGCATTTGCGCTAACAAGAATGGGATAGCCATACTTGGACCCAAATCACTGCGCTCTAAACAGTTTTCTAATTCAGGAAATACTTCCGTCAATCATGGCAATGCCACGTACACTTGCCGAGCATGACTACAAAGCACCGAGCAAAGAATCCAGGACACCATTCAAATGGGCGAATGGAGAAGAACTCTGGACGTTTCTTGGCTCTCATCCTCAACGAGCGATGAATATGGTTGTAGGTATGAAGTCACTCAGTTCTGGCAGCTTGGCTGGAAATGCTTATCCATTCGGAGAGGAGTTGGCCAAATTAAATATCGAGGATGAAGTGGCCATTGTTGATATTGGGGGCGGTCAAGGCCATATTATGGAGGAGGTTCGAAAGAATAACCCAGGAATCAAAGGGAGGATCATCATTCAAGATTTGCCATCGACCTTTGAAGCTGTCACTGGACCCCCACCTGGTGTTGAGTTCATGCCTTATGACATGTTCACCCCGCAGCCTGTTATAAAAGCACATGTTTACTACTACCGTCACATTATCCATGACTGGAATGATGAAAGCTGTGGTCTATTCTTGGCGCAAGTTTTGCCGTTGTTGAAAGAACAACCTAAGAGTAAGCTGCTTTTGATAGATTTAGTATTGCCGGATATGAATGTCTCGATGCAGCAGTCAATCAGAGACTTCACGATGTTTCCCATTGGGGGGTTAGAGCGGAGTGAGAAGCAGTGGAATGCGCTATTGAACAGAAACGGGTTGAAGATCAAGAAGATCTGGAGAGAGAGTGAGCCTGAGGCTTGTGTCGAATGTGCGGTCCTTTAAGCATTTAGATCCTACGACGATGTCTATTCTAGCAAAACAATTCAAAGTTGAGTCAGACTTCATCAAATAGCATTACTTTCCAACTGCAACCTCTGCAATTGTATCTTATTCCGTTCCATTTCTTTTACTGTATTAAGCTCTCTATTTCCAGATGACCAGTCGGTTTAAATCACTTTTGACATGCCATGTGTTATACCGAGGAGTTTGTGACGATTAATCTTTTGTGATATGTCAAATAGCTGGCACGAAATGTCAACAAAAGGTGTTATTCGCCCCTTTTATTTAATAGGGGGGAACTCTCGGCTGTCACCCTGACAAGCGAGCACGCCAAGCGCCAATGCCACAGGTTTGGCAGGCTAGCAGCCCCTGAGACTTCGAACTCTAAATTTTAAGGGGAGACGGCTATAACGGAAGCTGTCTTCCTCGCGACTTCAACAAACGCTATCACAGACATTGTGTTGCACCACACACCTTACTTATGAGCGGCGGCGTTGTTTCTTATTCTCATGTTTCTTATGATTGTACATTTTTAACTTCAACATGCTTGCCCTGGCATCTTCTCGCCCTTATTTACGAATAGGACTGATCTTTGTACCGCTCCTCTTCGTCATATGGGCCAGTTATACATTCTACAATAATGACCAGTATGCCGTTGTCAATCTTCTGGGTTCGGGTTCAAGCACCAACACTCACGCTGGCTCGGGAGCCGACTTTCCCAGTGGCATTACGGTGCCTGGCGACAACGAGGAATATGTTGCCATCTGCTTCACAGCCAAGAACGAATCCCTAAATCTTCCAGAGTCGTTCACTCATCATTACCACCATGTTGGTATCCGGCGCTTCTACATCATGGATGACGGCTCCGACCCTCCTCTGTCCACCTACAAATACCCTATTCCTCGCGAGCACATCACCTTCGTCTACTACCCTCCTGAACAGCACCACGAACACAATAACCAACTTTTCCTGAATGACGAATGTCATCGTCTCTTCGGGGATAAGCATACATGGATGGCACATTTTGACGTTGATGAATACCTCGAGATCGTCCGCCGGAACGAGACTCTCATATCTATTCTAAAAGACCTCGAATCCGATCCCCGCGTTGGGCAGCTCAGCGTCAACTGGCAGGTGCATAACTCGAATGGCAAAGATGTGCGACAGCCTTCTATCCGCAAAGGCTATACTTCGTGTATCGATGACGACCCCGCCTCTGGTGGTGCGAATTCACGAAACAAGCACGTTAAGTCAATTGTGCGGAACGACCGCTTTCTCGACTCCAGCAACGGACAGAATCACCCACATACGTTTTTCTTGAAAAATGGGAGCATCACAGTAGGCGAGGATGGAAGGGAGTTTACTACTGGGATAGAGGAGTGGCCTATGCCGACACCTTTTAGATGGCCAATAACTCGCAATCGACTCACTTTACACCATTATAATATTAAGAGCCGTGCTGAGTACGAGGAGAAGATGCTACGAAGTCAACATATCGAAGCAGGAAAGACGACATGGAAGTTCTTCGAAGATGAGAATGCAGTCCCAGCTTGGGAGTGTAAAGAGATGGCGAGCTACAATCCTTGAGAACAGGAAACACCGACATGATGTAACAATGTGATTACCACATGATCCATCTCCCACCTTAATATGATTGGGGCGTGTAAGATGGTGTAAGAATATAACCAAATATACCAACTGGCAAATCTGCTAGATTATGGATTGATGATAAACCTCTTTTGAAAGGTTGTGGCAAGGAAACACATGAAGGACCAAGTGTCGGCATTATTTTAATATCTATACCCCAATATTTCTTGTAATCTAGACGACTCAAAATATATGACAGTCAAATGATGATTAATTACTGTGCCTTTCCGGAGACTAGGTCTATATTAAGCTAAAGGTTTCGCTTCCCGTTGAGAAAGTATATCTTCTAAATATTTGGCAAAAGTTGAACAACCTAGTCTAGAACATTCCTGTTACAACGCCCAATCAAGTTCGGTTGGCACATTTACACAGTCCGGATTCGAGAGTTTGCTATCTATCCTACCTAATCACCTCGCTCCCAATTCGTCAACACTACTAGACCTCACAAAACCCCACAGGTCAAATAATTTAAAATCTTGCAAACATCAATTCTCTACTAGCTAGCATATATACTAAATATTGCCAAGAGCTGTACCACCAATCCGAACCTCAGGTATCACAGATGTGAATCTCACAGTGGAAATCAAACCAAAAGCTCCAATTTTACGATTTGGAAGAGCTGTTCACTAACATTACTTTCAACCTATAATACTGGACTCGTCGGACAGATAGGACAGGTGGCATCGTCACAATTTCTACCTTAGCCTTGGAAGATGAGCCGAAGCATTTTCTTTGGACCTTGCCTTTGTAAGAAACTTTGTATTTATAAGAAAGAAACCCATAACTGATACTACCTAGCCAGCAAAGGTTTATGATTGCGCTAAGTATTTTTTGTAAAACATATTGGACATGGTTGTCGATCATTGCATTTAGCAATTTACAATTGAGTGAAGACTCTACTTGATCTGTGTAATTTGAAGTCGTGGCTTTCCGTATATGCAGAATTACGAAACCTCCCTGTTTGTCTACCTCCTCCTTTTCTTCAAAAGGTCACGAATGTTCTTTGGTCTTTCTCTCACATTATGTTGAATAATTGGAGGGAAAGGGTGGCTTGTTCCAATTAGGTCTCAAGAAACTCGATTTGCCGTTTCCTTCTTTGCGTCAACATTGTCAAGTCCAGGAAGGTGCGTTGCCAAACACAATGAAGGAACGTTCTTTGCGTTTCCCGTATACCTTTAAAGAGAAATCAATTCTTCTTTCTGTTTGAGTTCATGTCAACATCACAATCCCAACACTTCATTTTTCCAACCATATCCATCATCCAGACTACACTTGAGCTACACTCGAGCTACACTCATTATCCAGTTTACACTTGCTACTCAGATACACTCACTACTCAGATACACTCTTAACCAAGAACCATCACAAAACTATCTTCCCAATCACAATGTCAACCATTCTTCTTTCAAGAAAAGTGGACTTCGTGAACTCGAGACAGAAACTGCAAATACTCTTGAGAAGACTTCTGACACGGCTTGATTTGGATTCCACAACTATATATTTGGACTTTGGAAGCACGGACTTTTCGAACTCTGGTATGATCAGTCTGAAGCTCAGCCGTCCGCTACGTCGTCGAGATTGCATTTATCTCCTCGATGTCGCTGCCCTCAAGGAATCTGCTGGCGAGAACTTCTTTACTTGTCCCGGATCTATGGTTCAAACTCCGACACACGGATGCAGGTCGCTGAAGGATATTCTCGAGTCGGAGGATATGAAGAAGATAATTTTCGATGTCCGCGATGTCTCACGCACCCTCTTTACTCACTACAATATCATTTTGAGAGGAGTCATAGATCTTCAAGTCATGGAGATCGTAGCCCGAAGAAGCATTGGCATTCAGTCGAACCTGGTACGCGATCTGGATGTATGCATTAAGGAAGACTCCCCGGTGTCAAAAAGAGACATAAGACGACGAACTGGAATCGAGGAAAAGCGCCGTAAACTGCTCGTGGCCGCTCAACATATGAATTTTTATAATCGTCACGCAATCCCTCATACGGAGCAAAGGAAGATAAAGAAACTGTTGACCCAGAATATTGCCCAAAATGTCCAGTTCTTGCCAGGTCTCCAGCGGGTTTATCAAAACATGCTCAGGTACGGCACTACTAAGGGTAATAGATGTACGTACAAATTTCCTACCATTATATTTCAACATAAATAAAGCAGGTGTGTAGAGAACATGTTGCTACGCGGAGAGAAAACAACCAAGGTCTCGCACACCTTCTTCACCCCTTAGCCTCACCACCTAAAATGTGATGTACTAACTTGTGGAAGGGATGAACATAATCCGTAGGATAACAAACGCGAGGCTGGTGGCATCGAGACGTATATGCTCGCGATCAGTATCCAAGGTAGTGTTTGGAGTCTTGATGCTGTTGTGTGCTTTTCTCGTGTTGGGTCTTATGTTTTATGAGGTAGCATGCTCAGTAGCCTTCTGTGTGCGTGTGGGTGTTGGAAGGTTTTCAGCATAAATAATGAAACCGGAGAGGTATGCGGTATCGGAGACTTGGTGTTCATCAGGATCATCACGAAGTTTTCGTATCACCTTGAGTATTACTCAATAGCATTTCGTTGTAACCAAAAAATGAGCCCATCAGTGATTCTACGCCTGTGGTTCGTTTCGGGAAGATCTTTAGAGGTTATTTGAGCTCGTAACCGGCGACAAAATACTTTTAGCTCCCATTTACCAAAAAGCAGGGATACATTTGATATGCAAGAGTAAAATGTCATATGGTTTGAATGATTGTAAAGTCAAGATTTGAGCTCAGATTTGATAGCGAAGCTATGGTCTCGAGTAATTACAATATAAGCACGAAATCTGGATCTCTATCATCTGAATATCCAACATACTTGTCATATTTCCCATTAGCCTTGTCCCTGTTTACCTTTGCACAATACAACACATTTGCCAGCACCCTATTTGAAATATCAGCACAAAAGATCTTGCCATTTTTCGAATTTAGGGTGGGAGAGGGGGAGAGAAGCTCACAGAAACCAAGCTGATACCAGAAGACCAAGAACCACGGTATGTCCGCGATGGAACTGCGGCTTCTCTTTGCTCGGGTATATGAAGGTCGCAACGAAGCCACCGCTATTCGCAATCATCAGCTGCAGCGCGGTGGTGGTGGCGCGTTTGTAGTGGCCGGCGGAGTTGTTGGCGTTCCACACCAGGACCGGGGGCACGGAGGCATACAAGCCGGTGGCCATCAGGAAGGTCATGCCGTACTTGACCTTGGGGTAGTTGACGGAGATGTTGGCAATGACGGCGTAGCCGATGATGGCGGGGATCAGCGTGAAGAGCATGATGACGCCGCGCAGCTTGAGCCGGTCCGAGAGGATGGCGATCGCTACCGTCACCACGGATGCGACCGCGTATGGAATCACCGACCACAGCTGTGCTTCGTTGGCGGTGTAGCCTAGCTCGACGATGATGGTTGGGAGCTGGTCGTTTTTGTTAGCTATTACGCCTGAGAGAAACACTTGGGTTGGTCGTTGGGATGGAGTGGAATGAAATGACATGAAATGGGGAGAGACTAACGAAGAGTCCGAATGAGTAGAGACCGGCGAGGATGCCGAAATAAGCAGATGCGCTCAACCAAGTTGAGATGCTGAAGATTCCTCGCCTGACTTCAGACCATTGGAAGGTTTCATGCTCAGCGCTGACGATATTAGCTTTTGTTTATCTTGACACAGCTATGTTGAGCCTATAACTTACCTGCCGTCCTCAGATAGCTGGGAAGGAACATCATTTCGTAGTCTGGTAACGGCGAATACCTTTTCATCTTCTTTTAAGAAAGAAGCCGTACCAATTGAGTTGGGCAGTAGGAAATAGGCTCCAACTCCCACCACAACAGTCTGCGATTTCCAGATTAGTCTGTTTGTAGTCACAACATGAAGGGGATTTTAGGACATACGATCAATCCTTCAATAATAAAAATCCACGACCACATTTTCTGACCGCCTCTGTTTCCAATGGAAGTCAAACCTCTGGCAAGAAGTCCTATCTTTGTAAGCGTCCTGTTTCAAGACTTCACGAGAAAAGTCTTACCTCCAAAAGCTCCACTGAGTGATGCAGAGGTGTAGAACAGGCCTATTCTGAGTGCCATTTCAGGTCTTGTGTACATGCCTGACAAGTACAGAACCTTACGATAACATTAGCTGATGATAAACATCAAATAGGATAGCTTAAAAATATGATAAGAGAAAGGAAGAGACAGCTTACAATTCCTGGCAAAAGACCACCTTCTGTTAATCCCAAAACTGCTCTCACAACCATGAACCCTGTGTAATTCTTCACGAATCCAAGACACATGGTGACAATCCCCCATGCTATCGTCAAGGCAGGAAGCCATACTCTGGGAGATACTTTCTTGAGTACGAGATTACTCGGTATCTCACTACAACAAGGTCTTAGCGTGAGATACAGGAACATCGATTGTGGCCAGGAGACTAGTTAGAATCACGTACCTTGCGATATATGTAGCATAGTAGACTGCGAGCCCTGTGTCGTATTGATGATCGGACATCTTCAGATCTGTTTCAAGCTTGTAGGTTTTTGCGTTTCCGACATTTGTTCGGTCCAGGAACGAGCAGAGGAAGAGCAAGGTAAGTACAGGCAGAATCCTACATCTTCAATTAGCAAAACCATTAGAGGGGGATTTCGAACGGGGTAAAATGCCTGAGATCGAGTTTCAGAAGCACTCTTCTGGTCAGCGCAGCTTTTTCTTCGGGCGTGAGGCCTCCGGTATTAGTTGGTTTGGCAATTTCCCCCTCTGAGAATTTTTCCTCTGGTTTTTCTGGGATGTCGTTGGAGAACGACATGTTTCGTTACGATTCAAATTCAGGTTCCAAAACCCAAAGTTCTGTAGGCAGTTGTCTGGTTAATGCAAGCCAAGAGCAGACAGCGATTGAGGGGGATATTTAAAAAGAAGGGGACGACGAACTCAAAAGCAAACTGGAGAAGGATGGGTTCTCCCCGGACTTATAAGAACATGTCTCGTAGCTAGTACGATGTACGATGATCCCCTAAGCTGTCCCCGGCCAAGCTGCAGCCCCAAGACAAATCCCAATACCCCAGGATGCTTAACAAGCCCCAAGAACGCCCCACGAAAAGCTTACTTCCCCCCTGTGGTGGTGTGTGGAGAAGATGCATCAGCAGCAATTCGAGCAGGCTTAGGGGTCATCACCCTCCTTTTCGGCCATTCTTTTATCCCCGACGCAGATGATGATGATTCGGGCCCTCGGCAAGGTTTGACCATCCATGGTGACCCGTTCCCCTTCAACGGCGGCCATTCATTCTGGATATCGGGAACAGGTCTGGAGGCCATACATAACACCACCATTCTCTTCTTTCTCTCTCTTGTTATTGTTGTTATTATTTGTTACGGCTGTTGTTACAAGCACTCTGAATTGATTTGAAGGCAAAGAAGAGAAAAGAATGTCGAAAAGCAAATTATCCCCTGTGCTAAAAGCACTTATTGGGGCTCCCTTTGCACGACCCAACACCCTTCCTGCACCACCTAAGATCCGATCAGTATATGCGCAATTATGGAAGGAAGCCTTATCAAAAGAAATAGCACCATCATGCTGGATAGCATTGTCGGTTCGTACCCGCTCTGGCATCTCCGAATGTTTCCTTCTGTACCACAAGCTAACAGCGATCAGACCGCAGTGACCATGACCATGAACTCACCTGAGTCCCTGGGCGTTCTCTACAATCTCGCCACTTCGGAATCAAAGGATCCTAAGCGTCATGTAGAGACTGCAGAATTCATGAGAGAGGTTGGCTTGAAGTGTATAGGCTTCAACGGAGTATGCTTCACATCCTGTCTCAACATAACAAATAGTTATTAACACGTGATAGGTTCCAAGGACTATAAACTGTCTCGGTGCCTTCAGAGAAGGTCTTCCCACAGATATACTGTCCCAATTGTCGACGAAACCAACTCGGTAAGTGAGAGATGTCATCCCTCCTATACATGAATTATGACCCAGGAATGTGTGACCTATCTGATCTGGCCACCGTAAACGTAATTCCAACTAACACCAAACCCAACTAAAAAGAACCCCCACAAAAGAAAACATTGAAGACATAATCGCCCGCGGCGACGGGCTCTGGAACTCAATCTACCAGCCCTTCTCCAGCAAACTCGTTGCCAAACTCGCCCTCTCGCACCCGGACCTCCCCGTCCACATCCTCAACCACGAATACGGCGCGCTCTTTGCCGATCCCCAATGCCAGATGCCCGCTCGCGTCGGCCGCGTCCTGACCTCCATCGTAGCCGTGTCGTGCCTGCGCTCGCAAACCGGCGTTGGGCCGCAGGTTACGAGCCACGTGTTTGGGCTCCGGAAGGCGTTTGAGGATGGCAGTGCCGAGGAGGAGATGAAGACGATGGGCGCGCCGGCGGGAGTGGGCGAGAAGTGGCTCGCGAGTGACGAGGGAAATGTCTGGCTGTTGGAGAGCGTGGATCGTATCGTCGAGTGTTTGGGCGAGGGGAAGGGAAGTAGTTACGCGCCTGGCATGTTGAAGTTGTAGATAGTGTAGAGAGTGTAAACATTAAGGATACTAACAACCTTTATGTATATATATTTCATATCTCAGTCT
>Ga0247734_1002640_pt1 | contig 11441 bp, 14 predicted proteins | sample UWRJL103311B2_FD_180933 | JGI IMG/M metagenome (GOLD analysis project Ga0247734, IMG submission 180933) | Plant litter microbial communities from Arlington Agricultural Research Station in Wisconsin, United States - UWRJ-L103-311B-2 | ecosystem: Environmental > Terrestrial > Plant litter >... | reverse complement strand
TAGTGCAGTTTTAGAGCTTGTAGGTAGAAAGTACCTACAGGTGCTTGTCGTCCTTTACTTATACGCTTAGAATGAGCTATCGCCATGTCAAGCTCAGAGAATATGTGTTGGAAGAATGGTTCAAAGCAAGAGGAGATTGTAGAACTGTCAATGATTAGGGGAAGCTCTTCGGTCAGATTCGTGCCCCATAGCACATTCTGATACATACCTTGGAATTGTGATAGATCTGCCTTTCACGAAGACACCATTGGTACAATTTGGGATTGAGACTCCAAGGTCGTTATTTAGGGTGAAAGTAAAATCCTCCTCACCCTGAAACTCATGTCTGAATGACTGCCAGTGATCGCTCAACCAAATATTCAAAACCTCCTTTTGTGCAGCAACACTTGTAATACGGAGTTTGGTGGCAATTTGTCCCAAATATTTTCTAAAACGAAGATCAAGCATGTAAACCCCTTGTTCTGTAATACACTCTTGACTGGCACCTTTGAGAGCAATTGGGAAGGCTTCAGGGATAGTCTTCCCATCTACCTTCTGCGTTAGACAAATGGCTGTGTCAATTGTAGCACCGCCAATATCGCAAGTAATAGCCCAGATCCCCGCCTCCAGTTGGAGATGATCAACCAGGAATTCGCAGCTCGCTAGTGATTCCGAAATATCAACGAAGGCTACAGAATCGGGTAGGAGATCAACAACAACGCTGTGAGCAAATCCTTGGAAATCCAACTGTACACGTTTGCTCCAGCATCCAGGTGTCGTGAAATACCATGTGAGGCTGAGCTGCTGCTTTGTGATTCCCTCCTTTCGTAGGAATTGGTGAAGCAATTCCCCGCAGAAGTAGCGGAGGTAATCTGAGATCAGCTGCCCAATCGTCTTGGATGGTTGCGCTGTACCAGGTGTAGAGTTTCGTGTCGGAAATCTCGATTTGAAGTGCGTAGTCTGAGTGTCGCTATCGATAAATCGTTCTCCAAACTTGAGAGCATTACCAATTGAGTCATAACACATCGTTGTTGGGATTTTGCCGAATAAGTGAACTTGGGGAGCGGACACACTATTTTGAGAAGGGACCCGGATGCCTTCGCCCGCTTTTATTTCTTAGATATGATCCGTATCAATTGATACTCAACAGATAAGCTTACCTGAACCAGTCATACCAAAGTCAATATGAAAAACTGCTTCTACTTTTGTTCCAGGCATCTTTTTTTAGCTTGATATTGGGCGGAAAACGACTTGAATGGGAATAAACTTTTGAGAAATCAACATACATATACTCACCATGTAACTTTAATACCACAGCTGTGGTCGATGAGATTAACTTCTGAAGCCACACTTGAGCCCCGGACCTTGAATACGAGAAGTGCTGGATAAGACAACTAATCTAAAGATCCCGTTGTTTCAATTAGACACTTGGGTTACTCGGCAAACTGCATTCTCTAGATTTCCGTGTCTCTAAATAGCATACATGGCAGTGAGCTTTCGATCAAGGGGCTCCATAGAAGCTTTTGGGCTTGTCTTTATTCAAAGTAAGCTTGTTTAGCCGAGACTAGCATCTTGCTAATGTTCACCTTGAGAACATATTTACCTCCTATTTTAAGCTTCCCAAATAAACTACCGGTGCAAGAAAGAATCGTACGTGCCGATTAGAAAGAGAAAGCTTACATGGAGAAATCGGGTATTTGGGATTGTAAATATATATATAATATTGGAGTGTGTGGGAGAAGTTGGAATTAGGACGTTAAGCTAGTCCATATTAAAAACTCTTGAGATGAAAGTAACAGTTTGTTATTACTTATGCGTGTATATGTTTCGGATACCAGCATCGTGGCCAACTGAATGGCAGTCCTAAATCTAGATCAGAAATTAGATGCGGTGATGAGGAAACCGACCTCAGACGCTTTGTCAGGTATGTAAATGGCGATTTTAATAAATATGAGTGAGAACGAAGCAAGCACAGCGAAAGCGAGCTAGACCAAAGTATTCTCTGTATCTCTTTGTCTAAAACCGAAATAAATCACCTTACCGGACCCGCGAGACAAAGGCGCCAGGTTGAAACAGGCTCTGAACCCTTTGTTTGTTTGTTTGGTACTAAGCGGAGATCCACTGGAATAGTTTCTACTGAGTAGGATATTTCGCTTCCATCTCCATCCCTTATGTACTTATCCTAAACCCAAGCTCCTGAATATCTATTTCACGTTCTTCTAAAACTCTTACCAACCATCATGGAACCAATTACTATAGTTCTCTTAGCTACTTTGCTGCCAGCGTGTCTTTTGGTCGCTATATTTGCTGGCCTCTGCTTGTATCTATTCCTCAAGCTTCGTTCCTTGCGGGAATCGACACAGAAGATCGAGAACATAATAGATCACCCAGAACCAGTACCACAGGCTATCGACGATCCACAACCGCTCTTTGATGACACGAAAAGGATAACTTTCTTATCGGACGACTCAAATAAGGATTGGGAATGGGATGGCATAGTAGCTCTAGGTGGTCTCGATGGGTCTGGCACAGACGCGCGCAGTGCTGCAGATTGGAAGTACCGTGGATCAGGCGATGAATCTTGGGCCAAAGAAGTCCTAGAAGATATCAAATATAAAGGAGGCGTTCCGGTTCCAGTTATCTTTTCTTTCTTTCGAAAACTGGACTGGTATGATGACATGATTGATCATATTATGAAACACGTCGTTCTAGACCGACTATCATTAGAGTGTGACCCAGCAGACAGCCTACTCCCATTCACCCCTGAAGTACATCAGTTTCTTCAACGATTATACAAATCGTTAGAGGAGGTGAAGCGTAGGTCATCTCGCATAAATCTAGGAATATCGTACTAATGCATCAGGTGGCAGTATCTACTGAAATGGCGGCTTACATCTCAAAGATCCCATTTCTGTTCGCCGAGGAATATGCTATACAACATGCGTCAAATGGGGAGGGCACAACTCGACCTTTGCTTCGGTATAATAAGGAGGTCCACAAGCACCTCGCTAACCGATTTGCCGAATTGTTTGGCCCACTGGTATATACCATATTTGATGAGCGATTTGCACCCGATATTCGAGGAGAAGTGAGGCAGATGGCGCTTCGACATTCGCTAGATGTACGAGGCTTAGATGATGCTGTAGAATTTCATCTTCGTATGCTAACATCCCCCCGACGATTGAAATTCAAGTGGCCACAGGAGACAACCACAAATGGATCGAAGCTTGACCTGCACCCGGCGCTGTATGCATATGCAGATGAGGACGGGGTGCTACTACAAGAGCCAAAGATGGTGGGAGTTCCGACTATATTGGAATTCGAAGGAGGCATTGACAAAGTGGATATTGATGACAAGTCCGATGACCCAGACTTCGTTCCCAAATCGAAGTCAACGGTTGATGGTCCTGCAGACGACATTTCACCCTCATGAGGCAAGAAGCAGCTTTGCCTGAACTTAGATTGATTTAATTGGGATTGCAATTGTACTGGTATACTGATGCTACTTAATTGATTTCTGTGCCTGTCGTTCGTAACTTTTATGTGATATCTTGCTTCCTCTTTATGTAACACGGGTGGCTTGGGGCGGTTTTGCAGGAACTAAGGTTACTAAAAGTATCGAATCCATATTTGCTTGTTTGAGCCGCACTCATACCGTAGCATCTTGGCACTGCGAAATCGTCGTCATCAAGTTCACTACATACAGTAACTTCCCCAGTGTCGACCTGGTGCTCACGGACTGTACTTGAAAATGAGGCACTTTCACTATTTCGTCCCCAGCTTTGTTCTGACAGCCTTTATCATTACTGCAATGGCACAACAAAACCCCATATCCCAATCTGCTTTGGACAACCCTGCTGCAGACAGAGCGACCGTTATTCTCTCCGACGTGCTGGGTCGCGATCGTGCTATTAACATATTTGCTGGCTTCACACGCGACTTTGCGCCTGTTACTCAACGTTTTGAGGATCGAACTCTGAATACCACGGTCCTTGCACCATTAAATTCGGCCATTGTCGATCTGCCTAGGAAACCATGGGAAGACCCAGAAGACTATGAAGCATTGGGCCAGCAGGCATACAGAGGTGACAGTGGCGAGGAGAGGGCGAAACGAAATTTAAGAAGGTTCGTGGAGGCGCATGTCGTACCTGCGAGTCCTTGGAAGGAGGGTGAGAAAGTCAACACACTAGCCGGAGGCGAAATTTGGTGGGAATTGAAGAATGGCGTACGGATTGTAGGTTATGTGACTAGCGGTGCAATTTGAGAGAGACTTGCTGATGGGTTGCGTAGATACAGCCGGGGAATATCGTGGTTAGCAGTATAGCCAGTAAGTTACTTGCAACCAAACAAGGCTCAAAAAGCTTCCTTGCATGTGGCAAGCGTGTGTATGAACCAGAGCTAATACGATTTCTCAGGTAAAGTCTATAATGGCGAGGTCTGGATTCTGAAAGGAGTTAGAAACTATGCCTGATAGGCGAAGCATAATAATAATATTTGGCGTTTTACGGATTGGGTTTGTGTCCGTGGTTCGGGATGGTTATTTCACGATGAACGTACATTGATGGGGAGTTTCACTGGGTTAAACGATATGTTTGAGTGTTGATGGCAATACAGAATGATTTGTGTGGCGATGATATTGAGAGCCCCAATAATCACACGATGCTATCTTGGAGAATGCTTGAGTTGCTTCTAAATACTTATATTCGCTGTAGACTGCTACTCAGTTACACTATAGATATAGATATATATATATATATATAGGTAATCCGGCAGTCTAATATATATATGGCAGCTCATCATCGTAATACGAGGATAAGGTATCCACTTGTGGGTTGTCAAGCCAGCAGACCGAGCTTCTCATTTCATTGGAGTTCGGTTTTTCGTCCGTTTACGACGAAAAATGCGAGGCATTCACAAAACTTCTAGCTTGTTGGCATGTCAGTAGGATAAGTCCATACTAGTAGCATTAATATGCAATAAAGATTATATATTTTTGCGATTCCATCCTGGAGACTACTCTGTTGGATACACATATGTAAAAGGATGACTCGGAATGAAAATGATTTGTTTCTACTTTGGTTTGTGTACTATACTAAAAGGACGATGGCAGTCCTTGATATCACAAAAAACAATAATCCAGTTTTGTACTATGACTCTAGATACATTATGAATCAGTTGATGGTTTATGTAGCCTTGTGAGTAGCCTTGTTTAACAAGGCTGAAGCCAAGTCTCACCTAGTTTTCAGGGATTGGACCATCTTCGGTAATCGCAAACCATCACTATTACATACAATCTTCATCGCGAATTCTTTCGCCATTCAATCAACAGGCATATCACACGCATGCCTGAAATCATGATCTGGTGTAGGCTTTGATATCTTCTAACAACTTGCGTATCTTACCTGCGCGACCCAACCATCACGAAATTGTCATCCGAACAACCTTCAAATTCTCAACTCCTGCTATCTTATATATCACCAAAGCCTTTACAATATTTGATTAATTCAACCGTCATCTTAATAATTGGCTTTCTGCGTCCTAAACAGCGAGAGCTTTTCCGACGATGAACAATCAAGCCCCTCAGCCTCCCCCAGGCTTCGAGCACAATGAACAGATGGAAGAACATGCACGGCAGCGTGCTTTGCAACAGCGCGAGCTTGATGCACAACGTGATAGAGAAAGAGATTACAATGAGAGACAAGACAGAGAACGCCAGCAAAGGGAACAATATGGAGGAGCTCCACCGCATCAAAATAACGCGGGCTCGATTCCGCTTCATCAGCCTGTAGCATCACGATTGCCAGGTGCAATACACAGCCCTGGAGGTATTCTTGCAAATCACGGTGGTCCTCCTCCATCTGTTCCTCTTGGGGCTCCGAGTGGTCCAGGAAATGCATTTGGTGGACCTTTGCATAGCGAGGGCAGTCGCCCAGTGCAACATAACCCACAGTCTACAACTGCACAATTACAGCAGAGTCACGCATTTGGTGGCCCGAATATCCTAAATCATAACGCTGCTCCTCCCACTGCTCCTCATGGTGCCTCAGCTGCTGCAGGCCTTGCTTTTGGTCCCACTTTGCAACAACAGCAACAGCAAGATGCCTTGAGATCGCTCCCCTTCGGTGGTCCTCCAGTTACTCCAGCACATCAGATGGCAGGTGCACCTGCGATGGGGCAAGGTGGTCAACAGCCTATCCTTAATGTAAGTCCAATTTCTACTACCAAATACTGCGTACTCTAGCGATCCCAAGTTAAGGCTACTATCGGCTTCTTTGGTGAGGTGAATGCGGCTTAGTTGGCGTCCATCGCTTTGATAAAGTAAATTCCGATTTGAGCTGCTATGGCGGCATTTCTGCAGAATCTACAACTCTTTTCGTGGTTTAATAAAATACTAATAAAACAATAGGATGCCCTCAGTTATCTTGACCAAGTGAAAGTTCAGTTTGTCGAACAACCAGATGTCTACAATAGATTTCTTGATATTATGAAAGACTTTAAGAGTCAGGCGTAAGTTCACTGAGTTTAAGAAATCTTTCACCCAACATTTTAGAACTAACTTCTGGCTAGAATTGACACTCCTGGAGTCATAAATCGAGTTTCCGAGCTCTTCGCGGGACATCCAAACCTCATCCAAGGATTCAATACCTTCCTCCCCCCCGGATATCGAATCGAGTGTGGCACTGGGAGCGACCCAAACTCAATAAGAGTAACAACCCCAATGGGCACAACAGTTCAATCAATACCTGGTCGACCTTTGGCAGAATCAACCATGGGCTCAGGAGGTGGGTTTATGCATCATCAGCGTCCAGGGAACTGGCAACAGCCACACAATAGTATTGAAAGCCCGGAGGCGGTTTTCAGCCCCCAAAACCAGAATAGTGTGCCTGCGTATGGTGGAGGGCAGTCACAGGCAGCTTATGAAGCGCAACAAGCGGCAGCTGCGCATCAGCAGCAGCAGAGAGGTGTAAATCAACTTACGAATGCCGTTGCTACTCTCGGAGTTCCAAGAGGGAATGCTTTAACTCCTGTGCCTGGACAAACGGGAATGAACGGTGCTGGAGGACAGCAAGGAATGGAAAAACGTGGCCCAGTTGAGTTCAACCATGCTATCAGTTATGTCAACAAAATAAAGGTGAGAAGTGAATTTTCCTTGGCACTCGGTCCAACCTGTTGTTTCATTTTGCTAACAATACCTATTGAAGAATCGCTTCCAAGATCGTCCAGAGATTTATAAACAGTTCCTTGAAATTTTGCAAACTTATCAACGTGAATCAAAACCTATCCAAGACGTCTACGCTCAGGTTACAACTCTTTTCGATACTGCACCTGACCTCCTCGAGGACTTTAAGCAGTTCTTGCCCGAGTCGGCCGCACATGCAAAAGCAGCAGCAGTAAGTTTTTCTCTGATGTTGAGAACATGAACTAACCATTTGCAAGGCCAAAGCCGCTGAGGAAGTTGCAGCGATGACAAACGCCCAAACGCCACAATCTTCCCACAGAGCTGTTGGAGGTGGTAACATGCCGCCGGTCGGCAACTTTACTGTCCCTGCTAGTACCGGGAAGGAGACCAAGAAACGCCCACGTGGTGGTGCTGTTAATGCTCCAGCCGAGGGTGCAAGAGGCATGCTTGGCGGAGGGAAGGTATGTAACATCTTATGTCAAGCTGACGCACCTTTTCCCTCCATGATCTCTCTCAGAATTTAGAAATACCTACAGTATGAGATCAAAGTTGAAGGTGATATTATCAATGAGGTATCCACCTGATACCTTCAGGTGTGACGAAGCTGCAACCAACTAGAAATTAGGTCAAAAGATGTCACTTTCAACCCCGAAGTCGAGGCTCAAGAGTTCCTTTTTACTTGTTTCAATATTTAGACCCTCAAGTGGAAGTCTATTCTTGAAAGAGGCTTCATTCCATGACCTTAAAATTCAACTCTCTTCCATGAAAATTAGATTGCTAACATACCATTCATCAGAGAGCAAAGCTTAACCATAAGCCTAACGGTGCCGATGCACCAGAAGTATCTCCAACTTTGACGCCTGTTATACCTGAGCCTTTGGCCCCGACCTCTACATCGGCGGCAAATCAAGAAGAACTTGCGTTCTTTGATCGCGTCAAGAAGTACATTGCCAACAAATCAACCATGAACGAGTTCCTCAAGCTATGCAATTTATTCTCTCAAGACCTCATTGATCGCCATACCCTTGTTAGCAAAGTGAGCGGTTTTATTGGAGGCAGCCCAGAGTTGATGCGATACTTCAAGGATATGGTTCGATTTGATGGTAACGACGAAATTATCGAAAATGTGCCAAAGGCACCATCCGGCAGGGTCTCTCTGAGCAACTGTAGAGCTATGGGCCCAAGTTATCGGTTACTTCCAAAGCGGGTAAGCAGCAACTTTTATTACCGTTTCAAATTTTTACCCAATTGTATGCATAGCAGAAGTTTCAAAGCATCGCCAGAACCACTTGCTTCGGTCGGTATTGTTGGAACATCATGGACGACGATCCCAGCCAACCACCTGCGTCAAGCGTAAATATGCAAAAGAAAACCCCACATCACGATCTATTTGCTTAAGATTCATTCCTTCTGGCATTTAGATCTGATGTAAAATCGAGTGGTAAACTATATAGTTTATTTGAACTAATACCCTGAGGCAATAACCGAAGGAGTGGGTGTGACGAAGAGGATGAGCGTATAGCCAGTGCTATTGCAGAAACCGATACATAATAGAACGCACAAGGAGAAATGGCACAAACGGCACTAACTCTTCCCAGGAACGACTAAAGGCTTGCAGCGGGCGTGATGAGATGTGTCTTTCTGTACTTAACGACGACTGGGCATCACATCCTACTTGGGCTTCTGAAGACTCTGGATTTGTGGCTCATCGCAAGAATATATTTGAGGAGAGTCTTCATCGAATCGAGGAGGAACGTCATGACTATGACTTCAATATCGAAGCCAATGCCAAGGTCATTCAGCTTCTAGAACCGTTCGCTCAACAAATACTTGCGATGGACCAAAATGAGCGAGAGGCCTTTAGAATTCCTTTGGGACTCGGGGGCAGCAGTCAAGCAATATATAAGCGAGTTCTGAAGAAGGTATATGGAGACAAGGGCCAAGGTGTATGTGACGATCTGTTCAGAGATCCTTGTGCCGTACTCCCAGTTGTTCTGGCTCGCTTGAAGCAGAAAGATGAAGAATGGCGTTTCACTCAGGTTAGTCCGTGATGGCTATATATTAAATCGATGCTAATCATCATCTAGCGCGAATGGGACAAAGTCTGGCATGCTCAGACCTCAGCTATGTACTTGAAAAGTCTTGACCACATGGGCATTCAAATCAAGGCGTCTGATAAAAAAAACTTCTCTCACAAGCATCTTGTTGATGCAATCAAGACTAAGCACGAAGAGCAAAGGAAACGGGCGCCGAAGTATGGAAAACACCAATTCGCGTTCACTCTTGGGAACTTCGAAGCGGTTGCAGATGTACTCCGCTTCATGATCATGTACTGCCACAGCTCCAACCAGTACAATAGTGCAGAGCGTCGCCGGATTGTGGAATTTTTTGAAAGATTTGTTACTACATTTTTTGGAATTTCGGAAGAAGTCGTGGCTGAACGCATTGGATCTATTGATCGTGGGACTCCTGATGATGAGGATGATTCTGCACCTACCGAGCTACCAAATGGACGTGGCAAAAAGACCAATGGCAAAAAAAACGACCTTCGACGTGGTGTGCTAGACCGCGGCCGTAATGGTACCCGAGGTCGCGGCCAAAAGGATGAAAGCACCACAGGTAGCAAAGAGTCCACTCCGGACGTTGAATCAGTTGGCGAAGATGATGTAGTTGAAAGCGTTGATGACCAAACTGTTGCTGATGTTACTAACGAGCGATGGACAGCGTCCCCTTTTGCTCCAACTGCCGCTCCTGGAACCAAGACTCTTGATCCCAAAGAGCTTAAGATGGCCTATGACGATACCTACCCACGTGATACATATGGACTATATTGCAATCAAACAATATATGTGTTCTTCCACATCTTTCAAACTTTGGTGCGACGCTTCGAAGACATTAAAAATAGCGAAGCAGATGCTCAAGCCGAAGCCAATCGTGCTCGAGTTCCTAAACCAGCCAAGGACCTTAGTCTTATTGATGGCAGTAAGGACCAGTACTATGATGGTGAAGGCACTTTCTACTCCAGAACTTTGTCGTTGGTTGAAGAATTTATCACTGGGGACCTAGAGGAGACTAAATACCAGGATTACCTTCGACATGTCTACCTCAAGAAGGGCTGGCAACTTTACACAATCATGGACCATCTAAAGCAACTATGCAAACTGGGCTCTGCATGCTCTTCCGTCGACTCGAAGGAGAAAACCTCCGAGCTACTTGAACTATTTTACAGAGATCGAGAGCTCAAAGAGACATCGTGGAGTTCCGAGATTCGGCTTCGTAAACAAGCTGAAAAGTTGATCAAAGATGGTGAATTATTTGTGATTAGATGGGTATGTATACTGAATTGCGTTTATGCCATGTGCTAACACCTCAATAGGCGCCTGATAGGTATGAAGTAACGCTACAATGGCTCCAAAAGGATGAGCCAACTATTGATCAAGAAGGTCTTCACAAAATGGGTTAGTTGTCGACAGAATTGCGCGCAAACTTTTGCTGACTTGTATTGGATAGACATATGGAAGTACTATGTGTCGTCTTTCTTCCGTGTTGAGCCAACAGAAGGTGTGGATCGTGACAAGATGCATCGTGTGGTATTGGCCCGCAACCAGAAAGTCTGGGATGCCGATAGTCAAGATGGGTCAATTCGGGAGCCTCTCAGCTTCTCAGAGGGTTTAGGTGCAAAGATATGTGCCAATACTTCAAAGATGTTTTATGATCCCAACACTAGCGACTGGTTTATTTACACTGAGCGCCCTTTTGAAGGTACTAGAGCACGTTTGCAAAAGGCCGAGGATGATCGCACAGAGAGATTCCGAGAGAAGTTTGTTTTGAACAGCACCTGGATGAAAGATATGACTCACGAGGAGGTTCAAAAGGTTACTGGAGACTTCAAGAAGTGGGTGGATGAAGGTGTTGTCCCAGGTTCAGCTTCAGCTCCTGAAGCTGCTTCTGATCCAATGGTCGATTAATTTAAAGTTCTATCTTTATAACAATTTCCCTTCAACAAACGCTCTCCGCATCACTCTTAAATGGGCTGGTGCATTGTTATGGAGATCGCATGAGATCGCCTTGTTTATCTCATCTACTGCACGTCGGCGTTGCCCGTCATTTCCTTGGACACGGACTGTCAACCTTTTCTAACTCGAATTTTCTGGTATTCTTCTCTCATAGGGAGTGCCATATAATATGGATTCATGGTATGACGTGGTTGGGCTCTGGTATACTCAGTAGCTGTCTGGCGTCTTGAACTCTAGGGGGGGGGGGGGGGGGGGGGCGGGGGTTT
>Ga0247734_1002639_pt1 | contig 11443 bp, 16 predicted proteins | sample UWRJL103311B2_FD_180933 | JGI IMG/M metagenome (GOLD analysis project Ga0247734, IMG submission 180933) | Plant litter microbial communities from Arlington Agricultural Research Station in Wisconsin, United States - UWRJ-L103-311B-2 | ecosystem: Environmental > Terrestrial > Plant litter >... | reverse complement strand
GAGAGTGCTCCAACACCGGGGCATCAGCTAGGACATCCTAATTAGGAAGCGGTTCGCTGAAGGGTCGAAGCAGAACCTGGCTTTCCTGAAGTCTGCTCTCTTTCTGAGAGTCCAGTATAGGGCGAGGACATCCGTGATAACTTGTGCAAATGATATGTAAGCTGGAAGTATATGCAGCAATGATTTATGTGGTCGGGTTCACGAATTCGATGACGGCGCCTCACCACTTGCCGAGGGATGCCGACGCTCCAATCATTTTCGTTTTCGTTCCAAATCGTACCCAGAAATTTGTTTTTTTCTTCATCATTCCGTTTTGATACCAGCTGCTAATACACTCTAATAAATAGACCTTATTGTTAGCATCAATTGATGAACGCCCACGTGTGCTCCGACAAGACTGCTCACGTAACGCATCCACCAAGCGGTCGACTCTGCCCTTTGGTCTTGACTTTGAGCATCGATAGCATTGCGCTTGTCCATACCTTTCCACAGCGCAAGCTGTCTCGTCGTAGTCCTCCACGATGACCCACGATGGCTTCCTCACTCATATGGTCGCCTTGCTCTCATTCTATGATTCCCCTGCTTATCAATTATCCCATGGGCCAGTGCCCAAATACGCCGGCTCTAGCGACTGGCAAACAGAGAACATCCTACAGACATTAGATGGCCTCATGCAGAGACTGCGAAAAGCAGAGCGTGGAGAAAGACGTACCATGCCTGGTGCCTTCTCCGCAAACACTACTACCGCAAGCTCAACACCCTCTCCCGGTCGCCGGTCGCCCAACCTCTCCCTATCCCTATCTGATATCCCAGCTTCCGATTTCCTTCCTGATGCAGCGTTCAAGGAGCATACTACTCCGTTGAACGGAGATGCAAGAGATGCCGCCAGCCAAGGTCATGTAATGGGCGTAATGGGCGGTATCTCCGACCCTCAATCCACACCCTCCCATTCGCGCTCTGCGCCCCCATCCTCCAATTTTGAAGGTCACCAGGGAGAGAGCTATACCAACATAGACGAGTTCGCACACAAGGACAGCAGAAGCTATGCTGACATAATGGCTACTAAGCTATGTCCTACATGTGGTGCACGCATTCACGACTCAAGAACTCTCAACTCCCTGGGACTTGAATACAGATCTGGTGAAGGAGGCTTCTATGGTGGTGTGTCCTTTGGCGCTACCTATCACCAACAATCGCCCCTTGCTCATCTCCTACATCACCCAGGCACAGGTAAGCGGAAAAAACGCAGTCCATCCATGAGCAGTCCGTTAGGCGTCGTTGCACAAGGAGGTCCTCTAGAGAAAGCAGCTGTGAATAGCGGAATGAGTGCTGTGGATGAATTACGGTTACTGAAAGCCCAGGTGTGTTTGCAATCGTGATTACATATCATTCATACTCTCTAAAATTTCATGGTGTGAACTAGGTCCAAGATGTCTCCCGTGTCTGTAATGCCGTAGCCATGGGCGATTTGACACAGAAAATCACCGTTCCCGTACAAGGTACCGTTATGGTGCAACTCAAGGATGTCATTAATGCTATGGTAATTAACACTCTCCACAATTCTTCTTCCTGGTTCACGAGACTTACTGGCTTCTAGGTTGATCGATTGGGCCAGTTTGCCCAAGAGGTCACAAGAGTCAGTCAGGAAGTCGGAACGGAAGGGAAATTAGGCGGTCAAGCATTGGTACTTGACGTCGACGGTACATGGCGCGAATTGACTGGTGTTGTCAATAAATTGGCTGCGAATTTGACAAGCCAGGTGAGTAAGCATGTCTTTTTTTGCATACATGTGCTAAAGGACTCTGTAGGTGCGAAGTATCGCCAAAGTGACGAAGGCAGTCGCTTTGGGCGATTTGACGCAGCAGATTGAAGTGGATGCAAGCGGAGAAATTCAAGACCTGAAGAACACCGTGAATGGAATGGTGGTACGGTTGCGCGCGCTGGCTGCTGAAGTAACGCGTGTCACATTGGAAGTCGGTTCGCAAGGAAAGCTGGGTGGTCAAGCTGAGGTACCGGATGTTGAAGGTGTATGGTTCGAGTTGGTGAAGAACGTGAATAGGATGTGTAGTAGTTTGACTGACCAGGTAAGATGGTTTCTCTTTTACGATACAGTGAAGCTCACGAATGCTTGTAGGTGCGGAGCATTGCCAAGGTCACAACTGCTGTGGCTCGTGGTGATCTAACTCAGAAGATCGAGATTCAAGTAGAGGGTACGCAAGTATTACTTCTTATACCATTGTTGCTCACCCAGATATCCAGGCGAAATGTCGACATTGAAGGTGACTGTCAACTCCATGGTGGACCAGTTGAGTTCGTTCGCCAGCGAGGTTACACGTGTCGCATTAGAGGTTGGAACACAAGGTATCCTGGGTGGCCAAGCGCAAGTTGGTGGAGTGCAAGGCACGTGGGCTGATTTGACTAGGAATGTCAACGTGAGTACCGCATGATATATCTTAGATATGTGCTAATATTTGCGCAGAAAATGGCCTCCAACTTGACTGATCAAGTGCGTTCCATCTCCGAAGTTACGAAGGCCGTAGCACAAGGAGACTTGAGCAAATACGTCTACGTCGATGTACAGGGAGAGATGCTCGACTTGAAGGAGACCGTCAACTCCATGGTGGCGCTGCTGTCCACTTTTGCCAAGGAGGTGACTCGTGTCAGTTTGGAAGTCGGAACTGAGGGTATTTTGGGAGGCCAAGCTCTGGTCCCTGATGTCCAAGGAGAGTGGAAGAGCTTGACAGATAACGTCAACCTGATGGCCATGAACTTGACAAATCAAGTGCGAAGTATTGCCCAAGTGACGAAGGCTGTAGCTGGTGGCGACTTGACCAAGAAGATCACTGTACGTAGCGCACACCTCCTGCAGAAGAGTACCTTCTAACGGTCCAACTAGGTCGATGTCAAGGGAGAGATTCTCGAGTTAAAGACAACTGTCAACGGCATGACTGAGTCTTTGTCAGTATTCGCAGACGAAGTCACGCGAGTGGCCAGGTAAACATCTTCAATAATCGTTCTGAATAATTTTAAGCTAAAAGCACCGCAGGGAAGTCGGTACTGAAGGTCGATTGGGTGGTCAGGCTCGTGTCACAGGCGTTGGAGGTACATGGAAAGACTTGACAGACAATGTCAATGTTATGGCCAACAACGTGAGCCGTATTTCAAAATCTACTATTACCAAATGCTCAGGCATTATTGTAGTTGACGCTGCAAGTGCGAACTATTGCAGTTGCTACCACAGCAGTAGCTCGTGGTATTTTGACACAGAAGATTGGTGGTGTATCTGTCTCTGGAGAGATGTTGAGTCTAGTGAACACTATCAACGACATGATTGACCAGTTGGCCATCTTCGCGGTTGAAGTCAAGAAGGTCGCTCGTGAGGTGGGCACTGAAGGAAAACTGGGCGTTCAAGCGGAGGTCGGCAATGTGCAAGGTATCTGGCAAGAGATCACGTAAGTCATCTATCTAGTGCTTGCGATTACAAACTGACTTCTTCCAGCTTGTCCGTCAACACGATGGCCGGAAATTTGACAACTCAAGTCCGTGGATTCGCTCAAATCTCTGCTGCTGCCATGGATGGAGATTTCACTCGTTTCATCACGGTCGAGGCATCCGGTGAAATGGACTCCTTGAAGACTCAGATCAACAATATGGTACATTATTCCCTTATTGCATTGTGCCACATGCTCACGCAGTGCTCTTAGGTGTTCAATTTGCGCGACAGTATCCAAAAGAACACCGCTGCCAGAGAGGCTGCTGAATTGGCGAATAGAAGTAAGAGTGAATTCTTGGCCAACATGAGTCACGAAATTCGGTAAATGGTCAATCTTCTGTAAACTGTGTCGGTGCTTACAGAAGCACATTGTAGAACTCCAATGAACGGAATCATTGGGATGACTGAGTTGACACTGGACACTGATTTGAATCGTTCTCAGCGAGAAAGTCTCGTCTTGGTACACAGCTTGGCTCGCAGTCTGCTACTAATCATCGACGATATCTTGGATATTTCCAAGAGTAAGTTGGTCTTGAGTGATGCTTTACTAGCGCTTACTAAAAAAACTCTACAGTTGAAGCTGGCCGTATGACTATGGAAGCGGTCTCGTACTCTCTACGGCAGACAGTCTTTGGGATCCTCAAAACTTTGGTTGTCCGTGCTTCGCAGAACAAGATCGATCTCACGTACGATGTTGAGCCGGACATTCCTGATCAGCTCATTGGCGATTCCTTGCGTCTCCGACAGGTCATCACGAACTTGGTTGGAAATGCTGTTAAATTCACGCCGAACTCTACCAAGCAATCTGGCAGAAAAGGCCATGTAGCACTCAGCGCCCGGTTGTTGGCTCTCGATGATCAAAATGTCACACTCGAGTTCTGTGTCAGCGACACTGGAATCGGTATTGCAAAAGACAAGCTCAATATGATCTTCGACACTTTCTGTCAAGCTGATGGTTCTACGACACGTGTAAGCAGAATTACTTTGGCGAAAATTATTGAAACTCATGTGGTTGTAGGAATACGGTGGTACGGGTTTAGGTCTGTCTATCTCGAAGAGGCTTGTCTCTCTCATGCAAGGGAATATGTGGGTCGAGTCAGAAGTGCAGAAGGGTTCTAAATTCTTCTTCACTATCACATCCTCGATCTCAACGCTCTCGATGGATGCCACCTTGGCCAAGATTGCACCTTTTGCCCAGCGAACAATTTTGTTTGTGGACACTTTGAGGGACACTACTGGTCTCGCTGATATGATCCGCCAACTGGGTCTCAACGTCCGTGTTGTCAACGGAATATCAGAAGTTGCAGACAAAGAAAAATGCCCTCATATTGACACTATTGTGACAGACTCCCTGCCAGTGGTATGGAAACTGGTATCTTCTCATTATTCGTAGCTGACATTATGATTCAGACGGAGACTCTTCGAGAATTCGAACATCTACGATATATCCCAATCGTTATTCTTGGTCCCTCAATACAACGCATCAACTGTAAGTTACCGCCTTTCGTAAATGGACTTTTCTCATATCTTGTATTTCCAGTGAAATGGTGCTTGGACAACTCGATATCTTCACAAGTAACAACGCCAGTATCAATGCAGGATCTATCATCTGCGCTCATCGCTGCTCTGGAGAGTAATACTGTATCTCCAGTATCTGCCCCCAACGATACCATTTACGATATCTTACTGGCCGAAGACAACATGGTTAATCAGAAACTGGCTGTGAAGATTCTGGAGAAGTATGGTCATACAGTTGAGATTGCTGAGAATGGAAGCTTGGCTGTGGATGCTTTCAAGGGCAGAATCAGCCAGCGAAGGCCTTTCGACATCATCTTGGTGAGCTTTACGCATCTCCAGAAGACTCGAAACTGATATTCTCTTTCTCCTTAGATGGATGTATCTATGCCTTTCATGGGTGGAATGGAGGCCACGGAACTTATCAGGACATATGAGAAGGATCATGGCCTTTCACGGATTCCCATCATTGCTCTCACGGCGCATGCTAGTATGTCTCGTCTATTGTGCTTGTGATTTTGTCCAATTAATTCTCTATAGTGATCGGTGATCGTGAACGATGTTTGCAAGCGGGAATGGATGACCATATCACCAGTCAGTTTCATTGCTCTACATGCGCCGAATTTCACTTACCTTTAGCACGTAGAACCTCTCAGGCGGGCAGATCTATTGTCTGCGATCAACAAGCTAGCAGGGGATGGTCGAATGGATTTGAAAGGACAATCGGCAGCACATGCCGTCCTATATCATTCTCAACCGACCCAGCATTCGCTGTACCGGAGAATCACTGCTGGTCACGGCGACCACGATGTAACCCAGTATCAAGACTACAGCATATAGGTTCTCTGATTTGGTCCCGAACATGCTTTCCTACGCTACTGTAAATCTGTCCTGTTTCTGTCGATGCTCTAACTTGTATTTTCACTTCAGTTCACATCCTAATACCCTGTCACTGTTACTTACCTCAATCTCTCTACGTATTCTACATATGTCATTGCTTTTTTCGCTGTCATATATTTCACCCTATGTAACAAATAGAAAACGAGACTTCCTTATCTGCATCACCATTCGCATTGACGATAAATCAACTGGACGACCGCCACGTGGAGCTAGCCAACTCTTTCACAAGCATTCAACTGCGACCAACTACCTTACCGCTCTGCCACACCTTGCGACTGTATTCGTCGCTACGTTTTCGAGCACAATCGGGGTCTCTTCGTTCGACCCATTGTGTTTCATTGTCAAGCTTTAGAGCATGCAATTCTGGTTGAACGCGCTTTCGAATTCACTGCATTTGCATCACGGAAAGCGGGGGATTGTCGTTCTCAATCAATCATGGTAGCTACGCTGCCCATACTGCGCTTGTTGTCCTACGACTCGCGAAATCACCTGGGCTTGATTATGCATTCTGGATTTGGGGTGACTTGGTTATGAGAATGGCTGCTGGAGTGAAATTTCAAATTGAACACGCTTCTGTCTCTGGCGTTTTGAACTTCTTGCACCAATACATTTCAATGGCATAGACAGCGCCATGAGGAATATCCTCTTGTAGATTCTGGGAGCGAGTAGATATGCGGAAGAGCTGCTTACATGGAACAGGATCTTGTCTGTTGATTATGCTCACGACACTTTTAGCGAGCGGATGCCAATCAACAAGCTGAAAAGCGCTCCGCTCACACGCCAGTCGTATTTCATGAGCCACCTTCTCACTAATATTCATCTCTGGTTACGAGGGCAGGTATTGTTTCAGTCGAGCAAATAAAACGAGGGCTCGATGTAGGAAGCGTTCTCTTAGGTTTCCCTGCTCATTCTGTCTTTTGGTCTAAACTCGCTATGCACTCCTTCGTAGTTGCTGCTCTGGCTATCTCAGCTGCCACTGCTGTTTCGGCGGTTTACGACAATTCACGGTCTGACAACGTACGCTTGTTTTCTTAACATATTACCATACCCTCGCTGAATTTCCAGTTTAGCTTGTGGTGTAAGATATGCTCCCAAGCTGTGCTTATATTGGATGCTCACTGTGTCCTCGTCTATAGATACTGGGGTCAGAACTCTTACGGTGCAGGCCACACAGATACCGAGAACTTCCAGAAGCCCCTGGCACACTATTGCGAAGTGTGTACCCTCCACCTCCTTCTATGCTATTTCTGAGCAAACTATTCGATCTCTAGGATGACACTATCGATGTCTTGCCATTGGCATTTTTGAATGTTTTCTCTTCCGCTGGCGGGTTACCTGAGATCAACATGGCCAATGTTCGAACATGCTCCCTTTCCTCGTCGAAATTGACACTGACTCCGCCTTTCAGTCCTGCAATGCTAACGATAACGGTACATTCGAAGGCACGGCACTCGCTAATTGCCAGAGTTTGGCTGGCGATATCAAGACATGCCAGGACAAGGGAAAGATTGTCACGCTCAGTCTTGGAGGTGCTACTGGGGGCTCTGTCTTTACATCGGATGAGGATGCCCAGACCTTCGCACAAACTATTTGGGACCTCTTCTTCGAGGGAACGAGCGAGACCAGGCCCTTTGGTGATGCTGTCTTGGATGGGTAAGCTGATTTCCTGAAATGACAGGCTTTGACTAAACTTGCGCCCCCAGTATCGATCTTGACATTGAAGGCGGTGGAAGTACTGGCTTTGTCGCATTCGTTACAAAGTTCAGGGAGCTCTCAGATGCTGCATCCAAACCGTATGCCCGCTCCGATTGCGTTGTGATGCTAACTTATTGACCTCCCTCTCGGCAGATACTATGTCACTGCTGCTCCTCAGTGTCCTTTCCCCGATGCATACCTTGGAGCAGTCATTGACGCTGTTGGATTCGATGCAATTTATGTGCAGTTCTACAATAACTACTGCGCTGTAACCGCTTACAATGATCCTAACGTGAGCAGTATCACAAGAATACTTCCTATGTTGGCGTATTGACATTCAATACAGGCCTGGAACTACGCTTCGTGGGACGACTGGGCAAAGAACACCTCTCCTAACCCCGATGTCAAGATCTACATCGGTGCTCCTGCTTCTACCTCTGCTGCAAACAGTGGATACGTGGAGGTCGCTACTCTCGGTTCCATTGCTACAGAGACTCGCGATAAGTATCCCGACAGCTTTGGTGGTATCATGCTGTGGGATGCATCGCAGGCTTACGGTGCGCAGTCTTGAGTCCGACTACGCCAAGAAACGTACTGACTCACAAGCGTTTTCTTAGCCAACAACCGCTTTGACCAGGCTATCAAGACTGCCATTAGCACTACTGGCAAGGGAAAGAAGGACAACAAGAAGGTTAACTCACGATTCTTCCGACTCTGACGGGGATTTCATTTGGGCTCTCAGCGTTGATGAGGCAGCTATTTATTATTTATCTTTTCATTATTTTGCTACACACGGGGCACTGCTTTTACTATTGTTGTAACATTAGATATGGGCTTGTGCAATGAACTACGATTTTAAATGATTCTGAGCGGCTACCCGGGCCGAAGAGCATTGTTTCCCCAAATGGACAGATGACAATGGCTGTGCATCCAAAGGCTCAAACTCCACGATGCAACCAGCTGCTACTGTTGGCTACTAACGCTCAATCCTAGGAGATCATAGAGTGTAATCTCCCCTATCCTGATTTTCGCTCTGATTACGCGCTTATTCTTGCTCGATACTTGGCAGTTATTGTTCGCATCTCGGGAGATTCAGCTGCCATCTTGTGATGGTGCCTTCGAGTCGGATGCCATGGACAGTACATCGTTTGCTTCTTTACCTCCACCGTCACGGAGATGGCGCGCTACGCAAGAGGTCTCGTCCTCTTTTCTTCTCTTGCTTCTGTCGCTCTTGCAGCAGATAAGACTAGGACGGTGGATGATCTGTTTGGGGGTGACGAGCAAATCAGGTTTCGCTTTTCAAGCGGTTGGCTAGAAGGTCAAGGCTGTCTAAGTGAGCAATATATTGTACGAGTCTACTCAGAGCCTTCCCTGACAATAAGCCCAGCTTGTTACAGTCAACCAAATGCTTCAAAGGTGTACGATGGAACATGGCATGATGGTCAAAATAGCAAGGATGGGGGACCTACTGACTTGGAGATTATTTTTGAAGGTACTATTCAATCCTATTATGGCCCCAACATTAGGAAACTTATCGCGTTATAGGAAATGGAATTCAGGTGGTGGGGGTCTTAGCGCCAGATTCCTTGGCCAACTTCTCTTTCGTTCTGGACAATGAAGACGCTGGACGATTCGTGTACCCATCCGACATTGCAATCCCTGAGTTCCAGTACGATGTCCGATGCATGTTCATGTCCTCCATCTCCCATCCCTCTTAATACTGAGCACATGAACAGATTACGAGAACAACACATTGGCCTACGGACCGCATATACTTACTATGACGGTCCAAGGATATAACTTCAGTGGCAGACAAGGGAATTCTCTTGCTCTCCTCGACTATATCACCATTCAGTGCGTATTTCCCTTCCCTCCTTCTCCTTAAGCGGGTTCTTTACAGATGTCCTTCAACAGATATGATGAAGAGCGTTGGACCGGATCTCCAACTGCCAGTGCTTCTCCGTCTCCGTCTCCGCCTAACAATTCTAACTCGGGTGCTTCAACCAATGTAGGCGCTATTGCAGGCGGGGTTGTTGGGGGCGTCATAGGGCTACTTGTTTGTCTCGGCATTTCTTTCTTGTTCATTCGGAGGCGCCGCAGAAAGCAGCGCAAGTTAGACAAACTGTTGGCTGTGGAGGCCTACTCGTCTTCAGGATCACCGCAGACTCCTTACAGTTCAGAAAAAAGTAGATCTAGTCGCTTGGAGCCGGCACGGCCGTTTGATCCTGCGGTGTCTCCAGCTGGTGAGCATGCGTTATTCCGCTTTAACTAAGAAATAACCGAGCTGGATCCTAGAAACGGGAGGCGTAGCAATCCACTCTAAACATCAACGAGCAAACCAAGAAGCACAGTTGCGAGAATTGCAACAAACTGTGGACGCACTGCAGGCACAAAGCTCAAGCGTATCGCCTTCGTCGCCTGGGACAGACAGTCCTCAGGTTCCCGAATTCCCACAGGACGCTGGTCTGGTAGAGCAGATCCGGAGACTGCAGGAAGAGATGCGCGAGATTCGACGACAGCAAGATGCAGTGCAGGAGATTGTTGCACCACCCATGTATGTGGAGGCTCCTGGTGCTAGATCAGGATAAGGCAAATAAGATGATTGCGAAGAATCAAGTAACACTGTAGGAGCGGTCTACTACAGAGGATCCGGAAATTGTTGCCGTTGATCAAAAAGATTATGTTCGTAAATCAATAAATCAAACAAATCAAGATAATTCAAAAAAATCTCATAAACGCAGGAGAGCGCATTTACATGCTAGCATAAAGCTCTGGATGAATTCCTGTCCACGCACTAGCTATTGCATGCCATTGAGAGTGAGAAATCTGAACATTCACTCTCGCGGCAATCTTCGGCTTGTCCCGGCATCGTTAGCCGGAGCGATGGCTAGCGCAGGCATTGGCTGCCCATTCTCTGAGGCCTCCCCTCGAGATTTGCTAAGGCATTAAAAAGCTGCATGTGTGTGTATCCTTGTTCACAAAGTTACGAGAGGTATTTTGGAAGCAGATTTCACGCATTGAGCATCGTAACAGACACAGGAGCGAGGTGTGCTACGAGGGGCGGCGGTACGGTACCGCCTGGATAAAATCCTTATGTATAGCTTCGCGGTGCCTCTTGGAAGGAGAAGGTATGAACCAAAACCTTTCTGAGGATCCTAGACGGTCTGATTAGGCTTTGCTGCATTTCCAGGATTTGTTTGAATTATCTTGATTTATTTGATTTATTGATTTACGAACATAATCTTTTTGATCAACGGCAACAATTTCCGGATCCTCTGTAACATAGCACTGCCGCTTCGATACTTCGACCAGGAGCCTGATTTGTTTCTTCATTCGACGTTGGACAAAAACTTCCAGGCATACAAGAGTTTGCCTCTCTGAGCCTGAATAGACCATAAATCAGGCGTCCAGCCCGAAAACACTGTATGTTGCTCGCTGACGAGGGAAAGTTCGTCGGGGCAAAAATGATGTAACTGAAAGCATTGGTAGGGTCACATAATTGTCACACATAATGCATAATCAATTATCATCAGTGATTCATCACACACACTCTCTCTTCCATTGCTCTTCCAACTGATCTATAATATGCGTCAACTCCCGCGTTCAAACTCTCAACCAGTGCGAATGACGCTCCTGCAGATTGAGAACATCCTGGGATATATTTATATAGCCACATCTTGAGCTGCTAAATGACAATAGCAGTCTTCCTTGGCTTTTTTTGTCTACCATACAACCAAAGAGGATAGCAATAACATGATAAACGGAGGAATGGTCAAATTTACGATGTTAATGTTGATTATGGTGTGTGGTCTCAAGATCGTTCTTAACCAACACCTGATG
>Ga0247734_1002638_pt1 | contig 11444 bp, 8 predicted proteins | sample UWRJL103311B2_FD_180933 | JGI IMG/M metagenome (GOLD analysis project Ga0247734, IMG submission 180933) | Plant litter microbial communities from Arlington Agricultural Research Station in Wisconsin, United States - UWRJ-L103-311B-2 | ecosystem: Environmental > Terrestrial > Plant litter >... | reverse complement strand
AGGGAGCTTCAGATAAAAGCGGACAAAGCAGCAGACAAGGAAGCAAAGCAACTACCCAGGGAACGCACCAGCCTAATGAGCAATCACAGGCTACTGCATCACCACAGGGAAAGGCTACAAATGCGGGTTCACGTACAAATCCTGGTGGAGAAAGCGGAACAAAAACCAGTACCGGAGGAGAAGTAGGAGGTAATGCCAAAGCCGGTGCACAGGGAAGTAGTGCGCAAGGTGGAAAAACGACTCCGTCACAATCCGGTACTAACAAGAATGAATCAAAGACGCCTGTAACCGGTTCTGGTAAGGGACAAAATGTAGGTGGAAAATCAAGTTCTGAGGCTTCAAAAAACACAGGAGCCGGAACGCAAAATAATTCAGCTGCATCATCTCAATCTGGTAGTAGTCCGGCAACATCAGCAGGAGCAGGTGCAGGAAAAGCAAGTGCAGCCGGAAGTAAAAGTGCAGGTGCTCAGGGAGCAGGAATAGGCCAGGGAGGCGCAGCTGTGGCTGATGGAAAATCACCGGCAGGTGCGGTTGCTGCTGCCAAAGACAAGCAGAGTGGTGTGTCTAATAATAAAGGATCAGCTATTAAACCTGCCGAAGGAGTGAAAAAAGGCAGCGGTTCCGGCGATAATAACACTAAAAATAAAACAGGAGTAACCGGAAATGAAAATAATAGGGCAACTAAGCAGAGCGGTATAAAGTGAGGAATTGCCAATTTAAATGAGGATTTAATTTTAAGAATCATAAATAACTAAAAGAGCAAATTTCATATATCCCGAAGTTTGCTCTTTTTGTTTTACAGAAATTAATTTTAAAATCTTATAAAATTAATTCTTTCATATATTTATATACATAAATATATAACCCTCACAGAATCTTATCTTTATGAGTGTATTTTTTTTGTAAACAGATTATTATCAGCACTATATGACGAATGCGTACATTTCACAACAAACTTTGAAGCGAAATTAATGGTTATTAAAAGGTATTATAATTTCAGTAAAGTTATATTTTGACAATAAATAAAAATGGAAACAAAAGATAAAGTCTTAACATTTAGGTTAGGCGACGACTTAGAAATAAACCGCTTGGGTTACGGAGCAATGCAGTTGACAGGTTTTGGTGTTTTTGGAGAAGTAGAAGATCGTGAAAATGCAAAGCAGGTATTGCAGGCAGCCGTTAATGGTGGCGTAAACTTCATTGATACTGCGGAAGCTTACGGGCCAAAATTCAATGAATCACTTATTGCAGATGCATTAGATCCTTACAAATCCGGACTGGTTATTGCAACGAAAGGTGGATTTAACAGAACCGGGCCAAATCAATGGATACCAAATGGCAATCCTGAATACATTAGCCAAAATATTGAAGGAAGTCTGGAACGCCTGAAAGTGGATACAATTGACTTATGGCAATTACATAGGATCGATCCAAAAGTGCCGGTAGAAGAAACGCTGGCTCCGGTTGTGGAAGCAGTAAAATCAGGTAAAATAAAACATGTAGGTCTTTCAGAAGTTACTATCGAGCAGATCGAGCAGGTTGAAAAAATTCTTCCTGTTGTATCAGTTCAAAACTTGTATAATCTGGGTAACAGACAATGGGAAAACGTGCTGGATTATACGACTCAACGCGGAATGGCCTTTATTCCATGGTTTCCATTAGCTTCCGGCCCGGATTCTATGTCTAAAAAAATCAGTAACATAGCTGCAAAACATAATGCTACTATTGCACAGATCGCACTTGCATGGTTATTAAAACGTGCTTCAAATATTTTGTTAATTCCCGGCACAAAATCTATCAAACATTTAAATGAAAATTTAAAAGCTGGTGATATTGAATTGAGTGATGAAGAATTCGCAGAATTATCTAAATAATTAAAAAACCAATAATAGAGAAGTGGTTCCGGTTATCCGGAACCACTTTTTTTTATACAAATCTTGATATATTTCGTAATAAATTTATATTTTTACTACTCAAATTACCATTTAATTCATGTTTTGAGATTGATTTTAAAACGCAATTACATGTTATCTCAATACAGAATCAGGAAATTCAAATAAACATGTCATCAAGCTATCCAAAATCCTTTTTATGATTGGAAATCAAAATAAAGCCTGGATAAAATATTTGTATGATCAACCGTAGTGCCAAAAAAATATGCGTAATGCATGAAGTAACAGTATAAATCTTAGTATCGATTTGAATGATTTTATTAAACAAAATCGAAACTTGTACTAATGTATGAAATAATTGTCTATTAACTTAAGCCGACCAGAATTTTTACAATTCCTTAATAATTTCTTAATCCCTCACGGAAGAAAATCATCTTTTTTTGCAGCCTTATTGTGAAACTAACAAAAATGTTATGCTAAGAAAAAATTTACTTCTACTCGTTTTGCTATTCTTTTATTGTGGTTTCCATATTTCAGAGATAAAGGCTCAAACTACACAAGCTTCTATTTCGGGTACCATCGCAGATAGTCAAAACGCAGAACTTCCCGGTGCGACAGTGCAGGTGAAAAACGAATCGACTGGTTTTTCAACGGGTACTTCAACGAATGCCAAAGGCGAATATGCATTTAAGGAATTGCCACTTGGCGGACCTTATACGGTTACTGTTAGCTTTATAGGATTTGGAGAACAAAAACGAACGGGTTATATTCTTCATCAGGGAGATGCAATCAAGATTAAAATTGGTATGCAGGAATCCGGCCAGACACTGGAAGTGGTGCAGGTTGTAGCATCCGGGATTAAAAATAAAATAGAAAATATTGGAGCTTCTACCGCAATTTCAGCGAAAGACATTTCCCGTCTTCCTGTGAACGGGCGGAATTTCACCTCACTGATGGATCTTTCTCCATTGAGTAAAGGAGGCAATATTTCGGGACAGCTGGGTTCGTCTACCAATTATACAATTGACGGGATGAACGCAAAAAATCCTACTTCGGCGGGAGCTACTACAAGTCGCAGTGGTGCGCCTTATTCAATTTCTATCGAAGCTGTACGTGAATTTCAGGTAGTTACCAACCAGTATGACGTTACTTACGGAAGAAGCGGAGGAGGAACTGTAAGTGCAGTAACAAAGTCCGGAACAAATACGCTGAGTGGAAGTGCGTTCAATTATAGTCGTGCGAATTGGTTGTCGAGTGGTTATGATATTCGTGGAAATAAACTGAATACAAAATTCTCTACCAACCAGTTTGGATTTTCATTAGGCGGGCCAATTATCAAGGATAAGCTGCATTTTTTTGTAGCCTGGGATCATCAGCAGGATACGCGTCCTTTTGTTATTGCTGACGTGCAAACTCCTGCTGACGAAAACCGGTTTAATATTACCAGGTCTACGCTTGACAGATTTGTTAATATTGCACGCGATAAATATGGTGTAGCAAGCACACCTCAATACGGAACATTTGATAAAAGCCGTGGTTCTGACGCTGTATTTGCCCGCGTAGATTGGCAGATCAATGGAAAAAATTTGCTAACAATCCGTGATAATTATACCAACGACAGAAACAAACTGGGTTTGCAGGATAATACAGCTATTAATATTTATGAGTCTACCGGAAATGATTACAACGTGGATAACAGTCTTTTGGCTTCCCTGCGTTCTTCCATTAATCCCCGCGTGACTAATGAATTAAAGTTACAGCATTTATATACCCATCAAAAAAGCAGCCCCGGAGATCAGCTTCCTGAAAGCAATATTCCAAGAGCAATTGTTGAAAATGTTGTTTCTACTTTGGGTGACGGTACTTCCAAATCGACAAATATCCAGATGGGTGGCCATCGTTTTGCACAGGAAGGTTTTACCAATAATGTAATTCAGCTGGTAGATAATTTATACTATAATACCGACAAGGTACAATACACATTTGGTATTGATTTGATGTACACCCGGTCCCATTCCACCTATGGCAGCGAGGTAAACGGACGTTTCCATTACACTGTGGATGCAGCAGCAAACAAAACAGCTTTGGAGAAATTTGAAGCTTTGCAGCCTTACCGTTATTACCGCGAAGTACCGTTAATGGATGATTGGTCGGTAAAAGGAAACATTTTCAATGCTGGTATTTATGGACAGCTGAAAACGAAACTGGCACCAGGAATGGATCTGGTTGCAGGTCTTCGTCTGGACTACGCACATTATCCTACATCGCCGCTGAACCAGGATGTATTGACTGAACTGAATATCCGTACAGATAACAGGTTGAAATCGTTTGTGATCCAGCCACGTGCTCAGTTTACCTGGGATATTAATGAGCAGCATAAAGATATTATCCGTGTTGGCGGAGGTATTTTTGCTTCTGATATTAATAACTATGTGCTGATCAATAACCTGACTTTTGATGGTAAACATTTAGCTACTGTCGATGTTCGTGCCCCGAATATTCCAACACCGAATTTTGCTGAATACCGCAATAATTATGCAAGTATTCCAAGTCTTGCAGCATTCCAGCTTCCAACAATTAATACAAATGGTAAAGACGCACGCGTACCGGTAATGTATAAAGCGAACGCTTCTTACAGTCATTATTTTACGGATAAATTAAGAGTAGGAATAGCAGGATATATGACATTGGGCCGCCATAATTATTTCTATGTAGACAGAAACATGGCTGATGCTCCGTATTTCCGTTTAGCTAATGAGGACAATCGTGGTGTGTTTGTTCCATTAAGCACAATGCCTGCAAATGGCGCCGGCGACTGGCTCCAGGGGCGTAAAAGCCAGAAATTTGGCCGCGTACTTGAACTGAACAGTGAAGGTAAAGTCAACCAGTTTGCTTTTGTTGCTGATGCTACTTACCAATATTTCCGCGACGGAGAAATTACAATGAGTTATACTTACAATGATACCAAGGACAATACTTCATATAACGGTAATGTTGCAAACACGGCTACGCTTTCTTTGCCGGTAAAAGATGATCCGCGTGATTTGAGCCGCATGACTTATTCAGACAATCATTTCCGTCATAAAATAGTATTCTACGGTTCTTTTCCTTCTTTTTATGGAGTGAATATTGGTGTGCGTTACTCAGGAATCGGCGGATCGAGATATACACTTTTGTCTGGAGCTAACAGTAATGCTGACTTTGTTTCAGGAACCAACGACCTTGCTTATGTATTTGACAGAAACAATTCTGCTGTTCCGGAAAATGTCAGAAATGGTTTGCAGGCAATCATTGATAACCCAAATGCAAGTCAGAGCGTAAAAGATTATATTACTAAATACTCCGGTAGAATGGCTGAAAGAAATGGTGGAATTAACAGCTTCTATGGTATTTTTGACGCAAGGGTAACGAAGAAAATCAGAATTTACAAAACCCAGGCTATTGAATTATCAGCTGATATTTTCAACGTTGCCAACTTGCTTAAGAAAAGCTGGGGTGTAAACGAATCCCTTGGCAACCAGGCACTTTATGCTTTGGGTATTCCGGCAACTGCAAATTCTGCGGCAGTTGCAGGATTTGATAAGACCAACCAGAAATTTGTTTACCGGGTAAATACGGCTGGTATTGTTACACCGTCGGGTAATCCTTATCAGTTTCAATTGGGTTTAAGATATAGTTTTTAACAAGAATATTCGTATCTAAAGAAAATGAAAGTCTGGCTAATTGAGGAATTACCTTCATTAGCCAGACTTTTGGTTATCTTATTTTAATCAAACAAAAACGAATGAAAAAAACGATCTTACTTTTTCTGTTCAGCTCTCATGTGTTATTGGCACAGATTACTTTTGATAAACAGGGACATCGCGGCGCTCGTGGATTGATGCCGGAAAATACGATTCAGGCAATGAAAAAAGCCATTGATCTGGGTATGCAGACTTTGGAAATGGATGTAGTGATCTCAAAAGATAAGAAAGTTGTCGTATCTCACGATACTTATATGTCTTCTGATTTTGTACGCAAACCAGATGGGACTGACATCAGTGCGGGTGAAGCAAAGCAGATTATTTTATACCAATTAAATTATGATGAGATTAAAAATTTGATGTAGGAAGCAAACCTCATCCGCAATTTCCTCAGCAGGCAAAATTCAAAACATACCGACCGTTGTTATCCGAGCTGATTGATTCGGTAGATGCTTATGTTAAAATGAAAGGACTTGTCTCTCCGCAATATAATATTGAAATCAAATCCGCGCAGGAAGATGACCAGGTTTCTCATCCGGCTCCTGACGAATTTGTTGATCTGGTTGTTAAAGTTTGTAATGATAAAAAGCTGGGTAAACGGCTCACTATTCAGTCATTTGATGTTAGGCCATTGCAGGTTTTGCATAAAAAATATCCTGAAATAAAACTTTCCTATCTGATCGGAAATACCAAATCACCCGAAGACAATCTGGCTGTACTGGGATTTAAACCGAATGTTTACAGTCCGCATTATAAAACCGTAACGCCACAGGTAGTTTCAAGCTGTCACGAAAAAGGTATATTGATTATTCCATGGACTGTAAACACAAAAGAAGAAATTAATCAATTGATTCAGTTAAAAGTCGATGGAATTATAACAGATTATCCGAATCTGTTTTAACCTGTTATTTCTGCAATAGAACGGTTGATAAGTACCATGAAAAAAGTCCATCATTTGCGATGGACTTTTTTAGATATTCTGATAATACGAACATATACTCTTTTACTCAATCATCTTCTCATTCACCTTTACATTGGTCAGCTTAAAATCCTGGACAACCGTTTTGTCATAAGCCGCATTTTTAGCTGTGATATTCAGGTTGTCAAACTTAAACTTTGATAATTTGTCGTATTCTCCTGGTTTCACATCAAAAAATACTTCACATTTTAGTTTAATGTTTTTCAGACTGATATTGTCACAATAGGATAGGGGTACATCTTTTCTTCCTTTCAAATCAAAAAACTGCGTCCACGGTTTTACGTAAATCAAACTATATGCATAACCATCAATATTTTCAACACTAACAAACTCATACTTTTGAGGCGTATCAGGGCGCATTTTCAGCCAAAGTACGCGCATGGCATTTGTGATATGGCAGTCGCGCATGACAATATTTTTATTGTGTATTGCCTCACTTCCAAGGGTGAGCGCCGCATGACAAAACCCAAATTCACAATCCTCAATGATAATATTCGTGTTACTTCCGTTACCTGTTTCCTTATCTGCATAAGGTCCTTTTCCGCCTTTTAAAGCAATAGCATCGTCATTTACAGCCAGATAACAACCTTTGATCAATACATTACTGCATACATCCAAATCTATTGCATCCGTACTTGGCGCTTTTATAGGTTCGTGCGGGGCAGTAATCCGTACGTTTAAAATTTTAATATTGTTACACTGATAATAATGACTTGTCCAAAAACCTGAATTTTGAAGCCGGACATCCTGAACCTGCACATCGTTACTTTTCCATATAAAAACCAGTCGTGGTCGGGACACTTCCAGGTTGGTACAATTAGGATTTTCTTTTCTTCTCTGCCAGAAAGCTTTCCAGTAATTCAGTCCATTGCCATCAATCGTGCCTTTACCCGAAATCGTAAAACCATTTACGCCATACGCATTCACCAATGCCGGAAAATAATCAAGACTCTGACCTTCCATTCTCGAGGGCATGATCGGATAATTAGCAATGTCGTCGGAGCCTTTCAGCACCGCACCTTCCGAAACATAAAGATGGGTTTTAGGCTTAAAAAACAAAGCGCCACTCAAAAAAGTACCTCTTGGAATCACGATTACTCCGCCACCTTCTTTATTGGCCAGATCAATTATTTTTTGAATAGCGACAGTTTGTACCACGTTACTGTCGGTCAGTGCCCCATGTTCGGTAATCACAAATTGCTTGCCCAAACTTTTTAAACTGATCTTTGAACTATCTGAAAACCAGGCCGGTATTTTTGTTCCATCAGGGAAATTGGTGGATTTGGCAGTCTGTGAAAATGTAGTAAAAGAAGCACAGACGAGGCATAAAAGGAGCAAGCAATATTTTGCCATACAAAAAGACTTGGGTTGATATCTATCGCAATTTGCAATTATTTTTGGTTTAATACAGTACCTGGTAAGATGAAAATCCAAGAGGAAATTGCAACTATTATTTTATTTTTGTTGAAAAAACAAATAAACAACTGATGCTGATTATGATTTACAAATCAATCTGGTTATGACACATTTACTTGACCAGCCCGTTTGGAATGCGCTTGTATCAGGAAACACCGACATGTCCAATGGAACTGCCACTGCAAAATACTTTGACAAAGCAGTTGCACCGTTTGCGGATGTGGAAGTTCAGAACGCTGATAATTTCAAAATTTTGTATGAAACTGTGCCTGGTAATCAAGTGGCTGCGGTATTTTCAATTAATGAAAATTTGGAAGCAGGTCCATGGACTGTAATCAGCAGGATTGATGGCTTTCAAATGGTTTATAATGGCCCTGTCCAGGAACTCACAGGTGAAAATATCATCCAGCCACTTGACAGTGAAAATATTCCATCAATGTTATCATTAACCGACCAGACCAAGCCAGGACCATTTTTAGAAAAAACGATTGATTTTGGTCATTATCACGGAATATTTATTGATAACAAATTAGCCTCCATGGCCGGTCAGCGCTTCCATCCGGGAGCCTTTGCCGAAATCAGCGCCGTATGTACCCATCCTGATTTTACAGGAAAGGGTTTTGCCCGGCAGCTTATTTTACATCAGATCAAACGAATCCGGGAAAATGGTGAAACGCCATTTTTACATGTAAAGAGTGAAAATTTGAACGCCATCAAACTTTACCAATCCATTGGTTTTGAGGTTAGGACTGAAATTTTTATTCATATACTTAGAAGGTGATGAATATTATTCCAGTTTTATAAGCCAGTTATATTCATCTCTTATTGTTTGCTTAAAAGGATTTGTTTCAGGTAAATGTTCATCTAAAAGTTGATGGGCCCGGATAAAATAATTTATGCCAAAATTTTCGGGAAGCTCTCAAATAGTTTTAAATTCTTTATTTATGAAGCAAGGGTTCGATTGTTAAATCAAACCCTTGCTTCATTGTGTATTAAAAATGTTTATTTCACAACGGTAGCCTCCAGTTCAATTGATAATCCGGCAAAAAGACCTTTTACTTCAATCATTGTAGTTGCTTGTTTGATGCTATTCTTCACAATCCAATCCTGATAAATATCTATGCAGGAGGTGAAAAATTCTGTTGTTGAAGTTGTGAAAACATTTAACCGCACTATTCCCCGGCATTCATATCCCGCTTCGCTGATAAGTTGTTCTAAATTCTGTATTGTTTGAATCAATTGAGATCTCATATCAGCCGTACTTGGTTGTCCGTTGGCGTCTATTGCCACCTGACCGGAACAGTAGAGCGTTCTTTCGGCTTGTTTAATTTCAACGGCCTGTACAGAATTGGTTCTTTCGCCCCATTTCCAGGGATCAATTGTTAGCTTTTCCATTTACTTTGTGTTTTATTTTGATTAGACCAGGATGTTTTTCCCTTGGTTTTACAAAATTCGCAGTTGCTGGTGACAGCCTTATGTCAGACCTTATTTGGGACAAAAAACTTTTGTTCATTCAGGTAATTTCCTGACTCAGCAAAAGGTGGATAGTAAACCAGACCAGGATTATTAAAACAGGAATTAAATTTGAGATGGAACCAGTAACAAATAAAGGTGCAGGTTTAGGCAGCGATATATACATTATCGGTAACGGTGTAATTGCAAAAGCTTTGGCTGTGGCATTGACGATCAATGGAAAAAAGGTGACGGTTCTTCGTGGGAGTGTTGACGGACAAGCTGCTTACTCCGAACATATTCAGGTAGAAACAGGAGAAATTATTTTTCAGGCTGATGTCACGATCAGTTCAATAAGTAATTTTGAAAAGCTGGATGGAATGATATTATTAACCAATAAGTCATTTGGCAATCCGGAGCTGGCCGGCAAGCTTAGACTAAAAACAGGAAAATCTCCGGTCGTCTTTCTTCAAAACGGGCTGCATATTGAAAATTACTTTATTAATCAGGGTTTTACCGAACTATACAGATGTGTATTATTGGCAACCAGCCAGGCCATCGACAAAAATAAAGTAAAGTTCAAGCTTGTTGCACCTTCGCCGATTGGTATAATTAAGGGTTCGGATGAAATCCTAAACACCATTATACAACAACTGAATACGGACATTTTTTCGTTCAGGGCAGAAGTAGATATTCAAACTGTAATCTGGAAAAAAGTCATCAGCAATTGTGTGTTCAATTCAATTTGTCCTTTACTGGAAACTGACAACGGAGTGTTTCAAAGAAATGATGCCGTGCTGCAAATTGCAAAAATTGTAATCAGTGAATGTCTGGCTGTCGCAAAGGAAAACGGCATTCAGTTAACAGAAGATGATGTATTGCAAAACGTGCTTTCGATCAGTAAAATGTCTGACGGGCAAAAAATATCTACTTATCAGGATATATTAAACAAACGGCAAACGGAGATAGAAACGTTGAATTTTGCGATGGCCAAAGCAGCTCATCTTACAGGTAAAGTAAAGGTTCCGGTAACTGCATTACTTGGGGAATTGATTAAAATTAAGTCCGAATTGTCCCGGACTTAAGATTTAATCTGTAATTCAACTTTTTTACCATCCCTTTATTGCTCCTCCTTTAAATATTCTGATGGCAGCTTCTTCCACTTCTTTCGACTGGTACGCTTTGATATAATTTTTAACCTTTTCTTCATTTTTATTATCTTCTCTTGCAACAATAAGATTGACGTAAGGTGATTCTTTGTCTTCCACTAAAATGCCGTCACGGGTAGCAATCAATCCGACTGTTGCAGCAAAATTGTTGTTGATTATTGCCAGCGTAACATTTTGGTCATCAAGGGTCCTGGGTAATTGCGGCGCTTCCAGTTCCAGGATTTTAAGCTTTTTGGGGTTTTCGATAATGTCTATCACCTTTGGTAAAAGGCCAACGCCATCTTTCAGTTTAATCAATCCGTATTTTTGTAAAAGCAACAAAGACCGGCCACCATTTGTAGGATCATTTGGAATAACCACGGTATCCTCCGGCTTTAATTCTGTCAGACTTTTTATCTTTTTCGAATAACCTGCAATTGGATAAACGAAAGTATTGCCAACGATGGCCAGCTTGTAACCGCGTTGCTTTACCTGTTCGTCCAGATAAGGTTTATGCTGAAAAACATTGATATCTATGTCACCATGTTCCAGTGCTTCATTGGGTATAACGTAATCATTAAATGAAATGAGTTCGACCTCCAGGCCATATTTTTCCTTGGCCACTTTCTGCGCAATCTGAGCTACCTCATATTCCGGACCGGCAGCAATACCTACTTTTATATGGTGAGGATCATTGTCCTTCTCTGCTTTTCTATTGCAGCCTGCTGTGGTAAGAATGACTGCAAACAAGGTTAGCAGCGTAAAAATGTGTTGACGTGAATTATTCATATTTAATTTTTTTAAGTGGCTTTTT
>Ga0247734_1002637_pt1 | contig 11445 bp, 11 predicted proteins | sample UWRJL103311B2_FD_180933 | JGI IMG/M metagenome (GOLD analysis project Ga0247734, IMG submission 180933) | Plant litter microbial communities from Arlington Agricultural Research Station in Wisconsin, United States - UWRJ-L103-311B-2 | ecosystem: Environmental > Terrestrial > Plant litter >... | reverse complement strand
GACTAATCCCAGCCTTGCCCTTCTCTTTTTATTTTGCAGCCTCGACTCAAACAACACCATCCATTCCAACCAGTCGAAAATCTATTAAGCTATGGCACAGGCAATCTCAATTGCTGTACCAGGACAACTCCTCGGCCCCGCCAGCGAGCTTTTACCCGGGCCGGGTACTCACATACACAATTCAAGGCTCTACGCCTCTATCCTGGGACCGATCTCCAAAACCACCCCTCCAAAACCTCAAGGGCCGTCCAAACGACTCACAAAGATCACACCGGTTGAACCTGCATTACTCACTACCGTCTCGATAGAAAGAGATATCTCTATATCAAGCGCGAAGGACGGAAACAAAAAGGCGGAAGTAATCCCGGAAGTCAACAGCACAGTCCTCTGTAAAGTAACGAGGATTGCACCAAAGCAAGCTTCGGTTTCCATCTTAGTAGTTGGAGAAACAGTCCTGGATGGAGAATGGCAAGGGATGATCCGAACTCAGGATGTGAGAGCCACAGAGAAGGATAAAGTTAAGATCTTCGAGAGCTTCAGACCAGGGGATATTGTTAGAGCAGTTGTGGTTTGTCCCCCAAAGCTTCGTTATATTCGGATTGATGCTGACCAATTTGCAGATTTCACTGGGTGACCAGTCGAATTACTATCTCTCTACTGCTAGCAACAACCTTGGGGTCATTATGGCAACGAGCGAAGCTGGCAACGCCATGTATCCTGTAAGCTGGAAGGAATACAAGGATCCAGAGACAGGTGAAAGTGAGAGCCGGAAGGTTGCAAAGCCATTTTAAAGCTAGGACAGACTAGAGAGCATAGCATATTGCATGGCGTTGGGAGTTTGGCGTTTCACGGAATATACCAACTGGGCCTGTGCACCAGCCCCCAGCATATCTCCAGCATAGTCTTGTGATTTTGGTACACGTCTATGAAGATCTCAGTTTTGTACGAAGTGCTCGATATAGTGATTCTACAGAATGCCTAAGAAAACCTCCTGCTGTTTTGCCACAGTGAACTGGCCATCGAAAGTATCGAGGTGCAGCGGTATCATAATCTATCAATCTAAGCAAGTACAAATTCTCATCTCGAGTGAGTAAGGAGAAGTCATCGAAGCCAGTCCCTTAGATAAAAGTGACTATCTCTAAGTGTTTCCACACTGATATTGCTCCTCGTGGTCTCAAAGGCTGCACCGTATATTTCAAAACATATTGTTATGATGATAGAATTTGTACGAAGGAAATAGTTATCCGAAGTAGTTGAAATCTCTCGTTTGTTTCTAAATATTATTCCTAAATTTCAATATACAGATGGATTGCATTATCCACGGCAAATATTGGGGCTCAAAGCAATTCATTGAAGTACATTTCAATCTAATTTTCATTTGTTCCTCAATCCTATTATGCTTCTGCCTAGAATGCCCTCGGTATGTAACTGACTCTTACTCAAGAGTGTTTAATATGATCTGTATCATCGTCTCATCTTGGCGAGCTCGCTTAAGCCCCTTTATGTGAACTAGAGGGGGAAAACGCATATATATCGGTCAAATATGAATTCAATACTGTCGAAAAAGAATTCATTAGCTTAAAATGGTGTTTTTATTCTGAATTGTCTCTAGCGATGACCACCAAATGGATTGAGTTGCTATTTAGGGGGCAGGTTGAGTTTAGACTCACGTGATGTTGACATCAACAACCAAAGAATTTCAAACTTCGTGAATCTAAGTTGAAGGCTAAAGTAGCGTGTTGGTAAACGGCAGTTTTTTCTGTTGCGTTTTTACTTTCTAGGCCATTGCAACCGTGCTTCTCCTAACCCAACCCAGCAAACTACAGTTAGATAACGCGAATTCATAACACCCTGCTCTTCAACAAATTTGCAAAACAATCGCAATCATTCTGAAATTTCAAATTAGCTAAACCTACGCTCTTCTAATTATTTATTCCGCTTGGTATCTCATATCACTCAAAATGGTTTCTCCCAGTCACCAACCACAGACTAATGAAGATTGGTATCAACAATGCACTCAGACCCAATTCGGAGCATTCACGAGCCTGAGCTGGATTCAGAGAGAAGACTCGGTCAGCAGGTTGATTTCAATTTTGAATGCTACACATCTAGATGACTTCTCTGAGTAAGTGACAATGAAATCACACCTTTCGTAGTTCTCCACATGACCTCTGTCAATTACCCCCGACTCGTCATTTGGCAAATGTCTTCCTCATCAAAGACTATCCTTTTCTCTTTAATATCAGGAAGGTAAAACTTGAGAAGCAGCGATGCCGTTCTTTTTCATTCTATCCGGATACTCGAAGTATCGGAATTACAATTGAAAGAGTTTCCATGTTTACTTTGGAGTATGAAAGTCGCCTGCTTAGCGCCAGAGTTGCAAGAAATTGTCTGAAGAGGTATTGTTTATAGGAACCCATTGATATGTAGGCCATTGATGCGTAAGTACGGTACTACGAAGATTTCAAGCCAAATCAATGTTCACGGACCATATCTGAGCTCGCCTTCAAGCTCACGGTTACTCTCAATAACATTTCAAATGATCCAAACTTGAAGTTTACCTAAGGAAACCGGTTCCGCCGTAGTTTTCGCAAGTTGTGACTTTTCAGCATTTCAGCTTGTATCAAGAAATACCCAAAAGCTCTTAAGCCAACCATAACCTCGCACCTCTGCTTTCAAGACAAAACAAGCGTGCCAATTTCACTTGGGGGCTATCGAATCGGAAACAAAACGTATATTAATGGAGCCAGTATCTGGATACAGCTGTGCTTTGATGAAAAATGCAATCCATTTCTTCAAAAGAAGAATTACGCGTTCAATCCACCGGAGAAAATGTTTCCTATTGATTATTATTGCACTTCCTCCGTCCACTCTTACTATCATTTAGACTTCCCAAATTATGAGATGTTCTCGTCAGAAACATAAAGATCCCATCAGTGTATTTGCAAGCTGCGCTTAATATACACGGATTCATGACCTCTTTCTCAACAAGTGTAAAAATTCAACTGGACTGGGTTTCAATCTCACGATCCTCCAGCCGCTGTCAACAATCCCATGCTGTTATGAACGAGCTCTTGTGGATATGCCAGACTTCTTCAAGGGGAAAACCCCCACACTTGGAGTTCGCGAATGACTTTTTTTCCTAAGAGCGCTTTCCCAATCTTTGCGAGATCCGATTTCAAAACCGACTGCCACACCAACAACGCTGCTGGGCTTGGGGGCTTCAAGGCTTTGTTGAAACTCCCTCTGGATCTGTTCTTGAAGCTCCTTCTCCTGTACCAGCGATTAGCAACATTTTTGACAGAGGAGAGCACACATTAGATGAGGAGGTATAGGGTCTGAATGCCTGCAACGGCTCTGGCACTCTTACCATACATACGTAACCCAGATCTGGGATAGGACATAAGTATGTGATAGCTCACCTCCAAATCATAAAGCATAGTCTCTAGCCGATCAATCTCCTGGTCCCACCACATGATCTGTCTCATAAGTTCTTCTCGAACCCGCTCCTCGTCCTTCTCAACCAACTGCACTGCCCAGCTCAAGATAATACCCAGGTTGAGCAGAACGTACAATGCACGCGTAGCAATCACACCATTGTCCTGCAGGACAAGATCCAATAAATGTTTTCCCACAGGATGGAGACTTTCAGCCAGTCTGGTGTAACTAACATATCGCTAAAGGAAGCATGTTAGTTTGTATATGCGAGTAAGAAAGTTATCGACATTTTCCCGTCGGTGGTGCACGTACAACAACAGCCTTGTAAGCCAGAAGTGTAATGCCGTACGAGAGAGGTAGTCCCAGAAGAAGGTCCCAGACAACTTACGCTGCACGTTAGCGTACGTACGAGCGACGAATACAGAGAGGGGGGAACGAACCGAGGACGAGCCCGATGCTGTTTAATATCGTACTCTTCCGAGGAGAATGGTGATCCGTAACTCCAAGATAGCGTAGTTCTTCGACAGCCATGGCTGCTATTATATATGGGCGATTGCGTGGTGTTGGGAATGAAGCTATTGTTATTAGACTTAGAGGTGGTTGAGATGGAGGCGATGAGGAGAGGCAGTAGTTTGGGATAAACTAAGGCTAAGTCCCGAGGGAAACATTCACCCTTTTCCACGTCTAATCTCAAATTTACAAAGCTTTCTCACGGGTGCTGGACCTTATTCACTCAATATTGTGTGAATAAATGCAAGCAATACATAGCAGGTACTGCGAGATTCTCCGAATAGCCCCAGGGGACCCGCCACCAAAATGAGTTTTGACGTGCAACAAGAGAACAAGCACTTACATATCTCTCTTGACATATAGTCTCCTTTCTTGCACTGCAGATTGCAAAATGATATGCTACTGTATTTTTATTTTAACTCGACTTTTGATTTGAATCAAACAGAAACAAACAGGTGTCGAAGCCAAGTACAAATTTTGTGGAAGTTTTCACCAAATAGAGCAAAATCTATTAGTAGAATCTAAGTTCATTCGTATCAACGAGTTATCTAAAATTGTCAAAAAGTAATAATAGCAAGTAATTGATTCCGTATCGTGCATTCGATCATATGCTGGCCTCCTTTTCAGAAATCAGAACTGCGGACAACAGTATCACTGCTCTCTCCTGATATAGTTCGCTGGGTATTCACTGCTCCATCAAGCCCCATATTCAACTCCTCTGGGGTTCTTATAGTATTTATGAGCTCACCCCCCTCTTGCTTCTTCTCTACATTAGGTCTACAGTGTTGGGCTTTTGGTATCGCTAGTGTCTCTAAATGCGGTTGAAAGGACGTAGAAGCTCTTGCCATCTGTGTCAAGATTTCGATCTGCTTTTCAGCAACTTGAGCCCTCGACCGCCATAATCCGATTGCATCTCGGCTATATCTTAACTCGCGGCTCAATTCTCCAAACTCTGCTAGGTTATTGCGAGAATTTAGCAATTGCTTCAAATGGCGGATCTCATCCGATTTAAGTTCGAGCTCCCTTCGGAAGGCCTGAACTTGTGCACTCAAGACAGAGTTACTACGAGTCGGAACGGGATATGGGCCATCATGAGGTGGATATCTTTCTTCTTTATCGTGGGAATCTGGGACTTCAGTTTGTGTCTGAGGAGCTTTGGTGGCGGAGGTACACCGTCTCACTGGTTCTGGGCTAGCAGAAGATCCATCAACAATTAGATTATTTGATGGGGCATGCTCATGAGTAGTTTCAATTCTAAGCGCCTTCGTATGATATAATTTAGAGTTGCTAGGCATTGTTGGGGAGGATTTCCCAATTGTGTTCAGCGTATTGATACGATTCGGTGATCTTGAAAGACCTCGTGGACTTCCGTGGTCCATGTTTGGGAAGAATGGATCGTATTTTAGGGGCGCTTGAGTCGCGGATAACGCTCCAGATAGTTTGGGAGGGTTAGGTAAGGATACCGGTCGATTTTGGGAATGCATAATGCGTGAAGATTTAAAAGGGCTTCTAGGTGCATCGGAATTCCTATTGTATTGACCATCTGTAATGGAGTAAGGGGTTTCTTGGACCTGGGATGGATGTCTGCCACCAGGAGAAGATGGTGTAATTTGAAACGGTAGCGGGATGATTGGAGCTGAAATCCGCGTTGAATAGTTGTTAGAGCACCTTGGAGTATCTTGAGTAACTGTTCTGTAGTCCTGGGAATATTGCCCAACACTAGCATTAAGGTGAGTGTTTTTGATCGGTGTGATATTTTTAGAACTGTTAGGCGTAGGTGTTGGGCTCTTTGTCTGATTCTGAGGACTATTACGTGTTGAAAGGTATGGCGAAGATAGTCGATTACATGGTAACCGATCATTTCGATCAACAGTGATACCAGCTTCAGCAGACTTGGATTGTGCTAGGCTTAACTCTGGCGGAATAGTCGCGTCAGACTTCTGTGATTTGGCTGGCGACACTTCATTCATAGTATATGCCGCAACTATAGCTTTCTTTGGTGAGCTTGAATATATGGAGAATTCGTAAGATGGACCTTTAATGGGCAATTTTGTTGGGGATTGTCTATGGACAGACATCAAATCGACAGTTTCAAATTTCGCCGCAAGGGCTTTAACAGTTCCATAAGGGCTAGGCCCGAGGCTGGTGATTGGCGACTGAACTTTCACCTGTTTCCCTGGGCTAGGTGTCCTAGATAGCAAATATCCGCCCCTTATATCACTGCAAGGAGTTGTGTTCTTTGACTCCAGAGTTGACACCAAGCCAGATTGGGTTTTAGAGCTAGTGCTGAAGGAAGTATCGACTGTTGAGGAAGTCTTGTTTGAGTGTCTGTTCTTTTGAGAGCCAAAAACCTTCAGCAAACGTTTTGGACTAGATGGAGAACTTTCGATGGCCTTCGGAGAGCAAGAGGCTTTCGACTGGCCGACAGTATTTGGGCTGCTGTTTTTGAAGTGCTTTCTTACAAAATTTATGGACTTCTGGCTTCTAGACTCTTGTTCATCAGGGCATCCTGTTTTTAACTCATCAGTCATCGAATCACTACTCGTCAGAGCACTAGCTAATGCTGCCAGAGACACCAGATCCTCCTGGTGAGGTACTCTTTCTAGGTCATCTCGTCCGGCACCATCCACACTCTCAAGCCCTCTAAAAGGCCAGCTCGATTTCCTACGCGCTAGTGATTGCAATACTGACGGTTTTTCAAGTTTGAGCGGCCAATTCCCTGGGTCGGTTGCCGCTGTCCGACGTCGTCGATTCTCAGTGACCTTTGATGATGTTTGTATTCCAGTCGATCTTGTGATGGTAACTTTTAGACTTGGCTTTTTGGCAGATGACAACTTTCTGGCGTGCTCAAGTGTTTCTATCTGCTTAGTTCCTTCTACGTGGCCGTATTTTTCAAGGCAGGGTTCCGGATCACCTTTACCGTTACCATTAAACTGAACGCTAGATCTACGCTGTGGCGTTTCTTGAAAGCTCCGGTTCTCTTTTTGGTTCGGAGATCTGGATTCTGGAACCTCTTGAATCTTGTTTGGCGAGGGGAATTCTTGATCATCTGTCTCGCTGAAGACTTCCTCTTGGGTTGGAGATAATACACTTATCGATCTCGAAGTCTTGAGGATCTGATTGGCTACGTGCTGTGGTCTACCTCGCTGTTTCTTTACAACGAGATTGTTATCGTTATGTACTGATACTTGGTGCTTAACTTTCGTCGCTTGCAATGCAATACTTCCTATGGGAATGTTAGAATTTTCTAGATATGCAAGCAAATAATTAGCAACTGACCACGAGTTGGTGTTGTAAGTGCTCCATCAACTTGTCTTCCACCCCAATCAGGTGGTTTGCGGAGGGTGAAAGACTCTGATGCAGAGGGACGCAGAGGCGGATGATAAGAAGTGTTTATGACCCCTTTTACGTCTTGGAAGGTGTCTATTAGTTTTTATCACAGCAACAACAGATCCTGAGGGAAGATAATGGACGATGGTCTGGTAATCTTACCTCTAACGGCCCTGCAAGGCTGTAAATCCTTTAGATGACGAATGACATCGCGCCAATGGGTAATTAACCTACAAGTATCCGAATCAATATGCTATAACTGTACGTAACTCGACAACTTCAACACCTACATTTCTGTGACTTTATTGGCAATGATGACTTTGTCAATTTGCGTGCTGAACGTGGCTCCTTCAGAGGCAAGATCACTTTTGCTTCTCTTGTGCATATGAGTATGATGTTTCTGTGATCGAGAGTGCTTATCTCTACGGCCTTTGGGTGGGCTCACAGGAAGCAAAACTAGAGGGCCATGAGGGTTTGCCACACGCATGGTGTAATTATCCAATAATTCTCCAAGTAGAAGAGGACCAAAGACAATGCCTAGAGGAGCATAACCCATTAGATCCGATGTAGGGAGCGGCCGTCCACGATCATCTTCTCGCGGTGCAATTTCTGCAGCTCGCCCGATCATAGAGAGTAGACCAAAGACGGCACAGATCAAATCACGCCTATACTTTGATTTCAAAGTCATTATTGCTAGCGCTATAAGCCTTGCTCGAATTTTGGTTTGCTTCGTTTTCGTCAATTCTGGATCACCAAGTAATTGGCCATGTATCGAGACAAAAGAGTAGAAGAGAGGTAACGAGCCAAGAATGCCATCGGGCAGGCCTGCCAGAAACTTTTTAAAAGCGGATGCTACATCATAAACGTCGCACTTGATATGTGAGGGTAAAGTAGGGCAACGAACAGTGCCAGCGATAACATCTCCATCTTCGTCTAATGTCCCATAATGGTTGTATAATGCGGTAACTGTGGAGTGTGAACCTGGAATTCGAAAGATGCCCCGTGAATTCACGCCTTGAGCAACTTTAGTAAGCGGCATTTAAGTGCACGAAATAGTTAGCTTACCATACTGGACTAAATGCTGCGCTGTTGCCCGGAAACACGTTGGAAGTGCTAGACTGCGTGAAGCATATTCGATGGGCAAATATAGAAGGCTCAGGCCACACAGTCGCACTAGTTCAGGTAAACTTTTATCCTTGAGAGTATCCTTCTTCAGTTTCAAGCGCCCCGACAGCTCACTGATACTGCGCCGATGTTTCAATAGCTTATCCCCTTTAATACTCTGTGCGGATGATGTTCTCCTTAGTATGTTTCTCTTGAACCAGTTCGGTTTTCCAGTCATCAGAGCCTGAAGGGTGGTTAGTATTCAAAATAGAAAGGAGTAAATAACCTTACATTGTCTGCTTCGTCATTATCTGGGCTCAAAGTTCGAACTCCGTGCTACTCATTAATTTAGTAGTATTCAAAATATGGCGGCGAAATCGTTCACCTTGTTCGCTAGGCGGTTGTATTCGTCAAGGAATTCTGAGCGTTTGTCTAAATCGTCGAGATCGGACAAGGCGTCTCCACTTGATGATGTCCATGCATTACTGGTGTGAATCACTTGTTGCTGAGGTAATTCATCCGTTGACTCGAGATTTGCGCAGTTGTCATCCATAGTATCAGAAGTCGAAGGTATTACATTGTTTTTCTCCACAAATTGGCTAACTGGATATTTGCGAGTTGGGATCCTTGGGCAGATAAGGAGCCCTTGAGCAATATCTATATCACCATCAGATGGAAGCCTGTCGGCACATTCAAGCTTCTGTGCTGCTGTAATGTTACTGAGAGAGCGCGAAGATACGATAGAGGCCATTTCTTCATTCGTTGTAGATAGATAATTGGTTCGTTGTAAGAAGAACAGCGCCTACACCAACAACGGAAACATGCTCCTGTGGATACAAGTTCGCGACTGCCTTTTCAATCACATCAAAAGCTAATTCCTCATCTCATGTTGCAGAACACGTTTTCAATGACCTCTGGATGCTCAAATATTGACTTTGATATGGATTTCGCTAACTTAGTTTGAAATGATCAAATCGAGAGCAGCTAAACCAAAGGGGAAAAGAGATCTATAGAAACCTTGACCTAGCCATAATGCTTAAGTCCATCCCTTTTACGCCTCGCTATGCTTGCCTAATAACGCCAACCTAAACGATTCACCCTATTATACGCTGTACCATCCATGTTGCTCTTAGTCTTCTTCGCCATGTACAAGTACATATTGAAGGATATCAGAAAGCGAAATCACCCCTACGGAGGTCGAGAATTAGTACAGACTACCAAAAGAAATTACAAGCAAGCCTCAAGTTGCGTACAAGAATGCATCACAGCTAATGAAATTATGTGACCAATCGAAGTAAAACCTAGCTCCAATGTACCAAACCTTGTAAGACATTCAGAAAGGATTCTAACTACAAAGTCTTGGCACTTCGTTCGTAGCAATCTGAAAGTTTCACAAATTCTGGCATATCACGGAGCGCAAGTCATACTTATGATATCGATCACAAATTCCAACAGCAGCTGGTGGCCCGAGCATGATTCCGAGGCATCCAACGGGTGGTATACCCGGAATAGCATGTTTCGGCAAGGGAACTGACTTACCCTTCAAACGATTCTCGTCGTCAATAACTACCAAACGGTGAACCCTGGACATGCGGATAGTGTGGAAGATGGAATCGAGCCTGTCCTGCTGGGTGCAGGTGTAGATGCCCGCAAAGTCATCTGAACGCTTTCCCAAGGCTTCGGAAACACTTGTAGTGAGCTCATCATAAGCACCACCCTTGATGCATGCGATCACATCAACGGCTTCAAATACGTTCAGAAGATGTTTTTCCTCGTCGACGATTGGAATACTTGAGATATTATATTTGACCATCATATGAATGACATCAATAACGGATGTCTCCATACTCGCAGTCTGCAGGTCGCCGTAAGTGCCAAGGCTGATTTCCAGAACGGTCTTCTTCAGTAGTTCGGTATCGTCCACATTGACTGCGATGAACTTGAGTATCCGGTACTGGGTAATCACACTGACTACCATTTCTCTACCCGTCTCGTCATCAATATCAACCAGTGGGATACGCCTAGCCCTTGTTTTCAACATTTGGCGGCAAGCTTCGTATAACGGACGCATTGGGTGGATGGAAAGAGTCTCGAGTGGTAGGACGCCAATAGCCTTCTCAATATCTAATCCTGAATTTAGTATACTATTCAAACCAAAACCAAAATCCATGTGGAATCCTCCGTACCTCTCAAGCTGCTTAGCCGAAACTGATCGATCTGGCCAAGTGCATCTGGGTTCTGCCAGTAGTATTGAACCACATTGATATAGTCGGAGGTGGTGAGAAGGCCCGCGAAGGTTGACGTGTGCGAGTCCCATAATGGTGCGGAAACAATGCCTTTAGAGAGAAGATATAATTAGTCCATGGTATTTCGGGGAGGAGGGTTCAATGGCGTACCATTCTGGAGCAGGATGTTGAGGCTCTTCTTCACCAGGAGGTCGGTGTTCAGGATGATGAGGCGGAAGGAGAGAGGAAGGACATCGTAACTGGTCCGTTTCCTCAGGAACTCCCTGACGGCTTTCTGGAGTGATATGAATGTCAGCCTCGCAGATCTTGTAGGTATGTAGGTAGGTTGATAGACCGGTAGGGTTGACAGGTCGTCCACCCCGCATGTCATGATTCAAGGTCATGTCACAGCTCCGTGGGGGAAGAGGACGGGGAGAGGATAATTGCAAACTCCACTCACCAGACCTTGCTGCTGGTCCCTATCCAGTTGCGACAACGGGGGCTTGTCTGCCATTGTTCGAGTGTATCCTCTGGGAAGGAGGAAGGTTGATGGTCGCGCTGGAGCAATCACAGGCTCGTGACCGAGTCCGGTGGTGGTGGGGGAGTCTAACTCCAAGTCCAAGTCCATGGCTTGCGTTGGCGTTGGCTTTGACTTTTTATTTTCGGTGGGCCAGGATTCTGGGGCTGCGGCTGGCCGTATGTACACTGTTAATCAGAACGGATGGCGCTTGCTTGCTTGCTTGCTTGCTTGCTTTATTATTAGAGGTTCGCTCGCGCATTGGAAGAGGTTGAGGTTGAAGTATCCTCCCACCTGATTTTCTCAACAATAATGAGGCAA
>Ga0247734_1002636_pt1 | contig 11452 bp, 12 predicted proteins | sample UWRJL103311B2_FD_180933 | JGI IMG/M metagenome (GOLD analysis project Ga0247734, IMG submission 180933) | Plant litter microbial communities from Arlington Agricultural Research Station in Wisconsin, United States - UWRJ-L103-311B-2 | ecosystem: Environmental > Terrestrial > Plant litter >... | reverse complement strand
CGACTGTGAGGGGGGGCAACGACAGAAACGACCATGGCTGCAACGCTAAAGAAGAAGGCTGCGGAGGTTCCCAGCACTACCAGAACATCCATGGTAGGTGAGCCGTGCTTCATTGATTTATAAGCTGAGATATAGAAGCGTTTTCCGATGCCAAATTGAACAGGTATTGTGAGAGCCAAGCACATGACATCTCCGAGGTATAGCCCTGGTATGAAGAGAACCATACTTCCGAAATCGAGAACGGGTAATAACATAGGGAGCACCATACTAATGAGAAAAACTGGGATTGCGAAGAACAGAGAGGTCTGGAATGCTATCTTCCACTCTGTTATCTCTCTGGTCTTTGCAAGGGACTCTAGCTGGGCATTGTTGTCATCGTTCTCGGAAACTAGAGCGTTATATCCCTGGGATTCAACTGCCTCGACTAGAGCGCGAAGGCCCACGATTGTTGTAACGTGAGATACCGTCAAACGCCCAGAAGCGAGACTGATGGTGGCTGAATTGACTCCCGGCATTGACTGTAGTTGTGCCTCGAGTGCGTTTGCGCCGGTGGCATCCCGGACGCCAAATATCTTGAACTGCGATGAAGTAGTAGTAGAGCCTTGGCTTGCACTGCCTAGCACAGTAGAGACTATCCGGGCATCAAAGCCTCTGTCGTCGACAATCTCCACAATCTTCTCCGGAGAAAGCTTCGCTGGGTCGTGGATGATAACCGCCCTTTCCGCCAATAAGCTGATATTAAACTGGACCAGACCTTCAAGGTCTTTGAAACCGCCTTCTACCGCAGATGTACATGCACCGCATGTCATCCCCTCTATGGCAATAGTAGTAGTTGCTACTTTATCCTTCCGTGCGGAGCCATTTTCTCTCGAGGTCTCGGTGGGTTCGGCCAGCTTAGATTCCACGATTGTAGCTCCAAATCCTCGGTCCTCAATGGTTTCGGCGATTTGCTCAGCGGTGAGAATTAGAGCATCATGCTCAATGACTGCTCTCTCTGCTAATAACGATATGCTGAAGTGTATGATACCCGGAACATCCTTAAAGCCGCCTTCTACTGCGGAAGTGCAAGCACCGCATGTCATTCCTTCTATAGCGATAGTCGTGGTGGTAGTTGGCGGTGCCAGATCCACCTCGTCATCGTCATCCCCGTCCTTCAGATAGCCGTTGCGATTAAACATTGGAGATGGCAGATCTGTTGCGAGCACTTCGGCATCAAACCCACGATCTTCAATAATTTCTTGTATCTTCTCGGCGGCTATCCGCTGGGGATCATGCATTATAACTGCCCTCTCCATGACCAGGCTGACGGAGACATTGCCTACACCGTCAACACCCTTGAATCCCGCCTCGACGGCTGACGTGCATGCGCCGCAAGTCATGCCACCTATCCTGATTGTGGTTGTCGCCATATGTGCTGTAGGAGTGCTGCTCTCCGGACGTAGCTCCAGATCGCGCGGAGCGACCTTCAAGTATTTGGGCGCCATAATGAAGAGCGAAAGGTCGATTGAGGGCTTTGCAGCAGGTATAAAATGGATTTGAGTGCCTCAAGAGCGTTTTGTAATCCGGCTCGATTGCTCACCAATCACCAATCACCAACCGCTTACTGCATGCGGTGTTGCTGCTTCAGGCTGAACGAAGGACTTCGGCTTCTGGTTGTGAATTGTGACGGGCAGGCAGGGGGGAGGGCACCAAGGGTGCGTTGCGATTATGTATGAAAGTATGGAATACGAAGCCGAAGGAACAAGAGGCCAGCTCCTGTCAGGCGGTGGTGACTTATGTAAACTTGGCTTGAATATCGGACAAAGAGCTGAGGTTGGAACGGAACGCCACAAGCGTAGAATAGCGGCTTTCCTGGGTGGTCAGTCACGCTTTCCAAGTGACCAAGAATAAAAGTAAAATGTTATGTTAAATGTTAAATGTTAAATGTTAAATGTTAAATGTTAAACCAAGAAGGGTAGGAGGGAAACCCCTAAGAAAACGAAGGTGTCCGGGTGAAAGAAAAGAAATGAATAGATTGGAATGGAATAATCAAAAAAGACAAGATTTGATTTGAGATGGATCCGATACATATGGGAGAATCAGGCCTAATAAGAAGTGGATGCGATGAAACTAGATGTCAAATGTAATGGGACAGTAACCGGATCCGCACCGTAGTGGTTTGGGAACGGGCTCAGAAGGAGGTGGGACAGGGAATGAATTGACGAAGTCTGATGGGCATCCGCGTCTCACCAGCCAACCCTTTCGGCCGTCAATGCGAACGACCAGGTATAGTACAGTATACCGAAGTACATTACATTACATTATACATTACAACATTTTTATTATCACGACCGGCTATGGTATGGGTTCGGTCCTGGAGGGGGGTAAGGTAGGTGGGTGTGATGAGAAATATTCAATGTTGATAAAGACTATAACTATATATAACTATACGACCTACCAACCAAAGAGGGAGAGACGAGGAGAGTTCCTGATATCACCACATATCGCATCAGGACAACTACAACAACACCCCCAACCGACCCGACAGCAGTATATATATAGTACTTATTTACAGTATATATATATACTGTACTATTACCGGGGATATTACGGTATATCCAGTCCAGTGGTAGGTATATCCAGTGTCTTGAGTGTATACTGTACAGTACAATACAACAAAGTATAGTGGTATAGTATATACACTACCCTACTGTACTGAGACTTCATAGACCTTTTATTGATTATTACTGATTATTACTGATTATTATTTATTATTACTGATTATTACTGTATTCTACTGTCGGCTGTATCTTCCATTCTCCAATTCTCCCCTCTTGGCCCGTCCCCTTGGCGAAGATCCTCGCTAGAGCTGGACTTCAAACATCTTCAAACACTGAGCAACTCTGAGACATGGAAACCATCCCAACTCCAGTAATAAAAGGCCATCCATCATACAACCAACCGACTACTGGAGCCCCAGGTACAGCGTAGTACGATAAGTCGTTTGTTTTGATGAAACTTGTTTCCGTCTACCCGGGCTCCCTGCTCGCTTGCTCCAAATTGAATTGCTGGTTCGAAATAGGAAGTAGAAAGTAGAAAGTACTGTACCCAAAAGAGACCGCACCACCACTGGCCCTGGGGGGAAAGATTCCTATTCCCGACCAATCACAGCAAACACAGTATCCTGGGCGCCAAGCCACAGCTTGCTGGAACCGTAGCCTTGAGCCTTGCCTTGTCATCACCACAACTCACCACAGCATCCAGACTGTTGTTACCTGACAAACGACACCCAACACCCATCACCCATCACCTCCAAACCAGCATCGGCACCCACTGCAAAATGGAGCAAACAAAGGCTCTCAACGCCCTGGAGGTAATTGGTTAAACTCACAAACAAACCTCCTGGAATTGCTTCACTAACCATCAATTTGCTACAGCCCTTCCTTGCACTGACCAAATCCGCCTCCTCCCCGCGTGCAGCAGCCGACCTCATAACTCGTGCAACCTCCCACCCCTCGACCTTTGTCTTCGCCGAGCTTCTGAATGCACCCAACATCCGCTCGCTCTCTCAATCCCCCGAATACGCCTCCCACCTCCAACTCCTCCAAATCTTTAGCTATGGCACCTATACCGACTACCACTCCCACCCCAAGCTGCCCTCCCTCAACATCGCCCAAACCCTTAAACTCCGGCAGCTCTCGTTCCTCACTCTTGCCCGCGCGCCAAAGAATCTGACGTATGGAAACCTTCTCAAGGCCCTAGGCCTAGAAACCGCCGCTGAGTTGGAGCAACTAGTGATTTCGACCATCTACGCTGGGTTGGTCGCGGGCACATTGGATCCCTACCACCAGACCGTCAACCTCTCCTCCGTTTCTCCCTTACGTGATCTCCCACCAAACAGCATCCCATCCATGATCAACACGCTCCAGGCCTGGTCCTCACGCTGCACCAACACGCTGGCTTCCCTCGAAGCACAGATCGCATCCATCAAAGCCGCCTCCCTGAAGCGCCAGAAAGCCGATGCCGAGTGGGCTGCCATTGTTGAGAAACTGGTTGACGGAAAGAGCCCCGAGGGAAAGAAAGAAGCGGGAAAGGCTGCATTTGAGAGCAGTACCGGGGGAACGAGTTTTGGGGCCGCAGCGAGTAAAAGGGAGAGCGATCGGATCAGTGATCAAGACGACGGGGAGATGGATGTCGATAGTACGAGTCCGGACGACGAGGGGGAGCGGGCCAGCAAGGCGGCGAGGAAGAAGCGGAGTAGTGGCTTCATGAAGTAAAAGCTACGCCGGAATTCTGAATCGTGCTTCCTAAATAAGATACCTACCTATAATTCAGACCTTTTTTTTGGCATGGACTGAGGAGCATGTAGATAAGAAGGCATCTAAAAGCCCACCTCGATAATGATAACGAACCATTCCAAAAAAGAAAGAAGAAGAGAAAGCCTCCCTCCCCCTCTCCACCCCATGTGTCCAATTTAGACTTTCTAATGAGTTCTTGAAATATAATCTCGCCTCATACATTACTAAGTATATATATCTTTTCCAGGGCCAAGAAAATGTATAAATCTCAATAAAGCTCAGTAGAGCCCAGAGCTCACTCAGCCCTTGCTGTAAATAGCATCGAAGGTCACATTTCTCACATTTCTCACATTTCTCACGATTGTGTTTGATTGAGCCGGCCAAAGCATGTGTTTATAGTATACATAGTATTATCGCATTAAGTGCTGACTAGCTGGCGTAGTGAATAATCTAACAAAATTGTCCTCGTTTGTTTGTCTGTCGATGTGGATGTGTGTGTCTGTGTCTGTGTGTCTGTGTGTTTGTTGTGTAAATACCTTTTCGTCAGAATACGCATATGCAGCAGCTTATCTACCCTCCATTCTGATCTGATTTCCATTATATAACCCTTCACCACCAGCAAAGGCTGACTGAAATCAGCAATGGAAGAGTTTAGATCCCAAGAACGCCTTCACCATTCCCCGCTTTGTACATTTGCTATAGGCATTTCAGCTCAAACCCAAAAAAACGCCAGTTGCCCACCCCTTTCCTAGCCCCTTCCTCCTGAAATTATTGCGTAAATTACAACCGTTTGCCTGGGACAAAAACGAAAAGCGTAATGAGTGCAGCATCTACAAGTATGATTGCGGCTACAACCGTCAAAGCGCGTCTGTTAAGAAGCTTGCGGACGTAGGGCTCTTTAACGCGAGAGAAGCTCATGAAGGTATACTCGCTGTAACCCACGAATGCTAAGATTGGATCAAGAGCATATTGGTGGGAGGCCAGGGCATAGACACCAATTGTGAATGGGATGGCAATCTGTCATATATGAGTTATTGTATACATGGAAGGAATAACAAACACTTACCCAAGCTCTATTAGCCCGAGAATAGTCCAAGAAAATGAGAACAAAGCTGACCCAAAAGGCAGCAAACATGGCAAGCAAACCAAGGATCAGTCTCATCATCATGGAAGGTGGGACGAGATTCCCGAGAGCCTTCATGCGGAGGAAACCTGGGTATGCATCTCGCTCCATGGCCTGGAATACATAGTCCTTGGCGGCATCAAAAACCTCAGGATCGTCACGGCCTTGCTCTTCGATTGAGCTGGTAATCTCCTGGATTATTTGGGACGGAAGAATGATCTCACGCTCCGCTCCTGGAAGAAGGAATGTATATAGAATCTTCTCCGCTGATGCTCTAATATCCGCCCTGGCAACGGTGTGGGCTGGTGAATTGGAGTCGGTATTTACGAGAGGGCTGCTCATGAAGCTGGGACGCGGTTGAGAAGAGGTTTGGCGGAGACCTGATGCATTGGATCCAAGGCTATTCGCTGGAGAGTGGCCAATATTGTTTCCATTTGAATTTTGATCTCGGAGAAAGGCTGACATTTGCGCATCCTGATTTTTCTCCTTTTCAGAGTTGAGATGTGAAGGTCCTGCAGCAGGATGGTCCATCTCTCCCATACTGTCAAGAATGGCCGAGGATCGCTTGGACTGCGACTTATCGCCTTCGGGAGTGCCAATCATTACTGATCTTCTGAGTTCACGAACATAATGGCGGCATAGGGACATGTGCTGGGCAACATCAAGCCTAAATATGTTAGCACCATCTTTCAAAAAACCCCAGATTTACTGCAGTCGTACCAAAAGTCCAGATAGTCCACAGATCTTTGCTGATCTCGCATATAGATATAGAAGGAGAAGAGGTCCACGGGGGGTAGCGTGCGCCGGCTCAGAGTCTCGAAGAGAGAAGGCAGCCTGTTCTGGTGCATCATGGGCGAGTTGGTTGGTGTAGTTGCCATCTTGATCAGATTGTCGCAATACAATTGTTGATTTATGCCGAGTCTAGTTGAATTGATGGATGTTGTTTGTCCTTGGGTATTGCAATTGTGACAGCATCTACCAATGCCTTAGCACCTTCTCCACGGTCAGATAGTTCAAAGTTGTTGCAGTTGTAATCCCAGACTAACAGCTTCAATTAGGTGACAGAGCACCTGGCTCAATTGCGAGAATGTGACGTGGTGAATCTTGGTCGATGTCTTGATGTTATGAAACTTCAAAATACGGGGGGCGCCTGAGGCTCTAAAGGTTATTCCATCTCGAAAACTCGGAATTACATGTATGTCATAAATATGAAAGCAGAATTTTAAGTCAATGGGCTTAGAATTTAATTTAAATTGATCTTATCATTATCTATTACCTCTCTTAACTAATTATATTGCCCATGCGTCAACATCTACCGTCCTTTTGTCAGTTAGCTCTTGCCCATCAAGCCCACCAAAGACAGTGCCAAGCATTGCTATTTCTGCCTGATCAACGAGGCCGGAGTCGGTTAATTTTCCTAGGGTCGAGCCGCCCACACAAGCTCCATTGTGAAAAAAACCTCCATATCGCGATCAACAATTCAACGCCAAGTCACGACAATCTCTTCAGTAAGTTTGCTGTTCCTTAGGAATCGAAGTGAAAGCAAAGATCAGAATCTAACATACTCAGAAATGTCGACCAAGACCAAGAAGGCCAGTGGCAAGACCACCAGATCTGCCATTTCTGATGTTGTCGCACGCGAATACACCATCCACCTACACAAGAGAGTACGTTGGATCCTGCTGGAACAGGAGTTGTAGGAGGAGTGCTGATTTGATATACAGCTCCACGGCGTTACCTTCAAGAAGCGCGCACCAAGAGCCATCAAGGAGATCAAGAAGTTCGCAACATTGTCAATGGTACGAAGACCACACCTCACCCAAAAAATTCTAACCTAGAGAACACTCGTCCTGGCAGGGAAGAGAAGAAGAACAGGTGCTAACCTGCGAGGTTTAAATAGGGTACCACCGATGTCCGCCTCGATCCTCAGTTGAACAAGAAGGTCTGGGAAGCCGGTATCAAGGGTGTTCCATACAGACTTCGTGTCCGCATCTCGAGAAAGCGAAATGATGAAGAGGGGGCTTCTCAAAAATTATACTCCTACGTCCAGGCTGTCAATGTTAAGAGTGCGAAGGGACTGCAGACCTCTCCTGTTGAGGAATAGACGAATCTTCTGTGGCATGGAATGGGTTGGGTGGAGTTTATTGCATCACGCTGGGCTTAGCTTCTGAAATGAAAGTCGAGATCTGCTTTTGATTTCCCCAAATACGGCCTTGTGGATTTCATCTTGTGAAACTTCAATACTTGGGTGAGAACTGGAGCTGCGGGAAGTGGGAGGCACCGGAAGCATTCCAAGAACTTTGCTCGCTATACACAAATGTATAGAATATATGGAAAAGCCACCACTGGACTCTTACATCCTTGCTTCGCTTCTTCATTATTCTCATGTTTTATGGCAGATTGGTTTCCCGATGAGTGTCGGCATTTTGAAGTTGAAATTTCGGACTGAAATCGAAAGATTGACGAAATGTACTGTGACTCTCCTCTCCCAATCTAGAGGTTACCAGAGCAAGTGTTTTGGGTTGGGTTTCTAAAAGAGCCATTATGAGGAACCTATCGAAGTAATAAATATATATATAAGTCCCGCACATCGAACGTAAACCATGACTTGCAGATGATTAAGCAAACATCGCATACAACATAACATATAGTATACATGGACAATCTAACCATCAAAATTTAAAAAGCGGTTACAAAAATCATGTGAAGAATGCATGCTCAATGCACCACAATCTCCATTCGAGTACAGAGCAACTGGCTTATAATAATCCCCAGACTGCTTGCAACTTGCCACCCCTCGGTGACTAAACGGTTTAGGAACGAAGACACGTGAAAGATCATATTAAGTATCCTACACGAACCATTCCCTATGCAAACGGAACAAATAAATACGCTGTCCCAGGTATTCCATTACTCCATCCCACATCCCGATGACAATGCCCACCCGAAGAGTCAAAAAGACAATATGAAGAAACACCACCAGGTATGCAATGTTTTTCAAACCCATTTAGTTACGCCCCAGCATTGACGGTACAGAATACACAAGTCAGGTCGGCGTAAGAACTTATTCATCATCGACATCACGGTGGCGACCAAGAACCTTCTTCTTGAACTCCTCCATGTCTTTATCCCAAAGGTCGGCTGCCTCGCCGTTCAAGGGTGATGCACTATACATTATAAGCCTTTGATGTTTACTCGGTACGGGTTGAAGAGAACATACTTGTTTGGTTCGCCTAGCAAGCTTTGCAAACTCAAGAGAACAGTTTGGATATTATACGCAGCAGTCCACTTATCCTTCAAGATATCCAAGCAAATTCTGCCTGAGAAATCGACGTTGGGGTGATAGATGGGAGTTTTGAAGAGGACTGTAGGGGGAGCATATGGGTAATTTGATGGGAAGGCGAAAGAGAGCTTGAAGGTGAGGTTGGCATATGGAGTATCATCTGGGCCCTCGATGGTCGCTGTCCACGATTGGAGATTACCGTCGGCAGATGGGAAGGCAGAGATACCAGGGGCAGCGGATGTCATAAGTTGCATCAACTCAGTTTGTAAGCTATGATCTGTTAGCAATTGTAGTTGTCGCAGAAGCCGTAGGATTAGCAACAAACCGTTTAGTGGTGCTTTGAGCATCGTTTGGTCGACGGGTAGCTCCGAGTTTAGCAGCCTGAGCTGGTGGAACTGTTCCTGGGGCAGAGTTTTGGTTGTCCTCCATGGCGTAGTCCATGATGAAAAGTGAGGTCAAGGTAACAACGATCGATGTAAGCCTAAGGTACCGGCAAACAAAGGGAGACTGGCTTCAAAATTTCTTAGGAATGTATGAAGACAATTTTTTTCTAGAGCAAAGCAAACTCGAGGAATTCGAGGATTATTTTTGTAGGGAAACTGAGGTGGATCACAAAGTTGTGTTGTAAATAAAGATGAGGGCCTTCCAATCCCAAGCCCGTTGCCCACGCGACAACCGCGAGCAAGGCTAAGATTTGGCCTTGTTGGTGGATCAAAATGGAAACTTACATTTGTGAGCTATGAACGAATCAAATTTAATAATTCTTTCTTTTGAAACTTGAAAGGTTATTCCTATACTTTGTTTTAACCTATCCTATCACATTATTTGATTTAATTGAAGCCCAGGAAGTATTTATAAAATTCCCAAGTACATAGTTCTGACCCTGGACCTCCTTTTCGCCTGCTGTGAACAAATCAAAAGATCATAGCCGCGCGACTTCAAACTTTGACGCGTTCAGAACAAATTTTATTGGATACTGCCTTATTTTGGGAAAACACAGTGGGCGCAGATTAAGAACCTGAAATGGTAAGAAATTCGGATATAAATAAAATGTGCAAAGGAGACCAAGCCGGCACTATGTTGCGGTGTATACTTTTTGCTAACCATGGGATGTCTTATGCAGTCTCAGTTGGATCCTTTACCCCGGGACCTCCCTTTCCGGATTGTGTCGAAGACAATAGGTAGAGGGGCATATGCATCGTGAGTCTGAACAAATTCAGCTCGGCTCGGAACACTTCACTAATTCTTTTCTAGTATCAAGAAAGCAATTCCTCCCACTGAGTCAAACCCAGTCTTTGCGGTCAAGTTCATACACAAAGCATATGCGGTGAAACATGGCCGGATATCAGCAAAACAGATTGCCATGGAGGTGTCCTTACATTCTCATATCGGTCAGCATCCAAATATAATAGAATGGTTTGCCACTGGTGAAGATGCGATCTGGAAATGGATCGCTATGGAGTATGCACAAGGAGGGGACTTATTCGACAAAATCGAAGCAGATGTCGGAATTAGTGAGGACATTGCACACTTCTACTTTCTACAGTTAATCAGTGGGGTGAGTTATATGCATTCGAAAGGGGTTGGGCACAGAGATATCAAGCCGGAAAATATACTGCTCTCAGATGCTGGAAATTTAAAGATTGCGGATTTTGGACTCGCAACGCTTTTTGAATATCAGGGGAAACAGAAACTCAGTAGTACAATGTGTGGTAGCCCGCCATATATTGCCCCTGAAGTTATTACCAGTTCGAAAAGTGCGCAAACAAGAGGTGGGAGTAAGGCCGTTGGCTACGCTGCAAACATGGTTGACATATGGTCTTGTGGCGTAGTTCTGTTCGTACTGCTTGTTGGAAATACACCTTGGGATGAGCCGACAAGTCAAAGCTGGGAGTTTCAGGAATATCTTCGTCAGGAAGGAAGAAGTAGTGACGACCTGTGGCAAAAACTGCCTACTGATGTCTTATCACTTCTACGAGGAATGATGAACGTAGATCCCAAAGAGCGATTTACGTTTGAGAAGATAAAGCACCACCCCTGGTACACCAGACTCAATCCTTTGGCGACTCCAGATGGAAAGATGAAAGATCCTATAGCCATGGCTACCAAAATGCTTGAGAGTCTGAAAATCGACTTTAATCAACAACCATCAGCCTCGCAAAGAAACCCCTCCCGAAGTCAAGATGCTATGGATATTGACTCGGAGGAAGTATCGCGGTTCTCCTTCACACAGCCAGAAACACCGATCAACGATGTCATGTTTGACTGGGAAAGGCCTCCTCGAGCCTATGCCTCAGGATTTAGTGCCAGCCAACCTACAACTATCAAGGATGGCGGTATCTGTACGATGAACAATGGTGCCGCCGGACAACCTTTTGCTCAGAATCTCCACGATCTCGCTGGTCTTTCAGATGAACCTACAATGAGCCAATTCTCAGCAGCTCCCCAAGTGCCTTTAAGCCTTACACAGTTTGCTCGGCACTTTAACGATATTCTCCCGAACTACTCTCTCACCCGTTTCTTCTCCCACGTCTCATCTGAGCTACTACTCCATCTCCTAAGTGATGCGCTTACCAAGCTCAACGTCCCTATACCCTCGGTACCCCAGATGCAAGGCGGTGGCCATGTAGCATGGATTAAGGTCAGGACTGTGGATGGGCGTCAATGTGCCTTGACTGGTGATATTGTAATCGATACCTACCGAACAGACAATGTGGAGTTGCTGGAAGTCAGGTTTGTGAAAGTCAAAGGCGATCCCCTAGAATGGCG
>Ga0247734_1002635_pt1 | contig 11452 bp, 14 predicted proteins | sample UWRJL103311B2_FD_180933 | JGI IMG/M metagenome (GOLD analysis project Ga0247734, IMG submission 180933) | Plant litter microbial communities from Arlington Agricultural Research Station in Wisconsin, United States - UWRJ-L103-311B-2 | ecosystem: Environmental > Terrestrial > Plant litter >... | reverse complement strand
CTTCCGATCTATGGGCATATCCCAATCACCATATGCCAGGGGGAAAAGCCAATTGTAAGACGTGGCTTTTGTTCATGTCTACTTTGATTGGACATAATCGCATTCCTAGCCCAAATATCTGGCTCTGCATCGGGAGGACCTCGACAGACCGGAAGCTGTAAATATCTGAACTATAATGATGTCGTTGCCCTTATCTTGCCTGCAGTCAGTCAATAAGCCTTCGCTTACTCCAAGCTCGGTATCGAATAACGGGAAAGAATGAGCGCACGTTGCCAAGCCTCAATGGTGGATCCCTGCAACGGTGCATGTCTATTTCTTAGTGCGAAAGTCAAATGAGGAAAAGACTTTCCTAAACTGTGGATCTACTTCTTTCCTCTTCTATCTTCTAAATGAGTAAATCAGGCTTGTAAGATGTGCCAAACATCACATACATGTCTTCAGGGGCTGCGACCTAATAGGATTGGGATCAAAGTATTTACACACTTGGCACTCTTTGCTGCTTGATTTCATTTCATCCTTTAACAGCGCTTGTATTTAAGCCCGAGTGCTCTAAAGATGAAATAAGCCAACCAACGATCACGGAGCATGTTCTCTGTGACTGAAATATACGTAGCTAATTCTACTGTTTATTAACATGTAGCGACTAGAGCATTTTATAGAAGAGTTTCGTGTTGTCAATACTCTTTCCAACTGGTATTATTAACATTCTCCTTTGTCCAAGTATAGCCTATCTTTGCAAAAAGCATTTTTGCGGTTATAATGACTTCCCATTGTAGTCTGCATTGGGTTAAGGCAAAATCAATGACAAATGAGTCTAATAATTGCTGATGCACGCCTAGAAAACCTTCTTCGATGGTCACAGATTGGGAAATTAGATGATCTATCAAACTCTGACTATTATGTAAGTGGCTTGATAGAGGATGGTTATTATTTATTAAGTACCTTTGATCACTTGATTTGTTCAAATTGGATCAAATCGAGCTATTTGGGTCGATAATCAAATGGAATATTCTCCTCTATGTAATCCATCAGAGCTGCCCACAAAAAGATAGCTGCGCGTGTAGAGCACACACGATCAACAATTGTCTTGCCTGAGCCTAGTTGACTACGTATATGATTTCACTGTGGTAAAAGGTCTTTATACATCAGTAAGCTTCTCTAAAGGTACATCCATAGTAGCCATAACAGTATTGGCACTCCTTGGCTCTAGTGATTTCTTCACTGGGTCGGGAGCGTCAAATACTTCTACAAGCTCCTCGAGTGTTCGATCCTTTGTTTCTGGGAAGAACTTCCATATGAAAGCTGCCTCGACGAGATCCCAGAACACGAAAACCAAGTAGAAGTAGTAACCAATCTTCTCGAAAGCTGGTCCTGAAGAATAAGCCAGGACGATTGATATTCCACTCGACATGAAGTTTCCAAGCGCTGTTCCTTTGGCGCGGTTATATGTCGTGAGAGTCTCGGCAACATACATGCTTTGCTGTGCAGTCCATCCGATTGAGAAAATAATGCCAAACAGAAACACGAATGCAATAGTGGTGTTTGCGGCATTCGTATTGCTGGGATCATCTACTGCCATCTTTGATGTGCCTGTAATGACTGCGAAGATGACTGAGATGGTGAGAATGCTGTAAATAAGTAGAGGTCGACGGCCAACGCGATCCGTCAGTCGTGCTCCAAGGAGTGAACCAAGCAAGCCAAGAACAGAGTTCACAGCGTTTAGAGCCAGTACTTTCTTCTCCTCAACTATTCCCGCGGTATTCATCATAGTCACCAGGTAGTAACTTGACAGAGAGTTTCCCGAAGCCTAAGCAAGGTCAGAACAGAATGTTTTAGCTAGATGTATAGTTATAATACATACCTGTCCCATGAACGCCATACCAAGCACACAGATAAGGCGTCGGCGGTCACTGTGTGTGTTCCAGAGTTGGCGATAGTCCCACCACCTCTTGTCGGCAGCCTCTGTGGAGATTTGAGCAACCATTTCCTTCAACTGCAGCTGGACAATGGGGTGATCAACAGATCCTTCCCCATGGAGCTTGGCCAATATCCTGGCAGCTTCCTCATGCCTATCGTGTTGAATAAGCCATCGGGGCTGAGCAATAGATTAGCCATGTAGGCAAGATAGTTTGAGCTGGAACAACTACTTACTGACTCTGGAAGGAAAAATACAAAGATGGCCACAATTGCGGAAGTAACGAGCTGGATCCAGATTGGAATCCTCCATCCATTATCTCCGGCGACATATGAGCTTCCATAGACAACCCAGCCAGCAACAATAGCCCCCAGTGGCCTTGATATTATTAGAGCATGTCAGGAATCGTGGGTCAGAAGATAACTTACCACATGCAGTTGTAAAGGCCGGTGAGAGTGCCTCTCCACTGTAGGTTGATTAGCCACGATCCATATATTAGAAGTGTTTGATATCAAAGAAAGTATGTTGCAAGTTTAAAACGCTCTTTAGGAACTATGGAGAATCTTACCTTTGGATGAGCCAACTCGCTAACATATGTTGGAGCTGCAATACAACAGTACGAGACACCGAAACCAAGCAGGAAACGTCCCCCCATAAACTGTGGCATTGCTTTACTTGTAGCTCTGTTATCTGAAATTAGCATCTCAAGGCTAGAGAGCGTGACCTCTTCTAAAAGGCAAAAAAAGAAGCAACTTACTGTACGCATGTGCCTATAATGATTATTATAGCGCCAACAAACATTCCCACACGACGACCATATCTATCAGTTGCAAATGGGACAGTGGGCGCAGCTGCAAGACTACCAACGTTATAAATCATGAATACAATTCCAGTGGAAGATCCTGAGGTTTTCCTAGTACGCTGTTAGTTTCATAGCTTTCGAGTCGCGACAACTTTTCTGACTTGCATATTAAAGGTTTTCTGGTACGACGTCATACCATTGAGGCCACCCATTAAACTACCGTCATATCCATTTAGACATCCGCAGCAGTATGCAACAAAGAGGACAGCATAAAGTTGGAACATGGAGGCTGTCCATGGCGAGTACTTGCTATCATCGACCTCGTGGGCAATTTCGATAGCAACGGCAACAGGGCTAACATCGTCCTTGAATTCACTGGCTACGACATGCTTCTTTTCATTCTCCAGAGGAGCAGTGGCATCAATCTTGGCCATGATGATGACTGATTAGGACCAAGTAGATTGGAAAGTCTGAGGTGAAAAATCGATACGACCCACGGAGGGACAAGTACCAAACTTATATGAAAACAAACCCTGGATCCATTCCCCACTGTTCCCAGAGAACTAACATGAAGCACAGATTATTAGGTCCAGTATTTACTACATTTTCAGTCTCGTGAAATAATGATTCCGGGGACCCCAGAATACCCCTGCTCGATTCGCGGGGTCCCAGCTTCTGATTGGGGGGGATAAATGTAACAACTTGAACTGTCGTTCCTGGGCTACACTCGGCTCCGTCTCCCCCGATGACTTGAGAGTAATTCCCTTGGCCCTCATGTCAATTCGCGTTAGGTTTCGTTGGAACAGACCTCGGCAACGCATATATCCATCCACTTACTATAAATTGTAAAAGAAACAGAGAATGCAGGGAGTAGATGACATGTTCCTTTATTTAAAGGAGATATTGTTAGGACCGACTATTCAAGATTTTCTCTTGTGCATAGGAACGGATCTTAGAGGCAGGGCTATCATGACTAGACTTGTCCCAAATTCTAAAAGCCTATATGCGCCCCTTGAAGATCCAGTTTCTGAATATCGATCAAGTCATACAACTACTCCAAAACGGACAGGCTTCTGCCTACTCAGCAATAGGGCAATGGTCTACATTCCCATCCGAATTGTTCCCCCACCACTTTGGGAACAGCACAGAAGGACCACCAGCACCAAAGACTGCAAACGACAAGATGAACAGTGCCGTCAGACTAGCTCCATCCCAAGCACCCGTGATAAGATAGGAGTAGTTCTTAAAGATGCGTGGTCGATAGTTACGGAGGTAAAATTGTGTGAAGAAACCGGCAATGACCTGACTGAAAATAACGCAGGTCTGGGATGCATTGTAGGGGATGTAGCCGGCATACTGGATAAACTGAGGGAAATTGATCTCGGTGACTGGGAAGTTACGGATCTTTGGGACAAACTACGATGTTTCTTTATGAGTATGCTAAAGAGATAACAATTGGAGAGAAGGTACTTACATGTGCAAAAACACGGTGGATGGCAACAATTCCAGCGCCTATAAGGAGGCCATATGGCACCAACTCGTACCTTGCACCAGATCTGTAAAGATACTTTGCCAGCGCCCAAGAGGTTGCGTTTGTATTGTATGACTGGATAGTGGCCCCACTCCAGGAGGAAGTACCATTGCCATCGGTAAGTAGTTCGCGGTTACTACTAACAATCGATATCATGACTGCATAGTTTACAAAACCACCCAAAACGGTGCCATATATCTGAGTCACAAACATGACCCTGGGTGGGATCTTGACTGTGTATAGAATCAGTGTTTGGGTTCACCTAATGACCTATTTGGGAGATCAATACGTACGATATTCACCCATCTTCAAGTCATTGCTCAAATTAACGGCGCAATTGATGACATTATGCGACCAAGCAGCGAAATACATATTGCCGACGGGGCGTTCAGGAAGCATTAGACCTGCTATCATTTTTGAAAGGTTGTTGGTCGCAATCCCATTCCCGTAGCGAGAATATAGAATAGTGCTCTAAAATATGGTCAGAGATTGTTTACCTGCTGATAAGTAAAGTAGACATGTATGGCTAACTCACAAAGGGCGCAATAAATATCCCTAGCAGTAATGCAACGACATAAGCCCAAGCTGGGAGGGTAATGTTCTCCTTGATGACAACAACAAGACCGAGAACAAAACTAAAAGCAAGGATGAAAGCGTACCACCACCATTGCACCTCCTTATAAGTCTTTGCCATGTATTCATGGTGGCGATCATTGTAACTGCCTTTTTTGGCACTTTTGTATGCTCTTCTGATATCACCGCCCCAGAAAAGAACGCAATGGGCAACTAGAGCACCAATCTATACAAGATTAGTTTTTTTGGATCATTAATAGAACAGCTGTATACTTACAGCTGCATTAGCCATCAGCATAGAATACGCAAAACTCCCAGTCAATCGAGGGATGCCATATTTGGCCAAAGCTTCGTGGTCAAGTATACCACCTTTGAAGACCTTGGAAGTTGGGTAATTTGCACCTTCATCTGTCCGAAGTCGCGTAGACATGAATGGCAATGACCTTGCTCCCCATCCATTTGTATAGTAGATGCCCAACATTGCGGCAAAGCAAATAAGGTAGCCAGCGGCCGCATGAGCCTGAAGGGTGAGCGGGAGAGAAGTATTGAATGAGGTGATCTAAAAGACATTGCATCGGTCAGCCGTAGTTTTACAAGACCTAGATAGAAACCAAGACTTACGTATTGCCAGTCAAATGATAAAGTAAACAGTCCAAGCCCCTCGTTGGTTAGAGACCCACCAAAGAGATTTGTGAGGTTAGCTGCCTTTGCTCCGGTGGCTTTCATAGCGGCTAGGCAAGGAATCGAGACCGAGTTTAAGTACGGAAAAATATAGGCTGGAAAGAATTCATAAAAGAACATGGTAACATAAGCATACCAGAAGAATCGCATAGGCTTAGAGCTCTTGACCTCTTGCCAATGAAGCCCTTGCAGAGTTTTAACTGTTGGAAGGGTACTCCAATAAACAGCATCGACATGCCAAACAGCAATTGGTCGCATGACACCTGCCACACCATATCCGAACAAACCAATAGAGAGGATACTCAATATAACAGTCACTGTGCTCAAGGGTATGTTGTAGAAGAGATCCTGTGCAGCGAACACGGTAATGCTAGCGGAAGCATTCGAGGCAGATGTAGCTGTGATGGCGCAAATAGCATGTTCTTTCAGGTTCCAAGGCCCATGATTGAAAAATGAGATGACAGATATCCATCTTGGAGGCTTGCCAACCCCGCCACGCGATCTCCATCGGGCCTCAAACTTATCACCACGAGGGAGTAATCCGGCCCATGCCTTGCCGAGAAAATAGGCAATGAGAACTATAAAAGTTCCTCCGATTGTTACTAATGTTGGTTTGAACTAGTCAAAATGTCAATCAAAGAATCCGAAAGGAAACAAAGATTTGATCGATGCAGTTAACATATTTCCTACGACTTACCTGATAGATCTGGGTCATGACAGCTTGGAAACACGAGAGCCCAGAAGCCAAGAAAATACTTCGAAAGGTTAAAGCTGGTTGGAGATCATCTCGCAACGGGAGTAGATGTTGAGCAGCAAGCACCGATGTATCAATGATAATGTCATCATCGCTGTCACTGTCTTTTTCGGGGTCATTTTCATCGTAGGGAGGTGTAGCTGGAACCGCATTTATCTCCGCACCGACTATATCACTTTTCCGGTTATGTCTGACATGTTCAGTCTGTTCCCCATCGTCATGGCTATCTCCGAGCTGGAGCTTCTCGTTGATTGCATGGTGACTAGGTACTGAGACGACTTTGCTCTCCACTGGGTTGACAGATCCGATGACCATTGTGTCATCAAGGGCGTTTGCGGCTGGCATGGCGAGCAAGATGAATGCCAATAGCACAATCAAGCAGAAGGTGTGTATGTGAAGGCTAAAAAGCTAAGAAGATGCAGGATTAAGGAGGGCAGCCAAGGTTCCCTATATATATGCTGGGTGGAAGTTACAAGGTCATACATATCTCCGGACACCCTTCTATCTGCACGGAAGTAACCAAGAAAGACACGGCGCATTAGGGAGAAGCTTATGTATCGCCACATCCCTGTTGATTGGCCTCGGGATGCCGGAGTTTGTTGAGTTATATGATAGATAACTTAGGACCCCCCTCCCCTTGAGCTTTTTGGTGGACCCTTGAGATGATAGATAAAAGAATCAAATGGCGTGATGCATGCGATACGAGTTGTACCATTCACGTACATTAATGCCTCCAGTGCAGCCAATTGGAGACTATCGTTTAAACCCTCACTGATCAACATTTCCAGCATTTACCCCAGATGTTGTGTAACAGCAAATCCATAATAGGAAGGTTATTATACATACGTTTGATATTATTGGGACGATAATGATTCTGATGCCACTTTAAAGAAATAAAGTGCTGACCAATACTCAGCCGTTGCTTTGCCCTACTGTTGCATCATATAGGTGTATAGATCGCAAGATATTGGGATGGATGCGGTGAGCAGTATTTGGAATGGCGTACTCCGCCCCCATCTTTTATCCTAATAGGACTTACTACTTCCTTCTAGATAGTGGTATATCTATGAACAATGATAATGTTGAGATACTATGCTATCTATTTGAAGGGAGCGAATAGCCTTTGTTGGAATACTCTCACCCTAATAATATAGTCATTTAACCAATATCAGTTATATAGTACGGCTATTCCAGGACCTTCATATCTAGAAATGCAATATAAACCAGGAAAATATATATTTATAATACCCTCACATGAATATCTGCCTAGGAAGGCGCCACTAGATGCCACTACTATATATAAGAGTATCTAATCCAAACTACGTTCATATCAATCCCTTAGAAAGTAATTTCGAAATCATAAATGAAAATACCGAGGCATTGGAATGGCTAAAATTTTATATCAAGTCTCAGCTTTGGTCGAAATTTGAATTCCTTGCGAATGCACGAATAGAAGAGGAAAGGGAAGGGCAGGAGTATATCGAGGGGAGATTAAGGTTACAAGGGTAGCTCAGAACCTATACTGCAAGGTTTCCAATTCTAAAATAAAAACGTGACCGCCTTCAACCCAATCACATTTGTCTTTCAACAATTTTCTAACCGAGTATCAGATCGAGCCACCATTAATTCAGCGAAAGAAAGCAACTGGGAAAACTGAGTACAGAAGAGGACCTGCCCAGAAAACAAAAACCTTCGGCCATATACCTGATTTGATTCACCATCTTACTTTACATTACGAGAGCTTACTTGTTTTTTGGTTCACAACTCACCATGGGTCATCATAATTCATAACCGATTCTTGGTATTGTTTTACTGAAAAATCGGTCATGAATTCCTGGCGACTAATGGTTCACTTCATAAGAGCTCACTGGATTTTGGGTTCACGGCAATTTAACAACAACTCCTTCAAGGCTGGCCATAAGGCAAGATATAGAGCTATCTATTTCTTGGCCTCTTTCGCAGCACAAGATATGCTTAAAGTACCTATCACTTTTCTTCAACACCCATTCTCAAAAAACCCCCTTCCTTTTCCTTTCTCCTCTTCCTTCCCCTTCCCCTGCGTCTGGCGGTACTCTTACTCATAACCATTCGGTTGTGTATCATTTGCATGATAACGAGAGGTAACTTGGGTTGATGTTAAGTCGTTAGTGACAAGTTGTAAATGTGGATGACAGAATGTGGAGCAGATCTCAATTTAGGTCGCTTCAGTGGACAGTAGTTTAAAGGTAGGTATGGCACGTCTGGTTGAACCGGTTGCTCGCTTTTATTACATAATTTATTAATTAGCAGCTAGCTATATAAGAATAATAATATATATGAAAGCTCATTGTATATCATGTCTATTAAATAATATAATAATTAGTAAAACCTTTTTTTCCCTAAGTCTATAGGAATTCTAGTTGCAGATACAGGAGTGACATGATTCACTGAATCCTGCCCAAAAGAATATAAAATTCAGGCCTTAAGGAACGGCCACCTTGCTATACTATAGAGCTATACTTCGTAGACTCGTTGACTATCAACTACATGCTAAATACCTAATACTGCCTATGCATTCTCCAGCGCTCGAAATCGGCGAACATCGTTATTTCATCGCTGCTTTTTCATGATTCCCATTTTACCTTTCTTCGTCTTCAGACAATGGGAAGTCTTCCTCCGTCTCTCTACTTTCGTCTCTCCCATCTTCTGTAATTTCACGGTTCAATTCGCTTTGTTGGCTGTAGGCTTGTATATTCTCCCTTTGATCATCTGAGAGCACAAGTGCTGACATTTGTCTCCAGTAAAAAAGAACGTTTTGTCGAATATCGAGTATTTGGACGGCGTGCAGCTGAGTCATGCCTACTGTGCCAAAGGGATCGAGAACAGTGCCGTAAGTTATATGGATTGTGTGGATGGGAAAGGGGAGAGAGCAGTTTATGGTCTCTGTTTGAATTTGGGCATTGTTCATCGTATTTGTGTTTGTATCCATTTTCCAGAACTTATCGATAGCACTCGCAAGGAAGGTGAGCGAAATTCACATTTTGATCGGAAAGTCTCATATAGTAAGGCGTAACCTATGAATAACAGTCGATCCGATGATTCATAACTGCTCTCCGTAGACTACATGGGAGTTAAAGGCATATTCATTCCCGGCCATATGATTCTAGAGCAAAGAAACTCGATCTGTCAATAAGCTTCTAAAACGCATGTCTACAAGCCGGCACTTTACATACTCCCTTCATCAAAACTTCGCCAAAGCTCCTCTAAGAATTCATGTCTTCTCACTGCCCATTCCCAGTCCGGATACCATTCTTTCTTCCGATACGCTTCATAAACTCGCGCAATATTTCTCGCCTGAATTGGCAAGTCGGTCCACTCATCGGCCTCTAACTCCAAAACTTCCACTTTCCCGGTGACCATATCAAAAAGCTCTATTTTAGTACCTGGCATCCCAACATTTTGAGCCCATGTTAAGGAAGTGAGTCTAAGGATGCCCTTTTGGCCAACAATTTGCCAGTCTGCGGTAGGAACTCCCGGAAATGCCCCACCGCCTCGCCATTGGAGTGATACTGGTGCGTTGGTGGCACCGACGGTGCCAATAATTTTGATTTGATCAGGGACGGTATTTACGACGTCTGATTCTATAACTTTGTTGTTGTCTGCCGGGTCGATAATATCGACGATTGGGTGGCCAATAGATAACTTGCTCCCAAAGCTATTGAATGGACCCAATACTAAAATCGTACTATACATCAGCTCTACTACTCAAATAAAAAGGTTTATCTTACCATAACTTAGAAATTCCATTGAATGGCCAACCCCAATGCTCATCACATTTCCACCCACCTTCCTATCTATAAAATACCTAACCGCCTTCCTTTCTCGCCCGCCAGCGTTTCCCAAATTTGCCATCCAGGAACTACTCACCACTTCTCCAATTCTGCCACTCTCTATCACCTGCTTCAATTTCCCCACCTCGGGCCCAAACGAACCTTGCAGGCCGACGATAGTAGGTATGTTGTTTTTCTTTGCTAGGTCTGTCATTTCGCGGGCAAGGGACAGGGAAGCCTCGAGTGGCCATTCGACAAATATGGCTTTGCCTGCTTCAATACTGGCCTTGATAGGATAGAAATGACGATCTACACGAGTGGAGCAGACCACAAGGTCCACGTTCTCGTCAGCAGCTAGATCTGTTTGCCATTGTTAGCATATCAGATACCTTAATCCATGATATGTCATGTCATCATCAGATGTGTAGTACCTTCGGGATTTCCGTATGCTTTCGTCTCGGCTGGAAGCTGGTAGCGCACAATGGCAGCCTCTGCCGACTTAACAGAAGTATTTAGTAATGCCACAATCTTGAAGTGAGGTGATGCTTTCAAGAAGGGAAGGTGAGCATTGGGTGTCCAGGAAGTGCCTTCATACTGATCTGCAGGCTGACCAGAAAGACCTATCAAACCCACGCGAATTGTATTCATGGTAACAATAACAACCTAAGTACTATATAATTTCGTATAGATCTCTGAAGCGACACAAAGCTGGCAAATGCGATAGACTTTGCAAGAATGACGGGTCTAAGTTCACAGGATAACTCCAAGCTACATTAGGTATTATTCAGCGGCTTGAGATTACGGCCGAAAAAGTTACGAAGTATTACTAATGTCTGAATGAGGTGTACAGTATCGGATTTAGGAGAACTGGAAGCCCCCACACCCCTCCGGGAGCAAATTTACCACGCCTTATTTAAGTTGTAAAGCTTTCTGGTAGCAAATCATAGACGTTTACTTTCGAGGTATCTTTTTTACAAGGTATTTTGGTTGGTAATTGGTTATAGAGGTTTATTTCAAGCTTACACGTGATTAAGCGAGTCATCATGGACAGATAAAGATGGAATAGACATCGCTTCTTATGGTGTTTATATACAGTAATACACATGTAACTTGGTTCCTTGGTGCTTCTGGACTTAGATAGTCCTCGCTCATACGAATTGGGGCGTTCAAGCTATACGTGGGGTTCAATTACCTGACCTGCAACAATAAATGAAAAGAATGAAATCAAGATCTTCCTAAAATGAATCAATATGGGAAACAATCTGGGCATTACTAAATTATCATGGCTTATCGTGCCATTTACAAACAGAATCTCTTCGCGTAAAGCAGACATATTCAACGCCTTGGCCCCCCCTTTCACCACATCCTAAATTATCAAACTTCAACA
>Ga0247734_1002633_pt1 | contig 11467 bp, 10 predicted proteins | sample UWRJL103311B2_FD_180933 | JGI IMG/M metagenome (GOLD analysis project Ga0247734, IMG submission 180933) | Plant litter microbial communities from Arlington Agricultural Research Station in Wisconsin, United States - UWRJ-L103-311B-2 | ecosystem: Environmental > Terrestrial > Plant litter >... | reverse complement strand
GCAATATGGGCCAGAAAGAGTTGCTCTTTGTCTTTTTGGAGTAATGGAAGGGATCGCTTCAGATAAAACAACGCGAGGACCGGATCTCTTTTTTGATTGTACAGGCTTCCCAGATTTATAGCATAGTAGCCTTTTTTTCTAAAAATTTTTAACTTCTCCGCAAGCTTATAAGCTTTAAGAAAGTACTGTTCCGCTTTCTTTAGCTCACCCTGTTTACTGTATAGTATACCGATGTTATTCATAACTATCATTTCCTTGCTCTCATCCAGATGCTTTACCGCGATACTATAGGCATCCAGGTAGTTATCAAGCGCTTCACCGTAGTCAAGCATGAGGTAATAATTACCTCCAATATTATTCATTGCTGAAAATAACTGGGGATACCAGTTATTCTGCTGTGCCTGCTCTTTTGCTTTATACAAAAGTTTTAGGGAAGTAACATGTTCCTTCTTTCCCATTGCATTGATTGCGGCATGGATCAGTACATCACAATCCTTCGCACTTTTCAAAGCCGCAGCTGCAGGTGCTGAGAACAGGCAAAACATTAGTACCAGAAAACTGATTTGCCTGATTAACCCTTTCATTACACTATTTCGTCTGCAAAAAATCATTTTTATAAGTATTCTGTCTGATTAAATATGACTAAATTATCGTAGATCGTTTATACAATCCATGTTACCGGTCATTATAATCATTCGTTGTTATTTGGATTCAACTAAAGAATCCAAAATATTCAGTTCCGTTATTTTTCCTGTAGCATTTAGCAATAGTGTTCCTTTTATATCCTCCTGTTTCACCTTATAGAAAATAGCTAACCTGATGCCTTTTGCCTCTTTGGTTTCACTAAGAATTTTATATGAAGTTATAGTTCCTAATTGCTGGAGTATCTGTGGAAGTGCCATTGTTTCAGCCCCTTTTGGTATACCTGCAATAGTATATCCCTCGGCAAGGTAAGGTGATAATGCGTCAACTTTTTTCTGAATGCTGGCTGTTTGAACTGCCTTTACCTGTACATCGTATTTACTCTTGCTTTGTGCTGAAACACCGATGGTGCTTATCAGGGCGAACAGGAGTATGATATATTTTTTCATAATGATCTTTTAAATTTTATAAAAAGTACACCATTGCTAAATGGTATGGCAATGGTGCTTTGGTTTGTATTCTGCTATAATTTGTTTAGCCACTGGCTGGCGAAATCGGCTTCATCCCTCCAAGACGGAAGGCCAAGTACGTAATGGTTCTTTCCTGCAAATTCTTTATAATCCGTGATTGAATTGCTGTCTTTGTACTTTTTGTAATTCGTATAGTTCAGTGACGCCGGCATAATATGGTCGGTGCTTCCTGATATGAATAAAAGCGGTGGATGCGGCTTTTTGAAGTTGATTTTTCCTGAGCTTCCCAGCGGCCCCCTCATCACCCTTCTTGATTCCGGGATGGTAATTTCCTTATAGGATCTTTTTTGGTCTTCCAATGACATTCCATTGGTGAAGGCATATTGCCATTCGGAAAAGCTCATAAGGTGTGTCTTCTTAAGTGAACTAAATAACCCAAGGGGTTTCCACAAGGACTTGATAAAAGAAAACTCGAGAGTTGTTACACCCGCCGGTGGTACGGAGTGGATCGCGATACCGGCCGCACCAAGGTTTCTTTGCAGCAGCAGCTGGACAGTCAGTCCTCCAAGGGAATGTCCGATGAGGATAGGTTTTTCATCCAGCTTCAGTATGATATTGGCATAGTGCTCTACCACATCGCTATAGTGCAGGTCTGCAAGCGCCCTGTCATTGGGCTGCCTGTCACGTAATTCCTGAGGAATTGCATTTTTAAAGGGCCATGGCTCATTAATGACTTTATAGCCTAATTCTTCAAAATAAGTCACCCAGTTTTTCCATCCCAAATGGCTTACGAAAGCGCCTGTAATTAAAACGATGGTCTTTGATTTTATAGTATTCATGATGTTTGGTATTATTGTTTGGTTATATAGATATTGTCGGCAAGGTTATATTCATAGTCATGTGTCTGCAGCCCTTTTTCGAACATGGACTGTATCCTGGCTTGTGATTCAGGGTAACCCAATGCAGCAAAGAATTTATGTTCTGTAGCGCGCAGTTCCTCTGTATCTGGAAGGCCGATCCTTTCATTGACGATGCTTTTAGCCTGTGCCAATGGTTTGCTGTCAAAGCTGGCAATTCTTTTGGCCAGATTTTCAACAAAGCCGTCAAGTTCAGCGTCCGGTACTGAGCGGTTTACCCAGCCATAACGCTCTGCGATATCGGCATTGTAATCCTGCCCGCTTAGGATCACTTCCAGTGCCCTGGCCCTTCCTATTAACTTGGGAAGCCTCTCGGTCCCGCCGCCGCCGGGGAAAGCACCGCAGCCTATTTCTATCTGCGCCAGTAGGGCTTTTTCAGTGCTTGCGAAACGCATGTCCATTGCCAGCACAAATTCACTACCCACGCCTCTTGCCCTGCCGCGTATCTTAGCGATTGTGGTAAAAGAGGCGCGCTCTAAGCGAAGCGCTACATCAGGCCATGCCGGTAAGCCTGTCGCTGGCATTGGTTCCAGGTTCAATAGCTCGGGGTGCGCAATGTCCAGGTGGGGCATAAAAAAGTCAGGGTTTGCACTTTCAAAAACGACAACCTTTACTTCGGTGTCCTGTTCAAGCTGTGCCGTAAGCGCCTGCAGGTCGTCGAGCATCTGCTGGTCCATCAGGTTTAATGGAGGGTTATCAAGTACTACATTGACATAGCCCGGAAATGGTTTTGATATTTTAAGCGTTTTCATAGTATTGGTTGATTATTAGGATGGTGCCGGATAAAAAGGCACCATCCTGGTTAAATTATTTTTTAATGATCTGGATAAAGTTGTGGATATAGCCTGCAATAAGTTCAGGGTATTGTTGCTGTGGTCCGTGGCCAACCTGTGGGATCACAATCAGTTGGGTTGTAGGGAGTTTTTGGTTTAGCTCAAACCAGTTTTCAGGGGCGAAACATACCTCATGCTGTGCAGATACAACCAGTACCGGAACGTCGGTCTCCTGAAGCTTCTGGCGGATGTTATACGGGTCATTGGTAAAGTCTTCGAATGCTGCGCCATATGAGCCCCATAATTCTGGTGCTACCCTTGGGTCTTTGTCAACACGCTGTGCGATCCTGTTGTGGCTGTCCACCGCGGCTTTGCGGCTTATTTCAGATGACGGGTCAAAGAACAGGATCGTCTCGTCCTCAACAGTATAATCAGGCTTGTAGGCAGTATCAATAAATATCTGCTCAAGGGGATGTTGTACTTCTCCGGCAGGCTTAGTTCCCAACAGGATAAGCTGGTTGATTCTCTCCGGGATTTCAACAGCTACCAATTGCGCTACAAAGCCACCAAGTGACCAGCCGCCAACAATAAATTTGTCGATACCCAATGCATCAGCCAGGTCAATAGCATCCTTTGCAAAACCTTTAAGATCCGTGTTAAGTGGGCCGGTTGATGATGCAAAGCCGCTGTAGTTAAACGTTATTACCCTATAATCCTTTGCAAGTGCATCAAGGAAAGCGGGGTCCCAGTCATCCAGGTTGGCACGGAAGCGGTTGTTCAGTATAATCGCTTCTCCCTGCCCTATAGAACGGTATGCAATTTTTCTGCCATTGCTTTCTGCGAATTGTGTCTTAACAGTCACTGCTGTTTCATTAGCGTTGCCACTTATTAATGATAATATGATGGCGTCTTTGATTTTTGTTTTCATGATATTTATATGTAATTAATTATATTAAAATTTAGTTGCTTTGGTTCATTGCAGCCAGGGCATCCGCCGGAGAGGAAAGGAACAGTTTATAGAAATCAGCTGTCTGGCCTACATGCTTTTCATACTCATTTGCCGCCAGGGCCTCCTTCAGGTCACTGGCAACCTGAACGGGGCTGATCCCGTTACTGCCACCAATCTCTGCTGAAAAATCAGTATCCACTAATGGAGGCATCACCTCGAAAACTTTAACATTCGATGTCTTTTCAAGGCTGACGCGCAGTACCTGGGAATACGAATGCAGGGCAGCTTTGCTGACCGCGTAGGTTGGTAATACCCATCCAGGTGCGAAGGCCGCTATTGAAGAAACATTCACAAATGCTGCTTCTTCCTGTTTTTTAAGCTGTGGAAGCAAAAGCTCGGTAAGCCTTACAATGGACAGGTAATTGGTCTGGATTTCCTCTCCCGCCCTTTGGTGGGCATTAGCCCCCTCATCGCTTAATTTATAATAATGGGCAAGGCCTGCATTATTGATTACGATATTAAGGTCAGGGAATTCAGAGGCCAGCTTAGCTACTAAATTGTCTACATCTGCCTGGTTATTGATGTCCGCAACTATTGGGGTAACATTTTCCAGGGCAGCAGCTGCCTTGTTTAGCCTATCACCGCTTCGTCCGGTTATAATAACCTTGTTATCTTTAGAAAGAAGTTTTGCAAATTCGAATCCTATTCCTGAGCCACCGCCGGTAATAAGGATAGTGTTGTTTGAAGTTTTCATATGTATTATTATTTTTATTAAATGTTTAATGATCCCTGGCCTGAAGAAATCAGGTATGCTTCTTTTAGTGCCTCTGAGTAGGTAGGGTGTGCGTAGGAAATGCGGAACATGTCCTCGTCTGTAACTTCATACTCCATAGCAATCACACCCTGGGCAATTAAATCCGCGGCCCTTGGGCCGATAACATGTACCCCGAGTATTTCACCGTATTTAGGTTCGGTAAGTACTTTGGCAAAACCATCTTTTTCCATAGCTGCCCTGGCCCTTGCACTGGCAGAGAAAGGGAATTTGCCTACTTTATACTCAATATTCTGCCCTTTAAGCTCTTCTTCGGTATAACCTACCGAAGCTACTTCCGGCCAGGTATAGACTACGCCCGGTATAAGTTTGTAATTGATATGGGGCTTTTGCCCGTTAATGCGCTCTGCAACAAATACACCTTCTTCTTCCGCTTTATGGGCAAGCATCGGGCCTGCAATCACATCACCTATAGCGTAGATATTTTCCTCTGACGTTTTAAGGGTTTCATCCGTGGTAATCCTGCCCTTACTGTCGAGCTGGATTTTAGTATTGTCCAGTCCAAGGCCATCCGTATAAGGTCTCCTTCCAACTGCGACAAGGCAGTAATCTGCAATTATCTCCTGCTGCTGGTCAGCGGCGTCAAGGAATTTCACTGTTGCACTCCCGCCGTTGTTCAGCGCCGACTGTACTTTATGGCTTAGTAAAACTTTGATCCCGCTTTTTGTGAACAGTTTTTTCAGTTCCTTGCCCAGGTCCCTGTCCATTGTCGGTATCAGGCTGTCGGCATATTCAATGATGGTCACTTCTACACCAATCCTGGCATATATGGATGCCATCTCAACACCGATGACACCTCCGCCGATTATAGCTATGCTTTTAGGCTTTTCAGGGAGTGATAGAGCTTCAGTTGATGTTATGATCCTGGTCTTGTCAATGACCACACCAGGGATGGTGGCAGGTTTAGAGCCTGTCGCGATGATAAAATAAGTGCTCGATACTTTGGTTTCCGAACCATCCGCCGCAGTAACCTTAATTTCTTTGTTGTTAAGAAATGAAGCGGTACCTGTGATCACCTCAATCTTATTCTTGTTCATCAGGTAATTCAGTCCTGAGATGTTTTGCTGCACCACATCGCCCTTACGGTTGATAAGCTGTTCGAAATCAAGGCTCAGTTCCCCTACCTTAATACCATGGGTTTCAAATTTCGTTTTTGCTGTGTGGTAGTGTTCCGTACTGTCAAGCAATGCTTTTGTAGGTATACACCCTACATTGGTGCAGGTGCCTCCAAGTGCTGAATATTTTTCAACTAGTGCAACCTTGTATCCCAATTGTGATGCCCTGATCGCCGCAACATAGCCGCCCGGCCCTGACCCTATTACTACAATTTCAAATGTTGTTTCCATGAGGTTAAACTTTTAATTATATATTTTTATACTTCTGTAAATTTTTATTTTCTTGTACTGGGAATCAACTGTGTATCGCTTCCTTCTTTTGTACACTACAAAGTTACCCCCATACGGCAGGGGCGTCTGTTATCCTTTACTATGTTGTGTTATTTACTGTTAAATCGGGACATTAAACTACGTGCCAATAACATACCAGGCAAAGCACGCCAAGTTTTATGCCTTCCTTGTAATATCCTGTTTACCAATATATTATGAAACACCAAAATTTATGAGCATCTTTATTTCGCCAATACCCCTTAGTTCCATCTAAATACAAATGCAAAAAAAGACAGGCAAAGTTGCCTGTCTTTTTTATATATCATATAGGATAATGTTATTGTCTGTTGACCCATTCCAGTATGTAGTCAGCATCTTCCTTCCAGTTAGCTTGCGACATGGCCAGGTGGTTGCGGCCTTCAAATTCTTTATAATCTGTTACCGATCCTGCAGGCTGGTGCTTTTTATACCTTTTGTAGGTTTTCTCATTTAATGATGCTGGCATGATATGGTCTTCTGAACCGGATATGAACAGTAGCGGCGCATGGGCTTTACTGAAATCTACGGTTGCAGGTTTCTTTAAGGCATCCCACATCAGCTTTCTTGATTCGGGGATAACCAGCTTATCATAGTAAGCGTGCTGCTCGTCAACCGGCATTCCGTTGGTAAAGGCGTATTGCCATTGTGAGAACGACATCAGGAAGGTCTTGTCGCTTGAGCGAAAAAGGCCCAGAGGCGACCACAAAGAGCGTACAAATGAAAATTTAGTAGTGATCACACCTTTAGGTGGTACCGAGTGGTAAGCGATCCCTGCTGATGCCTTATCCTGCTGTACCAGCAGCTGCACGATAAGCCCACCGAAAGAATGCCCCACAAGTATTGGCTTCTCGTCAAGGGAGTCGATTATCCTTGCATGGTAGTCCACTACTTCCTGTAACGACAATTGTGCAAGTTCACTGTTAGGCTGTTCTTTCCTTAGGGAGTCGGCAGTACCTTCTTTATGCGGCCACGCAGGCACTATAACTTTATAGCCTTTGCTGATGTAATACGCTTTCCACTCATCCCACCCGCTGTTGCTTACAAAAGCACCGGAAATAAGCATGATCGTTTTTGTTTTTGACGGACTGTCAATGTTGTCTTTTGCCATTTGGGCAAGGGCAGGGAATTGCATGAGCAGTAATGCAAGGGTTAAAAATGAAACGTTAAGAATCCTTTTTAAGTTCTGAGGTACAAATTTTGTTTTCATAATAAATAAATTTAATTGCTTTAAGATTATGAGACAAAATTAGGCCGATGCAGCCCGCCGTAATGTTACGGGATGCTATGCAGTGTTATTTACTGTTAAGGTTAAGGCAAGCAATAGCATGTTCTGTTTTTTTTTGATTTCATTTGGAAAAGCCGGTGACTCACCATATATCTTAACGCGTTGTAGCGGAAATACATAAAAAATGGGTAATTTTTTTTTTGGAAAAATATTTTTACCTCCAGTTAACTTTGATTAACAATTGTTAAATGTAATTAAAAAGGATTCTTAGGAGAAATAAATACTATTGCAGAAATAATTTAATAAAATTTAAGATGAAAAGACAATTACTTTGTGCCCTCTCATTACTGGGAGTAGCTTATAGCCAGGCACAGCAAACGCTCCCGTATACACAGGACTTCGAAAACACCCAACAGCTTACCGACCAGGATTGGCTCTTTATGGATTTTGACGGTGAAGGAGGGACCTTTACGCCGATTCCAAGCCAAACTATTCTTACCCAATTGGGCTTCACAGGAAAAATTATTGGTAGCGCGAATTTTATTGACCTGGATGGGGATGGCCAAAATCAGCAACTGCTTGAAAATTCTGATAATGCTGTCGCATCGTCTGCCATAACTATACCTGCCGGGGCCTCTGCAGCGTTCTCGATTCGTATTGCTGGCATAGGGCAAACCTCTGATGCCTCTTCCCACTACTCGATATATATGTTGAACGAGGAGGAGTTGGAAGCTGCTATCACCTCCGAGGCGACAGTACTGGAAGATTTCCTTACTTTTCTTAATACGCAGACTCCTATTTCGGTTCAGGACACTAATGGCCCATCTGATATCCTAAATTATGATATCTCCCAGTATGGAGGCCAGGTTATAAGGATCCTGATCAGACACCATCAGTCTGAGGGTTTCACTTACTTATTCCTGGATGATTTCAAAGTTACAGGTAGTACACTCGGCATAGGCCAAGAGGTCGCCACACAATTTACCATATACCCAAATCCTGCAGTAGATCTTATCACAATTGCGAAAGCAGATAATTCCGTTACAGAAAGTGTCACGGTAACTGATGTTAACGGGAGGGTCATACTTGAAAAGAAAGTAAACAATCAGCAGGAAATCCAGATCAGGGCAGCGGACTGGCAGTCCGGAGTATACTGGCTAAAGGTTACAACCGATCAAGGAAGTACCACAAAGAAAATTATAAAAAAATAATTACCTTCAAACAAAAAGCGAACTCTTAGGTTCGCTTTTTATTCTCTATAAACGCTACACTCATAAAGCTTTTATCAAACTATAAGCTTAAAACCAACCCCTCTCACATTCATAATAGTTATGGATGGATCGGCCGCTAAGTGTTTGCGTAATTTCGTTATATATACATCCATACTTCTGGCGTTGAAAAAAGTATCGTCCTGCCAAAGCTCCATTAATATTTGCTGGCGCCTTAATATCTGGTTTCTTTTTATTGCCAGACGATGGAGTAATTCATTTTCAAGGTACGTTAGTTTTATTTTCTTACCGGGCTCCCCGCTCAGCTCCATTTTATGGTAATTGAAATTAAATTTGCCGATCTGAAGGATGGGATTTACCTCTGTATCTTCAGTCTGCTTATTTCCCTTTTTAAGCAGGGCATTCATTCTTGCCATTAATTCCTCAATTCCAAATGGTTTTCTCACATAATCATTACCTCCCAAATCAAAGCCTTTAACCACATCTTCTGTAAGGGATCGCGCTGTTAAAAAAATTATTGGTACTTCTGTATCCTTTATCCTTATTTCCTTAACAAGGGTATAGCCATCCACCCCGGGAAGCATAATATCTATAACACAAATGTCAAAAAATTCCTCTTCAATAGCTTCTCTGGCTTTAAGGCCATCTTTAGCCCAACGCACCAAATAGCCATTTCTTACTAATGAATCACTGGTAATTTTACCCAACATGAGGTCATCCTCAACATATAGAACTTTTTTGCTATTCATTGGTATTTAAAATTATTTCAAATGTTGATCCTTTTCCCATTTCACTTTTCTCTACCCTTATCTTGCCGTAGTGCAACGTTATTATTTCGGCAACATAACTAAGGCCTAGCCCATATCCTTTAATACTGTGCCTGTCACCCTCAGAAACCCTCACATATGGTTTAAATATCTCCTTTTGATCCCTCTTATCAATACCGATGCCGTTATCCTCAAATACAATGCGTACACTATCTTTAACATGGACAGCATTGATTTTTATAAAAGGTTTCCTTATATTGTATTTGATTGCATTGTCTATAAGGTTGGAAAATACATTGCCCAAATGTTCCGTATCTGCAGTGATGATTATGCCATCTTGGACACCTGAAATATCAAGTACCGCATCATGTACTTGTAATACAGGAGAAAATTTTGAAGCTACACTTTCTATGAGACTATAGAGGTTAACCTGTTGCTTATCCAGATAGACTTTTCCTTTATTCAACTTCGCATTTAACAATATTGTATCTGCCATCGATGATAGTTTTTTAAGACCTTCTTTCATGAAGTGAATATATTCTAGCGCTAAATTTTGATCCTCCCTTACACCCGGGTTATCTAGGGCCTCGGCAGCCGCATATAGAGTAGCAATAGGCGTCTTTAATTCATGTGTCATGTTATTGGTGAAACTATCTTTCATTTGCATAAGCCTCCGGTTGCTCTTAATTGCATAGACTAGCAGCAGGAAAGCTGTCAGACAGAGCGACAGATATAGAAGGGAAACAACAATCTGCCATTTGATATGTCTTACAGCCATGCCCCCAAGGTTAGAGATACTGAGTGTATATTTCTGTTCAGGATGTAGCTGGGAGGCTACCATTAATGTATTATTGCTTAAATTATTGGCTGTATCATATTTTTTTCCCCTGCCATTAACAGAGAGTACAAATTCCATACTTGGAAATGACTGGTGCAACTTGTCATTTAGGCCTTCTGTCATCTGTGAATCAAGGTTTCTGAATTTCGAAGGATTTACCCCTGATTCCAGTAGTTTTTTCAGCAATGTGTCAGGTAAGGGTTTATCTTCCCCTGCTATTATAACCTGAACATGCCCACCAGACAGGGAATCCTTCAATATGTCCATTAATTCTTTTGGCACTGAAGATTGCCTGCCACCCATATCCTGAATCAATGAGAGACCGTCATAATTGACAACATATTCTCTTATAATGTTCCTTGCTTCCTCCTCTATTGCTTTTTGTTGGGTATCATATGCTGAAAAAATCCAATACAGTTGGAAAATCACTATTGCCAGGACAACTAGTGAAGCATAGACTATTAGTGATCTCGTTTTTCTCATTTCTAATACATTTTGCCGTCAAATGTATCTATTTTAGGAAAGCCAGTAACCCGTTTAACACTATATAACTAAAGGGATAGGTAATCTATAATAAATCGCTGAAATAATTAACAGTAATTAACAATATATAAAAGTGGTTAAGCAAGTTTATCACGGCTTCAGGGTAGGTTTGTAAAAAGAAAAAAATAAAAATAAAAATGAAAAGAATGACATTTACCCTATTGACTATCATGCTCCTTGGCCCCTTATCGATTCATCTAAATGCACAGCACAAAGGCATCGCGCAGCAGTCCAAAATTTATAATTCTGAAAACTATACTCCATGTGGAACCACAGCATATTCAGATTGGCTATCAAGCAGGAATCCTAAACTTCTGAATTCGCAGAATTTTGAACAATGGCTGCAGCCCAGAATTGCTTTAAAAAAACAGCAAAAGACATCACAGACCCAAAGTGCTGTCATCACTTTACCTGTAGTGGTGCATATTATCCATAACGGTGACCAGATCGGAACGGGTGAAAACATCGCCGATGAACAAGTACTCTCACAAATTCAGGTCTTAAATGAAGACTTCAGGAAGATGCTGGGTACACCTGGTTACAATGACAATCCTCTAGGAGCAGATATTGAAATTGAATTCTGCCTGGCCCAAAGTGACCCTGCTGGCAATGCAACCAATGGAATTGACCGTGTTGCTATTGACAAGGTAAGCTGGAATATGACAGCTATAGAACAGGACCTGAAACCGGCAACACTATGGGATCCCGAACGCTACCTCAACATATGGGTATGTAATTTTGGCGGGGACCTTTACGGTGTGGGAGGCTACGCCTTTTTTCCCGAAGCATCAGAATTGGATGGCTTGGAAGGAGCAGAATCAACTGCACAAAATGATGGTGTGGTCATGTATTACCGAG
>Ga0247734_1002632_pt1 | contig 11472 bp, 8 predicted proteins | sample UWRJL103311B2_FD_180933 | JGI IMG/M metagenome (GOLD analysis project Ga0247734, IMG submission 180933) | Plant litter microbial communities from Arlington Agricultural Research Station in Wisconsin, United States - UWRJ-L103-311B-2 | ecosystem: Environmental > Terrestrial > Plant litter >... | reverse complement strand
GTGCGTATTAATAGGAAACCAGTGTGAGAAATGTGAACAGGTGAGTTCTTAGATTCCTACGAAAGAAATTTCTGATAGTTTGTGATAGTAATCCACTTGTTTCTGACTGCGATGGGGGGCAACCTTTCTAATAAAGAGCTTGAGGTGGATTTACCTTTTATCAAATAAGAAGGCATGTCGGGTAGTAAGAAGGAGAGGGAGATTGATTCACAATACTTCTTTATCACGCATCCGGCCGCTCGTTCAATTGTACTGCACAGCAACTAAACTCTTCTAGGAAAACGTAAGCCTTTAACTCATCACATTCTCGAGGGAACAATGAGAGTTGGGTAATTAATTTTCCTGGTTTTGTGATTTCAGAAGTCATCGTGAGCTTGTTACTGCTGCCAGATCAAATAAGCCATTTTATCTGTATAGAATTGGTAAGCTAACAACAAAGAAGCCGACTTTGTCGATTTGAAATTCCGTGGGAAATTCCCCTAGGAAGTCTCCTAGCGTGGTTTGGACCTACGACTAAATATTCTGTACTTTGTTTTGTAACTTAATCTTTCTTTCTTTCTTTCTGCTTTGGGACGAGCGGTTGACAGTCTTGACTGAACTTGATTGAACTTGTATCAATTCCCACCGATATTTTAGGGTTCGGCATTTCGCCATTTTGCCAACCATTCCACCACCGCAACCCAAGCATCATATAACTTGGCAAGCGAACCCAATAGGAAGGTTGCAGTTTCATCGACCAACCAAGCGCTATCTAACAGCGAAGCTGATCCTTGGTAACACAACGCTCATTAATTTGTTTGCTTAGCGTCGAGAATCTCGGCTTGGCTCAAGAGATTCTCGACTTACCTCGTTTGTCTGTGAGCTATGATTGGTTGCATAATTCGATTTTGTATTTATACGACGTTGACGTCTTCTGTGGGATGATAGCACCATGATAGCCTTTTGATTTGGTAGGAAAGTAACGTGAAAATAGATTGCCCGAGCAATAATGGTCAGACTCCTTAAACCCTGTGCAAACATGCGGCCCAGTCATGATGCTACCTGCTACTAGATGGCTCTTTCTATTTGAATTCCCTCTTCTCTTGAGACTTGAGGAACTCTGGTCTACTATAAACCAACAGGTCGGGACCTCTAGTGTGGAATTATTGGGCCTTTCAGCAACAGCCACGAAACATGGCGATCAGTGGTCTTTGGGGCAGAGTCAAACAGGAGAGGGCAGCAGTGGCAGCAAAGCGGAACGATGAGTCGGATCAAGTCATTCATGATGGATCGCTTGAATACACTCGAGAGATTGGAGGCAACGGCTCTAAACCATCGTACCAAGAGGCCTCCGGTGCCCCTGTGGAGAAGGAATCACCGCTCGGTTATGAAATCTCATGGTACACAGTTGTGTTTCTCAACATTGGACAAATGATTGGAACAGGAGTGTTTTCTACACGTATGATATAACTATCTTCTGATCAAACAACATAGAGCTATAGTACTAATAACATCGTAGCGGGCTCTATCTATCGTGGAGTTGGATCGGTGGGACTAAGTCTCATTTACTGGCTTATTGGTCTTTTGGTGGCTGGTTCGGGGTTTGCCGTGTACCTAGAACTGGCAGCCTACTTCCCGAACAGATCTGGAGCAGAAGTAGTATACCTTGAGCAAGCATTTCCAAGACCAAAATACTTCTTCCCTACTACTTTTGCAGTTTTAAACGTGCTCTTGGCATTCAGCAGCAGCAATGCTATTGGTAAGCACTCTCGCTCAATCTCAAAAACTATAGCTAACTATGGACGAGTTTTGTCAACATATCTCTTCCGTATTGCAGATCATGATCCAACAGAGTGGGAAGCTAAAGGCGTTGCCATTGCTGGATACACCTTAGCCACAATATGTAAGTCCTGAATGAGATCATATCATTAATTTGTGCTGATGACTTTTGGAATAGTCTGCATCATTTCCAATAAATATTCACTCTACCTCTCAAATGGTATTGGAACTCTCAAAGTTCTCACATTGATCTTGTAATTAATCCTCTTATGTGGCTAAGATTTATGTAATAACATGCCCTGTACAGCATCAGCATCACTGGATTCGTCGTCCTTGGAGGAGGTATAAAATCCATCCCAGATCCAGGTGCCAACTTTCGAAACGCTTTTGAAGGATCAACGAACGATGCTCACGGTCTTGTCAGTGCTCTTGTGAGGATCAACTTCGCATATGAAGGATATGCCAATGCATTCAACATGGTCAATGAAGTCAGAAATCCTATTAGAACAATTAAGTTCGCAGGACCTGCGGCATTAATAGGTATTGCTGTACTGTACATGTTTGTAAACATTGCCTACTTCGCAGCCGGTAAGTTCAATCCACTAGCCAGATTCGTTGCTCATTTTAACATGTTTCATAGTGCCAAAAGCTGAAATGAAGACTGCTTCAACAATCGCTGCAAGTCTGTTTTTTCAACATGTATTTGGCAAAGGAGGTTCTGCAAGAGCGTTGAACTTCTTGATCTTGCTGAGTGCTTTTGGTAACTTGATAACTAATTTAATTGGAGCATCACGTATTATTCGAGAATGTGGACGGTAAGTCTAATCACATTTCAAAAAGATCATTAGCTAACAGCCATAATTAGCCAAGGCGTACTTCCGTATCCAAAATTTTGGGCCTCGACGCAGCCTTTTGGAACCCCCCTTGGCCCCTATCTTCTGAAATATGTTTTAACTTTGCTCATGATTCTTGCACCGCCATTTGGAGATGCCTTCGACTTCGTTGTTGATCTCAAATCCTACCCCGATGCCGTATTCTACCTTTTCATGGCTACAGGTCTGTACCTAATACGGCGTCGACGTAAGCGCCTCAATGCGGAGGCACCTGAGTTCAAGGCGTGGCATCTTCCAGTTGTTTTCTGGATTATCATCCAGCTTTTGCTCCTCGCTATGCCCTGGGTACCGCCTCCAGGTGGAAGGTACGGAGGCAGTGTTAGCTTTTGGTATGCTACCTATTGTGTTGTTGGCATTGGAATGTAAGTTCACAGGGCACCAGCTCCCCTCCCCCATTTCTTCTCCCAGAAATTGACTTATGCTAGCCTTGTTCTTTGTGGTATCTATTACTATGTCTGGACATCTGTGCTTCCAAAATGGCGTGGATATGAAATTCGTCAAGAGCTATTAGTGTTGGACAATGGTGCTACGACTCATAAGCTACTCAACATCCCGCTAGCCGAACTTGCAGAGTGGGACGCAAAACACGATGTCACGGGGAAGTATCTGGAGGCGGAAACTGTGCATGAGTCGGGAAGTGATACAAAGAAAGACCAAGGTGTATTCCACAGGAGCGTGGAGACTTAAGTAGTGAGATACTAAAATAGTAATTAACGTTCTTGAGTCGGCATAAACTTTCACGGCATGGTGTCAGTGATTTCCAAAAGATTTGAACCCTGCGAATTATTAGTATTGTGTGAAATGTATTTTGATGGTATATTACTAGTCTTGCATATTATGGGATGGCGACCTCCCTGGAAGCACTTCCCACAGACGAAAACGTGGCTCGGTCGATAATGAAGCGACAAAAATTATTTCGCGACAAAATTGCAATGTATTGGAAACGTGCCCATCAATCTCTCAAGACTAGAAGAATTAAGAGTCTCATTACAACCTCTGGCCAATGGTCTGGACACTGCCATATCTATTTCAATCTATCTTCAAATTACTGTAAGACCATCCAACAAATCGCTTATTTACTGTTCTCGACGGACTTAATGAAACGGAAATGTATGGAGTTGGAGGCTTCCCATGAAATTTAAAGTCTGTTAGTAGTGTATAGGATAGCTTGGGTACAGTTATGGTCAAATGAGTTTAATACATGCTTCTTGTGTGTTGTGGGTACAGAAATAAAAGGAACTTATGAGTAGAAAGAGAATCACGAATAGCCAACTTCCCAAAAACAAAGCTGCAACAACACGGCAAGAACCTGGCTAGATAACATGATGTTGAATGTGGATATCGAAGTGTGGACCCAAGTTATAATTCAGTCCATAGACAGAAGGAATATCAATCACACATGTTATTCAGCACCATGAACGGAAACGTGATGGGCACCAATCTTGACACTGGAATATCATGAGATCCAAATTAAACACCTCCCGGGGTAGAATGGAAATGCGGTAGAATTTGGTGGAAGCTAAAATAAAAATACATCTAGTGGGGATAATAGCTGGTTGATTTCAATAGCAAGAACAGTTAATGATAAAGCTCTGAAGCGCTTATACCAGAGCCCAGACCTAGCAAAACTCAACTGTGCAAATTATAACCAGTCAGGGAGAATAGAGGCAGTAAAGCAATACGTTTACTATCTGGACACGAATTCGGCCTGCTAGCTACACTATGATGAACAATAACCTGCATCAAACCCCCACACAGTACGACATTCTCATGTCCATCAACTCTACTTGCCATTTTCTATAACTAAAATCAAAATTCAACCCCGCAGCATAGTTCTCTTAGTAAGAGCAACCATGAGAAACAAATCTGCATGTTCACAGTCCGTCTTCTGTCTCAAAATCCCCTGGTGCTTTTCCTGAGATATCGGGGGCAAACCGTTAGTCGGTGGTGTGCTATGGTTGCGATGATGCCCTGAAAAAGCCTTGATGGTCTGGCAAATCGACTGGCGTGTCGATAAGGTACCGGAATTCTAGGCAGTGGCAGACCATTTGATTCGGATCAATTCCTTTACGGTTATCAAAATCCATGCCCAACAAACGTGGACATTAATTAACGATCAATCAATCATAACCTCCTCCAACTTGACTCGCGAAAGCAGTAGAAACACTCTTCTCATCGTCGTCCAAGCGACGACCGCTAAGTAGGGAGCTGCTTCCGAAAACACTACCGGCATCGCCGGTCTTGTACTCGGGGGCACGACCACCCGACTCAACATAGCGCTTGAGACGATCGGATTGATTGAGGCTAGTCTGTTTTTGGATGTCACCAAAACCGGCCCCTAAACTTACTCCTCCTTGTCCCTTGCCATCAATAACACTACCATTAGTAACATCAGTGAGTTCACTGCCAGTGACTGAGTCCCCAGCAATACTCTCTGAGCCTCGTCCACGACTCTTTTGTCCATTGGCTCTGTGGCGGGGATCTAGACCAGGCCATACGTCTTGAGTAAAGTTGGTAAACATGTGAGGGTAAGAAGATCCTAGACCAGCTCCACCGAGTGCTGAAGAATGAACAGAGGAGACATCATCATTGATGTAGCTACCCATCATTGAGCCAGCATCGCTAAAGTCTTGAGGAGCTTTGCCATTAGTGCTTCGACCATCGAAATTGGAATGAGACATCTGGTAACGCTGGGGGCCACGATAGGTAGTCTTGGGTCGGCTGAATTGCAAAAGGGAGGTTTGCAAGTTAGTGAGTGGTCCCTCGACAAGACAGTTACGCTCCTTGAAATGCTGCAAAAGATAGTGCCACAAGGGATGCTTCGATAAGACCTTGGGGTTACCAAGAATGACAAGACCGTATTTGGCACGCGTCAAAGCGACATTGAGACGACGAGGGTCGCTTAAGAAACCAATGCCTTGGTGGTCGTTGGATCTAACACAAGAGAGTACGATGAAGTCTTTCTCACGTCCTTGGAAAGCATCAACGGAAGCAACCTCGATTTCCTTGTAGTTCTCCTTCTTGAAAGTCCCGGTGTTCTGCATTGAGCTGACAACATAACTTCGCTGACCTTCGTAGGGGGTAATTACACCGATGTCTTGAGGCTGAACACCTGCTTTGAAGAAGCGGGTAACAATCTTCTCAACATTAGAAGCCTCAGTACGATTGAGGTAGGAGGTACCGGATGCGGAGATCTCTTCGTTGCCAAGGTTGGACCAGAACATCATAGGAGTTTCAGCTACTGGCCATGGAAAGTCGACATCCCGTCGGAGTCGCTGCTGCATAGTGACGCCATTTTGGAGGGAACCTTCGTAGAACATGTTGGAAGGGAACAAGGAAAGGCATGGATGCATACGATATTGAACGTTCAGTCGAATGGGGGCTAAACCAAGGACAACCAAACGCTCGAATAGAGATTGGTTTAGTCCAGCCTTGGCGGCCTTCTTGTTCATGATGACCGGGCCTAGCTGCTGATGGTCTCCAACCAAAACAACCTGCTTACAACCAAGAACCAACGGAATCATACACTCAGGTTCAGCGGACTGGGTAGACTCATCAATGAGAACAGTACGGAATTTCATCTTGGCAAGTCGAGGATCTCCAGCACCGACACAAGTACAGCAAATAACATCAGCGTTGTTCAAGATCTCGCGTTCAGCAGCTCGGGTCAGAGTCTTAAACTTCTTCTCATCCTGGCTGGATAGTTCACCAAGCTCACTCTTCAATTGGGTGAGTTTATTGAGCTCGAGGTTTGTGTCATTCATGCGCACTTGCTCGTGCAGGGACAAGAAGCCAACCGAAGACTCCACATCTTCACGGGACTTGGCAGTAAGGCGAACAACTTTAAGGCCGGTGCGGTGGATGCGTTCGCAGAGTTGGTCTACAGCAACGTTGGACGGGGCACAAACAAGAACCTGACCGTTGTTGACCTTAGCCAGATGGTAAATTACAGTAGCCGAGGTAACTGTTTTGCCGGTTCCTGGAGGACCTTGAATCAAACTGAGAGGCTTTTGCAACACGCTCTTTACAGCATTGATCTGACTGTTATTGAGCTCTGGGAGACCTGGAACACTGAACTTCTTAGGCATCTGGATTTTCATGGCTCCAGCAGCAACTTCATGACCGAGCAACTTGTGGAAAATGTAACCAGATACGCTGAGTTCGTCAATCGCAAAGGTCTTCATGGCAAATTGCATGCGGTCGTATGAAGTAGCCTTCCAGACGTAGTCCGCAGAAAAATTGTGAGTGCACTCGGTTGGGACAGACTTATCATTACCAACCTTTCGCAATTCGATAGTGACTTCATCAGACTGATTGTTCGGGATTTTGACAACATAGCCTACTCCTTCCCAGACTGGTCGAAGCTCTCCCTTGTACTTCAAGCGCATTTCATCTCCGACAGCCAACTTGACATCGCCAAGCTCAATCTTAGGAAGTACGAAACTTGCGAGATGCTTGTTATTAAGTCCATAGTCCCAGCGAATAATTAGATTATCCTCAGATTGAGCTTCCTTCAACTTGCGATCGTAATCTGCCTCAATCTTAACCAGGGGACCAAAAACATTCTGATACTGGTAAGCATCGTCGTATTTGAGGAGAACAGGGGCTGGATCATCATCAATTCCGGCGGCTTTTTCTAGATCTTCGATAGTAGCGGCTGCATTATCCTTCCACATCTCCTCCAGCTTTGCAATCATAGGAGGCGTAAGATGTCTAGCACGTAATTGCTCAGCATCAGTCGGAACACACACAAGCCATGGTAGGAAAGAGCGATCCTCAATCAAAGGCTGCCACCTGGAAATATCCCAACTCATATCCTTCGAGGATGGCGTAGAAGCGCATGGTTGACGGCATAGAAGAACAACAACCGTATCGGATTTTGCAGGAATAAAACCGAGAAGGAATACATTCTTAGTACCACAGTTATAGCACTCAAGAACAGTATCTCCAAGGGTCGACAGCGGGTGCAGCTGGACCTCCTTATGTCTTGCGCGAACCAGGTGGTTGACAATGTGGGAGGAAGTAGCGTTGCCACGCGCACTGCAGAACCATTTGGTACAACCTAAGCACTTCACTACACAGCTTGGGGAATGGATTCCACAGTATGCACAAGCATGCGCCGGGAGCTCTTTCTCATCCTCGACACCTCTGAGGCCCATCGACTTCATGCCATCTATGGGGATGCTAGCAAGGCTCTCGGTATCTTCATCGTCGAAAACCTCCGTCTCATTGTCATCATCGTCGTTGCGTCTCCTGCTAGGACCTAAGCCACCTCGTCCTCCATAATTTCCATATAATAAACTCTCATCTGGATCGATATTTGAGAGGTCATCCGCCCCAGCATTTATAGCAGCAGCCGAATCGGAAATAAGGTGATTTCCCAAATGGGTGAAAGCACCTTCCATCGTCAATCTAAAGGCAAGTTCCCTGGAGAATTAGGTCAGCATCTGGCGGTTTTTACTATTTTGAATCAAGTATATATATCCCAAAGACTCATATTGAAATACGGCATGAAACCTTCGTGCGCGCAGCTTACCGCGGGGGTGGTGGCACAGAGATGCAACTCACTTTTTTAAAAACTTTGTCGACAGCCTTGTGGCGGAGTGATATGTGTTTAAAAACTTGGAACGATGTTCAAGTCATTCTTGATCCTCAGCAACCAGTTGTCACACAAAATGAGTTAGACGTGACAAGGTCTTTCGAAGCTCTGTGAATCGGTGGTGGTTTTATTATTAGTTACGGGAGTTTAGATGGGAAAGTTGAGGCTCACAGACTAGACCTTGGCAGTGCGGCCGCTAGCGTCAAAAATATATATTTCCCCCTCCAAACCTGCCTCGACTGTAGAGCAAGCTCAACAACATCGCAGATATGATTGTAAGTTCCCTCGCTCCTTTACTATGCGTGCTCGTTTGATTCACAAGCTCTGTTATGTTGGGAGAATCAACTCGCTCCTGAGGCTGCTGTAAGAATGGCCCTCGTCCGTAGTGCAAATTTGGTTACTACAAACTTCTTTTGCAAACATTGCAGCGGGTTTATGATTTCAACATACGCAGAGGACACTTTTCCTCGAGTTTTTTATCTAGATTTTCATGGCTAATTGGCCTCCTCTAGCGAAAAAATACTCGCCAGAGAAGGGATTACCTCTATAGACGAGCTTTGACGCTACAACAAGCAGAGATCAGTGAGAAGAGATCCAAGTTGCGAGCCTCCCTAGCTTCAGGAAAGCCATTAGACCCTACTATCGCAAACGATAAGAAACTACGAGCCGACTACAAATACGACGAGTCGCGACCTGAGCTGACGTTGGAGGAAGAGTTGAACTTAGATGATGAATACTCGCACCTTTCGGGGATCGTGGACCCTCGAGTTCTGATTACAACCTCAAGAGATCCCTCTTCACGACTGTCATCATTCTCTAAGGAGATAAGGCTGGTTTTGCCAGGTTCCATAAATTTGAATCGTGGAAACAATGTGTTGCCTGGCTTGGTGGAAGCAGCACAAGCAAGCAACCTGTCTGATATCATCCTTTTACACGAACATCGTGGAACTCCTGCGGCTTTGACGCTCTCGCATTTTCCACACGGTCCTACTGTTTCTTTCTCACTCCACAACGTTGTGCTTCGACATGATATTCCAAATAGCTCCCGTGGCACAGTCAGCGAATCATATCCACACCTGATATTCGAGGGTTTTACTTCGACGCTAGGAAAGCGAATTGTGACTATACTAAAGCACATATTCCCTCCCAGAGAGGCAATCACGAACAAGACGAAACTTGGTAGCAGAGTAAGTTCGAACCCTGAAGGGAGTTCTACGTGGTTCTTTGATTTTCCCAGCTATAAGAACCTGATATGCTAACACAATTCCTAGGTTGTGACATTCAAAAATAACGGCGACGCCATCGAAGTCCGTCACCACGTTTTTGTCATGACCGGATACCAAAGCGTAGAGTTGGCCGAAGTATGTCCCATCAACCCCAACTCGACAATTCTCTTACTAACATCTTCTAGGTTGGCCCACGTATGACCATGCGGCCATTTGAGATTCGATCCGGAACTCTGGAAAACAAGGACGGAGATGTTGAGTGGAGTTTGCCGCAATATACCCGGACGAGCAAGAAGAAGGACTACCTATGAGATACTTCAGTACTACTCTACGTTGTATGAGAAATTGTCTAAAAATAGCATTTGGGTTGTGCTTTAGCGCGGAGTTGGGGATATACCAGGCCGACCAGTAAATGAGTTATCAATTCTGATCGATTTCTCATCATCAAGTTCCATGTGAATATGACGGACTCGTGGATCCAAGGCACCACCCAGTAAATCGTAGCGACGTGCCAAACTTCCGTGAGGAGGCACCGGAGGAGATTAGTCACTATGTATTGGCGCATTCCCTTTCTATTTTGAAGAAGTATCCATGATCCGTTCATGAATCTTAAATACTATTCGCGACATGTTATACTTGCCCTAGGAGAGCATGGACGGCATTGTAAAAACATGATTGTGATGTGATTGAGACATACAACAGAGCCAGGCTCGCTAGCACACATTATGTCAAACATGTGAGACAACTTGACAACGGTTTATGCACCAAACAACTCACTAGCGACAAATTTACTTCTAGAATTTGACAAAGCTACCTGGTGGGCACTCCAGGCATCTAAATGTGACAAAATGTCTGAGATAGCGGTCACTAGAATGAATCGCAACATATTCTCGAGCGCTTTGCTTCTGTTGGGTGTATATGCATCAATCATGCGTCATGAAGATGTTGGCCATCTTGACCTTTCTCTCCTTCTCTTTTGTTAAATTATAGATTGGCATGAATGCATATTTCCCACCCTTGTGTTTAGGTTTGACTTTGCTTAAAGTTTAGTCGACCACCCGAGCTAGTCTCAAGAGTTTGTGGGAAGTCTCTATATAGTACAAAATACTTATTTCCCAGCCTAGTAAACAAGCAGTCGTTTAAAAGAAGGTTCTGTGTATAGGTTTAAGTACATTCCCAACCGTATCATGCCACGTATTCCAGAAATACGTGAGAATACATTCATCTTGGCCATATAAACTTATAAATCTTACAGTTATTTGCAAAAAAATAAAAATTGTAACGAAAATAAAAAATAAAAAATAAAAATAGCAACGCTCCCGCAAGCAACGTGGGGAAGCGTTTTCAGGGGATTGTGATGTGGATCACTAGATTGGGGGATTTCTGGGCAACCTAGCAGCATGCATGAAGGCGCAACCAACCATCAACATCACCACCACCACCCCACGCCAACTTTGAGCCTCACAAGTAGTCACATCCAAAGCCCCCATTCGCATTCTTACCTCTTTCGCATGAATGTCTTACCGGAGTCACCCGCCCTCAAATCTCACCGTGAATGTCCAGCGACCAGCTTCTCCATCTACCACTGCCTGGCAAAACTCCCCAAGCAAAGTCTCTCCACGCAACGGCACCCCCTTAAGACCACCCGAGGATTTTGCTGACAGCGACGACGACGACGACGACGACGACGATAATCACAAAGGCATGGGGAAAGAAAGACGACCGGCGTACACTCGCCCAAATGAAGGGCGGTCACATTTACCGCTGTTGCATAAAGACGATGAGGAACGAGGACGCAGCTATGATTCTCCGGCCACATCGCCTAATCGACCACCACTGTTCACACGCAGGTCGACGATGAGGAGTCGGAGTCCAGATACGCAGGCGAAACTGGCGACGAAGAAGAAATATACTTATGCGGCGTTCTTTTTGGGGTTGAGTTTGATTAGTTTTGTAATTCAGACGGAGACCGCAGTCTATATTCAACACGACCTGA
>Ga0247734_1002631_pt1 | contig 11481 bp, 11 predicted proteins | sample UWRJL103311B2_FD_180933 | JGI IMG/M metagenome (GOLD analysis project Ga0247734, IMG submission 180933) | Plant litter microbial communities from Arlington Agricultural Research Station in Wisconsin, United States - UWRJ-L103-311B-2 | ecosystem: Environmental > Terrestrial > Plant litter >... | reverse complement strand
AGGTATACGTATACTTATGGTGGCTAAGCTAATGATAAAAGGAAATTAGTAGAGATAACGGGATTGACTTGTACAAGTGGCAGTGAAATATAGGTGACAGCAACCCTTATCTTGCCAAGTCTCTGAAACTCAATCTTCTTAGCATGCATCGATGCAGTATCAAGGCAACACGATAAGTAGAACAGATGCCTGCAGTTGGTGACTAGGAATCAAAGCCTCAATCAAACGCCCACATCTTTAGGTGGCCAATTGTTGCTTTTTATCATTAAGATCACTTCCCTGCTAAGACCAATCGTGGTTCGGTAATAGTCGGACCAAAATAATTGATTGGCAAGTAGAGCCGATGGTAAGCCCTTTGAGAGACTGAAATTAATGGAATTTCATTGACATCCACATGTTACAGAAGTGACCTGGTGACCTAGGCAAGCTAACGCTTTGTTGCGAAATGCCTTTCACTGCAGCAACCTCTTTGTCATGGTTTCAACCAAGCACCTGACTTATATTCCTTCCACACCATCAAATCAAATCAGATGATCTCGAACAGTGGCAAAGAGACCCAGATCCCGTATTCAGGTCCCTCAGCTCGCCGCACGAATGGGATGCAAGCCACTCTACCATTTCAAGTCGGCAAACCAATCCAACGGGCACAAAATGGCGTAAGATGAAGAAGCTTTAGCTAGAGTCGCCAAACACTCGCTAAACCTATTCCAAGCAGCCCTGAATGGAGAGACGACAATTATCCCCAGGGCCTCAGGGACAACTAAAGAACGGCGTCTTATAGGCAAGGCTGGAGTGTTGTGAAACATGATGCTGTGAGTGGAGGGGACAGCGACCATCTGCAAGGCTGAGGGGGGATTTTGCTTTCTCCATTATTCTCCTTTGTGACCAAACCGATGTTATTTAGCATCCATCATAAGCTGCCACGACAAAGGTCAAACGCATTAGGGAATGGTATCCCCAGGATAATAGCTCCCAGAAAGTCAAGATTATACCATTCGTGAGGGCTCCGGTCCACGGCCGGATGGCACCAATGGCACAACCAATGGCAATAGTAGGATAGAAAGATAACTTTGTCCTATGCATTGTAGCTCGCTGGCACCGCAGGAAACAGAGAATGGCCTGGTAGTGAGATTACGTGAGGGTGCCTGGCTTCATCGGGCGCAGCCAGGGCTCAATGGCTTCCACCGAACGGATTGGATTTTAATAAGATAGGAAGGACATCTTGAAACCGCACAAATTTTGAACTCAAAACCAAAAGATATATAAAAACCCATGAGTGAAGTATTTGTGGAATCCTATGGAGCAATTCCCACAGAAATCGCTTCTGTATGTGATGGTGGGCTGGGAGTGTAAGTTGGATGCCTGAACATCACGGGGAACGACCCGAAAAGTCACAATTTAAGGGTTTTGGGTCGCGCATGGGGGACCAGGCTGGAGAGCTGGGCGAGGCTAGCTTTTTTGGGCCAAGCAGAACAGACAAGCGACGATTGAGCACGACATTGCCAGTGCTCGCCGCCATCCTCTAACTTTATTAATCACAACATCACTTTCCAATCAGGGCAAATGGGTCCGTGTGATGGTGGGTGTGGTGTTTGGTCGTGTGCGCACACCGTCTCTTATGCTTCTTCTCTCCTTTTCTCCTTTTCTCTTAATAGTCTCCTTTGCGTGTCCATTTCATATACATACTGTTCTCTTCCTCTTCCTCAAGAGCTCGGAGTCTCCTTCCTCCTTCCTCCTTCCTCTTTAAACTTAAATATATTCCTAAACTACTTGACTATTCACTCTAGTTGCAAGATTATATTGTCCCATCTCGCGACCAAACCATGGCTCCGGATCTGAATTCCGTTCCATTCTCCCCCAGACTAGACACACCAGATACACCAGCCATGGCAGCTCCGACTCAGATCGCACCCTCGGGCAAACAACCAAATATATTATATATCATGGCAGATCAATTGGCTGCTCCACTACTCAAGATGCACAACCCCAACTCCCAGATCAAGACACCCAACTTAGATGCGTTGGCTGCAGGTTCCGTGATCTTTGACTCGGCATACTGTCCCTCGCCATTATGTGCTCCCTCGAGAATGTCCATGGTGACGGGCCAGCTCCCTACTAAGATTAGCTCCTACGACAATGCTTGCTCTATCGATCCCTCAACCCCAACCTATGCCCACTACTTACGTGCAGCTGGATATGAGACCACATTAGCGGGAAAGATGCACTTTATTGGAGAGCAACTACATGGATACGAAAGTCGGTTGACAAGTGACATTTACCCAGGGGACTATGGCTGGGCTGTTAATTGGGAAGAACCGGACAAGAGATTGGAATGGTACCACAATGCCAGTTCGATTGAACAAGCCGGTCCCTGTGTTCGCAGCAACCAGCTGGATTACGACGAGGAGGTTATGTACAGGTAAAGGCGCCACTTTCCTAAGAACCGACAACATCTCTGACCAAAACAGGAGCAAGCAATTCCTTTACGACCATGTCCGTAAAGGTCCCTCCACTCGACCATTCTGCATGACCGTTTCTCTAACCCACCCCCACGATCCCTACACCATCGAGAAGAAATACTGGGACATGTACAAAGATGTCGATATTGACCTCCCAGAAGTAACCATACCCCAAGACGAACAGGACTCGCACTCCAAACGACTGCTCAAGGTTTGCGATCTCTGGGATAAGAGTTTCACCCCGGATCAAATCAAGCGCGCTCGTAGAGCATACTACGGCGCAGTATCTTACGTTGATGACTGCATCGGAAAGCTTCTTGAGACCCTCAAAGATTGTGGATTGGATAAAGACACTATCATTGTTTTTAGCGGTGACCATGGAGATATGCTCGGCGAACGTGGTCTGTGGTACAAAATGTCTTACTTCGAAGCCTCGGTCCGGGTTCCCCTCCTAATCCACCACCCAGCAACATTCGCACCCCATCGCGTGTCTTCCAACGTCTCAACACTCGACATCTTACCGACACTGGTTGACCTCGTCGGCACGAAACTTTGGCCTGGGCTACCAATGGACGGCAATTCCCTACTCCCCCATTTACAGAACTTGCCAGGAGGTTCAGACACCGTATTTGCAGAGTATTGTGGCGAGGGAACGGTTGCACCAATGTGTATGATCCGTCGAGGTCCATGGAAATTCATTGTCTGCCCTGCCGACGCACCACAACTCTACAATCTCTCTACCGATCCGAAGGAACTCATCAATCTCGCTTCCCTCCCTGCCAAGCATCCTCTTCACACTGTTTCGGTTGCCGAAGCTCTGCAATCATTCACGGCTGAAGCAGAAGAACTTTGGGACATGAAAGCTATCACATCCTCCGTCCTAGTTTCTCAACGTCAGCGCAGACTTGTTTGGAGTGCACTCAGAACGGGGAAGTTCACGAGCTGGGATCACAATCCGGCATATGATGGACGGGAAATGTATATTCGTTCTCATATCCCACTTGATGATTTGGAGCTGAAGGCCAGATTCCCTGCTGTGGATGCGAAGGGAAGGGATATGCTTGCTGGTCTGGGTGGAGCAGGCGCTGGTGGGATGGGCGGGGTGGTCACGGACCAAGCGGGGGCATTTGGTCAATGATCAATTGCCTGCTCGTCTGACACGTTTCAACAGGAAGACATGAACTATGCGGGAGTATGCACCAGATAATGAAATTTGCGATTTAGCGGGCGCACTCGAGAATTCTCATGGATATGAGGTTTACTCATAGCACGCATGGTTCGAAGCCAGAGTACGTGGGGCCACATAGTTGATTTGATTTGGTGGTTTACAGTACCACTTTAGCGTATATACCTTCTTCAATAAAAGAACTGAACATTAAGACTTGAACCAATTCCTACTATTCACTTGAATGTTTCACGATATCGAGTCTTATAATTGAATATGCGAATCTATTTCAGCTCATGTCTAATTCACTGCACAAATCATCGTCGCGGCTCCTGGGCTTCACCTCATTACTTGTCGCACATAATTAAAACACCAAACAAACTCACAGCTAGACAGTTGTTTCTAGCACTCGAAACCTATGCAACCAACCAAGCCCCTGAGGAAATATGAGATTAAGAGGATGACTAGAGAAGTACAAACAAATGCACCAGGATTGAAATAAGCCCAAATAATAAACCCCTACAGCCTGAAATTCAAGGTGAGCAAAGTACCAAAATATATTGAAAAGGGGTAGCGATCACGTGAATTTACAAGTCGAATTGACACACTCATAAACCTGCTGCCAAAATAGAATGTAACCGTATTTCAGAGCAGATATTTGTAATACTATTAGTAGATCAATCCAAGTCTATGTTTTACGTTGACCTATGTGATGAATAGAGAACTTCATGAGGCCAATGAAAGATTAGCTTTAATTGGATTTGAGGATCATTTAGCTTGGTGCTAAAGATCCCACTTGTTATGTGCCATACCACGTCTCATGTTGAAGCATTTCAATATATGACTCGAGGCTCGTCTGCTCTAGGTTCATCCGCTGGGTTTAATTAGTTACCACATACTAATGGAACCTCCAGATTGCTGAATACGGGGTTCATGGGATAGAGTTAAGTTTCAAATTCAGGAGTGTTGATTCTTTAGCTACTACCTTATTATTTGCTAATGCACTGTTATTTCCCACCCAACCCGGAAGTTTTGCAAGAAAAGACAGATAGCAAAAGTGTGAGGTTGCAGCTACTCTAGCTTGGAATAAAACAGAAAAAGGTTATTCTGGGATTGTAGTTGCTGTCTAGGAAAAACGTCTCAAATTCGTCACGACTTTCTCCTATTCCGTACCTAAATATTGGAATTTCTTATGGTGACTGAGGCGCGCAGGTTCTGGTACAATCCTCGATTGGATTGGTTAGACTCTAGCAGACGCCGTCCCACTGCACCATGCCGTAGTGCGACAGCATTGTGGAAGGTGTTCCTAAGTTCTTCGGATAGAGCATTCATTGCATCATTGTGGATTCGCCTCTTCTCGGAGTAGAGGTAAATGCCCCTGCTCCTATACTGATATCTGCCGTCATCAAACCCCATTCCAGAGGGTCTGAACACCAGTTGCGGACCCATCCATTCGTCCAAAAAACAGTGTAAGCCACAGTAAACCTCCTTAAGCTCTCGATCCTTTAGACTCGGTGGTCCGTTACACTCCAAGCAGTATTTGCCTTTTCTCTCCCAGCCCTCCAGATCGACCTTTCCGTGCTTCTGCCAGTGAATAGCATACAGTTGCTTGCAGGTGAGTCCGAGACAAGCTGATTCAACACGGTCGAGGTTGGAAATGATATTAAGCTTGAGTTCATCGGGTAGAGTGAGGAGGTGACGATTACTGTTTGTACCAAAAGTTTTGACATCAGTGGGCTCAGTCTTCTCGTCAGCGAGAGATGGTGAAGTCAGCTGCCGATCGATTAGGAGGTCGTATGAGACAGTTGGCGGCATGAGGATGAATGTTTGACGCAATCAGCTGTGGGAGTGATATAGGAGATTATGTTGATGGAGAATGTGGAGTTGCAATCAAAGTGGTTGTGGTAAGATTTAGTTAATTGAAATGCTTGTTGCCAGTGACCGGTCAGAAGTCGTGACAAATTGAAGTGGGATTTACCAGTAACGTGTTGAAAGTCTCAGATCCACTGGTATCGGAGGTTGGAGGTTGGAAATGGAAGGCAGCGAGCTTTGGCAAATATTTTTGGTATTTATAGGTCTGCTATTCACTCGGTCGTTCAAGGCGCCGCCAGGCAGGCTACATAATTGAATAAACCTGAAGTGCAATTTGCATCACTAAAGAGCGTTTTCAAAGAGGTCGTATGCTGGAGCGCCAAAGCTTCGAGTTGCTTCACATAAGGATTATACCCAAACAATAATAACAACACAACCCAGGAACCAGAGCTTTCAGCTAATACAAGCTCGTCAAACTTCAACCACCATCAATTTTCATCCAACGCATGTTTTGAAAAACAATACACACCCATTACAATCCAACATTTATCTCTAAGAAGTCCAAACACTACAATCCCTTCAGAATGTGCAATTTACTCTTCGCAATCCACTCCTGTAACCACATGCAGGAGCTAGACACCACCCAATGCTCCATTTGGGTAAATACAAGCAGTATGTGCGCGAAACCACAAACTACCAGCCAAACTGTCTCCACTCTGTGCTATCAATGTACCATCATCGATGAGTCCTCCCAAATCAGCCTTCCCGATCTCGACCGTAAAGCCAGGGGCTTGCTTACAGGTTTGGCGGACCAGATTAATGAGGGAAAAGAAAGATCGAAGTTTGGAGAGAAGGTTACCAGGGAAGCCGTAGAGCAGTTGAGGAGTTACGTGGACATGTATTCGGCCAAGGTCCAGGTGGCAGAACAGAAGGCGAGGGAAGAGAGGAGAAAGAGAGTGATGGAGAGAGAGAAGAGGCAGAGTGAGAGGGCTAAGAGGGATAGTGGGAAGTCGGATAAATATAACGAGAGTGACACAATGGCTGGAAATGGGAAAGTCGACAGGGAAGAGCAAAACAAAACCCCCCTTGCAGATGATGCTGTACCTGAAAAGAAGCTACCCTTTGACCATCAACCAGAACGAGGCCGTCTGCGAGAGCTAGAGTCGAAGGTTAATTCGATCACAAAGTTTTGGAGGGACCAAGTTCGAGTTCATGAGGAGCAGATGGAAGCTGCTGGGAGATCTCATAGCCCCTGGCGATTAAGCGCCATCATGTCAAAATTGGATGCTACGCATAAGGTTTGGAATCAAAGAATCAAAGAGACATTCGAGGATGCTTATAGTGCTTTGAAGTAGAGCAAGTTGGAAACATGTTCACGCTAGGGCGGATATGGTGAGCTGTTGTCATTTCTAAGGACTGATTTCAGGATTCTCACACTGGAGGTAGCCACATATAAATGGTGTTAGCGATTTGTTAAGTTTTTATCTCGTAAGATGCTGACCACAAGAGAGTTCGGATAGAGCAAGTGTTAGATATTTGATTGCAATCAAGACCTATTTTCTATCTTGCCATGTGATACACTTCAACGATGAAAGTCAAGTATAGTTTGAAGTGCAATTTTAGGTATAGTTTACCTGCTAGGAAAACTATTGTTGACTCATGTTTTGTTTAACATAACAATTATCATTGCACATGTCAATTTACCATGAATATTGACGGGTCACAATTGATGAGCCATGGTTTGCAAACTTGCCCTTGTTGACATGATCCTTGGCATTTACATCAAGCAGGACCGCGCTGCGGTTTGCTGCAACCCGTAACGGCAGGACACGGGAGACACAAGATCTTACCAACTTCGTGATCAGATAAGTACAGTTTAATCACCAGCTTCTCGCTTTCAGCACGCACCGTGATTATTGTCATACTGTCACTCCCGTCTCAATCTCGCCTTTAACTTCACCTTTACCGAACATCTTCCGACCATTGTTGCAAAACTTCGAAGGCATGAGTCCCTTCTTTCCGGTGAGTACGAAACCATTAATATTCTTGTATAAAGACGTCACTGACAAATGCGCAGTCAAACAAGAACCTTTCCGTGGCAGATTTAATCCGTTTTCAGAAGGAAGCCGAAGCCAACGCTTCAACGACAATGTGTAACGGAGAGTCTTTCCATTTCGATGTGAGTTTTGGGCGCTTTCTTCAGTTATTTCGAGCTAACGCTGTTCGCAACAGGGCTGCGGCCACATGCAATCTGTATACACTACCATCTGTCCAACCTCGCAGTCCCGCAAAGAGAACACCTCATGCGACCGATTACAGTTTGCCGGTGTTAAACCAGGTGTCTGCTCCTCCTGCACCGTGATGGACAAAAACATCAACAAATTGCGCGCTGAGCTAAAGGCAAAAGAGGCTGAGCTAAACGAGGCAATGCTTGCCCGAGGGGTTAAAAATCTGACATTGCTGACTAGTAGTCGCGAACTCGAGTCAAGGGGCTCTTATGGTTAGCCTTGCTTCTTTCCTCTTACGAAGATCGTGATTGCTGATTTGGAAGCTTAGCACCCGTCTTCCAACCGAGGGATGCTTTGAGGAGGAGAGAGATTGAAGGCCGACCTTCGTCAAGTCGGAGTTCAGAGGTAGGTGGACTTAGGGCTCCTAGATTCTAACAGTTCCAATTAAGCCTGACGCATCACAGCGTTCCTCATTCAACAGCTTTCGTGGCCAATTGAAAGTCCAAGGTGTTGTTCCCAAAAAGATGAATAGCCTTTCCGAAGATATCCTAGCCATCGTAAACAAATGGCACAAAGAGAGGTCTAGCTACCAAGCAACCTTGAATGCTTTTCAGGTCAAGAGCTTAGGAACTATCAGCTACAAAGACATGATAGCCAAGTGCGATTTGGTGAGAGATGAGCTGATGAAGGCTCGATTCAAGTTAGCTGAAGAAGAGTTGGCCAGAGCAGTTGACTAGCTGAGTATGAATCTTAGTATAGGGCATAGTTCATATAGTTGGTATTTTGGGGTTCTCAATTTGAAAGAGATAGCGTTTGGGGTTGAATTTCACCCGAATATGGTTGCCTGTGCTTACTTAGTTGCCACGGATCTTTAGCAATGAGCTTCACTTTTCCACTTTTCCGATTGATTCATATCTGCAACTCATGTCAAGGAAGAGAGTACTAAGCTGTGTTCGAGAGGTGTGGCTCAAATCGAAAGGTTTGGACACGTCCAGGTGGGAACGTGGACAAAAGCATGTTCCTCAGATTATATTCATTGCTTGGAAAAGCTCGAACCCTGAAATAGAAACTTAACATCAGTATATCTTGCTGAAGAAGATATGTAATAGCCTGGCAGCTTACTTGTTGCAACTTTCATCTGGGGAAGAAAAAGGCTTGGCGGGGTTGAAATAAACCGTGTATTCGTATCTATCAATTGCTTGATGGGTATATTAACTCTACTATTACATCGCAATGCAAACCCCAATGCGAGCTTTCATCTATCCGTCTAGCCTCTCTATCCTATTGCTATCATGTAAGAGGGGATCCACCTCTCCACCAGCACCTCGGTCCTCATGACTCCCTGGTGGTGCGTTCCCTTGGTACAGCCAATAATGCTGTGTGATGAAGATTATGTCGAAGAACACGCTGATATTGCCTAATGCCAGCTTCACCGGGTTTCCAGTGATCCCCGACCAGTCTCCTTGCAAGTAGCTGTCAATGAAGAGCTGTGATACTGAAAGGATTCCTCCTGTGAAATCCAGCAAGATTTGATGTATCGACCATCCGTGTGTTGACTGATTATTATAATTCGTGATGACTTGAGGCATATATTTGACAAGGGTGATGAGAAGCTTCACGTATGATATAGCATAAATCTGTGAAGAGAATGTCAGAAAAGATTCCTCAAGAGCCATGTCAAAGTTACTCACCACATCGATCCAAGCCCAGCCAGTTGCTGGGTTAGGATCATGCCTAATAGCGACTATCGAGATGACGACCAATACACCAATAATGCTCCCAATCTGCACTCCCCATATCCCTTTGCTAATCCGAGCACCCGCGGATTTCTTGCTTCTCTTTTCAAAGCCCCATAGTCCCGATATAAACTGCGACACAATGACCGTACAGATGATCACAGCATGACCTGCAAAGTAGATGTCGTTGAGCGCAACCGTAGGTGTAAGGCCGTGATGTCTTGCAGCATATTCTCTACGGATTTGCGGCGAGTATAAAAATGCGACATTGGAAACGAAGTATGCAGCGAAGCCTAGGACGTTGATAGCTGGGAAATCAATAGTTGTGCCGGTGGTAGACTTGCGACGGTAGTTGAGGATTGGTTGAGGGTAAAAGGACAAGGACCAGCAGATGGTGTAGACCCAGCCAAAGAGCAAAGATACTCCTTCAAGAAAAGAAGCCGCCATTTTGGGCAGCGATTTTGATATAATCAAGTCATGGGGGTGTGAATGGAGGTGGGCAGCAGCTCTGCTTATGAAGAAGTGAGGGTCTGCTCATGCCTCTTGCCTTGTCTTTCTTTTCGGTACGGTACTGTCGAGACTGTAAGTAAGCGAGTCAGGAATGCGATGTGAGGCGTGATCCTTGTTCCAGATTGCGAACTCCGTCTGTGAACTCCGTGTTGGTGACCCCTCATAGTGCGTCATTCACAGTCGCGACTCAAACAATGTTACTGATACACTTGATATCCCACCAAGGAGGCGGGAATAGTTACATATAACAATGCTCAGCTTCTTGGATTTACCTGGAGAAATCCGTAATCAAATCTACTCGGAACTACTCATTATCCCTGACCTTTCGACCCCGCGACTACTCGGCGATCCCCCGCTGTACCCTCAAATCCTCGAAGTCTGCAGGAAAGTCCACGACGAATCCAAGCAATTCCTCTATGGTAAAAACATCTACCTAGCCCATCCAAACCTCCTGACCGGACTCCCAAGACTGCGGCTCTATTATGATACCATCAGGTGTAAGCACCTGATAGATTTGATCAGGCGATACCAAATCCGGGTGCGTCTCGATTGTGATCCCAACTTCTCGGCGAAAACAGCCTCAGATGCTTTCAGTGGGATCGAGGAGTTGACGATAGAGGTCTTTCAGGCGCAGTTTGGTGGCTCGGATTATAAGGTGTTGAGGCTGTTTGAGGGCATTCGTGGAGTCAAGAAGGTGAAGATATATGGAAGTGTTATTGCGTTTCCGGAATATGTGGGTTGGCTCCGAGGTATCATTATGACGCCGAAAGGTGTTGACGTTCCTGAATTCAAGAGGCTTCCTATCCACGAATTAGATTCCTTGACGGTGGAAACATAGCTCTTAATTTATGCTTCGAAGAATAATTGACAAATTTATAATAGGGGATTCTGTGCTTCTAGGCTCCTCTTAATCGTGAATCTAAAACAAGCCCAAAATTTCAGATCAAAATTTGTTTATCTTAAAGATCTTACTGAGAACTATGGAGATTGTTTGGCAACATACTTGATTTTCTTTTTCATTGCAGTATTTCGTTTCATCTCACGCCACTCTACCATCTTCAAACCGCTCTCTATTACCCAATATTTTGAACGAAGGGGTTTTCAGCATCTCTCTTGTAAATTCTTTCGAAACCAGTCCCAAAATTAGCATAAAATCCTAACCACCCCCCCCCCCCCCCCCCCCCCCCCCCTCTCTGAATTCGGGAGACGTGATGTCCATAACGTTTATAACAATTTTGTCGAGGTAGGTTGATTTATTTTTGGTGATGGGGAACATGTTCTTCATACCATTTTCATTGGCAGGAGCGCGCGCTGTAGAAATAATCTTTATTATCGATCCTTCATCAGTTTGCCATCTGCTCTCTTGTGGTTATCATAACAAGTAGGTACCTAGGAGTCAGGTAATGTCTACAGTATAACCAGAAACCTGTCTAAGCGAGCCCCTGAACTTCCCTCTCGCACAGACCACCTGAACAATAAGTCAATATCCTTTACTAACACTAAAAGTCCTTCACGATCATTGCCTTTAGCAGTCATTAAGGAATTGTAAAGACAATAGAAATTTATATCAA
>Ga0247734_1002630_pt1 | contig 11486 bp, 10 predicted proteins | sample UWRJL103311B2_FD_180933 | JGI IMG/M metagenome (GOLD analysis project Ga0247734, IMG submission 180933) | Plant litter microbial communities from Arlington Agricultural Research Station in Wisconsin, United States - UWRJ-L103-311B-2 | ecosystem: Environmental > Terrestrial > Plant litter >... | reverse complement strand
TGCAGATATCATGGAAGCAGAAAGTAGTCTTGGGAGCTGATGCGTCCTCAAAAAAACACGAGCGAGCTCCCGAAACTCCAGAACCTCGTACTAAAGAATTCATGCTTTCATGTTACTAATTTGAATAGGCACGAATTTAGCAAACACGCAACCTGTTTCTCCACTTTTGACGTTCCTTGCTATGGTCCATCCTACGTCCAGCATTCTGAAATAGTTGATTTCTTCGAGACCGCCATCTTGTACTATCAACGCCTTCCTACCTGGAACTGGCTCAACAAAGCTAGCATTGTACCATCAAACTCCTCTACCGTCTCATATTCCCTTGTAGACATGCAGACGGCACTGATCGACGGATATGGTGCGCTCCCCTATATTGGCTGTACCGGTCCAAGGTATAACACTACCACTGAGGGAGCTGGGTCCACTGATAATGGCTTTACGGTTTTGACGGAGGTATGGTACAATTTCCATACATTTGGTAAGCCGCAGCGTGGTGCGTGGAAACCTCTCGACGCCACATATAAAACAAACTGCGCCAAGGCTGAGGGAGCTATTAAGTATTATGAGCGGACGGAAACAAGTGTTCAATAAGGCATGTTATGTTATCTAATTCCTAGATGGACGTTAAATCAGTGCCATAATAATACAATCACACCAAGTATCACTGCGCAAGAATTGCTTTATTAAGCAACCGGCTCCCCTCTTACTCAGTCAAGTCTCTGCAAAGTTTTCCATTTTCACGTAGCCTTGATTTATTTCATTTGTAATCATCTGTAGCCTCTGGTTGCGAAAACAGGCTCTAACTATGCAAACGAGAAATATCCGTGCATTTTACAAGCAATAGCTAAGATTTTGTTAGAGAAGTACCCCATATTTCTAGTGTTGGCCTCGATTTCTTCATCAGTGCCAAAACTACTTTTCCTAAGCTCTCCAGCGTCACCACAGACCATATCGCAACTACTGGTTGCAGCAGTTCAACCACCAGGCCGTTGTTCTCGCCGATATTCCAAGACTTTAGCCTACTATCAAGCCCACAGACATCCCGTTCTCCTCCTCCGTCTTTGCCTGTAGTGAGTAGCCAAGGACCTAACATACATCGATCGATTACACTGTGGTCATGGAACCGTACTTCCCGGTCCAAAGTACATGTTCCCTTTGAAGCTGCAGCCAACCAGACTTTGGCAAAGCCATCTGTCCCCGTGGTCATGAGACGGTTCTCGTAAAATAGAATACCATTGATGAGTTTTTGATGTGCCTGGAAAGAAGTGACTTCCGATCTATGTAGAATCACCTATGTGTTTATCTTAGGCAATAATTTTAAAATGGAATAAAAGATAAGTGGAGTTGAAGGAACAAGCTTACCCATCTTACCCATCTTACCCATCTTCTAATCTTAGAACTTTTACAGTCCCATCAATTCTTCCTAAAATAACAACTTCATCGCTGAGTATGCAAGAAAAAGCTTGCCTACCCAGTTTGATTCTCCACATAGATATTCCATTAGTCATATCCCCAGCAGACAACGAACCCTCGTAAGCTGCTGAAATGAATCTCGTTCCGCTGTTGTAAGACTGCATGCGGAAAACTGCGTTGCCATGACCTCCGATGAATTCTTCTGGATATCTTGATGAACCAATAAGTCATTGTCGAATTATACCATCTCTCATGGTAGCAAGAACAGAAGTGGCACCAGACAATGAAAAATATGGAGTGATTTTACTCGAGAAGAATGGATGTCCGGTGGCAATATCGTGTGGAGAATTGAACTGTACCTATGTCAACTCTCTTCAATGAATACTAGAAATGTTTTGATTTGGGGAAGACCTAATGCCACTATAACAGCTGACAAAGATAGCCTGCCTGCCATATATGTGCTATTGGAAAGCAAAACACTATTAACCTTCAAGGATAGACCAAGCCCTTTATACCTCTCTGCACTTCCTGCAATCAGTGTATCATTGACTATAGTATGTGCTTGTATATACTGGCCATAGGGATCCTCAAAGCTGAATATATGTGACCCATCTTGTATCGAGAAGACATGTAGGGAGGCATAGGTCAACGCAACAGACAGGTAGCTATTACTACACGCTAGGTCTCCCGCAACAGCGACTGTGTTACTGGCCATATAGGAAATCGAAACAGAGTGAGAAGCCTCATGTTGTGTTGTCAATTACTGCTACTGATGTTACACCAGAGTCAAGTGGAATGCTCAGTTATCAAACAAGCTGGGATAATATTATTTGAGAACCCACAGGGAAAGTAGGTGTTGAGGAATGAGGAACAGGAGCAAGACCAAACTTCCGCACAAGTGCAGCAGGTGAATGACCAAAGATGTTGGATGTTGGATCAATAACAGAAGGTTAGTGGTGGGGTGGAAAACTTGTTCATTGGCCACCAAGAGCAATTGTGCCATGACACAATCAAAGCAACCAGAATCTGGTAGGATGACCTAGCAGCTACAGATTTTGTGAAACTCATTTACTTCACTTTTAAGGAAGTTCCCAGAAACTGTTGGTTGTTTAATTTCTAAGTAGAGGTTTTTTGATCAGACAATGGACTGCAAATAACGCGGAGACCCAAAGGGAATAATATTGTATAACGGAGCCTTCACATTTCCGGAAGCAATATGAATAATTAGAAAATATATCCCCAACCTTTTGAATAGTATTGCTTCGTATATAACTGTGTTGCCAGTTCTATGGAAGGCTTGCATTGCATTGTGACACAAAACTAGAAGGATAGCCAGTAAGTATTTTCACTGCAAATGCTGAATAAATAAAGTTAGTTTCAAACAAGCCAAGCCAATGTATTATTTTGTTAGCAAGTCTAAGTCATTGCCAAAACTTTTGACTGGTATATTTTCAACGAATGTCTTTCTTGGTATGTACATTCACAAGTCTTACTACCTGCTACCGGAAGCTGTATTTCCTCCCGTCAGGAATTAGCCGACGTGCATGCATACGCCTTGAGATCACAGCGTCTGCAACGCCTACGACAGCTACCATCTTTCGTGAGTTTGGATTTTAAGACGGAATTTGATAATTCTGGAAGATCTCATTGAATTCCTGGTGCTAATCAAGTTGTCAAAATATTTTAGCATGGAAAGGCAATTCATCGGATCAAAAGTAATAGACGTGTACCCGAGTTAATCTCGTGTTTCTTGCTCAGTGTTAAAATATTAAAGATTGTACCAAGTGATACTGTTTGGTCCTATTGGCCTTTCCCCAAAAGAAAATTCGTATCGGAATGCTTCATTCGTTCCTCAAATACGCCACGAGCAATCACCACTCTCTGTAGCACAGTGAAGCTGCACGATCTCCGCCTTCTGCAATACTTGGGTGAATCAAATCAGGACCCGTCATCATTAAATTAACTAACGCCCGGTGCATCACACGAACTCCCACCCAACATGTTTCATTAAGAAGCTTCTTCGAAATTTCTTGAGGTCTCCAATTTGTATGGCTTTTGTACTGTTTTAACATAACATATCTGAGTGGATTTTTCTATCAACTACAATACATACAGTATGGCTCTTGATCCCATCGGTAGCAATGCCCAAGAGGCGCCTCCTTTGACGTTAGCCCTCAAGAGTATCTGTCAAGATTACCCGGCTGGAGGCATAGTACTTCGAGAATTGTTGCAAAATGCTGACGATGCTGGGGCAACATGTGTGGTACGCTCTTCTGACTCAAATCCTTTTAATGACTCTTTGAATGGTACTGATCAGCACGGTAGCGCTTCGTTCTCGACGAAAAGACACACCCAATGGACAGTCTCATTCACGAGCAACTCCAACAGTACCAAGGACCGGCACTGCTAGCATACAACAATGCAGAATTTACCGATAACGACTTTCAAAACCTCAAACAGCTCAACAATTCGCAGAAGCTCTACGATGGCACTAAAACCGGGCGATTTGGCCGCGGGTTCAACTCTGTGAGATCTCATCGTCTGATTGCGCTGTCTTGCTGATTTTATAGGTGTATAACTGGACCGACTCGCCCTCAATTGTCTCCCGCGACCGTATTCTCTTTCTGGATCCCCATAAGGAATGGTCTTTAGGTGGCAATCTCTACGATTTTGTGGAGACTTCAGGCGATGAAATAATGAAAAATCATATGGCTGCCTTCCAAGATGTCATAAAATACCCAAAACAGAGACTTAATGGTACGGTAATTCGAATTCCCCTGCGAACCGCAGCGCAGGCCATTAAGAGCCAGATTTCGACGAGGGAGACTACAGTTCCCGATTTAAAGAAAGTGCTGCAGTCATTTGCTTCTGAATTCAAAGACAATGGATTGCTCTTCATGAAGAGTGTCGAGAAGCTTGAAATTACTGCAAATGAAATCTCTATCAGCATTGAAATTATAGATGGTGATGCCGTTAGATCGTGAGTCTCTTGGATCTGCATGGTTTAAAATCCACTTGCTAAGTTAGACGATACACGCAGGCATAAGTTGAAGGTTAATGAAGACGTTAAACGAGCTTTGAAAGACCCCGCAACTTCAATCAAAGATAAGTGTTTTGAAATAGGTATTGAGTATAAGGGTTCCGGACTAGTAAGAACCACAAGATATATGGTTCAACACATTATAAAAAGTGACTCGATTGACGGTGATTTACTAAAATGGGCGGCAAATGAGAAACTCATTCCCTGGGTTGCAGTTGCAGCTCAGCTTTCAGTCAGCTTCCCCCAAACTCCAAGATTGTACTCAGTACTAAACTCACATGCAAGACAAACCCTGCACACAGCTTCAGGGGATCGCTTTTCACAGTCTTACCACTACCCATTTTCCATAGTCAGCCTGTTCATATCCATGGGCTCTTCAGTATATCGCCTGACCGTGCTAGACTGTATCAGTTGAGCGATCTAAGTGTCCAAGACAAGACACAAGCCAGATGGAACGACTTCTTACTACAAGGCCCTGTTCCCGTAGCTTGGGCAAAGCTACTTGCCAATCTTGCGAATTCAAATTCTCGTCATTCATTATCGCATCGAACAGCTTTTCAAAATTGGCCCAAAAGAACCACGGATACTAGAGATATCTTGAGCAATGCTTTGCCGAATGTCCTAAGCTTGATTGGAAAAGAGTCTCTCGTTGTTTGGCCAACCAAAGCAGGCTATGTGGCAGCAGAAGATGGTCTGATTACTGTCAATGGAGGACCAATAATAGGCTTGAGAGAGGCCATTCTCGAAACAGAAGTACCTGTGATATATTGCCTGGAGGAAATTGAACAACAAGCCAAAAGTCTCTTTGATGATCGAGCTTTGTGCCCCCAAAGCCTATGCTCCTTTTTAAAGCGAGATAGTCAGGGGATACGGCAGTGGAGTGATAGAACAAAGATAATTATTCTCGAGTATATCTTATCCGATCCTAACTTTACTGCTTATGGTGAGCTTGAAATATTCCCATTTGAGGATGGAACATATCAGGCCATTGAAGAAGGCATCTGTTTTCTTCACCGGAATGAATTGGAAAAAGACCTCTTCCGCTTTAGAAAGTCTCAAAATCTGGATCTCGACAAACTCTCAGCCGCAACCCAGCGTGCTCTCAAGTTGGGTTGTGAAACCCCAAGAGTCCACCGAAGCATTCGTTACCGCTCGGCTCGTTGCTTGAAAAACTATTGCATGAATACTATATTCAAGGATGTACCCCAACATCAAGATATGATTGAGCTGAATCCAGAATCAGTTTCCATAGTCGAAAAAGCCTGGGAGTGGATATTACTACGCGATATAACAATACTCAACGACGAAATATCATGTCTTTGGCTCCTTCCGCTAAGCAACGGGTGCTATCGGAGAATCAAGCTGCAAGCCCCATCATCACCGGCATATTTACCACCGCCTGGGGAGTTAGGTAGGCTCATGTGGAAGTTCAACGAACTCTCAAAAAGGGTTTTGCCGCTGATCTCCAGTGTACCAACTGGAGAGAAACCGCCTTGGATAACTTTACTGACGAGAGACTCGACTCACATGTCACAACTATCGATCGAGAATGCCAGTGATATGGTTGTATTTCTTGATTGGCTGTATCAAACTTCTTCATTAGACTATGATGTTTCAGATGAGGACAAGCTTATGATAGTACGGCTCCTGGCCGATCACTCAAAACTGGAGTATGACACATTGAAAAGGGTTGAGCTGATTAAATCATTGGGTCGCTTGAAAGTTTTTCGGCGAATATCCTGGGGTATGGTTGACAATAAAATGTCAGTCAGTGTTCTTCAAATTCATTAGACCTTATTGACAAGAACAGGGTGAAAACATTATCTTGGACAAATCTGAATATCTGCAAAAACTCAATCGGACTCCTCGATAGTATCACCACCATAGTTCCACAGATTGACGATACTCAATTTTTAGTCGCCGAATCATCTAGTCCCACCAAAGAACTGCTTCTAAACCTCGGCATCGCCAAGTGCCTTGGGTCGGTTCAAATCATTCAAGATTGTATAATTCCTGCCTGGAAGCGTGGCGAGGCTGAGAATTGGAATTCGTGTTTGAAAGAGCGAATAGCAGCTTTCATTCTTGGTAATTTCTCTTTGTTGACACCACATATACAGGCAAAGCTAAAAACGCTCCCTTTCGTTCCCGTTGCACAATTGGACGGAACAAACACTTCTCGATTTGGGCTCGCTGCAGACCTTATTGACGCTAAGTTCTATGAGTTGAAAGACCTATATTTTCAAGATGAATGTATAGTTCCAAAGCAAATTTTTATTCGAAGCTTCAGTGCTATTTTGATAGCATGCGATTTGAAAACAGCAGTAGATGAGGCTGTTGTCAGTAGTCGCGTACGCTGCTATGCTGAATCTACATATTTATTATCCGATAGAATAAGCTTTGCAGAAAGACTTTTGAGATCTACTTGTCGCTGGACTTCACCAGTAAACAAGCGGTTGGAGCTAATCATACGAAAGCTTGCATGGATCCCAGCGGCTGATAAAGATGGTGTTCAGTCCTTGTATTCATCCCACCAGTGCCGCAGTTTCCGTGACCGACTTTTGGTCAGCTCTCAGCTCCCTACTCTACAGTTCCCAATTTCAACTGAGTGGGAAGAACGACTTGGGTGGGGCAACCAGTTGTCAGATAATGTTCTATTGCTACAGCTCGCTTTTGGCATTGACAAAAAGGATCGTAGCATCATTGACTCGGTGCTTAATTACATTGAGCAGAAGGGTTTATCGGATCCGTTAGCGGTTCAGCTGAAAAGTCTATCATGCGTTGTTATTAATTGCGGTGTTCTTGTCAAACCGTCGCTTGCCTTTCGTCCATGCGAACCACCTTTTCTTGGGTGCGAACGTCTCCAACCGTATCTTGGAAATGTTGAGCACAGTTTCTGGAAAGAACATAACAAATTGTTGAGCAGGCTCGAAATTAGAGATCAACCACATATAGATGATCTTTTAGAGGTTCAAAAGACCTTAGAGGGCAAATCGACCTTAGATGAGCCTGATACAAACGTCGCAGTTGAGATTCTTAACCATGCAGCCAGATTTCCGAGAGCTACTTTGAACAATTTAAAAGTTATCAGTGAAGCTGGAAAGTTTGAATCACTAGAGAATATCTGTTTCGATGATCATAGTCCTCAGAAGACAAAGCAACAGGTAACTCTTACTCATCCGGATATTTTACCTTCGACTATACAGAAACTTGGTATAATTGGTTTGAGAGAGCGCCTGGTCATAAATATGCTGGATATTGAAAATCTGGAAGATGAAGACGAATTTGATCAACGAGAGGATGTAGTAACACGTATTAGAGACACTTTAGCCCGATACCCAGTTGAAGCGACATTTAGAGAGTATCTTGCAAATGCAGATGACGCAAAAGGAGCAACAAAGATCAGTTGGCGGCTGGACTTAAGAAACCACTCTTGTGAGAAGCTTCTTATGCCAGAAATGGCAATTCTACAAGGCCCGGCTTTGCTGGTCTACAATGATGGCAGTAGGTGATTTTAAATGTTGCATGTCTTTGAAAGACGGAAGTACTAATGAAAGATATTTAGTCTTTTGTGAGAATGACTTCAAAGGTTTCAAAAGCGTCGGAGAAGGCAGTAAGGCACAGGACAAAGAAGCTATTGGTCAGTTCGGAAGGGGTTCACAGACAATGTACCATTGGACTGATACTCCAATGATTTTGTCCGGAAAGTATTTGGTTATTCTAGAGTAAGTTAGACAATATATTGAATACTGATCAACAATTTGTTAACCCAAAGCAGCCCTCAGCGAAGGATACTACCAAAGAAACAGTCTACAGGAACTCCGATGCCTGGTGTTAAAATGCTACTATCCAAACTACGGGACACCTGCCCCGGCCAGCTTAGCCCCTTTGAAGGTTTATGGGATTACACACTTAGCTCTGACATTTACCCTGGGACAATATTCCGCTTTCCGCTTCGAACTTCAAGCATAGAATCGAGATTGATATTAAAAGCTACCGAGCTCAAAACTTCGGCAATCTACGAACTAATGCATAATTACTTCGATGAAGCTCGTGTTTCATTACTCTTTCTAAGAAAAATCAGGTCGATAGACTTCTGTGACCACGAGGGATCCGGTAATAAGTGGTCAGTCTTTAGGGAACAGCCGTTAGATGAGGATGTGAAAATGCCATTCTCTGGGAATGTGATTTGTTCCATTTCCAAGAATACGAACTTCAGTCCCTCGTCTGTGTGCAAAGATAAATGGAGGGTTGTGATGAAAGCCTTAGATGTGGTGCCAGACCACACTAATGGCAGCTTGACGAGACAGATGAAATCCATGCAATGCGGACTGGCAGCACTGCTTTCATCGACAATCGACAATAACACATCTGAAATTGCATCTTCAAAATTGATTAAGCCAAGGCTGTTCAACATACTTCCACTGCCAATAAATTCAGATCTTCCAGTTCACATTCACGCAACATTCTCGCTCTCAGGTGACCGACAATCCATATCAATAGACGAATACGGGGCAAAATGCCACGCATCATTGAATCGATATCTTCTACAGAGTCCATTGCCCGAGCTTTATCTACAGTTTCTTGAGGAAATTGGGAAAGACGTTGGAGAAGACGTTTACAAGTATTGGCCACAAGAGAAGTCACCCGATGAGAGTGTGTCACAGCTGCTCTGCGCCTCGTTTTGGAATAAGGTACCTCAGAGTTCACAACAACTCTTCCCACGATCTCAATTGATTGAAGGCTGTTTCAAACGCCAAGCAGCTGAATTGCTCACCATAAGCGACGCCGTATTTGACATCCTACCAGGCATAGAATCCAAAATACTTCTGCCCTTGCTTATGTCTTTAGATGTACCTCTGGTTCGCAAAGTTCCAGTAGAAGTTGCGAAGCATCTTAAGGAACTGTCCAATGTTAAAACTCTCTCGGGATCAAGGTTACGGAATCTCTTCAAATCCAAGCAGAGCGGATCATGTTTGAAGAAGCAGATGAATGGGAGCCCATCGACTTTTGAAGTGCTGGTTCGCCTTTTGATTCCGGAAGATGGAAATCTTGAGGATCTGGATGGTTGTTATATCCTGCCACTAGCAGATGGGAATATAGGTCAGTTAACGTGGCATGACAGAGGTGAATCCAAAGCTTCGAATTACTACTACCTGGCTGGTCAAAAACACTTGGAACTTTTTAAATTCGCATCAAGGCACCTGGTAAATTCCAAATTTGTCAAAAGGCTTGTGCCAGTCTTCGACAAGGGGAACTTTAATCTTGAAAAGCTTCGGCTCTGCCATGTTAAGAAACTGCTGGTGCTGCGATCTCAAGTTCCAATTCCTGATCCAGAAGTGGATCGGTGGCTCATTGAGTTTTGGCAATTCTGGAACGAAGATGTTGATTCATCACTGCCTTCATCAAACGTAGATTCTTTCGCCTTCAAAATATTCAAGGCAAAATGCAATGGTGAATATACATATGCTTCACCAATCGAATTCCACAAATTTACAGCAGTCATAGCACCTTCGATTAGTGAGCATCAGCAGATTTGTGAGATAATTCCCGATCTCTACGTCTTTGATCCCAAATTTATGCCACAAACACTTGCGGGTAGAGAGTCATCATTTAACAAAGCCGTCTCATTCCTGCGGTTGATCCGCGCCCTAAAAGTACTCGCGAGTCAAGATGGAATGAGCAATTTCATTAATTCTCATCTAGCTTCATCTCATATAAAGGTAACCCTTCTAGATTGCCTTTTCCAAAGCTCCTCTTTATATGATACCATCTAGATAATTATGAATACTAAATGTAGTTCATTAGGTGCTTCGGAATCTCACTACCATTCACATTTCAGACGGGATATTAGATGATGAATCTGAAAACTTCCCAGGTTTTTGTGAGGACTTGAAAACAATTCCAATGTGGCCAAGTTTTCATAGTGATGGTAACAGACAGGCATTAAGTGCCAATTCTGCATTTATGGCTTCGAAAGAGAAGCTACTAGTTCCATGGATGAAAGAATGCCATAGATTCATCGACCCTCTGTTCTTAAAGAGGCCCCAAAATGAAAATTGCCTCCTGAAACTAGGAGTGACTAAGGTTTCAGTACATGACCTTCTGGAGAGGCACATACTACCACTACCATCGACACTCGGAGATGATTGGGAGCACTTCGTCGCACTTATTGGCACTCTTTCTAACATGGTTCAGCAACAAGAATTACCAATGTCCACTTTATCCCTTCTGAGTGAGAGCAGAATTGCGGCTGATGGTAACTGCACCTTAATGAAAGCACAAAAGCTCTTCGACCACAACGACCAGATGTTTCTGCAGGCTTTCCGACGCGAAAAGAGAACTAGATTTCTTCACAGTGCCCTGATTGGAATGCGGTCATTCTGGCTCAGAAACGGCCTTCGTCATCAAAAGTATGGTGTTATTGCCGCTGCAGACTATCTTGAGTGTATTCACGCAATGGGGGTCCGAATGCATGCAAAGGACTTGGATGCAGACCCACATCTTGAGCAGGACTGCCGCACAGTCTTGCTTCCCCTCACAGCCCCGGATGTCAGGACCCCAGAGTTCAGTGGGGCTGATTGGGAAGAAATTGTGCGGGAGAGAGTGTTTCTATCCAAGACGGTGTTCAGCGCGGAGCCCGAATATCGGCGAAATTGCATGGCTGTTGTGGCTTCTAAGCGCCGACTGTTGTGTTGTTCTGATATTATCTCAAATGACTATGTTGGGGTCTGCTGGAGTCAGACCCCATTCTCAGCTCACGAGCCCAAGAGGGGGGTGCTGAACAGGGTCTCTAACAAGGGCCGGCCTAATGTCAGTATAGTTTGGCAACATCTACTGCGCATGAAAGTTCTTAGCGAAGATCTTGAATCACACCACGTTAGAGACTTTCTAGCTGATCTCCGCGACACCTACGAGTATCTGCAGGATTCATTCAAAAACGGTTCAGTGACTTACATCAGCAAAGATGAGGAAGTCTGGCTGAATTTAGATTCGTTGGATGACAGAGGATTGACCTTAACTGATATCAAGTCAA
>Ga0247734_1002629_pt1 | contig 11487 bp, 13 predicted proteins | sample UWRJL103311B2_FD_180933 | JGI IMG/M metagenome (GOLD analysis project Ga0247734, IMG submission 180933) | Plant litter microbial communities from Arlington Agricultural Research Station in Wisconsin, United States - UWRJ-L103-311B-2 | ecosystem: Environmental > Terrestrial > Plant litter >... | reverse complement strand
ATACGGTGCCGTACATCGAAGTGCGCAACCCCACCGCGCAGATCGAGCACGAGGCGACCACCAGCAAGATCAGCGACGACCAGCTGTTCTACGCCCTCCAGCGCGGCCTCGACACCGAGAGCGCGGTGGCGCTGATCGTCAACGGCTTCGCCAAGGAAGTGCTGCAGCAACTGCCGATGGAGTTCGCCGTCGAAGCGCAGAAGCTGCTGGGAATTTCGCTCGAAGGGAGCGTTGGGTGATCGCCCTGCCCCTGCCGACAATGGATAACGAAGGACGCCTCCCATGACCGCCGCCCGCAAGACCCTTGGCGTAAGCCTTTCGCCAAGCGCTCCCAAGGCTGATGCCAAGGCCAACTTCGCCGTCACCGGCGCGCGCCTGGATACGCTGAAGGAACGCGCGCGCGACCAGCGGCGCAATCCCACCGAAGCGCAGAAGGCGCTGTGGACCAAGCTGTCGGGCTCGCAGCTGGGCGGGGTGAAGTTCATCCGCCAGTCGATCGTCGGCTCGGCGATCGTCGACTTCGCCTGCCCCTCGCGCTGGATCGTGGTGCAGCTCAGCACCGAGGATTCGAACCCCGACGTCAACGAGCTGCAGGACCGCAAGCTCACCGAAGTCGGCATCCGCGTGCTGCGCTTCTCCGAGGAGGAAGTGATCGACAACGTCGCGACCGTCGTTCGCGAGATCACCACCGAACTCAACGTGCCCTTCGACAAGCGCTCCGCCCGCAGGAAAGCCGGGGCCCGTCCCGCCGGCACTTTCCTGAGCGACGAGGGCTGAAGAACGAGAAAATGACCATGCTCAAGATTGAAAACCTCCAGGCGACCGTCGCCGACAAGCCCATCCTCAAGGGCCTTTCGCTCACCATCAACGCGGGCGAGATCCACGCGATCATGGGCCCCAACGGCGCGGGCAAGTCGACGCTGGGCTATACGCTCGGCGGCCGGCCCGGCTACGAAGTCACCGGCGGCTCGGCGCTGCTGGGCGACCAGGACCTGTTCGCACTGGCGCCGCACGAACGCGCCGCCGCCGGCCTGTTCCTCGGCTTCCAGTATCCGGTCGAGATCCCCGGCGTGTCCTTCGTCCAGTTCCTGCGCGAGGCCGCCAACGCCCAGCGCCAGGTCCGTGGCGAGGCTCCGCTTTCGGGCGGCGAGTTCCTCAAGCTCGCGCGCGAGAAGGCCGGCCTGCTGCGCATGGACATGGACATGCTCAAGCGTCCGGTGAACGTGGGCTTTTCCGGCGGCGAGAAGAAGCGCGCCGAGATGGTGCAGATGGGCATCCTCGATCCCAAGCTGGCGATCCTCGACGAGACCGACTCCGGGCTCGACATCGACGCGCTGCGCATCTGCGGCGAGGGGATCAACGCGATCATGCGCAAGCCCGACAAGGCAGTGCTGCTCATCACGCACTACCAGCGCCTGCTCGACTACGTGAAGCCAGACTTCGTCCACGTCCTGGCGGCCGGCCGCATTGTCAAGTCCGGCGGCGCCGACCTCGCGCTGCGGCTTGAGGAAGAGGGTTACGAGGCGGTGGTGCAAGAGACGGCGGCATGAACGTGGCGCTCGCCCTCCCCACGCGCAAGCACGAGAATTTCCGCTACTCGGACATCGCCGCGCTGGAAACCGTGTGGCCGATCGTCACCGAGGAGATCGCGATCGCCGCCGGTGAAGAAGGCGCGCTCCAGATCGTCGAGACCGGCGCCGAGGCCGTCGCGCGCCACGTCGCGATCACGCTCGGCAAGGGCGCGAAGTTCGATCTTCGCGTGCTGAGCGCCGGGCCTTCCTACGGCCGCATCGCCATCGACGTGCGCCTGGGTGAAGGCGCGGACTTCACGCTCGGCGCGGCACAGCTGGCGACCGGCGAGGAGACGCTCGAAATCGTCACCGAAGTCGCTCACGCCGGGCTCAACGCCACCTCCGCGCAGATCATCCGCACGGTGCTGGCGGGCAAGTCCGTGGGCACGTACCTCGGCCGTATCGCAGTAGAGCGCGGGGCCGACGGCACCGACGCCGAACAGTCGGTGCGCGCCATGCTGCTCGAACGCACCGCCACCGCCAACGCGCGGCCGGAACTCGAAATCTACGCTGACGACGTCAAGGCCGCGCATGGTTGCGCGGTGGGCGAACTCGATGCGCAGGGCCTGTTCTACCTGATGAGCCGTGGCCTCACGCCCGCGCAGGCCAAGCGGCTGATGCTGCAGGCGTTCATCGCCGAAGCCTTCACTGGCGCCCCCGGCGAGGACGAGCTGAGCGACCTGGCGCTGGCGCGACTGGAGGCGATCCTGTGATCACCGACACCGCAGAACTCGTCCTGAAGGACCAGTTCCCCGGCCTTGCCGGCGACTGGCACTACCTCGATACCGCCGCCACCGCGCAGAAACCGCAGGCGGTGATCGACGCCACCGTGCGCGCGATGGGCGAGAACTACGCCACCGTCCACCGGGGCGTCTACGCCCGCTCGGCCGACATGACGCTGGCGTTCGAGGCCGCGCGCCGCCGCGTCGCCACGTTCCTCAATGCGCATGAGGACGAGATCGTCTACACCCGCGGCGCGACCGAGGCGATCAACCTCGTCGCGCAGACCTGGGGCGTCGCCAACCTCAAGGCGGGCGACCGCATCCTCGTCTCGACGCTCGAGCATCACTCGAACATCGTGCCCTGGCAGCTGCTGCGCGATCGCACCGGCGTCGCCATCGACGTTTGCCCGCTCGACGCCGAAGGCCGCATTGACCTTGCCGCCGCCGAGCGCATCCTCACCCCGGCGCACAAGCTGGTCGCCTTCGCGCACGTTTCCAACGTCCTGGGCTCGGTGCTCCACGTGGAACACGCCGCGAAGCTCGCGCATGCGGTCGGCGCGAAGCTGCTGATCGACGGCTGCCAGGCCGCGCCGCGCCTCGCGCTCGACATGGCGGCGTTCGACTGCGACTTCTACGCCTTCTCCGCGCACAAGCTCTACGGCCCCACCGGGATCGGCGTGCTGTGGGCGCGCAAGGACATCCTCGACGCGATGCCGCCATGGCAGGGCGGCGGCTCGATGATCGACAAAGTCACCTTCGAGAAGACCACGTACGCCCCCGCCCCGCAGCGCTTCGAGGCGGGCACGCCGAACATCGTCGAGGCGATCGGCATGGCGGCGGCGATGGACTGGCTCTCCGCCGTCGGCCTCGACCGCGCCGAGAAGCACGAGCGCGATCTGGCCACCGTGCTGCGCGCCGAATTGCGCAAGCGCAACGACGTGACGCTGTTCGGTCCCGACGATTCGCTCGGCATCGTAAGTTTCGCGCTCGACGGGGTGCATCCGCACGACCTCGGCACCATATTGGACGAGAACGGCGTGGCGATCCGCGCCGGACATCACTGCGCCCAGCCGCTGATGGAGCATCTGGGCGTGCCGGCAACGGCGCGGGCCAGCTTCGGCCTCTACAGCGACGAAGCCGACATCGAGGCGCTCCTGAAAGGTATCGAGCGCACCAGGAGAATTTTCGGATGAGTGAAGAGAAGCCTGCCTTCAGCATCGAGGAAGTCGACGCCGCCCCGCCGCCGCCCCGCGCGCGTGTCGACGACGCCGTGCCGCCGCCCGCCGAACGCCAGCGCGACTACCTCGACGGGTTCCTGGCCGAAAAGCCGCAGGGCCTCGACCCCGCGCAGCCCGGCGGCGCGATCTACGACGGCGTGATCTTCGCGCTCAAGGAGATCTTCGACCCCGAGATCCCGGTGAACATCTACGACCTCGGCCTGATCTACGGCGTCGAAGTGACGCCCGAGGCTTCGGTCGCGGTGACGATGACGCTGACCACGCCGCACTGCCCGGTCGCCGAATCGATGCCCGGCGAAGTCGAACTGCGCGTCTCGGCCGTGCCCGGCGTGCGCGACTGCGAGGTCAGCCTCGTCTGGGATCCGCCGTGGGACATGGCCAAGATGACCGACGAGGCCAAGCTCGAGCTGGGAATGCTGTGAGCCAAAGCGCCACCCTCGACCTCGCGATCACGCTCGCCGACTTCGCCGATCCGGCGGATGCGGCGGCGATCGTCCTGGTGCTCGACGCGTATGCGCGCGATCCGATGGGCGGCGGCGAGCCGCTGTCGGACGACGTGCGTGAACGGCTGGTGCCGGCGATGGCGCAAGTGCCCGGCGCTTTCGCCGTGCTGGCCAGGCTGGGCGACGAGGCCGTGGGGCTGGCGACCTGTTTCATGGGCTTTTCGACCTTCGCGGCGCGGCCGCTGGTCAACATTCACGACGTCTCTGTCCTGCCCGGCCATCGCGGCCGCGGCATCGCCCGCGCGCTGTTCGCCGCGGTCGAGGACGAGGCGCGCCGGCGCGGCGCTTGCAAGGTCACGCTCGAAGTGCTGACCGGCAACGTCCGCGCCAAAGACATCTACGCGTCGCTGGGTTACGGCGACTTCCAGCTCGACCCCGAGGCCGGACACGCGCTGTTCTGGCAGAAGAGGCTGACATGACCGAAACGACCAAAGTCCGCACCCGCCCCGCCGCCGTCCTGCTGACGCCGAACGCCGAGGCGCGCGTCGCCGAGCTGATGAGCCAGGCCCCCGAAGGCGCGATCGGCGTCAAGCTGTCGACCCCGCGCCGCGGCTGCTCGGGCCTCGCCTACTCGGTCGACTACGTGACCGAAGAGGCCAAGTTCGACGAGAAGATCGAGACCCCCGGCGGCCTGTTCTACATCGACGGCGCCTCGGTGCTCTATCTGGTGGGCAGCACGATGGACTGGGTGGAGGACGACTTCACCGCCGGCTTCGTGTTCGCCAACCCCAACGCCAAGGGTGCCTGCGGCTGCGGCGAGAGCTTCACGGTCTGAGCGTCGAGACGAGTCCGTTACTGCGGGCTTGATCCACTCTCACTTTCGTCATTGCGAGCCACGCGAAGCTTAGCTCGCAATGACGAGGATTTGGAGCCGTCAGTTCTTCGGAAACAGCGCCAGCAGCATGCCCAGCCGATCGTGCACCTCACGCGCCTGCGCGGCGTCGCTGTGGCCGATCCGCACCACCGTCAGCAACTGGTCCGGCGATCCGATCACGTATTGCCCATATTCCCCCAGGCACGCGAAGACGGTCTTGGGCGCGGCGCCCGGCCATAGCCGCGCGCCTTCGCCCGCCTCGGCGCGGTTGAGCCAGACGCCGGCGCCATAGCCCGGCTCGCGCGGGGAGGGCTCCAGCATCGACTGCACCCAGCGGCGCGGCAGGATCTGCGCGCCGCCGACCGAGCCGGTGTGGCGCAGGAATTCGCCCAGGTTCGCCCAGTCGCGCGCGGTCGCCGCGATCATCCCTGAGCCGACCATCGTCCCCGCCCGGTCGTAGCCCACGATCGTCGAGCCCATGCCGATCGGCAGCAGCACGCGGCTGCGCAGATAGTCGTTCACGGCGTGGCGGCGGCGCTGCGGGTCGCGATCGGGCCACAGCACCCGCGCCGCGAGGTCCGCCAGGATGACGGCGCTGGCGGAGGAATGTTCGAACACCTTGCCCGCCGGCGCTTCGAGCGGCTGCGCTTCGGCGTAGGAGGCCATGTCGTCGCGCCCGTCGAGGAACAACATGCGCATGCGGTCCGATTCGTCGGCGACGTGCCCGGTGCCGGCGGTGACGCTTTCCACATGGCGCAGGCCCGAGCGCATCTGCAGCAACTGCTTGAGCGTGATGACCCCGCGCGGATCGCCGGGGCGCTGCCATTCGGGCACCGGCGCCGATTCGTTGAGCCGCAGCCGGCCGTCGCTCACCAGTTGGCCGATCATCAGCGCGGTGACGCACTGGCCCGCGCCCCAGCCCGGCAGGCGGGTGTCGGGCTTGATGTCGGGGCCATAGCGCTCGGCGATCACGGTGCCGCGCTTCATCACCAGGAACGCGTCGGTCCGCCCTACCGCGTCGTCGTCGAACAGGCGGTCGATCGCCCGGCCCAGCGATTCGCGCGGAGCGCCGCCGCTGTCCTTGATCGCGGCCAGGGCCTCGGTGCTGGCCGGCGGCGGTCCCTCGGGCGTGCGCGAACCACAGCCGGACAACGCTGGCAGCAGGGCTGGCAGCGCGAGCAGGGTGACGATAAGGGGAGGACGGCGCACCGACATGGCGCGCCGGTCATGTGCGAGGCGTTCGAGAATGGCAACAGGCGGAAAATCCGCGGCAGGGGACAAGGGTGCGCGCGGGGCCGCACGCGCCTATCCCACGCGGCAGCCGGGCCACTGGAAGCGCAACCTGGCGCTGCTGGTGCTGCTGGCGCTCGCCGCCGCGCTGGCCTGGACCTGGCGCGGCCTGCGCGAGGAGGCGCTCGTCGGCACTGCCTACGGGGCGCGGGTCGGCTGCGTGTGCCGCTTCGTCTCGCAGCGCCCACTGGCCACGTGCGAGGGCGATCTCAAGGTGGCGGGTTTGCAGGGCGCGGGGCGCTGGGTGTCGCTTTCGGAGAACGCCGAGCGGCATCTGATACGGGCCTCGGTGCCGTTGTTGGCGGCTCAAAGCGCCGATTTCAGCCCGTATCGCGGGTGCCAGCTCGAGCCTTGGCAGGATTGACGATCAGGCGCTCTCGGTCGAATCGATCCAGCCGCCGCCGATCACCCGGTCGCCCGCGTAGAACACCGCCGCCTGCCCCGGCGCGACGCCGTATTCGGGCTCGGCGAAACGGATCGTCGCCGCCGCGCCATCACCGATAGCGCCTTCCAGCGTGATCGGCACCGGCTTGGCCAGCGAGCGCACTTTGGCGGTCAGCGGTGCATCGGGAACCGGGCCGATACGGTTGGTCTCGACGATCCGCGCTGCCGCCGTGGCTAGCAGCCGGCGTGGCCCAACGCGGACGCGGCGAGTCTCTGCCTCGATCCCGGTGACGTAGAGCGGCTCGGGCTGGCCGCCGATCTCCAGCCCGCGCCGCTGGCCGACGGTGTAGTGGATGACGCCGCGATGCGCGCCCAGCACCACGCCGGTCTCGGCATGGACGATCTCGCCGGGGGCCTCGCCTTCGGGTCGCACGGCGCGGACCACTTTGGCGTAATCGCCGTCGGGCACGAAGCAGATGTCCTGGCTGTCGGGCTTGGCGGCCACGCGCAGGCCCGCGGCTTCGGCCAGCCGCCGGGTCTCGGTTTTCGGCAGCCCGCCCAAGGGGAAGCGCAGGAAATCGAGCTGGGCCTCGGTGGTGCCGTAAAGGAAATAGCTCTGGTCGCGAGCGGGATCGGCGGCGCGATGCAGCTCGGAGCCTGCAGGCCCCTCCACGCGGCGGACGTAGTGCCCGGTCGCCAGGCAATCCGCGCCCAGTTCGCGCGCCATCGCCAGCAGGTCGGTGAACTTGGGTCCCATGTTGCAGCGGATGCACGGGATCGGCGTGCGACCGGCGAGGTAATCGTCGGCGAATCGCTCGACCACCTCCTCGCGAAAGGCGCTCTCGTGATCGAACACGTAATGGGCGATGCCAAGGCGATCGGCGACCGCGCGCGCGTCGCGAATGTCGTCGCCGGCGCAGCATGCGCCCTTGCGGCCGGTTGCGGCGCCGTAGTCGTAAAGCTGCAGCGTCACGCCGATCACTTCGGCTCCGCTCGCCGCCGCCAGCGCCGCCACGACCGAACTGTCGACCCCGCCGGACATGGCGACGACGATGCGGCGCGCCGAAAGCGGCGCGGGCAGCTGGAACAGCGCGGCGGCGTCGATGCCGCCCAGAAGATCGGAAAACGAAAGGCTCACCCGCGCGCCCATACAGAAGCGCGGGCGCGATTCCTACCTTTGCGTGATGCGCCCTTGGAGGTCAGGCGGCCCCCGAGCGTGAACAAAGGGTAAAGCGGGCTTTTACGATCCCTTGACCATCCTGGCGATATACGATGCCCATGAACATCGCACGTAACCACATAACCCCGCCAACAGGGGATGCATCCAGTCTGGATGCGGGTCGCACGGGTGAGGGTCTGGCTGCCGGGGAGTCGCCGCAGGATCTGCGGGGGATCGACTGGCAGGCGCTGCGTTCTCGCCTGTTCGCGACGGCGCTGCCCCATCCGCCCGGAACCGACATAACCTCCACGCGCCTGCGGTTGCGCGGCAGTTTCGACGGCTGCGCCGCGTCCGCGCTGCATGCTTACGAAGCCTCGTTAATGCCCGTTAACCGTGATGCTTCAAGCAATGGCAAGTCCGATGAGGGCAATGATGCTTCCGTCGCCGATGCGAGCGCCAAAGGCGAACGAGGTTAAAGATGATCGAAAACCAGAAAATCCGTCCGGCACAAGTAATCGGCCCCCTCGGCGAACCGCTGACGATCGACAACCTGCCGCCCCCCGACACCACCCGCTGGGTCGTGCGCCGCAAGGCCGAAGTCGTCGCTGCCGTCAACGGCGGGCTGCTGTCGATCGACGACGTCTGCGAGCGCTATCGGCTCACGCTCGAGGAATTCGCATCGTGGCAGCGCGCCGTCGATCGCTCGGGCATGCAGGGCCTGCGTGTGACGCGAATCCAACACTATCGCGACCTCTACGAGCGCCAGCAGAAATTCTGAGCTGACGCTCCAGAGGTTCCGACAGACCAAAGGCGACCGCGAAGCCAGTTCGCGGTCGCCTTTTTGCGTTTTTGCGTAATAAAATTACTGTTTTTGCCGGATTTTCGGCAATCACGTCGTTCGTCGATGGCTGTCGACCCAAAACCCGGTTCACGTTGCCACGATGTTGGCGCGAGTATATGAAATCAGGGATTTTTGGCCCGATCGGCGGCCCGCTCCGTGGCACCCCCACGAAACGCGGCAACCACTCGTGCGGCGGGAGGAACACGCCGCCAGGGGGGCCGCGTGATGGGTGAGCACATGAACTACGACAGCAAGATGAAGCTCGACCGCATCGATGCGCAGGACCAGCCCGGTTCCGCATATGCCGATGACCCGTTGGCCGCTACCGCGCAGGATCGTCGCTCGTGGCGCCTCGTCGTGCTGGGCGTCGTGGTCGTGGTGCTAGTGTCGGTCGGCATCTGGTTCGCTTTGCACAGCGGCGGCGATGCCGCGGCCGATGGCGATTCGGCGACGCAGGTTCCGGTCGTCACCGTCGTGGTGCCGGGCCGTTCGACCGTGGCCGGCGCCATCACCGGCACCGGCTCGCTCGCCGCGCGGCGCTCCATGCCGGTCGGCTCGGTGGGCGAAGGCGGCCAGGTGCGCGAAGTGCGCGTCGACGCCGGCGACTGGGTGACGCAAGGCCAGGTCCTCGCGGTCATCGATCGCTCGGTGCAGGTCCAGGCCACCGCCAGCCAGAGCGCGCAAGTCCAGGTCGCCGCGGCAGACGCCCGCATCGCCCAGTCCAACCTCGATCGCGGGCTCAAGCTCGTCGATCGCGGCTTCATCTCGAAGGCGGACATCGACCAGCTTACCGCAACCCGCGACGCCGCCGTGGCGCGCGTGGGCGTGGCCCGCGCCACGCTGGGCCAGTTGCAGGCGCAGAACGCGCGGCTCAACATCGTCGCTCCCGCTTCGGGCCTGGTGCTGGAACGCAACGTCGAATTGGGCCAGGTGGTGAGCGGCGGCAGCAGCGTGCTGTTCCGCCTCGCCAAGGACGGCGAGATGGAACTGCCCGCTCTGCTTTCGGAAGACGATCTCGCCAAGCTGTCGCCCGGCATCGCGGCCAAGGTCACGCCAGTCGGCTCGGGCAAGACCCTGATCGGCCAAGTCTGGCAGGTTTCGCCCACGATCGATCCCGCCACGCGCCAGGGCACCGCGCGAATCGCGCTCAAGTACGACCCGGCGCTGCGTCCCGGCGGCTTCGCCAGCGCGGTGATCGAAAGCGGCGCGGTGGTTGCGCCGATGCTGCCCGAATCTGCGATCCAGACCGACGCCAAGGGCCCGTTCGTCTACGTCGTCGATAATGCCGGCCGCGCCCATCGCCGCCCGGTGCAGACCGGCGTCGTCACCGCGAACGGCATCACCGTGACCTCGGGCCTCAACGGCACCGAGAAGGTCGTGCTGCGCGCCGGCGGGTTCCTTAACGACGGCGACAAGGTCAAGACCCGCCTCGCCGCCGACCCGGCAAAGTAACGAACGGCCAAACCCATGCGCAACATGTCTGCCTGGTCGATCCGCAATCCGATCATCCCGATCGTCTTCTTCATCGGCCTGGTGATCGCCGGCATCGTCTCGTTCAACCGGATGGACGTGAACAACATGCCGGACGTCGAGTTCCCCGGCGTCCACGTCGGCATCTCGCAGCCGGGCGCCGCGCCGACCGAGATCGAGACGCAGATCACCCAGATCGTCGAGGGAGCGGTGCGTTCGGTCCCCGGCGTCGAGGAAATCCAGTCGACCGCGTCGGAAGGCCGCTCGACCACGCTGGTGTTCTTCACTGTGGGCACCGACCCCGACGTCGCCACCAACCAGGTGAAGAACGCGGTCGACCAGGTGCGCGGCCAGTTGCCCGACGGCATCCTTGAACCGCAGGTCCAGAAGATCGAAGCCGGCGGCGGCGGCAACCTCGCCTACTTCTCCGTCAGTGCCGACGACATGACGATCGAACAGCTGAGCTGGTTCGTCGACGATACGATCTCCAAGTCGCTGCTTTCGGTCGAGGGCATGGCTTCGGTCGATCGCGACGGCGGCGTCACCCGCGAAATCCGCGTGGTCATCGACCCGCAGCGCATGGTGGCGCTGGGCGTCAGCGCCGAATCGCTCAACAACGTGCTGCGCCAGGTCAACGTCGACGCTGCGGGCGGCCAGGCGGAAATCGCCGGATCGCGCCAGTCGGTGCGCGTGCTCGGCAACGCGGGCAGCGCTTACGACCTCTCGCAGAAGCGCATCAACCTGGGCGGCGGCCGCTCGGTGAAGCTGGCCGACGTCGCCAACGTCTACGACGGCTACTCCGATCGCACAGACGTCGCCCGCGTCAACGGCCGCGAGGTCGTGACCTTCGGTTTCGAGCGCGCGCGCGGCGCCTCCGATGTCGCCGTCTACGACGGAGCGATGAAGAAGCTCGACGCGATCAAGAAGGCCCACCCCGACATTCACATCACCCGCCTGTTCTCGCAGGTGGATTATACCCGTGGGCAGTACACCAGCTCGATGGAAGCGCTGGTCGAAGGCGCGGTGCTGGCGATCGTGATCGTCTACCTGTTCCTGCGCGACTGGCGCGCGACGATGATCTCGGCGCTGGCCATCCCGCTCTCGGCGATCCCGACCTTCTGGTTCATGGACATGCTGGGCTTCACGCTCAACTTCCTCTCGCTGCTCGCGCTCAGCCTGGTGGCGGGCGTGCTGGTCGATGACGCGATCGTCGAGATCGAGAATATCGTCAGACACATGCGCATGGGCAAGAGCGCGTACCAGGCCTCGATCGACGCCGCCGACGAGATCGGCCTGGCGGTCGTCGCGACCACGTTCTCGATCGTCGCGGTGTTCCTGCCGGTCGGCCTGATGCCGGGCATTCCGGGCCAGTTCTTCAAGGCTTTCGGCCTCACCGTGGTCGCCGCGGTGCTGATGAGCCTGGCCGTCGCGCGCATCATCACGCCGATGGTCGCGGCCTATTTCCTCAAGTCGCACGGCCATGCCGAACACGGCG
>Ga0247734_1002627_pt1 | contig 11490 bp, 12 predicted proteins | sample UWRJL103311B2_FD_180933 | JGI IMG/M metagenome (GOLD analysis project Ga0247734, IMG submission 180933) | Plant litter microbial communities from Arlington Agricultural Research Station in Wisconsin, United States - UWRJ-L103-311B-2 | ecosystem: Environmental > Terrestrial > Plant litter >... | reverse complement strand
GCAAACGGCGGCCATTCCGCTGGCGCTGGAAGGACGCGATCTGCGGGTGACGGCGCAAACCGGGAGCGGCAAAACGGCTGCTTTCGTATTGCCCATGCTCAATCGCCTGATCGGCCCGGCCAAGGTGCGTGTGGACATTCGCGCGCTGATCCTGCTGCCGACCCGCGAGCTCGCGCAGCAGACCCTCAAGGAAGTCGAGCGTTTTTCTCAATTCACGTTTATCAAGGCGGGTCTCATCACCGGCGGCGAAGACTTCAAGGTGCAGGCCGCCATGCTGCGCAAGGTTCCGGACATCCTGATCGGCACGCCGGGGCGTCTGTTGGAGCAACTGAACGCGGGCAACCTCGACCTCAAGCACGTTGAGTTGCTGATCCTCGATGAAGCCGACCGCATGCTCGACATGGGCTTCGCCGAAGACGTCGAGCGCCTGGCCAACGAATGCGCCAACCGCCAGCAGACCATGCTGTTCTCCGCGACCACCGGCGGCTCGGGCCTGCGGGAGATGATCGCCAAGGTGCTCAAAGAGCCTCAGCATTTGCAGGTCAACAGCGTCAGCGAGCTGGCCGAAGGCACCCGTCAGCAGATCATCACCGCTGACCACAACGTGCACAAAGAGCAGATCCTGCACTGGTTGCTGGCCAACGAGACTTATCAGAAGGCGATCATCTTCACCAACACCCGCGCCATGGCCGACCGCATTTATGGCCGTCTGGTGGCGCTGGAGTACAAGACGTTCGTGCTGCACGGTGAGAAGGATCAGAAGGATCGCAAGCTGGCGATCGACCGTCTCAAGCAGGGTGGGGTGAAGATTCTGGTCGCGACCGATGTGGCGGCCCGGGGCCTCGACGTTGATGGGCTGGACATGGTCATCAACTTCGACATGCCGCGCAGCGGCGACGACTACGTTCACCGCATTGGCCGCACGGGTCGTGCGGGGGCCGAAGGTCTGGCGATTTCGCTGATCACCCACGGCGACTGGAACCTGATGTCCAGCATCGAGCGCTACCTCAAGCAGAAGTTCGAGCGCCGCACGATCAAGGAAGTGAAGGGCACCTACACCGGGCCGAAGAAGGTCAAGGCTTCGGGCAAAGCGGTGGGCGTGAAGAAGAAGAAAACTGACGGGAAAGGCGACAAGAAGGCCGCCGACAAGAAAAAAGCCGCCAAGGGCCCGACCAAACGCAAGACGGTGAACCGTCCGAAGGCCGAATCGCTGGTCAGCCAGGACGGCATGGCGCCATTGAAAAAACGCGTAACCCGTCCGCCGGTTTCCGAATAAAGCCTCGTCGAATCCACGCCCTGAAAACGGCGCGTGGATGACCTCCAGTGGGAGTGTGCTCGCTCACGAAAGGACCGTTCAGGCACTGGATGCAGTGTCTTCAACCGTGCCTGCGTGAGCAAGCCCACTCCCACAGTCATATTTGGCTCTTCCTGCGCCCAGGCCGAGACCGGCGTAGTGACAGCCCGCTTCAGCGCGGCAGCGATGCCCACGGGTGATGGGGTGAACGGCTGAGCCTGCAGCCGGTCACAGCTTGTGTGCACCCGACCCGACGACCGGACGTCGCGGGTTTTCATCCCTGCTCCTGGAGGTTGGAAGATGTCTGACAAATACGACTGGGACCTGATCGAGCGTCTGTTGCATGAAGTGCAAAACGGCGCCGATAAATCGTTTGCCCCGCGCCAATACGCCGAAGAACATGCGGCGGCGAAAGCCCAGGCGGGTGAACAGCCCGGTAATCTCGATGCGGTCAAATCCAACGCGGCCGACCTCGAAGCGTTGCTGTTGAAACGTGGCTTCATTGAATCGCGGCCTGAGGCAGAAGGTGGCAATGGCGAGAACTTCGTGCTCACGCCACGGGGGTCGAAGCTGTTGGCGATGATTGACAGCAGCATCCCCGGCGATGCTCCGCCGCGTCAGATGCTGGACGAACAGACTGACGCACTTGATCCAGCTACCTTCGACGACATGTCGTCCAAGGCGCAGGCGGCACCGGGCGCGATCTAAGGTGTAGCTGCGCGCTTGCCTTTAACTGACTGAGCCACCGTGGGGAATGCGTGGATGGCTCAGCGGATGGGCGAGCGCGGCTACAGTGCCTGCGCTTTCTTTGCCCCTTTCAAACAGCTCAGCTGAGTGAAGTCCTGTCGAACATCGGCAATCTTCGCCAACAGCTTCTGCCGCTGCTCGGGCGTGCTTTGGGCCATCAAGTCGGTGATGAGGGAAATCGCCGCTTGTTCGGTGTGGTCATACGCCGCTCGGTATTCCGGGGTCCAAAACGTCTTGCGGTCTTGGAGCAGGCGGGCGATCTTCTGATCAAAGTCGGGTGCCTGTCGCTGCTTGACGGCGGTGACCAGCAGCGACTGCCAGTGAGCGCGGTTATCGATCCAAACTCTGTTCTGTTCTCCTAACGACGTCGACCACTGTGTCACCCGATCCCGTTGCGACGCACTCAGCTTGCCGATCCACGGGTTCAGGCGCTTTTCCATGCGCTGGGCGCGGTCTTTGATCTGGCGATCCAGCGGCTGATCGACGAATTCCGCTTCGTGTTTGTTCACATCCTTGGCGAACGCCGCTTCCATTTCGGCGACCTGTTGATCGTCCAATTGGCGCAGCAACTCGACCGCAGACGGCGTAATTTCACGGGAAATGGTGGCAATGGCCTCACGCGCCTCCGAGGTGCGCGCTTCGAGCTGGGTCGCATTGACCTGATTGGTTTCGACCATGTTTTCCAAGCGGTCCAGCCAGCCAAGGTAGTCGGGGATCTGCGTCGTGCAGTGCCAGATCAGATGCTCCTTGAGCCGCTCGTCAAGCCAGTCCTTCTGCGTGGCGTTCATGGCCAGATAGTCACCCAACGACCACGGGATGATCAGGTCCAGATGCCGATACGTGAGACCAATCTGGCTGCAGCCTGCGACGAGCAACAGGCTTAGCCACAGCGAAGTACAGGTCTTTAACACGGTGCGCATGTCAGCTCCTTGCCGGTTCGTCACCCCTTATAGAGCAAGCCAGGTCAAGGCGGTTCAGCCGATCAGAAGAATGAGCGCACGATCTTCAGGGTAACGGCGCTCTCGCATTGGGTATTGTGCCCGCTGTACGCGCTGCAATCGGCGCCGTTAAGGCTGGAGCCGCTGTACATCAGGTTCATGTCCATGCCCAGCCAGGGGCGGGAGATGTTGAACGACCAGTCGTTGTAAGCACTGACCACGCCCCCCCCGTCGATCACCGTGGGGGCGTCGAGCTGGTGATTGCCGTATTGCATGCGCAGATCCAGCCCCAACGGCATGAAGCCGCCAAGCGCGCCGAGGTCGAGAAACAGCGTGCTGTCCTGACGCCCGGCGTCCGTGCTGACAGCGGTGCCGATGCGACTGTCGAAGATACGAAAACCCGCATACAACTCGTGGCTGTCGATCTGGCTGGTGTTGGGGTAGCTGTAGCGAATCACACCGAGTTCGTAGCCGAGGGTCTTGTCAAAGGGCTTCTTGAAGCCCAGATACGAGTCGACTTCCAGGGTGGTGTCCGGCGCGAGGCCTGCGCTGGGCGACCACTGGCCGAAATAGAAACCGCTTTCGTGGCTCAGGTCCAGCCCGCCGTGAAATTTGGAATCCCCCGCACTCGGCGTGACCAGCCCTTGAGCCATGGTGCGGCTGGGCGTGGTGCCGAGCTTGAGGCTGAAGTCCCCCAGGTCGCGTTCCATCATTTGCGCGCTGGCGAGCGCGGGCGTGAGCAGCGAGGCCGCGAGCAGGGCGCCGGTCCAGCCTGTTAAACGGAGAGCATGAGGCATGCTTCACTCCTTTTCGGATTCATAGGAGTGGATCGAAGGCGCTTATCAAATGCGCGGCGAAATCCCGAGGGCGCCGATAAGAACCGCGAGCTAGAGCCTCGCAAGCATACCGACGAATGAGCCCACGAATCGACCGCTGGTCGATTCGTGGCAGAAAAGTTGAACTTTGCGATCAGTTGGTCGGTGAAATGAGCTTGTTGACGACGATAAGCGCTTGAGGAAATGACGGATAACCGCTCTTGGCGACGTCCAGCTCATCGTATTTGGCCCGGTAACGTCGGGCTTTCTCTTGATCCACCGACCCTGACAACTGCGCCAGCAGCGCAATGGCCAGCGGGTACTTCTTGTCAGCAGAAGCTTGCAGCAATTCGTGGACCCGTGAGCCGTCCGCGTTCAGTCGCAATTGGAGTACCGCCTGATAAAACTCGGCTTCTCCGGCCGTGTCCTGTTTTACCGCACGGTCGAGCAGGGCGCTTGCCAGTTCATAGCTGTCCTGACGACGCTCATTGATGATCCATTTGGCCTGCAACATGTCGTTCTGGTAGAGCAGATAATCGGCCCGGCAACTGCTGCCTGCCGCCGTGATATCACACCCTTTTGTCGCACAACCGCCCAATCCAAGGCAGAGCAGGGCGCCGAAAAACATCCATTTCTTCATATCGGATTTCCGCTGAGATGTCGGGTCATTCAGGGCATCGTCCGGTCTGCCGCGTGCGGCTGCCAGGTCAGGACGAGCGGGCTGTGTCGAGACAGTAAAGCAGAGCTTTGGAGCAGGCTTCTTGAATCGGAGAGCGATGGACCTGGCGCCTTGTGATCAAAGCGCCTGGATGTCGACCGCTGAGGCGGGGAAAAATTTACTTTTTACCGAGGGAGATCTGTTTCGAGGTACCGAAGGTCTGGCCACTGACGCCTTTGGCGATCTGCTGGATTTCTCCACCGGATTTCAGGAAAGCGGCGATTTGTGCGTTGATCGAATCGCTGGTCTCAACGGCAGGAGCTGGCTTGGCTTTCGAGTTGGATGCTTTTACGCGCATGGCTGCTATTAACCTATATAAAATTAATACGGCCGGCCATCTTATCCGAATGCGCAGAAAATTGCGCGGCCAATTAGCGGCGCTGCTCGCGAGTCAATCTTTTCGACGACGCTCATCATGCCTTGAAAATATCGGCTAACTGTCTGTTTTAATTGCCCGCATGGGTACTGAGCGCGTCGTACTGTAGAGAAAAATACTCCCCGAAATGAACGAAACGGCCTGACGAATGGAAAACGATAGGTCGGTATCGGCGCTGTGTATGGACCCGGCACCTTGATTTTCAAGGCTTGCAGGGCCGCTGTGAATCGGCTGTCGCCCGACGGGGCCAGCCGTCGCCAATCTCGGGTAGAATGCCGCCACGCAATGAGGGTATTTGGACATGGCTTTAGTCGGGCGCTACAACAGTTTGCAAGTGGTCAAACACACGAATTTCGGTTTATACCTGGACGGTGCGCAGGACGGCGAAATATTACTGCCCAACCGCTATATCCCAAAAGATATTCCCAGCGAAGACGAGGACTGGTTAAACGTTTTCATTTATCTGGACAGTGATGACAAGTTAATTGCCACCACGGAAAAGCCGAAAGTACAGGTCGGTGAGTTTGCCAGTCTCAAAGTCGTGGAAGTCAACAGCATTGGCATTTTCCTGGACTGGGGCCTGCCAAAGGATTTACTGCTGCCGTATTCCGAGGAAAAGCGCCCGCTCAAGGCCGGGGATTACTGCGTCGTGCATGTGTACCTCGACAAACACACCCGTCGCATCACCGCCACGTCGCGCCTGGACCGTTACCTGGACAAAGTCCCGGCCAACTACGCGGTGGGCCAGGAAGTGGACCTGCTGGTGGTCGAAGAAACGGCCATGGGTTTCAAGGCCGTGATCAACAACAAGCATTGGGGCCTGATTCACAAGAATGAAGTGTTCAAATTCCTGCGCTCCGGCAAACAGGAAAAAGGCTACATCAAGGAAATACGCAGCGACGGCAACATCAGCCTCAGTCTGCAACCGGTGGGCGAACAACTGGCGAGCAGCCTGAACACCAAGATTCTCGATACGTTACGTCAGAACAACGGCGTGCTGCCGGTCAGCGACAAGAGCGATCCTGCAGTCATCAGCCATTTGTTCGGCGTCAGCAAAGGCAACTTCAAGAAAGCCATCGGCGCCTTGTACAAGCAGGGCCAAATCGTGATCCACGCGGACCGCATCGAATTGGTCTGAGGGGCAGGCGCGCGCTTGGCCATGGCAGCGACCGGCCAAGCGCCTCCTGAAGACTGACGTGACGCATCGGCATCGCGGGCCACCACGGTCTCAGGATTATTTGCGCTGCCTACTTCTGCACAAAACTCGCAAAGCTCAGGTGCGCCCCGTTCGGTCGCATGTCCTTGAGGTACGAATCCTTGTCCGCCGACAGCTCCAGGCTGACCGTGGACTTGCGTTTGCCTTCATTGCGGATCACCACGCCGTCTTTCTGTTCGCGCAAGAATCGGGTGGTCACTTTCAGATGAATCAGCTCGTCGGAGGCTGGCGTGTGCAGCAGCAAGTGCAGCCACTCGTACTGGCCGACCGCCAGGCGCGCCACCGGCAGGTCGAACCACCAGATGTTGCGCTTGGGGTCGAGGACGGCGAAGTGGGTATTGTTGGTGCCCAGAACGGCACCCCCCAGTTGCTCATTGCGGCGCGCGATGGCTTGTTGCTTGTCGAGTTTCATAACGGTCCTGTGTAGCGCTGTCTTGTGACCCGGTGCCACGACGCTCGCTTGAGCGTGAAGGCGTAATCGCTGGGCACCCTGGGTGGGTGCCTCCCGGTTCGGCCGCGCATTCTCCGGGGTTGTCGCGCAAACATAAAGGCCAAACTGCAGCGTCGAGACGAACTGTCTTGAAGCTGCGAAAAAAAAGCGCGGTAAATATTTGAAACTCTGGAGAACGGGATCGGGTCAATTTTTATGTCGAGGTTATGACACCTGATTTTTACCGAGGAGAAACAACGATGAGCAGCACTGGCGATAAAATCAAAGGCACCGCTAACGAAGCAGTCGGTAACATCAAGCAAGGCGTAGGCAAAGCCACTGGCAACGACAAGCTGCGCGCTGAAGGCAAAGCGCAGGAAGTCAAAGGTGAAGTCCAGAAGAAAGTCGGCGATGCCAAGGACGCTGTTAAAAAAGGCGTCGACAAGCACTGACGGCCTGCATGCCTGAGCTTCAGGTGTTGCAAGAAGCCTCATGCGAATAGTGTCATCCACAGCGGCCATCCTTCGATGGCCGCTGTCGTGTCCGGCTCTCGCCGGTCAGCATCAGACATCCTGAAACGTATCCGTGGTGGCAAAAGTGCTTAACTGAATGTAAAAAGCCGCCCCGTCGCGGGGGGCATACGGAATTCCAAAGCGTTTGCCTGCTCGTATAGGTAAATGTGCTTCAGATACGTCTACGTCGCGAAAGGAGACGCCATGATATTCCCGGATTTGCGCCAGCTACGTGTGAGAGCCGTGTTGGTCAGAACGGTCAAAGAGTTTCTCGACGACGAGATGTCGACTTACGCTTCGGCGCTGGCGTACCAGATGTTGTTCTCGCTGTTCCCGTTCTTGTTGTTCCTGATTGCCTTGATCGGCTTCCTGCATTTGCCCGACTTCTTCAGTTGGCTGCGCTTGCAGTCGGAACTGGTCTTGCCACCGGTGGCGCTGGATCAGGTCAATCCCGTGATCGACCAGCTGCAACAGTCCAAGGGCGGCCTGCTGTCCATTGGTATCGTCATCGCCCTGTGGAGTGCGTCGGCAGGCGTGCGACTGATGATGAGTGCGATGAACGCAGCTTACGACGTCGTTGAGGGGCGGCCAGCGTGGAAACGCCTTCCGTTGTCAGTGTTGTACACCGTGGGTTTTGCCGGGATGTTACTGACCACGGCGGCGCTGATGGTCACCGGCCCTCAGGTGATGGGTTGGCTGGCGGCACAAATCGGCATGGAAGACTTCATCGTCACCCTGTGGACGCTGCTGCGCTGGCCCGTGATCATCATTCTGCTGATGGTCTCGGTGGCGACCATGTATTACCTGATGCCTGATGTGAAACAGGAATTCCGTTTCATCACGCCCGGTTCGGTGTTGGCAGTGGTGGTGTGGATTGTGGCTTCGCTGGGCTTTGCGTATTACGTCAAGACGTTCGCTAACTACGACGCCATGTACGGCAGCATCGGTGCAATCATCGTGCTGCTGCTGTATTTCTATATTTCCGCCTCGGTGTTGCTGTTGGGCGCTGAGATGAATGCGGTGATCGAACACATGTCCCAAGAGGGCAAGGCTAAAGGCGAGAAAACCGCAGGCGACGGTGGCGAGAATGCCGACGGCGATACGGTCATCGCCAAGCAGCATGTCTCGGGACTGGGTCGAGATCACTCTCACGACCACGACCACACCTACGAACCGGCGCTGCAACCTTTGCAGCCGTTGAAAACCGACAAACCCTGATCGATCCCATGGCAGGATGCGCAGCTCTCCGGCGCATCTGCCCTTTCGAAAGGCCTTTCCATGATTCGAGAAATTCTGAAAATGGGTGACGAGCGCCTGCTGCGTATTGCGCCCCCCGTACCGCGCTCGATGTTTGGCTCTCGCGAGCTGCAGACCCTGATCGACGACATGTTCGAAACCATGCACAGCGTCGGTGGCGTGGGGCTCGCAGCGCCGCAAATTGGCGTGGATCTGCAACTGGTGATTTTCGGGTTCGAACGCAGTGAGCGCTATCCGCAAGCGGAGGCCGTGCCGCAGACCATCTTGCTCAATCCGTTGATCACGCCTTTGGAGCCGACCGTGGAGGAGGGTTGGGAAGGGTGCTTGTCGGTGCCGGGTCTTAGGGGCGTGGTGGAGCGCTACGAGCACATTCGCTACGAAGGCTTCGATCCCGCCGGGCAGGCCATTCAGCGCGAGGCCCGCGGGTTCCACGCGCGGGTGGTGCAACATGAATGCGATCACCTGATCGGCCGCCTGTACCCTTCGCGGGTCAAGGACTTCACCCGCTTTGGGTTCACCGAGGTGCTGTTCCCCGACATGGACCCGAATGCGGACGATTGATCGGGCTTGAATGGAACGCGATCAGACGGTGGGAGCCCGCAAGCCGGCTCCCACCGATGTTTCTGCGTTCAACAGGACATGTTCTTTCAGCCTATTTTCCCGGCTTGACGAACCGCAGCGTCATCCGGTCTGACTCACCAATGGCCAGATACTTGTCTTTGTCCTGATCGCCTTTGACCAACGCCGGTGGCAGGGTCCACACCCCGTCAGGGTAGTCTTTGGTGTCTTTGGGATTGGCATTGACTTCGCTCTGGCCGGCCAGTTTGAAGCCCGCTGTCTCGGCCAGCTTCACCACGTAATCGGTGGGCAGGTAGCCGTTATTTTCATTGTCCTTGGCGGTGGTCCCTGGTTTGGCCCGGTGATCGACCACGCCCAATGTCCCCCCAGGTTTCAGCACGTCGTAAAACGCCTTGAACGTCGCCGCTTCGTTGCCGGCGTCGACCCAGTTATGCACGTTACGAAACGTCAGCACGGTGTCGGCCGAGCCCGGTTTGCCGAAGACCGGCGCCTGGGGCGCGTACGCCATAACGTCGACCTTGCCGTAATGCGCGGGGTCGGCGGCGTACTTCTGCCTGAGGGTTTCAGCAGATTTTTTCGCTTCGTCGCTCTCGGATGGGTCAACGATCGCCGCGACGTAATGCCCGTTGTCCTTGAGCAGCGGGGCGAGCAGTTCGCTGTACCAGCCATTGCCCGGTGTGATTTCAATAACGGTCTGGTCCGTGCGCACGCCAAAGAACGTCAGCGTCTGTTGCGGATGCCGGTACTGATCGCGGGCGGCGTTCTTGGGCACGCGCCAGTTGCCATTCAGCACGGCAGCGAACTGTTCTCGGCTGATGTTGGACGTTGACGCATCGGTGGAGGCAGCCGTGGCAGCAGTGGCCAGGGATGACCCGAAAAGAGCCGCGAGGGAAAGAGTCAACAGCGTCGTGTTCATGTGCGTCCCGTTCAACGGCAGGAAGTGATGCCCGAGGCTAGCACGCAGGGTTTGCGGCCGGGTGGCACATTTGGTTTGGAGGTCATAACCAAACGATCTACATGTTTTCTGGTCTTGATGTACAACGACGCCACACGCTTGTGCAGAATCGCCTACCTGCTTTTCATCTGTGCAGGGCCTGAACGGTTAGACGGTTATCGGACTCCGTTCAACCCCTTCACGCCCGAACCCCGGAACCCAGACATGGCTCAAGGCTACGCAGAATTACAGATGTACGTTGCCCCCGACCGTGTACGCGACGCGCAGGAGCAGTGGCTGAACGCTGCACTGGCCTTGCTCGGCGCAGAACGCCTGGACGCTAGCGCCCTCGACCTCCCGCAACTATGGCTGTCACCGCGTCTGCTGATCGCGCAGACCTGCGGTTATCCGCTGATGACGCAACTGCGCGGGCAGGTCCAAGTGGTCGGGCGGCCGGTGTACCAACTGCCCCACAGCGCCGATGGCAACCATTGCAGCGTGCTGGTCGCGCGTGCTGATGACCCTCGGCAGCGGCTTGAAGATTTCCGCGGCAGCCATGGTTTGCTCAATTCCCAAGACTCCAATTCCGGCATGAACCTGTTTCGCCACGCGTTGGCGCCGTTGCACGCGGGCGGAGCGTTTTTTGCCCGGGTGTCGCTGACAGGCGGCCACCGCAACAGCCTGGCCGAGATCAAGGCAAAGCGAGGGGATCTGGCGTCGATCGACAGCGTGACCTTCGATTACCTGGCGCGCGACCACAGCGATGAAGTGGCCGGGCTGAAGGTGATCGCGCGCACCGCCGCCGGCCCGTGCCTGCCCTATATCACCCGCGTTGGCGCAGATGCTCAGGCCATTCTGGACGCGCTGAATCAGGCGCTCCAGGCGTTGCCGGAGGTCGCGCAAGTGCTGGCCATTCGTGAAGTGCTACCGGCCAGCGAAGCGGATTACCAGGTGCTGCTCGACTACGAACAGCACGCGCGCGCTCAGGGATTGCCTACGCTGTGAGCGAGTGCATTCTGATCAGGGCGTCAGCCTGTGTGAAAAAACTGAAACCTGTGACCTGCGTGCGGGTCTGGAATGAAACCTGCGCTGTGCCTGACCCGACTGAGCCCATTGTGCAAGTGGGCTTGGCTTACGACGATTTGACCGACCCTGACGAGAGACGACCATGATATCGATCAAACACCTGCTGGGCGGCTCGCTGCTCGCGCTGGCGATCCTGACCCAGCCCGCGCACAGCGCCGAGAAGACCACGCCCATTCACTTCGGTGACATCACCTGGGAGAGCGGCAGCCTCATTACCGAAATCCTTCGCACCATCGTCGAGAAGGGCTACGGCTACCCGACCGACAAGCTGCCGGGCAGCACGGTCAGCCTTGAGGCCGCGCTGGCCAAAAACGACATTCAGGTGATCGGGGAAGAATGGGCAGGCCGCAGTCCGGCGTGGGTCAAGGCCGAGTCTGAAGGCAAAGTGCACGGCCTGGGCAATATCGTCAAAGGCGCCACCGAAGGGTGGTGGGTGCCGGAATTCGTGATCAAGGGCGACCCGGAAAAGGGCATTAAACCCTTGGCGCAGGACCTCAAATCAGTGGCCGATCTGCCCAAATACAAAGACGTGTTCAAAGACCCGGAAGACCCGAGCAAGGGCCGCTTCCTCAACAGCCCGACCGGCTG
>Ga0247734_1002625_pt1 | contig 11493 bp, 9 predicted proteins | sample UWRJL103311B2_FD_180933 | JGI IMG/M metagenome (GOLD analysis project Ga0247734, IMG submission 180933) | Plant litter microbial communities from Arlington Agricultural Research Station in Wisconsin, United States - UWRJ-L103-311B-2 | ecosystem: Environmental > Terrestrial > Plant litter >... | reverse complement strand
CCGATGGACTCCGGGCTGGTCGAAAACATCCCTGCGTACAACCTCGAACGACTGACCGTGACCTCCGCCGCCGGCAAGCCGCTCGCCGACCTGCACATCTTCGGCGCGGTGTCCGAGGACCCCGCCTTCACCCTGATCGTCAACGATGCCACAGGGCCGCTTTCGGTCGCCGCGCGCGACACTTCGGGGCTGGAGTTCACCGGCACGATCGCGGCCCCCGTCACCGCCCTCGCCCGCCGGTGACGCTGTCGCGACGCGGGCTGCTCGGCGCGGGGCTGGCGATGCCCTTCGCGGCCCGCGCGGAAACCTTCGCCGGGTCCTACGCCCCCAAGGCCGAGGCGATCGCCGACGGTGTGTGGATGGTGCGCGGGGCCGATGCGCCGATCGCTTTCGACAACGGAGGCATGATCGCCAACAGCGCGATCATCGCCACCGAAGCCGGCGCGGTGCTGTTCGACCCCGGCGTCTCGCTGGAAGACGGCAAGGCGCTGGGCGCGCTTGCCCGGCAAGTCAGCGGCAAGCCGGTGGCGCGCGTCTACGTCAGCCACTTGCACCCCGACCACGCGCTGGGCGCCGCCGCGTTCGATCCGGCGATCGTCCACGCCCTACCCGCCACCCGCGCCGACCTCGAGCGCGACGGCGAGGGGTTTTCCGACGCGATGTATCGGCTGCTCGCCGACTGGATGAAGGGCACCCACGTCGTCCTCCCGCTCGGCGACGTGTCGGAGGGCGAGGTGCAGTTCGGCGGCCGCACCTTGCGGCTGTTAGCGCTGAAGGGCCATTCGAGCGGCGACCTCGCCTTGCTGGACGTGCGCAGCGGCACGCTGCTGGCGGGCGACCTGGTGTTCCACGACCGCGCGCCCTCCACGCCGCACGCCGACCTCGCGCAATGGCGCCTCGCGCTGGATCGCCTCAAGACGACGCCGCATGCGCTGCTGCTGCCGGGGCATGGTCCACTGGATCGGGACGGCAGCGCGATAGCGCAGACGCGGGACTGGATCGACTGGGTGGAAGCGACGCTGACGCAGGCGGTGGCCGATGGGCTCGACATGACCGAGGCCGGAGACTTGCCGATCCCGCCTCGGTTCGCGGTGTTGAAGGCGGCGCGGTACGAATTCCAACGCAGCGTTTCGCACTTTTATCCGGCGCTGGAGGCGCGGGAACTGCCGAAGTTGTGATCCAAACTTTCGTCAGCAGCCACCACCTTCGTCATTGCGAGCGCAGCGAAGCAACCCAGGGTCGCGTAAACCGCTCCGGGTTGCTTCGCTGCGCTCGCAATGACGAGGGGGCAAAACGGTACGCGCTCAAAACCGCGCCCGCACCGACACCGTCAACCTGCGCGGGGCGCCCGGCGCATATGCGCGCGGGTTGCTGGCGTCCGGGGCTTCGGCGAGTTCGATCTCGTCGATCTCCGAGAACGTGCCCATCGTCACGTAGTGGCGGTTGAACAAGTTGCGCACTTCCGCAGCGAGTTCGATGCCCGGTGTCACTTCGATCCGGCCCATCGCATCGAACACCGCATACGCCGGCGTGCGCGGGGTGTCGTTGCCTTCGTCGCCCAGCAGGCCTTGTCCTGAGCGGGCGCGCATCTGCAGGCCGGCTTCCCAGCCTTTGCCGGCGCGGCCTGCGTAGAGGTCGACCGAGTGGCGGGGCACCCCGGGCAGGCGATCGCCGCGCGAGACTTCGATCAGGCCGTCCTCGTCCGCCTCGGGGTTGGAGGGGCTGGAAACTGCGAAATCCTCGCGAAATTTCGCGTCGGTGAAGGCGTAGCTGCCCGACAGGCGCCAGCCGCCTTGTCGCCATTCGGCGGACGCTTCCACGCCCTGGCGGCGGCTGCGGCCGAGGTTGGCGAAGTAAGCACGCCCGCGGACTTCCGACGCGATCATGCGGATGTCGTTGCGCGTGTCGGCGCGCCAGCCGTTGATGCGCCACGTCAGCGGCCCCGATGTGCCCGACAGCCCGGCATGCCAGTTGCGCGCGGTCATCGCCTTGAGCGGCGGATCGGCGATGAAGAAGTTGGCCAGCGTGCACGGCGATTCGGGATCGGCGCAGGACAGTTCGGCCGGCGTCGGATTGCGGCTGGTGAGCGCGAAGCCGGCGCTGGCGCGCACGCCCTGCCCCAGCGTGTAGTCGAACTCGATCGAGGGGTTGAGCCGGCTGAAATGGTGGCTGCCGTCAAGCTCGGTGCCCAGCCGGTCGTCGAGCTTGACCGTGTTGCGCGACCAGCGCGCCCCGGCTTCGACCGACAGCGCGGGCGTCAGCGGCACTTGCGCGCTGGCGAACAGCGCGAGGTCGCTCGTCCGCGTGACGACGTCGACCGGGGTTATGCCGCCGTCCTCGGATTCGAGCAGGAAACCAAGCCCCTCGACCGAGCGGTCCTCCTCCAGCTCGCCCAGTTCGGTGGTGGCGGTGAAATGCGTGCGGGCGCGTTCCCACGAGGCACCGACGGCGATGCGCTGCGTGCCGTTGGTCGTCTCGCGCACGTCCTGCCACTGCAGCATCGCGCCGCCGCTGCGGGTGCGTTCGCGGCCGCGGTTGAAAACCGCGTAGTCGTCGACGGCCGGATCGTTCACCACGCGGTTGCCGTTCGAGAGCAGGGCTTCCTCGAATTCGTCGTCGTCGCCCAGGCACAGATAGCCGGCATTGTCCTCGCACGCGCCGAAATCGGCGAGGTCGCCGTTGGCGCTGCGTCGGGTGAGCGTCTGCCAGTGCGCGCGCAGTTCGAGGCGGCCGGTGGCGCCGGTGGCGATCCACGGCGCGGCGACGACACGGGCGAAGCGCGTGTGGGTGACGTCGGGCGTGGTGAACACCGCGTTCCACTTGGCCTTCAGCAGTTCGACCGGAGCGACGCCGTTGCCGGTGAGGTCGGTGTCGGCGGCGATGCCCTGCAGCTCGATGCCCCAGGTACCGGCATCGTGGACGCCCTTGGCGAACAGGCGCTTGAGGGTGGAGGGCGAGGCGACGCGCCAGCCGTCGTCATGGCGTGCTTCGGCGACGATCAGAGCGTTGTCGCTCTTGTCGCCGACGCCCAGCGAGACACTGCCGCCCAGGCTGCCCACGGTGTCGACGTCCGCTTGCGCGCGGAAACCTGAAAGGCTGACGCCGTCGTGCGTGGTCAGCAGCAGCGAGCCCGCCAGCGCGTTGCGGCCGAGCACCGGGTTCGCCTCGTTGATCTGCGCGCCCGCCAGCGCGGCTTCGGGCACGAGATCGAGCAGCACCACATCGCCGAACGGCTGGTTGAAGCGCACGCCGTCGAGGTAGACCGCCAGCCCCTGCTCCGCGCCCTGCAGCGCCGAGGCGGAAAACCCGCGCCACGTGATCGCCGCCTGCCACGGGTTGCCGGTGCTCTCGGCCAGCGTCAGCCCCGGCACGCCGCGTTCGAGCGCGCGGGCGAGGTCGGGCTTGCCGGTCACGGCGATCGCGCTGTCATCGACACTGCGCGCTTCGTCGAGATCGATGCCGCCGCCCGGAGCGGTGACGATGATCGGCGCTTCCTGCGCGCAGACCGGGGATGCCGAGGCCATCAGGCCGGCGAGGATCAGGCCCTCGGTAATCAGGTTGGTCTTTCGCATCGTCTCACGGCGCATCTTCGCGCGCCCTCCCTTGTCTTCACAGCATGCGGCGCAGCACGCGGTCCTTGAGCACGAAGTGGTGCCGCAATGCTGCAGCGATATGGCCCGCGACCAGCGCCAGCAGCAGCCAGCCGCCGAACTCGTGGAACTGGTGCCCGATACCCTCCACCGCGCTGCCCTTGACCACCGCGAGCTTGGGCCAGGCGAACAGGCCGAACCACGTCAGCGGGTACTTGCCCGCCGAAGCGATGATCCAGCCGGTCAGCGGCATCGCGATCATGAACAGGTAGAGCACGGCATGGACGCCATGCGCGGCGCCCACTTCGGCGCGGCTCATCGAGGCGGGGTAAGGCGGGGCCTTCCACGTCAGCCGCAACGCCAGCCGGGCCAGCGAGAGCACCAACACCGTCAGCCCGATCGCCTTGTGCACGGGGATGGCGACGTGCAGCAATCCGCTGGCGAGATTGGCGAGGATCAGCACTGCGATCGTCCAGTGGAGCGTGCGCGCGCCGGCGTTGTACTTCGAACTGCCCATCAAGAATCCCTCCTGCGAAAGCCCGTCTGCTGCGGGGAGCGGGAGGGTAGCATATGCAAGTCCACCATGGCTGCGACTCCGGTGATGGTAGGTTGAAAACGTGTGGGGCCCGCGCGGAAGGGGAAGTCTGTCCGCGCGAGCCCCTGGCTCCTCCAGGCGCGCGGCCTAGAAGAACAGGATCCCGCCCAGCGCCAGGGCGTCGCTCGACGCCTCGTTGCCGGAGTGGGCCTCGGCCTTGGAATGGGTATATTCGCCCAGCAGCGTGACCCAGCTGGTCAGCGCATAGCGCACCTGGCCGACGTAGCTGGAGTTGGTGTCGACGAGGTTCGGGTTGGCCAGCGCGTCGGCCGCGTTGGCATAGTGCAGCGAGCTTTCGCCGTAGCTGCCGCCGACCGCAATCTTGCCAAAAGTGGCGAGCGCCTGGACATAGAAGCCGTCGCTCTTGCGCGGATTGCCGAAGCCGTCGGTATCGTTGAGGTTAAGCACCGTCGTGCCCAGGCCCTTGGCGGTGTAGTAATAACCCACCACCGCGATCGGCCCCGCCGTGACCTTGCCGCCGAAGTCGAGGCCCTGCCCGGTGTAGCTGGTGCCGGTGATCTCGTTGTGGCGCTGCGTCACGCCGCCGGCCCATAGCCGCGCAGCGACGCCGCCGAACTTGCCGTCGTACGTCACCTTGCCCTGGAAGCCGGGCTGCGAGTTCTCTTGCGACGGACCCGAGAGCGAGGACAGCGGCTGGAACACGCCCGCCGAGGCCTGGAAACCGCCGAGGTTGGGGCTGGTATAGGTGATCTGCGGCTGGAAGTCGGTGTAGATGTAACCCACGCCGATGCGGCCCAGCGTCGTGTTGCCCGGCGCCACGTTGCCGCCGGTGGTGCCCGAGGACAGCAGCGTGATGTCGTTGAGGATCGCCTCGGAGGCGAACAGGCCGATGTCGCGGCCGATCTTGAAGGTGCCGACACTGGGCTTGCCGAAGGTCAGGTACGTCTGGCGGAAATCGATGCCCGAGGTGCCCAGCGCGGTCGGCTGCCCACCGTTGTTCGCGCCCAGCGCGCCGTAGGCGGCCGAGTTGATGCCCGGATACATGCCGAAGAATGCGCCGATGTCCCAGCCCTGCTGCTTGGTCGTAACCGAGACGGTCAGGTAGCCCGGCAGCAAGCCGTTGCGCACGGCGCTGGAATTGCGCGTGCCGACGCTGGCGATGCCGCCGGTGACGGCGGTGGAGGCCGAGGCGACGTCGGGGTTGTCGTGGACGTAGAAGCCGTTGACCGACCCCCCGAACTTGATCGTGGCGGGGCCGACTTCGAGGCCGATGCCGGTGTCGGTCATCTTGACCATGCGGCCCATGTCGAGCGTGTTCTGCGCCTTCTCGGTCGGCGTGGCGGGTGCGCTGGCGGCAGGCGCGGCGGCGACTTCGGCCTGTTCCTGCGCGAGCAGCTCGTTGTAGTCCTCGTCGCTCAGGATGCCCTTCTCGTGCAGCCGTTTGAGCAGTGCCTCGCTGCTGCCGGCGTAGGCTGGCGCAAGTGTCATGGCGAGCACGCCGAGTGCGGCGGTGCTGCGCAATATGATCCGCGAAATCATGGATCCGTCCCCCTTTTGGAATGTGTCGTCTATTTCTGCGACTGGGGAGGACCATGCTGCCGAGGTGAGCCCGGCGAAATTGGACTTTGGGTAGTGGTACTTTGGGAGGATGGGCTCTTTCTCTAACCCTCGTCATTGCGAGCGTAGCGAAGCAACCCAGGGCGGTTTGCGCGGCCCTGGGTTGCTTCGCTGCGCTCGCAATGACGAGCTATGGGGAGGCTCAGCCCCCCAGCGCCACGCCCCAGGGGCCTTCGCCCGCCGGGATCGTCGCGGTCACTTTCAAGCTGGCGATGTCCACCACCGAGAGCGTGTCGCTCGCGCCGTTGGCGACCAGCGCGCTGGTGCCGCCGGGCAGGATCGCCAGGTGCCACGGCCGCGCGCCGACCTTGACGTAGCCGCGCACCTTGGCGCTCGCCACGTCGACCACCGCCACCGCGTCCGCCCGGCCCAGCGCGACCACCGCAGTCTTCCCGTCGGGCGTGAAGCGGATGCCGCAGGGCATGACCTTGTAGTCGGGCACGTTCGGCGGGGCGAACTTGATCGTCGTGGTGATCGCCTTCGTCGCGACGTCGGCGATGTGGACCACGCCGCCCACTTCAGCCGCGATCCAGACCTTGCTGCCGTCGGGGGTGAATTCGATGTGCCGCGGGCGCGCCTCGGTTTCCATCTCCTGCGTGACGGTGCGGGTGGCGAGGTCGATCCAGGCGACCACGTTGTCCTCCTCGCTGGTGACAAGCAGCCACTTGCCGTCGGGGCTTTCGGCGACGCCTTCGGGTTCCTTGCCCACCGTCACCTGCCAGGCGACCTTGCGCGCGGCGAGGTCGATCGCGGTGACGGCGCCGTCGTCCTCGTTGGTGGCGTAAAGCAGCTTGCCGTCGTGCGAGGCGAAGAACTGTTCGGGATCCGCGCCCGAGGGCAGAGTCGCGATCAGCGCGCCGCTGGCAGGATCACGCACTTCCACCGCACTGTCAGCGCTGGCGCAGAGCAGCAGGTACTTGCCGTCGCGCGTCATCGAGATACCGCGCGGGCGCTTGCCGACCGGCCACTGCGCCACCGCCTTGCCGCTGGCCAGGTCGACCACGGTAACGGTCGAGGAGCGCTCGTTGCTGACGTAGGCGCGGGTAGGCGCGGGGTTAGCGGCATCCTGCGCTGCAGCCGATGTTGCGCACAAGACGAACGGCATGGCGCATAGCGCCAGCATCTTCAGGCTTCTCTCCATGGCGGCGAAGCTACGCTTGATCGGGCATGAACGGCAATGACACCTTGGTCTTGTACCATGGTCCAACTGTTCCGCGCGCCGGGCCGCAGGTATCCCCTCGGCAACATTCGGGAAAAGTTCGGCGGTCGCAAAAGCCGCATAGGCCCGAAGTCGCAGAGGATGAGCTGACCATGACATTTTCGACCGGGCGCGCGGTCCTCGCCGCCGCCGCCGCGATTGCTTCGTTCTCTATCGCCACCAACCTCTACGCCCACGGCGACGTCACCCCACAGCCCGTGGACACCAGCGCCCTGCCCGACATCGAGGGCGGCAACGACGTGTGGAAGACCGAGAACCCCTATGCCGGCAACGCCAAGGCGATCCAGATCGGCGAGTCCGCGTTCGGCCAGAACTGCGCGCGCTGCCACGGGCTCGAGGCGATCTCGGGCGGCATCGCGCCGGACTTGCGCTATCTCGAACTGGGCCAGTCGGGCGACGAGTGGTTCATCGAGCGCTTCCACCACGGCTCGGCGCACGACGGCAAGGTCTACATGCCGCCCTTCGGCGACGTGCTGGGCCAGAAGGCCGGCTGGGCGATCCGCGCCTGGCTGGTGACGAAGCACACCGACGAGTGAGCCGGCCCGTGGACCGCAGGGCGCTCCTGATGGGACTGGGCGGGATCGTCGGCGCGTCGATGCTGCACGCCTCCCCGCTGTTCGCCGCGCCGCTGGAGAAGGTCAAAGCGCTGGGGTCCCTGCGCGTCGGGCTCTATGCCGACAACCGGCCCTGGTCGTGGGACGATGGCGGCAAGCCTGCTGGGATCGACGTCGACCTCGCCCGCGCACTGGCCGAGGGGTTGGGCGTACGCGCCGACATCGCGCTGTTCCTGGCGGACGAGGAACTGTCCGACGACTTGCGCAACGTCGTATGGCGCGGCGGCCTGCTCGGCTTCCAGGCCTGCGACGTGATGCTGCACGTGCCGTTCGACCGCCAGTTGATGGCGCAGGAGGACAACGTCACCTTCCTCGCCCCCTACTACCGCGAGAGTTTCGGCGCGGCCTGCGGCGAAGATGCAGACTGCGAGGCGCTGCCGGTCCGCTGGAAAGGCAAGCGCATCGCCGCCGAACTCGATTCGATTCCCGACTTCTACCTGCTCGGCCATGCGGGCGGCGTGCTCGCCAAGGACGTGGTGCACATCCCAACCGGCTATGGCGCGGTGGCGGCGGTGGGCCGGGGCGAGGCCGACGCGGTCGTCGCCACCTCTGCGCAGATCGAGGCCGCGCAGCATGACGCGCCCGGCAGCCCGATCCGGCGGCGCAAGTCGTTCCTGCCCGCGATGCTCTCGCCCGGCTGGGACATCGGCATCGCGGTGAAGGAAAACAGCCGCAACCTGGGCTTCGCGATCGAGGAACAGATCAACGCGATGTCCGGCGACGGGCGGCTCAAGGCGATCTTCGCTCGCCACGGCGTCGAATGGCGACCCGCCCTTGCGGTGCAACCTTCGGCTTCGTGACAGCAGGGGGACGGGGACGCCGCCTGCGACCGGCGTCCCCCGAACCTTTCCCGCCTTCCTCATTTTTCCCGTCCTCGTCATTGCGAGTGCAGCGAAGCAACCCAGGGAGGCGTAAACCGCCCTGGGTCGCTTCGCTGCACTCGCAATGACGAAGGGACGGTTCGCACCCCATCCTCCCAAGGTGCAATTGTCCGCCCCCCGGCAACCTCTAGGTTGCATCTCCAGACCGGGGACTTGGGGGCGAATCCCGAGGCCACGCACCCCGGCGCGATCATCGCAACAACGGAGGGACAGGATGACCAGGCGCTTTTCACATCTCATCGCGGGACTGGCGGCGGCGACCAGCCTTGCCGCGGTTTCGCTGGCCGGGCCGCTCTCTGCAGCCGACGCACCAGCCGCCGCAACTGACGGCCCGACCAGCGCCGACCTGCTCAAGGACGCCGACACCCCCGGCGACGTGCTGACGTACGGCCTGGGGCCTTGGCAGCAGCGCTTCAGCCCGCTCGACCAGGTCAACGCCGGCAACGTCGCCAAGCTGGTGCCGGCCTTCGCATCCTCGCTGGGCGGCGAGAAGCAGCGCGGGCAGGAAGCGCAGCCGCTGGTCTATGACGGCACGATCTACGTCACCGGCTCGTATTCGCGCCTGTTCGCCTTCGATGCGCGCACCGGCGAGAAGAAGTGGGAATACGACGCCCGCCTGCCCGACGGCATCATGCCGTGCTGCGACGTGGTCAACCGCGGCGCGGCGATCCACGGCGACAAGGTGATCTTCGCCACGCTCGACGCGCATCTGGTCGCGCTCAACCGCAAGACCGGCAAGGTCGTGTGGAACAAGAAGACCGGCGATTACCAAGCCGGATACTCCGCCACCGCCGCCCCGCTGATCGTGGGCGACAAGGTCATCACCGGCAACTCGGGCGGCGAATTCGGCGTCGTCGGCGCGGTGCAGGCGCGCAACGTCGACACCGGCGAGCTGATCTGGGAACGCCCGGTGATCGAAGGCCACGTCGGCACCCTGAACGGCCAGCCCAATGGCATGACCGGCAAGCTCAACGCCACCTGGCAGGGCGACTTGTGGAAGACCGGCGGCGGCGCCACCTGGCTTGGCGGCACGTACGACCCCGGCACCAACCTGGTCTACTTCGGCACGGGCAACCCGGCCCCGTGGAACAGCCACTTGCGCCCCGGCGACAACCTCTACACCTCCTCCACCCTGGCGATCGACCCCGACACCGGCGTCATCAAGTGGCACTACCAGACCACCCCGCACGACGGCTGGGACTTCGACGGCGTCAACGAATTCATCCCCTTCGACGCCACGATCAAGGGCAAGGCGATGAAGCTGGGCGCCAAGGCAGACCGCAACGGCTACTTCTACGTGCTCGACCGGACCACCGGCAAGTTCGTCTCCGCCAACCGCTTCGTCATGCAGACCACCTGGGCCGACGGCATCAACGCCAAGACCGGCCGTCCCAACTACATCGAAGCCGGCCGCCCCGGCGCGCCGGGCACCGCCGACAAGGGCAAGACGGTGTTCTCCAGCCCCTCGTTCCTGGGCGGCAAGAACTGGATGCCGATGGCCTATTCCAAGGACACCGAGCTGTTCTACGTGCCCTCGAACGACTGGGGCATGGACATCTGGAACCAGCCGATCGCCTACAAGAAGGGCGCGGCGTACCTGGGTGCCAGCTTCACCATCAAGCCGATCGCCGAGGATCACATCGGCGCGCTGCGGGCGATGGATCCCAAGACCGGCAAGATCGTGTGGGAATACAAGAACAAGGCCCCGCTGTGGGGCGGCGTGCTGACCACGCACGGCAACCTGGTGTTCACCGGCACCCCAGAAGGCTACCTCAAGGCTTTCGACGCCAAGACCGGCGCGGAACTGTGGAAGTTCCAGACCGGCTCGGGCGTGGTCGGTTCGCCGATCACCTGGGAGCAGGACGGCGAACAGTACGTCGCGGTCATGTCCGGCTGGGGCGGCGCGGTGCCGCTGTGGGGCGGGGAAGTCGCCAAGACGTTCAAGGAAATCAGCCAGGGCGGCATGCTCTGGGTGTTCAAGCTGCCCAAGTAACGCAACGCGGCGCGCCGGCCTTCGTGCTGGCGCGCCGTTCGTCCTCAGGATAGGTACGATGGAAACGATGGCCGTCACGGAAGGCAAGATGGGCGAGTTCGCAGGAGAGTTCGCAGGACCCGACCGCGTCCTGATCGTCGACGACCACTCGCTGGTGCGCGACGGCCTGCGCTCGATCTTCGACGATGCCTTCCCGACTTGCGCCATCCTCGAGGCAGACAGCCTGGAGGCCGCCCTGCGCGTGCTCGACGAGGCGGGAGACGTCGACCTCGTGCTGCTCGACCTCAACATCCCCGACGTCTCGCACCTCTCGGGCCTGCGCGCCGTGCGCGATCGGTTCCCCGCGACGCCGGTGGTGATGGTCTCGGGCGTGACCGACCGCAACGTGGTGCGGGATGCGCTGGCCGCGGGCGCTGCGGGTTTCGTGCCCAAGTCCCTCAAGCGCGCCGCGATCGTCGATGCGCTGCACCAGGTGCTCTCGGGCGAGATCTACATGCCCGACCTCCCCGGCGACGAAAGCGCGGCCGCCGAGGAAGACCTGATCCGCGCCCGCATCGAAAGCCTCACCCCGCAGCAGCGCGTGGTGCTGGGGCATCTGGTGGCAGGCCGGCTCAACAAGCAGATCGCCTACGAACTCGACGTCTCGATGACGACGGTGAAGGCGCACGTCTCGGCCATCCTGCAGAAGATGAACGTGTTCAGCCGCACGCAGGCGGTCATCATGGCCGGCAAGGTGGGGCTGCGGGGGTAGAGCCCGCACGCCGGGCCTTCGACAAGCTCAGGCTGAGCGGGGTTCGATACCCGATTTCGTCATTGCGAGCATAGCGAAGCAACCCAGGACGGTTTACGCAACCCTGGGTTGCTTCGCTATGCTCGCAATGACGAGCTACGGTAGTTTCCCAGGCTCAGCGCGAGCCGGACCGGCTACCATCCATCCGCCCGAACAACACAAGTTCCAACCACCTCGTCGTCCGCTTCTTGACCCCCGGCTCCCGCTCAGCCTGAGCTTGTCGAAGGCCCCGC
>Ga0247734_1002624_pt1 | contig 11496 bp, 14 predicted proteins | sample UWRJL103311B2_FD_180933 | JGI IMG/M metagenome (GOLD analysis project Ga0247734, IMG submission 180933) | Plant litter microbial communities from Arlington Agricultural Research Station in Wisconsin, United States - UWRJ-L103-311B-2 | ecosystem: Environmental > Terrestrial > Plant litter >... | reverse complement strand
GCCCCACAAGCACAAGCACAACCTAGTGAATTGGACAAAAGTTACTTGGGACTTATCCCTCCAGAATCTTTGATTCGCCCTAGACCCATGAAATCTACACTTACAAGTTATCCGTACGTCGCGTTTGCTTTTTCATATCCGCGCGAATTGTTGTTGACGCACATAATGCAGTACTCTAGCGCAAATTAATCAAAACGCTCTTATTCCTCCTTCCCTAATTCCTATACGAGTCGAATTCGAGACCGAAACACATCGAATACGCGATTGCTTCGTCTGGAACTTCTACGAAACTATAATCACGCCTGAGTCATTCGCTCGCGTATTTTGCGCAGACTTGGAGCTGTCTGAAAACCCTTGGCTTTCTACCATTGCTAATCAGGCGAGTTGTATTCCTTCAGACTTGATGTAGAATACTAAAGAATCGCAGATAAAAGCACAGATTGAAGAGTGGGAGGGTGTAGCTGGTTTGAGGTTAGGCATGGATGGGGCTATGGCCGATGATACGCTACAATCAGGAGAGGAGAAACCTGACTGCCGTGTAATATTGAGTGTACGTTCAACAATATGCTTTCCTTCGACGATGCTAAGCTGTGGCTTGCAGATTGACGTTCAGATCGCTACATATCATCTTCTCGACCATATTGAATGGGACCTATTGTCGCCTTTGACACCAGAAGCATTTGCTGTAACAATGTGTCAAGATTTGGGACTATCTGGCGAAGCTGCACCTCTGATCGCACACGCAATCCACGAAGAGTTGATGAAGCATAAGAAGGATGCAGTGGAATGGGGCGTTATTGGGGGCGACAGTGCTGACCGTGATACGCTAAAGGACAAGACTGGTCTAGGGTACAGTTGGGGGCGTGCACCCAAAGATGGCAGAGGACCTAAGCCTTTGAAGAGCGTGTGGAGAGACTGGGCAGAGCAAGAAGATATGAAGACCAGATTCGAAGAGCTTACCCAGGAAGATGTGGATAGACGAGAGCTGGAAAAAGAGCGGGCGACCAGACGTTTACGAAGAGAAACCTCGAAGTTCCAGAACTCGGCTCGGAACAGACGAAGATGATTCTCATGGCGTACTTTCGTATGTATCATTTTAGGTTGCGGCGCGTACTCGTATGGAGTGGCGACTGGCAAGCTAATAGGATGTATTGATGAGGCTTAGCAAATACACCGGTCAGATCAAGAAAACGACGATCTGCGATGGAATGTTGCCAATGACATGGCTGGCTAGCTTCCATCTACGGCATCCATTCATCCTCCAGTGCGGATTTCCGAGCTCATTTCTTGCAGGATATCTACGCTCTCGAAGCTAGCTGACGATAGCGCATGACTGGAAGAGAGTTACCGTGATTGCACCATCTCTTTGAACAGGGGCTTCAGATCCAGCGGTGAGCCTCGCAACTCTACGTTGCGCAAAGCCGGGACAAGGGTTGTTCCCGTCAAAGACTGGAGGATAACGCTAGAAATGCTCGGGCGGCTCTGTTCAACTTGCGTGAGAGAGAGATTTCGGAGATTAGGAATCAATGTAAGAGATGATATAAGCGTAGCCTCGCTCATCGTGACCCCGGTGACTTTGAGATTTTGAAGTGTAGCGGAAGAATGAGAGAGGAATTTGAGGTAAGGTATGCCAAGTAAGCAAGGCGCCGCATTTGACAGGTCTTGAGGCACGTTCGAATGCAAATTTTTCTCAGAAAGTTGTAGCATCGAAAGCGCAGGCAATTCGAATGAGCTGAACAAGCTCTCGTATATCAGAGTTATTGCTGACCCACAGATGATCGAGAGATTGGTGAGCCTTGGTAGGATGGTTGGTTCGGTCCTCGCATTTATCCATTCTGCTCCGTCCTGCAAAGAAATCTCCAGTGATCGAACGTTAACAAGCGTGGGCAGTATCTCTACGACTTCCCAGACCTGGAAGCCCTCCAGCCTAACGGCGGTAAGCTATTCCCAGGGTAATATAAAGAGCTCCGTTTGGAGGTTCTCATCCACATCCCCGAAATCAAGTTCTGTCAATCGAGGACAATGTGCAAATGCGTTTATGTCCTCTTTCATACCAGAGTATTTCCCGCTCACATGAAGCAGTAAACGACAGAGGTGCGGAAGGGGCGATTTCGTAGGGTTCCTGAACACGCTGTCTTCAAGGTAGTGCTGGGAGATATAGAGGTCGGCATCTTTCCACCTCTCCATTTCATTAAGGAGAAGCCTAGCGGGAGACGCTATACCCTGCACCTGCCCGGGGCTCCGGATGACAACAGATAGTGGCATCCTGCCTGACTTAGAGAGAACATACCGAACTGCCCTCCCTAGGTCCGGTATCGTCGCCTTACGAGGTACTAAGCTGTATCCGTAGTGCGGATGAGGAATAGGTTCCAGGCAAGGTCGCAAGTCCAAGCTGATAGATGTCCACAGCGCCTGAGATGACAGCACCAACTGCCGCCAAGAGTAACAAACACGACCAAGGATGGCTAGAGGCAAATGAGCAAGCTTTGGCTGAGCTTTGATCTCCGACCCCTCCACACAGACGAACGAAAATATCCGCAGTAACACCTCTGCCGGGAGATAGCGTATGGCAGGTATAAGAGACGAGAACATCTCCTTGTCGACTTCTAATCTACGAAGGACATTGCGGATTTCGGCAGCCCGTACATTGAAATAATCCAGATGCTTTTTGAGAGTTACAATGTCATGTGCGGCCTTTTGAACCTCGTGCTTCAATGATGTCGCATTGGTTGCGTGTTGAAGAGGCTTACTTTTCGATTTACCTTTTCCTTCCTGAATTTGAAGGTGATTTAGCAGGGAGGGGGAAATCACAGATGGGCGTCTTGGTCGAAGGCTCGGTGATGCACTGCACGTGAGTTGGTGGACATCAAAGAGGCAGGCTTTTAGTGCTCCAACCTGCACAACCATGTCGATGCTCACTAAACCCACGAAATATAACATTGAGGACTCTAATATCGCTCTGTTAGGATCTGATGTAAGCCGCAATGTCCAACGAATCTTATCTACCGTGGCTCAAACCTTCGATCGTTCAGTTGGAGAAACGCGTACGAGAACACGCTGGTGATACTGAGCCCGCTTGTGATGATGCAGGAAAGGAAACGGGACTACAAATCTGGAGAATCGAACAGTTCAAAGTGGTGGACTGGCCTAAAGAACGATACGGGTCGTTCTACGACGGAGATTCATATATCCTTTTGAACGTAGGCGGTTTTGCTATGGTCCGACTGGGTTTTCGCGACTGTTGACAAGGAAATTACTCTCAGACGTACAAGACTTCTCCGGATGCAGAAACTCTCTCGTATGATCTGCATTTCTGGCTAGGAAACGAGACTTCGCAGGATGAGGCTGGCACAGCAGCTTACAAAACTGTCGAACTCGATGATCGTCCGTTGCTCACTTCCCTTGCTTGGGCTCCGCGCTCACGATAGCCATAGATCTTCATGGGATTCCGGTACAATACCGCGAAATTCAAGGCTCAGAGTCACCTCGGCTGCTGTCATACTTTGGACGCTTCATTTGCCTGAAAGGCGGCGTCGCAACAGGGTTCCAGCATATTACAGATGAATCGCCTTTGGATGGTGTACGGATCCTATACCGCATTACTTTCCTCCGCACTAGTGGAAAATCACTTCTGCTCATCCGTGAAGTTCCTGCAGAGGTGTCAAGCCTAGTCGCTGGAGATGTCTACGTTCTTGACTTGGGACGCCGGATATTGCAGTTCCAAAGCAAAGGCAGTTCCCCTCAAGAGAAATTCAAAGCTGCCGAGTTTGTACAACAGTTATTGGAACCAAGGAAGGGACATTCCCAGCTTGTTGTTTGCGGTATGTATTAACATTACGGTATATCAATGGTTCCAGAAATGTGCTGACCAACTCTAGATGAGGGTGGCACAGGCGTCGGTGCTTTCTTCAGAGAGTTTGATTCGGAAGCGGTAGATCTGCAACCAGATACAACGTTGGAAACCTCGGCAGACAAGCCGACCCTCTACCGTCTCTCAGATGCCTCTGGAAAGATTGTCTTTGAGCCGCTTCCAGCCCAATCTGTGGATGTGCATACTTCGGACGCGTATATCCTTGATGCAAAGTCTGCCATATATGTCTGGATTGGCAAAGAATCATCGCATGTAGAGAAGCGCCTGGCAGGTCAGTACGCGCAAAGTTACTTGTACGAGAAGGCGAGTGGAAGCAAGAAGATTTCCTGTCCTATCGTTAAGGTCAGTGAAGGCGCGGAGCCGATATCGTTCAAAGAGGCACTTCAGGCTGCACAGACATGAAGAGCAATGTATATTTACATGGATCCTGTATATATTTGTAAGAATGAATAAAGCAATGTGGATCTGACTCTTTGTTGATTGCTGCACTACGACTGTAAACCAGGGACAACCTTACCCCGTTTCTATTGGACCTTACATACATAGACTATGCATACATACAACAATAGTAAAAGAATCATGCATTACACACGCGTGAACAAGATTATGTTGGTTATATCTAGCAACGTCACTCGCCAATAGTAAGCAATCGAGGCCAAAGCGACTCCAAAGGACAGCCAGGCCAAGTAATTCCTGCCATCATCAACTGCCTTACGAATAACTCTACTCTCATATTCAAATCTCCCAGTCTTCGTCAGGTTCTCAATCAAGGAATCACCGAAAGCTGTCATTGGTGTCAAGAAGCCTCCCTCTTTTCCCATGTCCGTCAAGCGAGAGTCCCTATTAGCAGGAATCAACGAGAGGGCCGATTCAGATACCATAACTTGAGTAGGATGTCAGCATAAGGAAACGTAGCCTAGAAGGTGACATACTAGATGTCAGCAAGTAAGCGCCATCGCCTTTCCCCTTCATTGTGGTCTTGACGGTGATAGGGGTGCTGAACTTGGGTGAGGTGACTGACTTCGTGATGTTTGTAACGCAGAAGGAACGAGATTCGAGAATAGCCCTGTGTCCAGGTCAACAAAGAAGCATGCATAACGAACATTCGAAGCCTACATGTCCTTAGTATCTCCTCCTACGCCGTCAGCGAAAATCCGTCTGAGGATGTTCCTTAGCTATACCATTGTCAGAAAGGAGAGCAGCACAAAGCAGTAAGGTGAGACCTTACCGGAGGTATTACCACTGCGGTCATGAAGAAGACAATGCTCAAAGTAAAGAGCGCTCCGTATATTCTGTTTGGCAGCTTGACGAACTCATCATACTTGAAACCGACTCCATAGCTTGCCGCTTTGTCTTCTACAGACAGACAGCATTAACGGGGGGGAAATAAGACGGGAAGAGACTCCAACCTTTGCTTTTTGAGGACTTCTGCTCAAGTAGACCCCAGGATCTACGCACCAGGGCCCTGTTCACAGGGGACATAGGGAAGAAGCCACCGACGGTCTTTTCCCCTGTTTCTGGGTCTTTGAGAGAGTATGCTAGCTTGGCAAGAGGCCATGATTTTCCAGGTACTATACAATGCATGACTCTTCAATCATGATGGTGAGCAAATAAAACTATGAATCTCACTGGGAGTAATGGCAGTGTCAAGCATCCCGGGTGCTATTTCAGTAAGGGAAGCATCTAAGAGAGCGTCAGCATATTCAATGTTTCTGTAAGTATCAACACTCACGTTCAAACATGACATATAGACTCTCCATGCTTCCGGGACTCAATCCGCCCGTACCTTCGTAGAACGAAGTGGACGTGTGGATCCAATCCGGCGCACCAGTTGCTTTTGCCTCAGCCTTCAGCGTCTTGTTCGACAAGTACGCAACAGAATCTGAAGGGATTGAGTCAAAGCCACAGAGGTTGACCAGAGTGACACCAGCCGTCTTAGCTTCTTGCTCGTATCTGGAAGGGGCGCATATGGTCAGAGGGCAACTAAGACGCGAAAGGCCAACGGCACGTACTTCTTCAGCATTCTGCCCACAAAAAGTAGTTCTCCAGTTAAATCAACATAGTCGACGTGATATTTGATGCATGCCCTGGTTATTCCGTCAGTTTCGCCTTTCAGCATGGAGCATGAGCTTTGACCACGTACCGAACGATATTCTCGCCTAGAAGTAAATAAGGACTCATGATATTGATCACAACCTTAGTCTGTCGAAGGGCTTTCTGCACTTGGCCTTCTTGTGAGGCATCAACGACAAATTTAGGGACATTCACTGTTACAGTCAATAAGAGAGTACGTGAAGACGAAAAGGGAAGACACGCACCTAGAGAGAGTTCTTTCACCAGAGCCTTCAGCTTCTGCTCCGACCGACCAGCTATCCCAAAAGAGAATGTCGAGCGCTGGGGATGATTGGCAAGGTATCTAACAACGAGCTTTCCAGTGAGTCCAGTTGCCCCAAGAACCAGGATGTCGACGGTCATGATTGTTGCAGTGAAAGGACGAAATAGGGATCCCGAAATCCGCTCATCTGTATTCTTGAGATTTGCCAGGAACTCTTTCAAGATGATTTTTAGAATTCTGGTGCGTTTGGAATATTCTGACGTGAGTAGCCAGTGATCGAGCTGAGGTTGGCCGGTTCATGGCAGTTCAAAGCCAAGTTTCTGGTTATTTCATTCCATCAAAATCCATGCATCGCTGAATCCCTCACCGCAGCTAATAACTACAATGGCCACAATATTCAAGGGAAAGGTCATATATCTATGGACCTACCAGGACCTCTGTCTGAAGAGCACCTGTGCACGGAAGCTAGGCTCTGTACGCGCTCCAGCCATGGTGCTGGTAGGTCGAACACCCTCGTTCTCAAGCTTGACGTCGTAGTCCAGCACAATGTAGGTCATGATGCATTTGAACTCATGCGCTGCGACATTTTTTTAGCGCGCTTGTAGAATTTTTTTGAAACAGAAACTGAGCAGTGATGAGATGAACGGGTGAGGTAAAAATAAACTGCAAGAAATACCTGAGCACAAGAGGCATCTCTTGCTTTAAGACAGTCAGGCCAATATTTCGAAAACCGATTTATTCCCATCACACAGGACAAGAGTTGATACATTGCCGAGGAATGAAATGAGCCTAAAGGGTCGACAGGAATCCCAGTTCGCTATGTAAATCTATGTTTCCATGCTCTCTTCCCGAGGAATGATATTGCCCAACTCCACAACAGTATAGAAAGCAAACATCTTGGTCTCCGGAAGTTTGGTTTTCAAGGAGGCGGAAAGATCAGTACCTTCTGAAGGACTGGGATCATCGGAGCGATAGGTATATGAGACCAACATGTTGAACTGCGAATGCTGTGTCAGTGCAACATAGTTTCAATAGTATAAAATAAATGACCACCTTGATATTTCCTACGGCCTCTTTCCCAATAGCCACTTCGCCCCCTACAATAGTAACATTGGCTCTCCGTTCCAGCACCCCTACAGCCTTGTTCTTGTTCTTCCGATCTTGTTCTCTAGTATCGCGACCAATGCCCAGCCCCTCTAGGTCTTCATCGTCTACGCCATACATCTCTTCATCGTCTTCGTATTCCCAAGCCTCTGCAAAGGCAGCAATAGAGAATGCAGAGGTCGGCAGAGAAACAACGAAGGGCGGTCTCTTGGGCGCACTTCCATCTGTAGGAGCGGCAACTTGAATTCGTGGTACGCTCAAACGCACTTGAATAGGATCGTAGAGAGGGTTCGTCAGCGCGAACTGGAACTGATATGTCTTCCCAGCATGAAGCCCAGCACTGGTGCCCGACGAATCGTCCTGAACATTAGGTGTCGTAGATTTCCCCGCCGACTTTCGAGATACTTCGCTTGGAGGATGTTGATGCGGCAGGGTGACACTGATGGCAGGAAGATAGTTGGCAGCAACAAGCTTGATCTTATATCGAACAGATTGGGCCTTCTGTTCAGGTTTGATGAGAATATGCGTGCATGCCGGGCACCGTTTTGAGCGTTTTGACTGGAGTGGGATTCGAAGAGGTCGGAGTTGGCTGACAGAACATTATCAGGAGTTGTCGTCGCGCGTCAATGACGAGACATACCTATTTTGCAACGAATTCGCCCAGCTGTACTCCCATCGCTGCTCGAGACTCGCGACCTGAGAGACATCTTCCAGATGCTGCATAAAATCAACATCTGCTTCTCCTCCTCCTGATCCAAGTTTGCTTGCAGTTGCTATGTCCAGACGGCTCTTGTATTCAGGCATTTCGTCTTTGTTCTTCGACCGGTCCTTTGATCCTCTGACACTCTTCGTGAGTGGGTTATACTTTGAAACGCCTGGTATGTCACGCGATAATGCGGCGGAGGCAGCGGCTGTGATGGAGTTTGCATGAATATGGTGTGAATGAGCCGCCGCGCTGGGCACGGCGGATGTAGAAGAGGAAAGTGAGGATGCACGTAGGAAAGGTTCAAAGTGTTCTTTGAGTCTATCAAACTCTAGTGACTCAGGTGCTGAGTCCTCAAAGCGTTGTAGCTGGGCTGACAAGATCATTCAGATTTCCAAACGCTTTAGTAACTTGGAGTACACACCTGCTAGACCAGTTGGCTTCTCGAATGTTATCCCCACTTCTGCAGAGTCCCATCGGCAGTGATTACAGTACAGAAAGAAAGGTGGCTCTCCAACCGCACTGACAGGGACGATGTGGCCATCACTCGTATCAGGAGGATCTGAGGGTACTATTGACAGGGTATTGCGGCAGTTTGGACACATGAAGCAATTCCTTGCACATCTTCAAAGGCGAATCTCAGTATTGTTCGAGCTTGCATACTTCTTCAATCTGACCTGTTCTTCTCGGCACGAACACTGGCGCTTGGAACCTCGAAGAGGCAATTGGGGCAATAGTAACCACTGACTTCGACTGATACACAACGATTACATCTGACCGCGTCGCATTCCTCGCAAAAGAACAACGTGTGTAGTGAGTGAAAGCTATGAGATGACGAGCCTAGATGTGGAGGTGGAGGAGAGGGGTCTGTAGACAGACAAGGGCAATGGTAGAGAATACTAGGCGGTGTCATGGTCGCTGTACGCGTTCACTTTTGAGAGCCATTGAACTCCGCCAAGATTGTGAATCTGTGATTTACGTCACGTGCGCGTAGACCAGATTTTTGACCGGCGCGACTTTCGGACTACCTCTTCGAACTGTACCTCCATCTAGCCCAGCAGTCACGACTGCGTATTGGAGAATGCCAGCAGCGACCTCTGGTGGAGCTATACGGTTGTACCATGGCAGTAAATCCCAGCCACCACAGAATAACAAGACCCCCAATAAACCAAAACGGACCTGGGTCGAAACAAGCGACGACGACGATGATTTTAAGAAGAGGAATCATAATTCCAACGGAAATAAAAAGCAGAGAATGTCGAATGGCATGAATGGACACGGTACGCTTTCGAATGGACATGGAGAAGGTAGCTCGACGAAGCGAAACGGCTTCAAGACTCACGTCAGTGGATCTACCTCCAAGAAACAGGACGAGATTCAGCAGAAACGAAGGGAATTGCCCATCTACACGGGTATGACTTTTCGTTTGATCTTCTATTGTATAAGTGCTCAATTGTTTTGCAGGGAAGGAAGCTATTATTGAGGAGATTCGGAAGAATAATGTTACAGTTCTGCTTGGTGAAACAGGCTCAGGAAAGACTACACGTGCGTATACTCCTGCCTAATACCTTGAAATCACTTTGAACCCACTAACTTGTATTCACAGAGGTTCCTCAGTACATTCTTGAAGCTGGGCTGGCGGGGGACGGAATGATAGCCATTACACAACCTCGTAGGGTTGCAGCAACCTCCCTTGCAGGCCGAGTTGCGGAAGAACAAGGCGGCTCTCTAGGAGATCTCGTTGGATATTCCGTTCGGTTTGATGAGAAGTGTAGCCCGCGCACGAAGATCAAGTATATGACGGACGGCATGATTATGCGCGAACTCCTCTCGGACCCTTTGCTGAGCAGATATAGCATTATCATCGTAGACGAGGCCCACGAGAGAACGCTTCGAACCGACCTTCTTCTCGCAAATCTGAAGTCTATCCAAGAGAAGAGGAACGTAGAGGCAACAACGAAAGGCAAAGAGCGCGCCAGTGGGGACGGTCTTGCACCTCTTAAGACTGTCATCATGAGTGCTACGCTAGATGCGGAAAAGTTCAGCAGGTTTTTTGGCGGGTAAACATGTTTCTCGGATTTTTGGATATTATTCACGAAAACTTAATCTTTTCGCAGTGCAAAGATTGCATACGTGAAAGGAAGGCAGCATCCCGTCGAGATTTACTACTCTGCTACTAGTCAAAATGACTTCGTAGATGCAGCACTACGGACGTTTCTTCAAATACATATTGATCAGCCTTTGGGCGATGTTCTCATATTCCTGCCTGGCCAAGAGGATATCGAAAGTCTGCAGAAGTCAATAGAGTTGTTCATAGCTCGCTTACCTTCGGACGGTGTCGATGTGAGTAGTAAATCTCTGCTCAATAGCACATACTAATGACCGTTAGGTACTTTTGTGTACTATGTTTTCAGCTCAATCCCACGCAAGGAATGCGAAAGCATTAGCTCCTACTCCTCTCAACACGCGTAAATGCATTCTTGCTACCAACATTGCCGAGACATCAATCACTATTCCTGGCGTCAGATACGTGATCGATACGGGAAAATGCAAAGAGAAGAGATATTTGGCCACAAACATGGGCGGAGGTGGACACATCTGTCCTTTCGTGACTTTCTGATGTTAATCCTCTGCTCTTACCAGGTTTCGATACCCTTTTAACTTGGGACATCACGCAATCCTCTGCCGTGCAACGAGCAGGACGTGCAGGACGAGACGTAAATACGCGTTTTTAGCTTTGAGTCTAGAGCCCGCAACTGACGCATTATAGGGCCCTGGGTCGTGTTTCCGATTGTATACAGAAGACGCATTCCAGAAAATGGCTCAATCATCTGAACCCGAGATCCTGCGAATCAGTTTAACTGGGAGTTACTTGCAACTCAAGTGTTTGGGACAAGATCTTCGCGAGCTCCATCTCATGGATAAACCCGAGGATGATTCAAGTTCGTACTTCCATCACGAATATTTGGTGCTCAGATTGATCATTGTTTGGTCTTGTCAGTCATATCTGCCATGAAGGTTTTGTACTTCTTAGGTGCCTTTAATGCCAATCAGGAAATTACGCCAGTGGGAACGCAAATGGCGGCATTCCCGTTGGAACCTCATCATTCTCGCTCGGTCGTTGCGTCCAAAGAATTTGGATGTACGAAAGAGTTGCTCGACATCATCGCAATCCTAGCAACGACGTCTTCTACTCCATTTGTTGACATGACAGACCAACGAGACGAGGTCGCCGAGGCTCATAAAATCTTTCGCCATACCACAGGCGACCACATGACTATTCTCAACGTAGTGAATGCTTACAGAGAGATTTACGAGTCTGAAACACGGGCAGCGTCAAGAGACTGGTGCCGAAAACATTTTCTAAACGAGCGAGTGCTACAGGAAGCGACTAAAATCAGGGGACAACTTGCTTTGACGTGTCGAAGACAAGGGATGGACCCTGATGCCAGCTGTGGCGCGAATGCCGAGCCTATCTTGAGG
>Ga0247734_1002623_pt1 | contig 11501 bp, 9 predicted proteins | sample UWRJL103311B2_FD_180933 | JGI IMG/M metagenome (GOLD analysis project Ga0247734, IMG submission 180933) | Plant litter microbial communities from Arlington Agricultural Research Station in Wisconsin, United States - UWRJ-L103-311B-2 | ecosystem: Environmental > Terrestrial > Plant litter >... | reverse complement strand
ATATCAAAATGTCTAGGCATCTAAAAGAAAAGATGGATGAACAAACGCCTCTGATCACGACCATCCATATTGTGCCTGCTCGGCCACGCTATCGCCACAGCGTTGTCCGTCGATTCTGCACAATTGCCTGTCTTTCCACTCTGATAGCCTCGACTGTCTTATTTTTGTTACCCATTGCTCTTCTCCCAGGACACAAACACCACAGGCACACCCCACCTGAATCAAACGCCGTCACCTTCAAGGAACTGCAGAGCATCCTGCTCAATACCCCCAAAGAAGAGAAGGCGCAAGAATGGAGTAAATATTACACAGCGGGGCCGCATTTGGCTGGCAAGAACTACAGCCAAGCTGTGTGGACACAAGAGCGATGGGAGGAGTTTGGGATCAAGGCGGACATTGTCGCATATGATACCTATATCAACTACCCGATTGGCCACCGTTTGGCACTTTACGAGAAAACAAAGACAAAGGGTGTTCAGGGCTGGGATGTCAAATTCGAAGCATCCTTAGAAGAAGATGTGCTTGAAGAAGACCCTACTACGGGACTCGACAATAGAATCCCCACATTCCACGGATACTCAGCTTCTGGAAACGTTACAGCACCATACGTCTATGTAAATTACGGTACATACCAAGATTACGAGGATTTGATCAAAGCGAACGTCAGTCTAGCTGGGAAGATTGCCGTAGCAAGATATGGTGGCATATTTAGAGGACTCAAGATCAAGCGTGCAGAGGATCTAGGGATGGTCGGAGCCGTCCTCTTCACAGACCCCGGAGATGATGGATCGTTTACCGAGGAAAATGGCGCTGAGCTTTATCCGGACGGGCCTGGACGAAACCCAAGTAGTGTTCAACGAGGTAGCGCCCAGTTCTTGAGCGTTTCTCCTGGAGATCCGTAGGTTTTACTTGGCCCTAATGATTTCAATAAGACTAATGTGGCGATCTAGAACTACTCCTGGTTACCCTTCAAAGCCTGGGGTGCCCCGAGAACCTACGGAAGGAAGGATTCCTTCTATCCCATCCATTCCAATTTCATATGTCGATGCGCTGCCCATTCTAAAAGCTCTCAACGGACATGGCCCATCAGCGAAAGATTTCAATAAATATTGGGACACGAATCTTGGTCTGAAGTACAAGGGCGTTGACTACAACGTCGGACCATCTCCCGATAGCTTGTTACTTAATCTCGTTAATGAGCAAGAATACGTTACGACTCCACTTTGGAACGTCATCGGTGTAATTAATGGCACGCTGCTGGATGAGGTTGTCATTGTAGGAAATCATCGTGATGCTTGGATTGCGGGAGGAGCTGGTGACCCAAACAGTGGCTCTGCTGCGCTCAATGAAGTTATTCGTTCCTTTGGAGTTGCAATCTCTCAAGGCTGGAAGCCACTTCGTACGATTGTGTTTGCTAGCTGGGATGGAGAAGAGTATGGCTTAATAGGCTCAACTGAATGGGTTGAAGAATACCTGCCTTGGATTTCCCATGCTAATGTTGCATATGTCAATATTGATGTAGCAACAACTGGTCCGGTCTTCGGTACATCGGCTAGCCCGCTACTCAATAAACTGATATATGAAGTCACATCACTGGTTCCGTCGCCAAATCAAACAATTGCTGGCCAAACAGTTGGCGATGTTTGGGATGGAAAAATCAATACTATGGGGAGTGGATCTGACTTCACGGCATTCCAAGATTTTGCGGGTGTTGCCTCGCTTGATTTTGGATTCACAGGTGGCTTAAGCGCGCCAGTGTACCAGTATCACTCCAACTACGATTCTTACTACTGGATGAACACATACGGAGACCCAGGGTTCCATTACCACATCGCTGCAGCTAAAATTCTCGCGCTCTTTACAGCAAAGCTGTCGGAGTCGCCAGTTGTTCCTCTAAACGCTACTGATTATGCCATTGCCATTGAAAAGTACATCTCTCAGGTCGAAGCTAAACTAGAGGCATCCATCACGGGCACCGAGTCAGAGGAAGCGCTCGCGGAAGCACGATCACGACCAACACCCTCCAGTCCCAAAGGTGATATAGACTCCACAAGACTATCCTTTAAAACACTCCATAAAGCTGCCGCTAAACTCCTCAAATCGGCCAAAGCTCACGATACTTTGGCAGCTGAATTGGCCGAAGAAGCCGGGGAAGATATTCCTTGGTGGAAGTGGTATTCGAAGATCAAGCTCTACTACCGCATTCGCGCGGTCAATACCAAGTATAAGTATCTTGAAAGAAAATTCCTATATCAGAAAGGCTTAGACGGACGTCCATGGTTCAAGCACGTCATTTTTGCTCCTGGTCTTTGGACTGGATATGCAGGTGCTGTATTCCCAGGACTTGTAGAGGCTATTGATGATAAGGACTATGGAAACGCTGATAGGTGGGCTGGTGTGATCGAGGGTTTGATTTTTAAAGCAGCCAAAAGCTTGAGATAACCTCAAATATAGTACAAATATGTAGACTATATTCAGAATTAGCCTACTCTAGTAGCGCTATCAAACAATATCAAATACCAGTTATTTAAACGCTAGCTTGGCCTATTCCCTATTCTCTTCTTTATGTACATCGTATTGATATAGCTGTCTCTCAAACTTTTAGATCAAAGCTTTACTCCGTAAGAAGAAACTATCTGCCCGCTCACGAAGCTGGAGCTTGGCAGTTAGGTAAGACAAACAAAAATCTAGAATAGGACGGCTCAGGGAGCTTTGTTAAGTGATATGTATGTAGCTCAAACGGGAGCAAACGAAAACTGATTTATGATAGTTGCATCGACGTGAAGATGAGATTGGCACTTAAGCCATTGGTGGAATATGCCAAGGATGGATTAAAATAATTAGTTTCATTCACTCTCACAGGACGCTAATTTAGTGCTAGCTCGCTTTCAGGTCACTCCTATATACATTCTTGAGACGCGTTATTGATCCTCAACAAACAACATTTGAAGTACCATTTTGAAATTACGCAGACCAAAGCTCTCCGCTGCGTCTTGCCCAAGAGCAGTACAAAAAGAACGAACTATCTGACCATATCATAGGTTTAGTCATGATAGACATAATGGCAAAGCAGGAGGCAGGGAGTGAGGCAGAGCCACAAACGATGGTGGAGAACGCCCTGAGAAAGTGGTCCATGTGAGCTTTTTCTCCTAAGGATCTATGATGGCCATTACACTAACGCATTGCCAGGGATAGTTTCCTAAGACACTTGAATGTCTTCGTTGGCGATGAGAAGATTAAGTTTGTGCTTGAGAAGAGTTCGATTGACAAGATTGTACGCGCTCCTAACTATTCAATCTCTGTGGACCTTTTACGTCTATTGTTTCCTATCAAGTATGATTCTAGAACAAATTACTAAAATTAAGCTCATAGTGCTCTCACTCCGAATATTTTAGGTTTGCTTGTCGTATAGAATCACACCCAAACATCAATGTCAATTTGGATGGTGTGAGACCAGTCATATTCTCCCTTTTTTTGACTTGGGCGTTTAGTAAGTCAAATATTCTATCTGTTCTAAAACATTATAGGCTGCAAATGTTTGAGTCCTAAGCTCTGACAGTTTCTAATGAGTTTTATAGCGGGAGATATTAAGAACGCAGCAGAGTATTTAGATTCGGATATGTGGACTGAAGAGCAAGAAACCGAGGACAACCAGTTGGCAATACAGCTTACCGACTGTTACGCTCTTGGCTATCTACTCCAAGCCGAAGGCTTCTGTAACATGGTTATGGAACTCTTTATAGCGAAAGCAAAGTGCATAAACGATAGATTCCACAATCTCTATGGAACTGGTGTTGCTAATATAGAACATATCTGGACAGCCACGACCGCTTGCTCCCCTCTTCGCCGGATGATGCTTGATCTGCATATCGCCGGTGATGCTCAATTCGGTGAAGATGACGGGGATGGACACTCTCTAACTCTCCAGACTTTCTATCACGATCTGGCTGTGGCTGCAATTAGGGCGTATCATGATTATGACGAAATCGTTGGCGGCATCCAGTTCCCTTGGGATGGAGATGTTTGCCGGTATCACGCTCATAAAGGAAGACCAGCAAAGTTTTCTTGTACAAAGATATCCGGATGACTCTATAGTAACATGTAATCAGCAACAATTTATACAAAGTTGCTGTTTTACTCATCCCTTCAGCAATGAGCTGACATGTTTAGACCATCTTTTTATATTCTCCAGGACTTCGAGAAGATACTCATTTATTCTCGTTGATCTTCATGAGACCTTCAACTTCTTCACTCGATTACTCGATTAATCGACCAGTCAACATATACTGTCGAGTCTCTCAAGATGTCACTTTCTATAAATGTTCAATCAAGCTGATGTATGTCTCCAAAATCCACAAACTCAATTTGTTTGGAATATTGACTCGTATAGTTCTCTATAACGTCGGCTTACTACCACAGCCTTCGTTTCTCCAGTGCTCGTCATTAATGCTCAATCCAGGTTCCATGATCTCCCAACACCATAGTTCCGGGTTACAGCGTGTGGAACTCGTCAGGAAAGGCGGGTTATATGTGAGATGGATGCATGGCCCTAGTTTGCTCTATGCTAAATCTAAGTCACTTCGCCAGACTTCTGAGCAATGCTCGTTAGATTGCGCCATTGTATTTAGTACCATAGATGAAAGCGGCAGCTGATAAAATGGCACATGAATGATCAAACATAAGTATCCAAACAAAAAAAGAAGAACTATAAAATGGTGACTATGAATTTGACCATAGAAGTTCGCCATACCTTGAAATAACATGGTGGTATGCAGCCACGATTTTGCCGAGCGCCAAGCCTATAAACCACATCATCTGCAAGGTTATTTCAACCTCATACTTTTAGATCTATACCAAAAGCGGATATATTATTTAGAACTTTTCTCAATAATTAATTAAAGTCATTGCTATACTTGATATTCGACTCACCATTTAATGATATAAATAAAGATCTTTGTCGGTTGGCCTATAATCATTTAGTAAACCCTGACTCCAACACCGGCATCGTTAAAATGGATGTGGTCAAGGAAGAAACGGAAGAGCCTGTGTCTCCCACGGCTGGCACCCCAAGTTTCAAAGGGAGATTAGATCTAAGTAGCTATGGTTTCTGTCCAAAACTCGATAGCAATAAAGAGACACCATCTTCGTCTCCCCGACGAATCACGCGGAATAGTACGACAGCGACATCCATCTCAAGTACAACCCCCAAACGCAAACTCACATCCCTGACACCCTCGCCGTCGCCTAGAAAAAAATCCAGATCACCCGTTGGCTATGCTCCCCCTTCCACTTACGCCCATCTTCCCGAGCTGCAGGATGTCCTCGAACCCAACCTCATATGCGTGTTCGTCGGGCTTAACCCCGGCATAACCACTGCTACCTCTGGCCACGCATATGCGCACCCCTCCAACCTGTTCTGGAAACTCTTGCATAGCAGCGGCCTCACCAGCCGGCGGTGTAAACCCGAGGAGGACGGCGATCTACCGCGCCTCTTCGGATTGGGAAATACCAATATAGTATCGCGGCCAACTCGCAATGGGTCTGAGTTGAGCAAGGCGGAAATGGATGCTAGTGTGCAGGTGCTTGAAGAGAAGATACGGGTCTTTAGACCGGAGGTTGTGTGTATCGTGGGCAAGAGTATCTGGGAGAGCATTTGGAGGTTTAGGCATGGGAGGAAGATCAAGAAGGAAGAATTTAGCTATGGGTGGCAGACGGATCGGGAGAGGATGGGTCGTGTCAAAGCCGAGGGCGAGGAGGGCTGGGATGGGGCAAGGGTCTTTGTGGCTACTACTACTAGTGGACTTGCTGCTACTATGGGCCAGACCGAGAAAGAGAAGATCTGGGGGGAGCTGGGGGCTTGGGTTAAGGAGAGGAGAAAAAAGACGGAGGCCCCTGGGCAGGAGGCTAATGCTGAGTAATGATCTCTTGTCTGTTGAGAAATTCATTTTACACCAACTTATGAAAGTATAGAAGAAATCGTCTTAGAAAAATACTATTTCATTTTGCCTACACTCCTGTATGGGTGGTGATCTTGCTAAAAGTTACAGTGTGCCTACATTTAATATTAGCGCATAATTTTAGATTGAGAGAATTCGAGAATCAGTTGTCATCAATTGCTTTGAATGCATCTGAATATATAACAGGTTATTTCCTAAATTCCTCGGCGTCCTGGTCCATTAATACAACCTACACCCTGAAAACAATTCTCCCAGAACCACTATCGCCTAAGGGACAAGCTCAATTTAGCAGCGAGCCGTCTTTCTGTTCCCATAACCACCCAGGCACATAATATCATTGGTTGCGTTGGTAGGCTCCCACGGGACCGCCATGTCCTCAATAAATAGTCCCAAACGTGCCTTCAACCTTGATATCATCACTATGTACAAAAGTCGGATAGTAGCCCCAAAGCACAAACATGGAATAATTCGGGCCCATCCACGATCTCAGACGAGAAAACAAGTTCATGCGTATATGCGGGTTTGACAATAGCACTTTGTTCTGCCAGGCCATGCCGTGTCTAGCGAGATGTGCAGCGTACATGGTTTTGCAGGTCAGGCCGAGCAAGGTGGATTCGATTGGATGGAGGTACCCGAGGAGTTCGAGGTGCAACTCTGGAGGTAGTGTGGTGAGATTGGGAGCATCATTGTTGGCACTGCGCTGTCTAACTCCTCTGAGTATTGATAGGGGGATGTTGACGGAGGTGTGATGATGGAGTGGGAGCAAAGAGGGACCTTTGGTAGATCGAAAGGAGCGTTATTGTCTTAGTCGAGCGCGTTCTGGGTATTGAGTCAGTAATATGTCCACTTTTCTACGCCTCTTTAAAATGCTTGGAATTTTCAGTGCTTACCTGGTACCATTCCAATGGCGGTTCCAACCGCAGCCCAAATGCTCCACAGAACTGAAACCACGACTCCCATACTATATACCAATTTCATAAGCTGAGTTCTTCGAAAACCCAGGCAGAGTAACTTGCCTCTTAGATATGTTGTTTGACAATGGCGTAGTCACTTCTTGGGTTGTTTACTGAAGAGGGAAACCAAAACTGAAAAGTAGAAAGAGTATAGAATCAGTTAGTGTTAGCTAAATCAGGCACGCGACCTCACGCGACCTCACTAAATTGCCGTAAATCAAAGGCGAGGCCCCAGTGAATATGGCAACAGGTATGCCTGATATCTTGAACTGTGTAAAGTTCAAACTTAATTGTGTGGTTTACATCTTTACCAGTTGAGACAATGACTAGACTTATGACCTACATTTGCGGTGCAGGATCATTCCTTTCAAAGAATCTTTAACTGTTATAACTGCAAACTTGAAACGGAATACAAAACATACATCTTTTGGCAAGCCGAACAACTCGTTGTCAACAAAACTTCAGTTTAATTGGTTTTTAAGTGCCCAAATGCAGGTAATTCTGCCAAGATGGGGCTAAGAGACTGTATATCTATCTTCCCAGTCAACCCGACCTTGGCATGGTTATCTGCTAATCTAGAAAACTTCAAATAGAGTGTTTACCACGCTCCTGTCATACTTTCTGCAGGCTAATTTCAGGGCCATTTGCTAGGTCATCACAGTTTCCCTGTTGAACATCCGTATAGGGACAAAACAAATGAAAAGACAACAAACTTGGAAGGCAAAATAGCTATTTATAACAAATTTTTGGGTATCGACGCTTTTAAAATCCAAAGATGCCCTTACTTTCCCCGACCTTGCTCAGTAGATGTATATTCTGAACAACATTACCAACCTTGGCTTTGATGTCTTCTACATGAACCTTTATTTTGCTTACTTCTTCCATCTGACTCGTTGCTAAAGCTTTTGTGATGCCGATGAGATCTTTGTCTGGTGGTTCCAAAGTCCAGGCAATGCTAAAATGAAATGCACCGGACCTATCTTGCATCTGACTCCAATCATTTTTCGAATTCACTACAACACTTAGGGTCAGTATCTGCTTCCAAACAAGCATACTAATTAATAATATATTTTCTTCAGAATATATATCACTTACCTTGAGTGCCAAAACGAGGCCTTTTCTGTGGGGGAGTAGGCTTAGGCGTTGGTTCCACGTAAAGTGGTGGCTGGCCATATTCCTGAACAACGGTATTGCTAACATGCAGGAGTTTATTTAATCCATTGCTGTCAGGCATTTTCACCCGTAGGACCAGAAACCATCGATTCTTCTCGAAATTTGATACCCAGTCAAGGCTAGAGAAAGCCACTTCGAATCTACAATAGTAAGCACGTGACAAGAAAAAAAATTGGCTTTGTAACTTACGGCCGAATACCAGATCGCCCAATGGCTCGCTCTAGTGCTGCAACAAAATCATCTTTTTGCTCTGTTGCAAATCCAATGGGTCTTGAGAGACTAATATGTAGCGGTAATGGAGTGCCAAGTTCGCTCGTCAGGAATGAGTGATGGCTTTCGCTGGAGCTGGAGCTGCTTGTTTGCAGTGCAGATATCAAGTTAGTCAACAATTCCTGTTCTGAATTCGACGGAAACCCTCAAGCAAGTCAGCAAATACTCTCTCTACACTTGAACTTAAGGGGAAGGATGGGGCGCTCAATACATACACTCGATATAGAGATGAGTGGGCCAGTTGCCCTGGATGTGAGGAGTCGCTCTCTTCCTACCACCATGTAGGCTTGGATCATCTTTCGTGCTCACTCGAGTTGTTGAGGCGTACAGATCGTGGAATTGTGCGGGCAATGGGGGTAGCTGCTCCTCGTGTTTGCGTTTGTGGCTGGAGACAGCTTTCAGGTCTAGATTTGCTTTGTGTTGATGGGCTATATCTTCCAATGGGACAGGGATGGTTCCATCTTCGTCATCCGATGAGGCGTAGTCAACTAGAGCCATGATTGCCATTGATGTCAATGGGAAGCGACACATTAGCTTCAGACCACTCCCAAGTCCAAGTCCCGGCAAGTCGGGCCACTAGCGCTGCCGTTAGCCTAGCTAACCGAGAAGGGACCACTTTTAAAATATGGGTCTACATACCTACCCTCGATACATACGCAATACTTTCCCTTTAGTAGTATACAGTACAATAAAACTAATGAATATATCATTGGAGTTTACTTGGTACACTGGCCTGTCAGCTTTTAACTAGGTACATACCCTAGCTATCTAAATCCGAAGGCATCATAAACTAAATCCATGGGGTAAACCATGCAAACACAACTGGATTCCTTCCGAGAAATGCTAAGTTGGAAGTTGGACAAAAGCACGTGGATACTCCGTGTATACAACGCTAAATACTGCCAGATCCTCCAGATACGTATTTCCAAGATGTTACTAGGTGGCCGATGGCCGTTTTCTTGGTTGGCCCATCTGGCCCCATCAGGTTCATCCGTCCTCCGTCCTCCGTGGTTCCCGAACAAAGCGTCTTGTTGGCGCAAGGGGTTAACGTCATAGGCCCCACCTCCACGTACCACCAAGACGAGGATTACTACAGCACATTGCCCACGAGCCACGACATCGGATGAAGAAAACCCAAATAAGGTACAACTCTTTCCACTTCCACCTCACTTCTCACTTCATTTCATCTCTACTCCCCTTTCAACTGATTTTCACATCAATCATCTCGCTCTCTACCAAACACTGTCACACTGTCACACTGTCACACACCCACCTAGTCTACAAAGCCACCCGGCTTCAATTTCGATTCGATACCCGAAGAAAAAAACCTGCTCAAATTCATAATGGGCTCGGCAAACCAGGATAAGGAATGGGTATGTATAATAGAGTAAAGATAGAGGTTGGGATGCATGGAATCTGCCCTGTTATTCCACCGGCGTCGATCATGGCTGAATTTGGCTGATATCATTCCTAGGCCAGCCAGTATGTCTTGGGTCCTTTATATGAACCAGTACCCAGCGAAGAAACCGGTCCAGGAACTCACTTCACCAGACCAGATTCTGCACGTAATTCTCAATCATCAAGACAATCCACCCAAACAAAAAGACGACAGTCGAGCACGTACCCAACTCCGCCTTCGTCCGCTAGTCCTACACAGTCCTCCTTCCATCCATCCAACCCATTTTCTCCTTCCCATCGACAAACTAGATCAGTTGATAACCAATCGGCCGACAAAGGCAAAGGACGTCAAAGAGGAAATTCATTAGAACAGAGATTCCCAGGAGACATGTCCCACCGACCACTTGAGCAACTACGGAAGGAGGCGAAAGCCGCCAACCGTTCACCACACTTGAGAAAAAAGCATATCCCCGGCGCAGATACCATTGATTTTCTAGACAAGTCAATTCCGGGTTCTTTTTTTCACCATGAAGGCCCTTATGATGCCACCCTTCTAGCCAGAAACACGAATCCTAAGAGTTCTCCTGTCGAGGCCGTGAGGCGCTCCAATGCCGAAGCACTTAGGGCTACGCCACGAGAACATATTAGAGATGCACTTGACCGACATGTTCCATTGCAGGGGACTGCCATCATCCCACCCGGAATGTCAGGAATTGATGGCAAACCCCTACATTATGAGGAAGGAGCCGATCTTATGCGAGAGGAGGATGCTCCAGGCGGTGCCTATAAGCGATGGGCAGGGGTTGTGAGTATTCTTACATCTTTATCGCAGCTCAAACTAACTTGAACAGAATTACCACCCGGAAGATTACAAAGGCAAGGGAGAGCCCTCGTTCACAATCGAAAGGCAGTTGAAGGAACACAAGCATGATTCCAAGCGAACCATTCTCCCAGATCGAACATCCGCGTATGAGATGCAACCAGCAAAACATAGTCCCGGACTTTCACGCCACCGAAGTGCAAGTGGCAGCCATACCGAGACCACCGGATCCAAGGTCGGCAACTCGTTGAAATATTCCGAGCTCGAGAGCAGCACGCGGAGAAGCAATTCGACAGGAAAGAGGGTTGGTGAAGGATTGAAGAAGACACTCGACCATTTTAGGAGATAAAAAAACCCCCTGCCGAAGAAGAAAGGGCCGCAAATTTGCGACATCTGGTGCCGAGATATGAATGAAGTCTAGCTTGAGTTTATGAATTTACTAGCTTTCGGAATCAGAAACAGACAGCTTTTTAAGGAACATGTATAATATGGTTTTGGTCCGAGCCGGCTGGCCGACCCGGCCCGGTGGTTGGCATAAGGTATAGATGGGCCAGGGACGTACAAATGTATCATATGGGACACAACGGATTGGCGCAGATAACATAGACGAGGAGCTTTCCATTCCATGATTGGTTTACCAATAGATTCCTTACTGCTTACATTTGGTCGCTCGCCATATCCCACACCCAATAACGCCAACCAAGCCAATGTCAAAATTAATAAGTTCAATGCCTTGACTCCTTCAGCGAACCCTCCCAACTCGAAGTGCGAGTTCATAGCAGCCGGGCTCCGAGCCGGAGCTTGGCTGGGATGGTAAAGGTAGAAGTATTTGCTCTTCAGATAGGGCTGGGAGTTATCAGTGTACGAAACCATTTTTTAAAAATTCAAGTGCTTGGTATTTGAAGTATTGCCGCAATGAAAAGATGATTT
>Ga0247734_1002622_pt1 | contig 11505 bp, 9 predicted proteins | sample UWRJL103311B2_FD_180933 | JGI IMG/M metagenome (GOLD analysis project Ga0247734, IMG submission 180933) | Plant litter microbial communities from Arlington Agricultural Research Station in Wisconsin, United States - UWRJ-L103-311B-2 | ecosystem: Environmental > Terrestrial > Plant litter >... | reverse complement strand
CGGCTGCCCCTGACGGGGCAGCCGCTCTTCGCTTTTCAAGGTATTAGCATCACCACAGAAGATGAGTCGTGCACCCTGTTTGCTGCGCGACAGCGCGGCGCGTAGCGGCGGGACGACTCCCACAGGTGATCGCATTTCAAGGTGGGAGCGAATTCATTCGCGAAGACGTCCGCGAAGTCAGCGCCGATTCAGTGCTGTCACAAAAGTGTCGCAATCGGTAATCCCTGTCGCGAATCGTCCTCGACATGACGCCCTCGGGACGTGCGCAGTCGCTGATATCCCCAATTAGTCACAACATTTTGTTACGGTCAGACCTCTTGTTTTCGGAGGGACACCCTTATGAAGTTCGCGTCGGGATTGCTTGCCGCTGCACTGTGCCTTGGCCTCACGGGCCACGCGACTGCGGCCACCGAGTTGAAACACTGGCCTGAGCCTGCCGCCAAGGCGCTAGACGCTATGATTACCGCCAATGCCAACAAGGGCAATTACGCGGTGTTCGACATGGACAACACCAGCTACCGCTTCGACCTCGAAGAATCGCTGCTGCCGTACATGGAAAACAAAGGCCTGATCACTCGCGAAAAGCTCGACCCCTCGCTGAAGCTGATGCCGTTCAAAGACACGGCCGAGCACAAGGAAAGCCTGTTCAGTTACTACTATCGCTTGTGTGAAGTGGACGACATGGTCTGCTACCCGTGGGTCGCGCAAGTGTTCTCCGGCTTTACCCTCAAGGAACTCAAAGGCTACGTCGATGAGCTGATGGCGTCGGGCAAACCCGTCCCGGCCACTTACTTCGACGGCGATGTGGTCAAGAAACTCGACGTCGAGCCACCGCGGATCTTCACGGGTCAGAAAGAGCTGTTCAACAAGCTGATGGAAAATGGCATTGAGGTCTACGTCATGACCGCCGCTTCCGAAGAGCTGGTGCGCATGGTCGCGGCTGATCCGAAGTATGGCTACAACGTCAAACCGCAGAACGTGATTGGCGTCAGCATGCTGCTCAAAGACCCGAAAACCGGCGAGCTGACCACGGCGCGCAAGCAGATCACGGCGGGCAAATATGACGAGAAGGCCAACCTCGGCCTGGAGCTGACGCCTTACCTGTGGACACCGGCCACCTGGATGGCCGGCAAGCAGGCGGCGATCCTGACCTACATCGATCAATGGAAGAAACCGGTTCTGGTCGGCGGCGATACGCCAACCAGTGATGGCTACATGCTGTTCCACGGCGTGGACGTCAGCAAAGGCGGCGTGCATCTGTGGATCAACCGCAAAGACAAGTACATGACCCAGCTGAACGGCATGATCAAAAGCAACGCTGAAGCCCAGGCCAAAGAAGGTTTGCCAGTGACGGCGGACAAGAACTGGGTGATCGTCAAACCGGATGAGATTCAGTAGGCGCCCATACCCCTGTAGGAGCGAACTTGTTCGCGAGACGAACTTCCTTGCAACACAGGAACATCGCCTCGCCAACAAGTTGGCTCCTACAGGGGGCGTTTTGTACAACAAAAAACCCGGCATCGCTGCCGGGTTTTTTGTGTTCGCCGAAAGGCTTAAGGCACCAGCTTGTCCAGCAACGCCTTGTCTCGCACGGCGCCTTTGTCGGCGCTGGTGGCCAGCAGGGCGTAGGCTTTCAGGGCGGTGGTCACTTTACGTGGACGGAACTCCACCGGCTTCCAGCCTTTCTTGTCCTGCTCGGCACGGCGCTCGGCCATTTCCGCGTCGTCGATCATCAGGTTGATCGAGCGATTCGGGATGTCGATCAGCACTTTGTCGCCGTCGCGCACCAGACCAATCGCGCCGCCTGCAGCCGCTTCTGGCGAAGCATGGCCGATGGACAGGCCCGACGTACCGCCCGAGAAGCGGCCGTCAGTCAGCAGCGCGCAGTCTTTGCCCAGGCCTTTGGACTTCAGGTACGAAGTCGGGTAGAGCATTTCCTGCATGCCCGGACCGCCTTTCGGGCCTTCGTAGCGGATGATCACGATGTCGCCGGCTTTGACTTCGTCAGCGAGGATGCCGCGTACGGCGCTGTCCTGGCTTTCGAAGATCTTCGCGTTGCCTTCGAACACGTGGATCGACTCATCGACGCCAGCGGTTTTCACCACGCAGCCATCGAGCGCGATGTTGCCGTACAGCACGGCGAGGCCGCCTTGTTGCGAGTAAGCGTGCTCGACACTGCGGATGCAGCCGTTCTCGCGATCGTCATCCAGGGTTTCCCAGCGGGTCGACTGGCTGAACGCAGTTTGCGTCGGAATGCCCGCCGGGCCTGCGCGGAAGAAGGTGTGCACGGCTTCGTCGTCAGTCTGGGTAATGTCCCATTTGGCGATGCCTTCGGCCATGGTCGCGCTGTGTACAGTCGGCAGGTCTGTGTGCAGCAGACCGCCGCGCGCCAGTTCGCCCAGGATGCTGAAGATCCCGCCTGCACGGTGTACGTCTTCCATGTGGTACTTCTGGATGTTCGGCGCGACTTTGCACAGCTGCGGCACTTCACGGGACAGGCGATCGATGTCGCGCAGGTCGAAGTCGATTTCGGCCTCTTGAGCCGCGGCCAGCAAGTGCAGGATGGTGTTGGTCGAACCGCCCATGGCGATGTCCAGCGTCATGGCGTTTTCGAAGGCCTTGAAGTTGGCAATGTTGCGCGGCAGTACGGCTTCGTTGTTTTCGATGTAGTACTGGCGGCACAGGTCGACGATGGTGCGGCCAGCCTGCAGGAACAGTTGTTCGCGGTCGCTGTGGGTCGCCAATGCCGAACCGTTGCCCGGCAACGCCAGGCCCAGTGCTTCGGTGAGGCAGTTCATCGAGTTGGCGGTGAACATGCCGGAGCACGAACCGCACGTTGGGCAGGCGCTGCGCTCGTACTCGGCGACTTTCTCGTCACTGGCGGTATCGTCAGCCGCGATGACCATCGCATCGACCAGGTCCAGGCCGTGAGCAGCCAGTTTGGTCTTGCCCGCTTCCATCGGGCCGCCGGAAACGAAAATCACCGGGATGTTCAGGCGCAATGCAGCCATCAGCATGCCGGGGGTGATCTTGTCGCAGTTGGAGATGCAGACGATGGCGTCGGCGCAGTGAGCGTTGACCATGTATTCCACGGAGTCAGCGATGATCTCGCGGCTCGGCAGGGAATACAGCATGCCGTCGTGACCCATGGCGATGCCGTCATCCACGGCGATGGTGTTGAATTCTTTCGCGACGCCACCGGCACGCTCGATTTCACGGGCAACCAGTTGGCCCATGTCCTTGAGGTGCACGTGGCCCGGTACGAACTGAGTGAACGAGTTGGCGACGGCAATGATCGGCTTTTTGAAGTCTGCGTCCTTCATCCCGGTGGCGCGCCACAAGGCACGAGCGCCGGCCATGTTGCGACCGTGGGTGGACGTTTTCGAGCGGTAATCAGGCATGGAGCACTCCTGGCGGCTAATCAGGTAAATAGAGAGGGAGTGAGCTTCTTGTTCTGTACGTAAAGTGGCTGCGCTCGGCCATGCTGCGTTAAAAACAGGCTCGGAATGCTCATTTAGGTGCCTAAACTCCGCTTCCTCGCCTGTTTTTGCCTTGCCTGACCTTCGCTCGCCGACTTTTCGTACAGACCATCGTGACTTCACGAACAAACGGCAGTGACCGCCTGCTGCGAGAGAAACCGACACACCACGGGATCACCGTGCGCTCGGCCTGAGCTCATAAACCCGCCGGGGATGACTGGCGATGAATAGCGCCGATTCTACACCTGTAAAGGGGAGAAGGAATGTGAAGGGGGGGATTTATGGATGAATGCCTGGCCCGATCCCTTGGGCAGCGCTTGAACGGCAGTGTTTGGCACGCGAGCCGCGCAGTGCCATCACCCGACCAGCGCCAATTGCCAGCATTCCCTGGCTCTGACACAATCGCGAATAATTCTCGTTAGTTAATGCGTCTTTTCGAGGTTCGTTTCGTGTCGTCAGTCCCAAGCACTCAGAGCGAGCTAATTGGCGTCCTGTATCGCGATCACCGCAGTTGGCTGGTGGCGTGGTTACGGCGCAATGTCGCCTGTCCGCAAAGGGCTGAAGACCTGAGCCAGGACACGTTCCTGCGTCTGCTCAGCCGAGACCAGCTGGATCAACCTCGCGAACCCCGCGCATTTCTGGCTGCTATCGCCAAAGGTCTGTTGTTCGATTACTTCCGTCGAGCCGCCCTGGAGCAGGCCTATCTGAACGAACTGATGCTGATCCCCGAGGGCGAGCAGCCTTCGCTGGAAGAGCAACTGCTGATCCTCGAAGACCTGAAAACCATCGACCGGATGCTCGGCAAGTTGTCCAGCAAAGCCCGGGCGGCGTTTCTCTATAACCGAATCGACGGCCTGAGCCATGGCGAAATTGCCGAGCGCCTGGGCGTTTCCGTCTCCCGTGTACGGCAATACCTCGCCCAGGGCCTGCGCCAGTGTTACGTGGTGCTGTACGGCGAACCGCTATGACCGCGTTCAACCCAAGGCCGGTGTCGAGCAAAGTGCTGGACGCCGCCATCGCCTGGCAGCTTTGTCTGGATGGCGGCAGCGGCACCCAGACCGAGCGCGAAGAATTCGCCAAATGGCTGGCCTGTAACGACGAGCACGCACGGGCCTGGGCTCAGTTGGGCATGCTCGATAAACGTATTGCCCTGCCCAGTGGCCCGGCGCGTTCGGCGTTGTTGCATTCGCGCGAAGGCGCGTTGCGGCGCATGCGCAAATTTGGCAGCGGACTGGCCAGCGTGATGTTGGCTTTTGGTCTGGCGCTGTTTATCGGTGACCGTTATTTGCCGGTGGATTACTGGCTGGCCGATCAACGCACCGCTACGGGAGAGCAGCGCAGCATTCGGTTAGCGGATAACACGCTCATCCGCCTTAACACCCACAGCGCGATAGACGTGCGCTTCGATGACAAGCAACGTCGAGTGGTGCTGCAAGACGGGGAAATCCTCGTCGAGACCGGCGATCATAACGACCCACGCCCGTTTATCGTCGAAACCCGCGATGGCAGCATGCGCGCCCTCGGGACGCGTTTTCTGGTGCGCCGTGAAGACGACGGCACCTTGTTGAGCGTGCTGCAATCGGCGGTAGCGGCCCACGCCCAGCGCGATGATCGTGAACAGATTCTGCGTGAAGGCCAGCAAATGCTCATGACCCGCGAGGGTCTGGGGCCGATGCTGGCGCTCAAGCCCGGTGCCGATGCCTGGACCCAGGGCATGCTGGTGGTGGAAAACGCACGGTTGGCGGATCTGGTCGCCGAACTGGGTCGCTATCGCCCCGGCTATTTGGGCGTTGCGCCGGACATCGCCGACTTGCGCATCACTGGCAGCTTCCCGTTAAAAAACACTGATCTGGCCCTCAAGGCCCTGTCGCCGACCTTGCCGGTTCAGATCGAGCAGCGCACGCAGTGGTGGACCAAGGTCATCCCCAGCGGTGCAAAAACCGAAAGCGCGACGCAGGCAAAGCCCGAAACATAATCCGAATCTAAATATTTTCGATTGGCTCTGTCACTTTTCAGGTTTCATCCGGCATTCAGGCATTGAGAACCGATTCCTCAGGAGCCGAACCATGTCCCGTACGCTTGAAACCCTGCTGCGCCCCAGCCTGCTGGCTGCGGCGATTGCCCTGGCCGCGCCGATTGCCAGCACTCAGTTGATCGCAGCAGAGCAGGCGTCCAGCGTGCGCGCCTACAACCTGCCCGCCGCGCCGTTATCCACCACGCTGAATCAAATCGCCAGCCAGGCCGGTCTTGCCCTGGCGGTTGATCCGGCACTGGCTCGCGGTCGTATGTCGGCTCCCGTCACCGGCAATTACGACGCAGCTGGCGCATTGCGTCAGGCGTTGCGCGGCTCGGGTCTGCAACTGGTGCAGAGCAGCGCGGGCACCTTCAGCCTGATGGCTGCCCCGGAAGGTTCGGTCGCACTGCCGGAAACCAACATTCAAGGCCGCAGCAGCGCAGAAAGCGCCTGGGGCCCGGCTGAAGGTTACGCGGCGACCCGCACCGCCTCGGGCAGCAAAACCGATACGCCAATAGTCGAAGCGCCGCGCTCCATCTCGGTAACGACCCGCGAGCAAATGACTGATCGGGCGGTGCAGAACCTCGACGACGCCGTGCGTTACATGCCCGGCGTGACTGCCAGCAGCTACGGCAGCGACAGCCGCGCCGAGTGGCTGAAGATTCGTGGCTTCGAGCCGACCCAAGTGCTGGACGGCCTGCCGTTGCCCAAGGGCGTGTACGTGATGCCCAAGCTGGAAACCTGGGACCTTGAACGTGTATCGGTGCTGCGCGGCCCGGCCTCGTCGGTTTACGGCCAGACCCCGCCCGGCGGCATGCTGGACATGGTCAGCCGTCGTCCTGAAGCCACCGCCAGCCACGAAGTGCAGGCTCAGGTCGGCAGTTACAACCGCAAGCAGGTCAGCTTCGACAGCACCGGCCCGATTGATGACGCCGGTGTGTTTGAATACCGCGTCAGCGGCGTGGTGCGCGACAGCGGGACCTCGGTCGAGCACATCGACGACAAACGCTACAACCTAGCCCCCAGCCTGGCGTGGAACATCGACCCGGACACCAAGCTGACATTCCTCAGCCAGTTCAACCGCGACGATACTGGCATCACCAGCCAGTTCCTGCCGCTGGAAGGCACCCGCCTGTCGACCCCGGCCGGTGAAGTGAAGTACCACAAGAACCTGGGCGATCCGTCGTGGGAGTTCTACGACAAGACCTATTACGCACTGGGTTACGCGTTCGAGCACCGCATGAATGACGTGTGGCAGTTCAAGCAGAACCTGCGTTACACCAAGAGCGATCTGTCGTTTCAGGGCATCACCGCCGGCGGTTTCTTTGGCTCAGTTGCGGCCGACGGCACCTTGTCCCGTGGGGCCAACGTGGTCAACGAAGACATCAGCCAGTTTGCCGTGGACAACAACTTCCAGGCCGACTTCGACACGGGCGTGCTCAAGCACACCGTGCTGATCGGGCTGGATCACCAGCGCATCAATCACAACTACAAATGGCTGTTTGGCAGCGCGCCGACCAGCAACATCATCAACCCGGTGTACGGTCAGGATTTCAGCAACGTGGCTTACACCCCCTTCCAGAATTACAGCCAGAAAACCCGCGACACCGGCCTGTATCTGCAAGACCAGATTGCGCTGGATAACTGGCGTCTGACCCTGGGCGGCCGTCAGGACTGGCTGGACACCGACACCGAGTTCCACCAGACCGGCATCAAGGACTCCCGCAGCGATAACGCTTTCAGTGGCAACGCGGCATTGAGCTATGTGTTCGATTCGGGTTTTGCGCCCTACGTGTCTTACGCCGAGTCGTTCCAGGCCGAGCAGGGCGGCAACAACGCCACCAACGCAGCCTACGAGCCAAGCACCGGCAAGCAATACGAGCTGGGGATCAAGTATCAGCCACCGGGCCGCGACATGCTGTTCACCGCTGCCGTCTACGACCTGACGCGCAAGAACATCGTGCTCAGCGACACCTTCGGCAACAGCCGTCCGCTGGGTGAGGCGCAGGTACGCGGCCTTGAGCTGGAAGCCGTCGGCCACGTCAACGAGAACCTCAAGCTGACCGCGTCCTACACCTACGCCAACAGCAAAATGACCAAGGTCGGCGACCCGCTGGACAAGAACCGTCCATTGCCGCTGACCCCGGAAAACCAGGCCGCCGCCTGGGCTGATTACACCTGGCACACCGGCGTGCTCGACGGCTTCGGGCTTGGCTTCGGCGTGCGTTATATCGGCGAGACCGATAACGTCGCCCTGGGTAGCCTCGCGTTCGTGCGCGACAAGGCCGACGGCCACTCCGGTTCGTACACCGTGTACGACGCAGCGGTGCATTACGACCTGGGCCGTTTGAACAACACCCTCAAGGGCGTCAGCGTGGCGGTCAACGCCAATAACGTTTTCGATAAGGAATACATATCGACATGCGACGGCTTCTACTGCTATTACGGTGACCGTCGCACCGTGCTGGCCAGCGTCAACTACAAGTGGTGACCTGATCGGCGTGTAACGTAATGCATTAAAAAGGTCGCTGCTCATGCAGCGGCTTTTTGCTTTCTGGATAGCCACATGAAAAGCCAAACCGTACGCCGCTGGTCCTTCATCCATACCTGGACCAGCCTGATTTGCACTGTGTTTCTGCTGATGCTGGCCTTGACCGGCTTGCCGTTGATCTTCAGCCATGAAATCGACCATGCCCTCGGCAACTCCCCTGAGTTCAAGGAAATGCCCGCCAACACGCCGCGCTTGAACCTGCAGCAATTGGTGGAGGCCGCCGAGGCTCATCGCCCCGGTGAGGTCATGCAGTATTTCGGTTGGGAAGACGATGAGCCCAATGGCGTCTGGGCGATCATGGCGAAAACCGCGGGCACCGACCCTAACGATTCCCACTCCTTCATGCTCGATTCCCGCACTGGCGAGGCCTTTGAAACGCCGTCTGCCAATGGCGGCTTCATGATGGTCATGCTGCGCCTGCATGTGGACATGTACGCCGGGCTGCCCGGTAAATTGCTGCTGGCGTTTATGGGTTTGATGTTCGTGCTGGCGATTATTTCCGGGACGGTGCTGTATGCGCCTTTCATGCACAAACTCAAATTTGCCACCGTACGCGCTGACAAATCCCGGCGCATGCGCTGGCTCGATCTGCATAACCTGATTGGCGTTGTAACCCTGGCCTGGGCTTTGGTGGTGGGTGTCACTGGTGTGATCAGCGCCTGCGCCGACCTGCTGATCGCGGCTTGGCGCAATGACAGTCTCGCGGCCATGATCGCGCCTTACCAGGATGCGCCACCTCTGACCTTGCGCGCGCCTGCAACGCGGCTGGTGGAGATTGCCGAGTCCGCGGCGCCGGGCATGAAGACCGATTTCATTGCCTTCCCCGGCACACGCTTTTCCAGCGAGCACCACTACGCCGTCTTCCTCAAAGGCAATACGCACCTGACCGCGCACTTGATTACCCCGGTACTGATCGACGCCAAAACCCTGGATCTGACAGCGGTGGTCGAGCGGCCCTGGTACATGGATGCGCTGGGGATGTCGCAACCGCTGCACTTCGGCGATTACGGCGGCATGCCGATGAAAATCCTCTGGGCAGCGCTGGATGTGCTGACCATCATCGTGTTGGGCAGCGGGCTCTATCTGTGGTGGGTGCGCAGGCGGGCGGCGCGGCCGGTTGGTGATGTGCAGGCGGAGGTTGCGCGGTGAAGCGGTCCACATTCTGGAAGACCTTTGCTGCGCCCATCGTGATCGGCCTGCTGATTGCGGCGGGCCTGTTTGCTGCGCTACTCGGCGATGGCTGGTGGGATGTGCTGGCCTGGCTGGGGATGGGTATCGCCGCTGTGCTGAGCATTCGTGGCTTGCTGGTGCGCAGCCGCTGAGAAAAGCAAAGATTGCGGACCCGCAGGGCGCTGGCTAGTCTGTGAGGCTGTCTCATTCGAGGAGCACCCATGTCCGCGCCGACCATGACGTTGTACACCAACCCAGCTTCGCCTTTCGCTCGCAAGGTCCTTGTCCTGCTGCATGAAACCGGGCAATTGGACCGAGTCGCGTTGCAGCAAACCACGTTGACGCCCGTCAATCCGGCGGCCGAGCTGAACGACGACAACCCCGCAGGCAAGATCCCGGCTTTGCGCCTGGCCGATGGCAATGTCATCCACGACAGCCGGGTGATCCTCGACTACCTTGACCACCAGCACGTGGGCATCCCCTTGATCCCTCGCGACGGTTCGGCGCGATGGCGGCGCCTGACTCTGGCCTCGCTGGCCGATGCGTTGCTGGATGCGGCGTTGCTGATTCGCTATGAACAGGCGCTGCGGCCACAGGAAAAGCATTGGGATGTGTGGCTGGATAACCAGCAGGAAAAGATCGAGCGCACCCTCGATTATTTCGAGCAGGAGGCGATCACCGAACTCAGCTCGGCGTTTGATGTGGCCTCCATCAGCGTTGCCGCAGCCCTGGGCTATATCGACTTCCGCCAGCCCGACCTCGCCTGGCGCAACCGCTACCCGCGCCTGGCGAACTGGTACTTCGAAGTCAGCAGCCGCCCATCAATGCAGGCGACCCAGCCTTCGGTTTAAATTTCGGAGCTGCCGCAGATTGCGAAAACGGTCTACCTGACACAACGCCTTCGCAGCCTTCGGCAGCTCCTACAGGGGATGGATCACCGCAGAATCTGTGGGAGCAAGCTTGCTTGCGAAGGCGGTGTTTCAGGCGCAGATGATGGGTCGGATGTAATACCGCCTCGCGAACAAGTTCGCTCCTACAGGACCGTGGCGCCAATCCATCCGGTGGGAGCGAATTCATTCGCGAAGGGGTCAGTACATTCGATAGAGAGGCATCGGCTGTACAACCGCATTCGCGAATGAATTCGCTCCCACGGGGGTCAGGTAACAGCTGCCTATCGCATGAATCTGCAGGAGCTGCCGCAGATTGCGAAAACGGTCTACCTGACACAACGCCTTCGCAGCCTTCGGCAGCTCCTACAGGGGATGGATCACCGCAGAATCTGTGGGAGCAAGCTTGCTTGCGAAGGCGGTGTTTCAGGCGCAGATGATGGGTCGGATATAATACCGCCTCGCGAACAAGTTCGCTCCTACAGGACCGTGGCGCCAATCCCTCCGGTGGGAGCGAATTCATTCGTGAAGGGGCCAGTACATTCGATAGAGAGGCATCGGCTGTACAACCGCATTCGCGAATGAATTCGCTCCCACGGGGGCTTGGTTTAGCCCAAGCATACGCAGGACCTGTAGGAGCCAACTTGTTGGCGAGGCGGTTGTGTGTCAGATGCGACCCTCTCGCGAACAAGTTCGCTCCTACAGGGAATTGCGTCAGCCGGGCTGATCAATCACCTTGCGATAAAACGCCCATTCCTTTTCCAGTGCATCCGCCTGGTTAACAGCCTTGCGGAAGCCGTGGCGTTCGTCTGCGTAGAAGTGGGCTTGGGCAGGGATGCCTCTGGCTTGCAGGGCGTTGAGCATGGCGCGGGTTTGTTCCGGGACGACCACTGCGTCCAGCTCGCCCTGGAAGAAAATCACTGGCACCCGAATATTCCCGGCATGCAGCAAGGGCGTGCGGGCGTGGTAGCGTTCGATATCTTCTTCCGGATCACCGATCAGCCAGTCCAGGTAGTCACTCTCGAACTTGTGCGTGGCCCTGGCCAGCGCAATCGGGTCGCTGACGCCATACAGGCTGGCCCCGGCGCGAAATACTGTGTGGAAAGCCAGCGCGCACAAGGTGGTGTAGCCGCCAGCGCTGCCGCCACGAATGAACGCCTGTTCCGGGTTGATCAAACCCCGCTCTGCCAGATGGCGGACCACCGCACAGGCATCCTCCACATCGGCCACGCCCCAGTTCAGATGCAGACTCTGCCGATAAGCGCGCCCATAGCCTGTGCTGCCCCGATAGTTGAGATCGGCGACGGCAAAGCCCCGTTGCGTCCAGTACTGAATCTTCGGGTCCAGCACCGGGTAACACGCCGATGTCGGACCACCGTGAATGAACACAACCAGCGGCGGCGT
>Ga0247734_1002621_pt1 | contig 11508 bp, 9 predicted proteins | sample UWRJL103311B2_FD_180933 | JGI IMG/M metagenome (GOLD analysis project Ga0247734, IMG submission 180933) | Plant litter microbial communities from Arlington Agricultural Research Station in Wisconsin, United States - UWRJ-L103-311B-2 | ecosystem: Environmental > Terrestrial > Plant litter >... | reverse complement strand
TAGGTGCCCAGATGCCAACGCACGAATCAGAGCTTTCATAGGCCTGGCAGAACCCGGCCTCCGGACTGCCAGTAATGGACTGTACCAGCTTAAAGGTGTGTGGGGCGTTCGGGTGGGCCACGACCTGCATTTCATCAAGAAGCTCGCCAGAAACCGAGGCGCCCATGCGGACTTGAACATCCCAGGTTTGATCTTGGCGCTTGTTGGCTGAAAGAGGCAGTGAAGCTGTGAATGAAGTACTGCCAGTAGCCGAGGCAATAAGGGATGAAGATGTGCTGGCTTTATACCAAATCCTGGCAGAAGTATTGCCAGCAGAATTGACCGTCACACTGCAGGTGCCGTTATAGATGCTGTTGGTGCATTCGCCTGTGGGCGCGGTGAGGCGCTGGAAATAGGTAGGGCGATTGGCGGTTAGGGTAACGGCTGCCAGCGCATCATTGCGCACATCATCGCCTTCACGCAGCGAGTAGTTCCAAGTGCCGGTTGGGATGAGTAGTGAGACCAAACTGCCTGGAGCCCCAGACCAGATTTTCTGGCCGTTATCATCGCGCCACAACGTCACCAAGGGTGAGGTTGAGGTTGGTGTAACAGACAGACCGCAATCGTTTCGCGAATAGATCATGTTGCAGGTTGTGGCGCTCGCCTTGAGCGATCCAGTGTGTGCAGGACGCACCCCCGTCAGCTCTTTGGTATCTAGCCATGGGTTGGATAGCTGTGGCGTCTGAGCGCCATGAAAGCGCAGATCGAAGGTGTTCTTGGTTTGTGCAGCCCCATCGTAGTTGCTCACCCCCACCGTCACCACACCCCCTGTCGAACCTCCGCCCTCAAGGTTTGAGGTCTGGGAGTTCCAGATTGATGCGCCATCGGTTGCCGTGTAATCAAGCTTCAGGCTGCAAGTGCCGCGTTGGTAGTTGAATGTGCACTGGGTAGGGCCGTTTGTGACCAAAGATCCGGTAAAGGTTTGTTTAATGCCTTGAGAGATGAACGAAGCCAGGGGTGGGTTGCTGAAGTCATTCCCTTCGCGCAGGGTGTAAGCCACACCATACTCTGTAGCCGATGATGGAAAGGTGCCCTCTTTGTTCGTGGAAACAGCTTGGCCATTTTCGTCCCAAACCGTGCTGGTTGGCGCATCGGTCTTGAAGTAGATGGATTGCGTGCAGGTGTCTTTGGAGTAAAGAATGGTGCATGCAGTCGGGTCTACAAGGTTAAAGCTGGCGGAATAGTCGGACTGGACTGCCTTGATGGACTTTCGGTCAAGAATCTTGCCTGCCCCGCTGCTGCTGGCGCGCAGGTCGACGATTGAACTTCCCGGTGCGATAGTCACCATCGATTGACCGCTCAGGCGTGCATTGGAATAAGGCTTGTCCCTGATCCATAGGCGGCTGATGTCGTTTGTGTTCCACTGGACGCGAAGTTGGCATGTCGTGTTCTTGCCCATTGCCAGGCAGGTGTCGCCATCTGGCAAGCTCAGGGTGCCGGCGCTCACAGGTCGCTTGCCTTGCGTCATGACCGAGGAAAGCAAGGTTCCAGTTGACTCGCCACCTTCGCGCAATTCGTAGATAGCTGGGAATTCATAACCGTAACCGGTGACCGAGCCCGCTTTCACATTCTTGATCAAGGGGGTCAAGCCGCTGGAGGTACGCTGCCACACGGAGGCAGAAGGTACATTTCTGGCAGACCAATTCAGAATTACATCGCAGGATGGCTCGCCAGAATATAGGTCGCAAGCGCCGGAATTCGCAGCGGTGAGCTCTCCTGCCGGGGGCGGGTTACTGACCCATGCGTCATCCCAAAGAGCGGTAAGATTGACCGAATCCAGCAACCTTTGACTGGCAGCAGGGCCATCATGCAAACGGTAGGTAAGCGACTTGCCCAGAGTGAGGTAAGCGTCATTCTGACCATCATAAGCGTAGGCTACGCGAATATTTTGATCGCCATCCTGGCGCCACAAGGAAACCTGCTGGCTCTTGGTGGTCATCCAGAGCATGGGGACTCTGCAATAGCCGTCACGAGAGGGCAGGTTGCAGGTCAACCCATTGGGCGTGAAAATGAAGGCATCAAGCTTCTCAGCCGGGTCTGAGACTGGCTTCGCCATGCCCTTGAGCTCTGGAACATAGTGCTGCAACCTGATGCCAGCTTCGCTGGAGGGCATGAAGGCGAGCAGGCAGAGCCCAGCAAAGGGCAGTAGCTTTTTCATGAGATGTTCCGAATTGTAAGGTCAAAGGTATAACATGTGATTAGTCATATATTGACGTCATGCGGTGGCAGGGTCAACGAATTAACGACTTTTGTAACAATTGACGTACAGCTCGAATTTCGGGCGCCGCGAACGACGCATCCGCTTTACAGGCCCAGGTCTTGCCCCATTAACTGGTCACCGAAACGCTTGTTTTCAAGCTGGCGCAGGTAGAGGGTGTTGGATGCTGCACGATAAAACAGAATGCGCTGACCATCGTCTTTCAGAGCACGCTCAATATCCTTGGTATTGAAGGCTCGGTGCATTGCTCTGATGGCCAGAAAGGGTTTGAGTTTCCCCATTACGCCAATGCCAGAGTCTACCAGGTCATCGCCAGTCACCGAGTAGCATTGGCATCCGAGGAAGTCGACCATTGCCGACAGAGCGGTGCGAAGGTCTGGCTGCTCTTGCTGGCGGTACCGGTTAAGCGAGGCGAGGTTACGGCCCAGGGTCTTAGCCATCAACGCTGGGTAGAAGCTGTGATGCTTGAACAAGATTACCAGGCTGTTGCTTAATGCCCTGATCGCAGCCTGCCTGTCGGCCTCGCCCAGGCGATTCATGGTGAAGTTGGATTTCTGAAGGGCCTCAATGGTCTCGTACCAAATCTGATCACCATAGCGATCAAAGAAGCCTTCAGGAATGTCATCCTCATCCAATGTGAAGGGGAACTCTTCATCCATCTTCTCCACGGCCCCCAGCAGGCGCGAATAGACGTCCTCATCAAGGGTGCTGCGCCCCCGGTCATAAAGGTACAGCCGAATTTCCTTGCTATCGGCAAGTGGCCTTTCACCTACGTTGTTGATAAGGTTGTTCACCTTATCGCGTAACTGCGCGCTCTCAAACATCTCCAGCACCACTTTAAATTCAGGCGCTCTGTCCGCTGCAATTATGTTTCGCAGGACGGGTTCTTTGATTTCAAAAAGCTCGCTATAGTCGCGGTAGGCTTCCTGCGTCAGTGGCAAATCGAGCAGCGAAAGTGGGGTGAGGTCAGTCCCGCGAAGATCAACAACGGCTGCCTGCAAATCGAGGATGTTGATGTAACTCCCGTCGGTGGCCTCCTTGATCAATTTCAGAATTTTTGCTTTGTCTGGCTCGCTTGAGCAGGCGGCGCCCGCAAGGATCTTGCCATAAGCAATCTTAGCCACGTCGTCTCGGTAATCTGGCGAGTCGAAATCCTCAGATTCACTCTGACGCAAGGTTTCTTCCAAATGTTCCAGTCCCGGATAAAACCGCTCAATGATTTTTTCTTTCAAATCTTGCTGGTTAAGCCAGCCTTCGGCCTGGGCCTTGAGCAGAAAGGCCAGCGATGAGTCAGGAAAATCAGGATTTTTGGTGTCGATTCTGCGACTGGCCTGATCGATCACCAATTGCTTTTGTCGATAGCGATCGATCATGTTTTTGGTCAGCGTGACCGGGGCTGACCAGCCAGCAGAAGGCGCTGCCTGTGACAATTTATTCAGGGTGTGGAGAGTTTTCATAAGCCGAGATCGCCGCCAAAACAGTTGTCGAGGGTCTTGCTGTCCTTCACATCTTTCAAAAATTGAAGATCCTGAGTCAATTTATACATAAAACCTTTGATCTTGTCATCGGCTCCAGCCGCCTCCATCACAACCGTTCGATCACTGATCTTGAGCAATTCGCAGGTCAGCCGGGGAAGGACATCCGCAACGATGGTGTTGTAATTGCGACTGGTCGAAAGTACAAGCAGGGGGCGAAGACCGACAGCAGCAGGCACTTTCTCAAGATCGCGGATTTTTCCGTTGGTGTGACTGCCCATGGTTTTGAGGAGCAGGTAGTTGATGTCGTACTGGTCAAGCTTCAAAGCCTGACAGGCATGGGCCAAACCTTCACATACCGAAGCGACCGTCACCTCGGGCTTGTGGTTGTTGATCATCTGTTTGATTGCGTCGAACATATCGTCTCGCATGACGTGCTGACGGTACTCGGGGCACAGGTCGACTGCTTCAACCAAAAATGGGATCTGCGGGTTTTCGAGGTTGCCTGCGATGGCGCCCATCGCAATGGCCATGCGCTGGCTGCACTCGTCCTGAGTGACTTCCATTGAGCCTGTAAGCTTCAGGCGCATGCTGGGGCACTTGGAGGGGGAGGTGAAGATCACGTGATTGGCGACCCTCTCAATGAGCCTGGCAGCAAGGCCTTCATCAACTTTGCTGCCCAGCGCGTTCAATGCGCGCACTCCGCGTTCTTCAGGGATCCAGCCTGTAAAGGTGCAGGTGATGATCTGACGGTACAACTCCAGCTTCGCGAGGCCGTTGATGTCCACGTGCAGCTCGGGGTGAAGCATGATTCGGCTGTCTTCATCGATCAGCTTGGGCAGCAGGATCTCAGCAGCTGAGCCAGTCACTCCCTCAAGGTCTTGATAGCGCATGGCTGTCAACTTGAGGATGCTGCGTAGCTCCTCTGTCAGACTCATCGGGAATTTGTCACAAAAAGACTTACCCTTGAGCGACTCGCCCACCATCTCATAGACCCCGTAAGTGCGAGCATGATCGATCAGCAGAACGAACGGGAGTATGGCTGATTCGAATTCGTCCCGATCGTCTTCAGATAGGGCATCCAGCCAATCGTCAAAATCAGCAAAGCCCACAGAATCGATCAGCCAGTTTGCGCAAGCCTGTGCGTGGCTGATCATCTTAGTGATGGCCAATTCTGGCAACGTCTTACCCTTGGTTTCTGCTAGCCAGGCCATGACCTGGTGACTGGTACTGATCAGACCCATACGGGTTTTCTCAAGCTCGATGTCTTGATGCATTGTGTCGCTATTCATAACCCGAGATCCGCCCCGAAAGCTTCGTCCAGCAGCTTTTTGTTCTTGAGGCCATTCAAGAGCTGCGGGTTGTTGGTGATTTTGTACATCACGTATTTGCCGGCGTCATGCTGAAGAGCCTGACCCATGGCAAACTGGCTCATGGCTTGCCATAACCCGAATGCGATGCTTTTCTTGACGTCCGTTTCGATCCCCTCCTTGACTTGCGTGTGCCTTTTGAACAGCAACTTCGACATCGAGATAGCCCCAACAGCCGGATTCTCAAGGGCTAGGTCATACGCACTACCCAGGCTAATTTCCTGAACTGCCATGAGCGCGACCACTGAGAGCTCGGCATCGCTGAGCCGCAGGGCTTTCAGGAATGCAGAAAGGCGCATGAAAGACTCGACCCCATAATCAAAGTCCTGGGAGGGGTTGTCCTCGTTTTCATCAACCTCTCTTTTGATCTGCTCGGTCAGATCCTGAACCAGCAGCTTGTCGTAGTAGAATTCATTGTCACGGATAATCTTGGCATAGTCCTCCATCGTACCCTCATGCGCTGGCAAGCCATTGGGGGACATTATGCTGGCGATGGCATGGTGCAACCGTTGGGAGCACTCGCGGTTCGAAGGGATTTTAGATCCGGTGATCTCCAGGCGCAGATCCATCAGCGGATCCACTGGGCGTTGACCGATCAGGTAGGCGACGTCATCAGTGACCTTCTTGGCCCATTCCTCTCCGACGTCATTCTCGTTTTTGAGCAAAGCAACCAGGTTATGAAAACGGTTGCCAGGAAGCTCGCCAGACTTGGCAGCGTCAATAATCTGAAAGCAGGCCGAGGGCAACAATGCCGGGTAGAGCGCCTTGTAGGCTTCATGACCGCCTTCAAGAATGAATTGTGCAGGCAAGGGCGGATGAAATAACGAGCTATGATCTTTTTCAATCTTGTCGTGGCATCGTTCCTGGTAGGCCATGCGGATGTCAAAAACTTCGTAGATAGACAAGTCTTCGTTCAGAAGCTCGATCACCGCTGCGAGATTGGTAGTTCCTGCGCTCAGCGCATACGCAGCCACCCTGGGCATGACGTCTTGATCTTGGTAGAGATTCAGGCGCATGTGATCGATCAGATGCTTGCGAAGGCCCTCCACGCTACCATGCAAGGCTCGGTATTCAAGGATCAGGTTTTGGGCGCGCTCGGCCACGGCCTTCAGTCGGTCATAGTTTTCAGGGTTCAGCCCCTGAATAGTGCCGGCTTTACCGACATTTGCATTTTTATCCAGCTGGGCGAGCTCATCAATGCGGGCCTTGCCCATGCACTCGAACTCGCACATCAGATTTCTGTGTTCTTCACTGTTGTGCATGCTTCCCCCTAACGATATGACTCTAGTTTAGGGTGTGCGGGCTGGGCAATTCTAGGCAAAAGGAGGGGTGGGCGGTTTGTGCCGCGCATTCCCACCTCATAACCCAAGATCTGCCCCGAGGGTATCGTCGAGCAATCGCCTATCCTCGATCCCATTCAGAAACTTGCGATCCCCGCTCATTTTGTACATCACAATTTTGCCACTGTCCTGCTTGAGCGAGTGATCCAGGGCTTCAGGGGACATGGATTGCCAAAGCCCATAGGACACCGCAAGATCGACCCGACCATTGATCTTACCTGGCAGCAGGGCGCGGTGACGAAAGAGTTCTCGGGCCATCTCGACAGCCCCAACCGCTGAGTCTTTGGTCACAGCGTCATAGGCAGCACCCGCGTATGAGTTTTTGACCGCCATGAGAATGATCAGCGAGGTATCTGAGTCCGTGAAGGCCAGGCCTCTGAATAGTTGCGCGAGCTGGTTGGCAATCTCAACGCCGTTATCATGCTCCAGAGTTTGCCCTGAATCGAACTCAGCAATATGAACCCTCAAGGCCGACACCATTTCTTGCATCAAGAACCGGTCTGAATATTCTTTATTCGTCAGAATCAGCTGGGCGAAATCTTCCAGGGATCCATTGTTTGCCTTGAGCTTGCAATTGGGCATGAAAATGCTTTTCAGGGCGCGGTGCAGGCGATACGAGCTTTCGGTGGCAGTAACGTCATCCGTTCCGAAAATGTGCTGGCGCAGCTGCGAAAACGGCTCACGAGGCACTTCGTTAAGATGAACCTCCATGAAATCCCGAAAATCTTCCGGTGTCAGGTATTCAGTTTCAATCTCGGATTTGGAAAGCAGGTCGACCATTGAACTGACCGCGTCGGCACGCAGCTGGCCGCTTTTGACCAACTCACACATGCGAGCCCCAACCCGCTCGCTGGTTGTGGGGTACAGAAAACAGTAGGCGGTGGCGCCACCGAACTGGATGTAATTTACTGGCAGTGGAGGGATGAAGTCCTTGTTGGCCATGTAGACCGGGTAGAAGCAATTGTCTCGAAATTCACGCTTCACTTCGCGCAGGTCTTCTGAGCTCAGATCCTCGTACAGGTACTCAACAACTTCACCTAGCAAAGGGGTATCACATAGCAAAGCAATAGCAGCAACGCTCTCGAATCCGACATGGCCATAGTCCAAGTTAATGTCGAACAAACTGCCATGCATGACCTTGTAGCTCAGTAGCAATTTCTGGGCTTGCGCTGAGAGTTGTTGCAGAGGCTCGAAAATGGTGGGCTCAAGCCCCTGGATGCTATCAAAAACCTGATCGAAGCGGTTTGGGCGTGTGTTGTCCACTACAGCCTGCCAGGCCCGGACGATTGCGGAAAAATCGTCCATCAATGCATCTTTTTCAGCCGAATTGCGCATACTATCCCCCTGTATGCCCCATGATAGGGGTTAAGACGCTGCTGGCGCTAGCATCAGGGGATCGTGTTGTTTTCAGGATCAGCCTCTTCCTGCGAGTGCTGGGAAATGATCTCGCGACCCTTCACGAACCCAGACAGCCACCGATCGGCCCCATAAACGCGCCCCATCAAGATCGCGTAGGCCAAGACAGCTACAGATACCCACCGGCTTTCTGGGGCTAGTAAGATGCAGGGCAAAGGCGTCAACAGGGTCATCAATACGAAATCGTTAGCAGGCTTTTTCAGGACGGCCCGAAGAGACCCAAAAATCTTCTTCATAGCGAGCCTTCCGGGATAATCAGCCTGCCGATTTGATGCAATACTCGCATGTCCCGACCCTCTTCCTTGAGTCCTGGCTCGATGCTGGACAGAAGGTCTTTGAGGGCCTCACGGGCTGTTTGCTCCCAGGGGGCAGGGCAGTACATCTCGCCCATGGACTTGTTGGGTAGCAACGCATGCATGATCAAGTTCTCGCCATCCCGCACATGGTTCAGGCTGAACTCGATCGCTTGTGCGATCAGCACATGATGCAAAGGGGGCTGGTTGACGTCGGCAATGTGGGGGAAGCGAACGGCCTCAAGCAGAATGCGCTCCAGCACCCGAGGCAGGTCTTTCTGAGCCATGTCGTTCAGGTAGGGACGCTCGTCCATCAGCATGCGGATTTGAAGGGCAATGCCCTGGTCGGGGTGGGCGCTGAGCTGGGTGGGCAGCAGTTGGTGTTCATCGACCAGCCCATACGCTGCGTACTCGAACATCAAGGTAAAGCGGCGCGATGCTTCCCACAGGCTCATGTGCGCCTGAAGACCCAGCATTTCACGAAGCTTGGGCGCCTCGTCCTGGTCACTCTCCAATAGGTGGCGCACCAGCTTTTGCCGCATGCGATCGGCTGAGGCCTTGTCTACAGCGTTAATCATGTCCTGAACAACCTTGGTAGCCTCAGGGTGCTCGAAAGCCCGGTCAACCATGTCTGACTCAGTTACAAGCCGCAGTTCGATCATCTGGCGCACGTCACGAAGATTGCCTGCAGTGTCTGCCGGTCTGATCCACTGGTGGCCATCGGGCGTATCGCGGCGTTGCATACGCTGAGCAACGCTGGCGACTTCCAGAAGCATTTTTGGCGTACATTGCTGGCTCATCAAGAGCTCCAAGCAAACCTGGGCCTTCTCGTGCTCTACGCACAAAGCGAAAGCCACGCTCTCGGCAAGGTGAAGCAGGTAGAACGACTCTGGGTACTGGGGAATGTCACGCTGCATGCGCTCCAAAGTCGCTTCGAGATCGACCATCCAGCCGATGTCGGACAGGATCAGGTTGAAGGCATTGCCGTTCTGATAATCCTGGCGGCGTCGAGAGGCCAAGGTACGATCTTCCTCGATGTGCATCCCATTCAGGTAGATAGGGTAGGGGAAGGACGTCTTTGGCTCTGCGGTTTGGGCGATCATGTGGCTCTCTTTGCTTTCAAAAGCACAGGCGAAGTGGGGGAAGCCGGCAATTATAGAGATAAGAGATTTATTTGGCAATATGTGCCAAAAGGTAGCACCACCTTGCAATTCTGAAACATCGATTCCAGACGGCTTACTGACACCCTTGACCCTGGCTATAACTGCTCGGCTGATCCTGAATCTCGTTATGCGCATAGCAATTTGTAGGTATATTGACCAGCCTCACCCTCATGTCTACCCTGTTGAGTATTGCCCCATCAAATACCCATGCTGAATAAGGCCTCCCACCATGACTACTCCTGAGCGTACCGTTGAAATCTACTGCGTTAGCAGCTGCGACCAATCCACCCGAAAGGGGCGCTACGAAGCCTGCTCAACCGCTGACTCAGGAAGAATCTACGCTACAGACTCGCTGAATGACACGACTGCGAACAGATGCATTATTCAGGGTATGATCGATATGGTGGGGCGTTTGAACTCCCCTTCTTCCATCAGGCTGATATCCAATACAAACGTAGGCGTCCGCACGAAAACCGGGGCGAATGGAGACCTGGCTGCACTGCTGCATGAGGCTGTGGAGAAGGGAGGCCACACCTTCTCATTCGACGTGATGGAAGGAAAGGGTGGCCAGCTTTTGGGATTTATTCGTTCGGCAAGCGGCTACGTTGAGCCAAAAGACGATAAGGGAGCCAAAACTCTTCCGCAGGAATACACGAAAGCGTCGACTTCAAAAGCGGATTCTGGCTGGATACCCTACACGCTGAACCCTATTGATTTTGGCTGGGAACACCTCAGTACTGTTGAAGAGACCCTGAAGGTCTTTCAGAAAGGTGAGGCAGATGCGGCCCGCGAAGCTGAAGAATGTGGCTTCACCTTGGAGCCTGGAGAATTGCCATACTCATCTACCGATTTCATTCAAGAATGGGCCTCAGCAAAGGCAATAGCACTGAAGATATGCGGCGAAGAAGAGCTGCGGCATGACCCTGCAGTGTTTTGGGTGCCTGGAGAGATGCAATTTAGCTATGCGTTTGTCTTTAAGATGGAGAGCAATGGGACTACATTTGTGATCTCCCCCGTGGAACTGCCCTGGCTCGATAAGCACTCTATGACAAACGAGTGGATGAGAAACAAGCGAACCGGAATGCAGGGATCATTCAAGCAGGTTGCCTGGGCAGAATCGATTGTGATCAAGGCCTGTAATAATTATGAGGACATTGGCAAGCTCGTCCCTTCAATGATGCCTGCGCTTTCCACCTTAAGCGACTTGTTGAAAGCCAAGACCGACGCCACCTGGATAATCGCGAATCACCGCAAGCTCAATCTTGCTCTTGATCAACGCAAAGGCGGGTTTGCAATTGACGGGTCGATCGTTGAACATCATCCCATCATTGGACAGCAAGCCTTTGGAAGGCTCAGTCGGCACCTTCAAATGGAACTGGAACCCCTCATTGCTTTGGGCAAGCCAAACGTTTTCACTGCGTAGGATCAGGCCTGGTTGGCTTCCCACAAAATGAAGCCAGCCTCTATTCAATCTGTGCAATATGTGACAATATCGCGCCCAATTGATTGCTGGCATTTTTAACCATTGCGAACACCAAGGAACTGACATGAAGCGACTGCTCATTGGCCTGATGGCCCTTTTGCCCCTCACAGCCATGGCTGCCTCTAACTCAGTAGTTGTCTCCGGCAACTCGAATGTCGTCATCAACGGCAAAACCTATTCGGGTAGCAACATCACGGTCAACGGCAACAACGTCATCGTCGACGGCAAGCGCCAGGAAGGCAATCTGTCCGGGCCCATCAGCGTGATTGTGAACGGCAATGTCGACGCGGTAACGACCAGTGCCGGCAACGTACAGGTGACGGGCACCGTGGGTCGAGTCAAGACCATGAGTGGGGATGTGCGCAGTAAGGGCGACATCCTGGGCAGCGCCAGCACCATGTCAGGTGACATCGAAGCCAAAAGCATTCGTGGAAACGCCGAATCGGTATCGGGTGACATTACCCAGGGCGAATGAAAAAAGCCCGAGTGCATTCCATTGAGGTGATGCGTTCGGGCTTTTTTGTGGGTGATGGTCAGGGGCCGCAAAAGCCCCCAGCCATGTTAGGCGCAGGCGGGTTGCGAAAGGGCTTCGGTTGAAGCACCTGCCTCTGGCACCAGGGCGGAGATGTTCACAGGAATCGCACGCTTCCACAGCTTGTGCTTGAGCTCCTTGGCATAGGCCTTATGCTCATCGGTGATGTGGTTGACCAC
>Ga0247734_1002620_pt1 | contig 11515 bp, 8 predicted proteins | sample UWRJL103311B2_FD_180933 | JGI IMG/M metagenome (GOLD analysis project Ga0247734, IMG submission 180933) | Plant litter microbial communities from Arlington Agricultural Research Station in Wisconsin, United States - UWRJ-L103-311B-2 | ecosystem: Environmental > Terrestrial > Plant litter >... | reverse complement strand
AAGCGCCGATGGTGAAGGCCATGGCACCCAGCGCGCCGATCGGGGCGAGCTTCATGATCATGTTGATGATGTTGAACATGACGTGGGCGAAGCGATCGATGAAATCCAGGATCGGCTTGCCGTAGGCGCCCAGGCGATGCAGGGCGAAACCGAAGATCACCGAGAACATCAGCACTTGCAGGATGTCGCCGTTGGCGAACGCGCCGACGATGGTGTTCGGGATGACGTTGAGGATAAAGCCGACGATGCTCTGGTCTTTACCGGCGGTCACGTAGGCCGCGATCTTGGACGCATCCAGGGTGGTGACGTCGATGTGCATGCCGGCGCCCGGTTGCACGACGTTGACCACGACCAGACCGATCAGCAGGGCGATGGTGGAGACGATTTCGAAGTAGAGCAGCGCGTAGCCACCGGTCTTGCCTACCGATTTCATGCTCTGCATGCCCGCGATACCACTGACGACGGTGCAGAAGATGATCGGCGCAATGACCATTTTGATCAGTTTGATGAATCCGTCGCCCAAGGGCTTGAGGCTGACGGCAGTTTCGGGATACCAGTGACCGAGTGCGATACCGATAATGATGGCAACGATTACCTGGAGATACAGGGATTTGTACAGTGGCTGACGAGTCGTCATTGCAGTTTCCTCAAGAGCATCGGCCTGCATCATCCAAGTGATACAACGACGCCTAAAGTACGAACCCTCCTGCATTGGAGGGATTTGTTTTGTCGAGCTGCGCGTGGCAGACCTCTGCGCTGTATCGCAAGCGGCGTGCCATGTTCAAAAAAAACCCTGCGGGCCGCGATAGGCAAGGAAATCTTTAGTAACGGTAGCTGGAAAGGGCCAGAAAGGTGGCGGTTTTCCGCCTAATGACGAGGATTTTATAGCGAGGGTGGCGGGTATCCGCCGTAATGGGGGCCGCACGATCCCTGTAGGAGCTGCCGAGCAGCGCGAGGCTGCGATTGCGGTGTGTCAGACCACTTGCATCGCAGCCTCCCGCTGGTCGTCAGCTCCTACAGGTATGAGGACAGCTTTTAAATCTGAAAATGAATCCTGAACGCCGCCCCGCCCAGGTCCGAATCTCCCAGCGTCAGGCGCGCGCTGTAGCTTTCGATGATGTCTTTGACCACCGCAAGTCCGATGCCCTGCCCGGGGTTCTGGCGATCCAGCCGTTCGCCGCGTTCAAGAATCCGCGCGCGCTGGCTTTCCGGCACGCCGGGGCCGTCGTCTTCGATGCACAGCTCATTGCCCATGATCGACGCTTTCCAGCTGACCCGCACTTCACTCAGGCACAGGCGATAGGCGTTCTCCAGCAGATTGCCCAGCATCTCCAGCAACGCGCCCTCCTCCATCTGCACCTGGCAGTCATCCGGCAGCTCGAGCACTACCGCCACGCGCTTGTCGCGGTAGACCTTTTCCAGCGTATTGCACAGGCTCTGCACCACAGGCTTGAGTTTGACGTGATGGCGCACCAGCCCGCTCTTGCGCAGGCTGGCGCGCTGCAACTGATAGCCGATCTGCTGGCTCATGCGTTCGATCTGCGACTGCAGAATCCGCGCCTGCTCGACATCTTCCGGGCGTTTGGCAATGGTTTCGCTGACGCCCTGCAACACCGCCAGCGGGGTTTTCAGGCTGTGGGCCAGATCGTCCAGGGAATCGCGATACCGAATGCGCTGCTCGCGCTCGCTGTTCAATAGGCGGTTGAGTGAATCGGTCAAGCGCAGCAATTCGCTGGGGTGTTCATCGCTCAGGATTTCACGCGAGCCTGCCTCCACCTGATCCAGCTCATGGCTCATGCCGCGCAGCGCACGCAGGCCCCAGGTCAGACCGACCCAGAGCAAGGCCAGCAACACCACCAGAGCGCCGCCGAAACCCAGATAGAGTTTTTCACGCAGGCCGGAAATGACTTCCTGATACTCGCGCACCGGTTGCAGCGCGACGATGCTGTAAGCGGCGTTGCGTCCGCCCAGCAGTTTGATTTCGACGTCGTAGACAAAAAACTCTTCGCCGTCATCCTCACGAATCTTGGCGAACTCAGTGCCCCGCCCGTCGTACCGCGGCTGGTACTGGATGTCTTCGTCCTGGGTCGCGCGCGAGCGCCAGACCAGTTTGCCCTGACGGTTATAGATGTAACCCAGCAAACGGCTGTCCGGCAGGCTGAATTGCTCGCCGGGCAACAGCGTCGGCATCAGCAGGTGGTCGTCTTCCACCCGTGCGGCGGAAATCAGCGTGGTGACGTCGGACGCCAGGCGTTTTTCAATCGAGCTTTCCAGCGCCAGGCTGAATGCGCTCTGCAATGCCGGCAGCATCAGCAACATGAAAATGACCGCCAGGGTAGCGGCGGCCAGCATCAGACGCAGGCGAAGCGAACGAATCATTTACAGCGCTCGGTGAACAAATAACCCAGGCCGCGCACCGTATCGATGGGTTTGAAGCCGTCCGGACCTTCGAGTTTGCGCCGCAGACGGCCGACCAGCACTTCGATCACGTTCGGATCGCGCTCGTCATCATCGGGGTACAACTGCTCCATCAAGCGCTCTTTGGGCACCACTTGCTGGTGATGACGCATGAGGTACTCGAGAATCCGGTACTCATACGCGGTCAGCGCCAGCGGTTGCTCATCCAGCACGGCCTGTTTGCGGTTGAGGTCCAGCAGCAGCGGGCCGGCGGTGATTGTCGATTGGGTGAAACCGCTGGAGCGACGCAGCAAGGCATTGAGCCGCGCCTCAAGCTCTTCGAACTGGAATGGCTTGACCACGTAATCATCGGCGCCAGCGGCCAGGCCTTCGACCTTGTCCTGCCAGTTGCCGCGCGCGGTCAGGATCAGGATCGGAAACGCCTTGTTCTGCACCCGCAGCTGGCGGATCAGGTCCAGACCGCCCATGCCGGGCAGGCCCAGATCGATGACTGCCAGATCGTGATTAAACTGCCCCGCCTGATACAGCGCTTCCTCGGCGTTGGCCACCGCTTCCACCACGTGGCCGCTTTCGGTCAACCGCGTGAACAGGTGATGGCGCAACAACGCCTCATCTTCGACAACCAGCAACTTCATGACGCACTCCCAGGCAAAGGCACACCTCTCGACAGACGGCTTACAGTAAATGGTGGATCGGCAAATAGCTGTCTTGCCCCTGGCTCAAACTCAGCGACGCCTGGACTGGCCCGCTCTGAGCCCAGGCGCGGGTGTCGAACAGTCTAGACGTACTGGCCAGCGGCAGGCTGACATCGTAACTGCCGAGCAGGTTTTCCTGTCGCACTTTGACCCCGTTGTAGGTGGCCGACAGGTTCTCGAAGCTTGCGCAGTAGGCGTGGTCAACGTGTTGCTGGCTCAGGCTCTGACCCCAGGTGCCGACGGCGTTGGCGCTGCTGCCGGTGACTGTACGGCGCATGCCGCTGGGTCTGTCGGGCTTTTCGCTGGTCTTGCCGTAGTCGATGCGCGAAATATCCGCGTTGCCTTCGGTGGCCTGGGCAGCGGCGCTGCTGCCAAGAAAGGCCAAGGCCAGGAAAAACTTGTTCAATGTCAGCATGTGCAGGTCCTCCGGCGCCGGGCGCCCTCTTGGATACAGCGCCAGAGTACGGAGCGCGCGCTGAACCCCTCCTGAACGTGAACTGAACCTGGGCTGAACACATATGTACCGCAAGGGGTCGGAGTTCTAGCGACACAATGGTCTAGGCTCAAACGCCGGTGGTTGAACGGCGCACAAGCCTCTCTATCTATAAGAAGGAGATTGAACATGCGGTTGTTGATAGCGTTTACGCTGATGTGCCTGGCAGGTCTGGCTCAGGCCGAAGTCAAAACCCGACAGATCGATTACCAGAGCGCCGATGGCACCAAGCTCGTCGGCTATTACGCCTATGACGATGCAATCAAGGGCCCAAGGCCTGGCATCGTGGTGGTTCACGAATGGTGGGGCCTGAACGAATACGCCAAGCGCCGCGCCCGCGACCTGGCTGTGCTGGGTTACAGCGCCATGGCCATCGATATGTATGGCGAAGGCAAAAACACCGAACACCCGGCCGACGCCATGGCCTTCATGAAAGCCGCTTTGAGCGACACCAGCGCGGCCAACAAGCGTTTTGATGCAGGCCTTGAGCAACTGAAAAAACAACCCGAGACCAACCCGAACAAGATTGCGGCCATCGGTTACTGCTTCGGCGGCAAGATCGTGCTCGACGCAGCTCGCCGCGGTGAAACCCTGGCGGGCGTGGTGAGTTTCCACGGCGCGCTGGCGACCGATACTCCTGCTACACCGGGCAGCGTCAAGGCGCCAATTCTGGTTGAGCACGGTAATGGCGACACGATGGTCACGCCTGAAAACGTCGCCAATTTCAAAAAGGAAATGGACGCGGCCAAAGCTGATTACAAATTCGTCGGCATCGACGGCGCCAAGCACGGCTTCACCAACCCCGACGCCGACAAACTAAGCCACGGCGAGCATGGTGGTCCGGACATTGGCTACAACAAAGAGGCGGACATGAGTTCGTGGGCGGACATGAAAGCGTTCCTCAAAGAAGCGTTTTCCAAGAATTCGTCGATGTAACCCACACCCCCCTGTAGGAGCGAACCTGTTCGCGAAGCGGCCCCACTGATACACCGCATCGGCCGCCTTGCCAACAAGTTGGCTCCTACAGATCCGCGCATCGCAGCACATGACTTCCCCATCCTCACGCGGCAAAATGCCGACCATGACCCATCCCATCCAGCTGCCTCCTTGCTGTCCCGCCCTCACCCACCATTGGCCGCTGCCTCGCGCGTTGCCGGGCGTGGTGTTGGTCAGCAGTGCGTTCGATCCAAAACAACTGGTTGACGGCGATTTCCAGCGCTGTCTCATCGAGCCGCCCGCGAGCATTCAGCGCTCGGTGGCCAAGCGTCAAACCGAGTATCTGGCCGGCAGGTTATGCGCCCGGGAGGCCATGCGCCGCCTGGACGGCCGCCTACAGGTGCCAGTGATTGGCGAAGACCGCGCGCCCATCTGGCCGGAAGATATCTGCGGCTCGATCACCCACAGCAACGGCTGGGCGGCTGCCATCGTGGCGAGCAAGCTGCATTGGCGCGGGCTGGGCATGGACATGGAAAACCTGCTGGCCCCCGAACGTGCCGCACGACTGGCCGGGGAAATCATGCTGCCTGACGAGCTGGAACGCATGGCCGCCGGCCCCGAACATCAGATCGCCCAATGCGTGACCCTGACCTTCTCGCTCAAAGAAAGCCTGTTCAAAGCGCTCTACCCGCTGGTGCTCAAGCGGTTTTATTTCCATGACGCTGAGGTGTTGGAGTGGTCCGAAGAGGGTGTGGCGAGGATGCGCCTGAAGATCGACCTGTCCCCCGAATGGCACAACGGCAAAGAGCTCGATGCACAATTCAGCGTGCAGCATGGCCAGATCCTGAGTTTGGTCAGCATCGCCGCATCCCTGTAGGAGTACACCTACTCGCGATCACTATTCATTAGTAGCGATCGCGAGCGGCTGCGCCCTCCCGGCAGAATCAAAAACGATATGTCGCACCCCGCAGTCCCTCTGCAATAGGCATCACGCCACAATCCCGCTTCTGCCGAAGGCGTAGGAGCCCTGCTTGCAGGCGATGGGCTGCGAAGCGGCCCTAAACCCGGCACCTCCATTTACCTGACACACCCCATGCTCAGGTTTTACTGCCGGTGCCCGGCAGATCGCGAGCAAGCTGCGCTCCTACGCCCTCCGGGCAGAATCAAAAACGAATAGCGAAAGCGACCCTTTGTCATTCGTTCAACGGGCAATGCTCACACCGCCCTACCCACTCCACCCGATGACTCAAACAACAACTGCGCCGCTGGCGACGGATGCCGGTCGGGGTTTCTATATAGGTGATGGTGCCGAACAGGCGATTACGTCCTCCCTCCGGTCTTGTGCGCTCATTGAGCAGTGCATAACCATCAAGCAGCGAAACATCGCTCACCTGCGCCAACTGCGTCAGGCAGGTTTCCAGGTAATCCCCGGCATTGCCCCACAACACCCCCGGCGCAACGCCGCCATAGGTACTCAATACCTCGATAACCTGCTGCAAGTGGTCGAGCAACGGGCTGAATCGCTCAAACGGATCGCCCCGCTCGCCCGCACGGAAAATACCAGCACCCAAAAATCTTACGCCGTCCAGCACCCCGCGCTCATCCAGCGCCAGCGCGACCTGATCCAGACTCAGCGGCCAGTGAGCGTCGTGAACCAAAGCGGCGACAACCACGGGCGGGATAATCTGCATGAAGTAATACTTGGACCACTGCGACACCAGCACCGGCAATTGGCTCGGCATCAGCTCCGGGCCATAGACGCGCATCAGCAGCTGATCCAGGGTTTCGGGCAGCAGCAGTTCCGGTACGGCAATCACCGGCCGCGGATCATCATCGGCCAGCAGCGACTCACCAAAACGCGCCAGACTGCCCACCCACCATTCAGGCCTCATCAGGGCCGCCCTGCCGACGCGGCCACGCCAGGCTGAAACAGGCACCGCCCAAGGCTTCACTGCGGCCGATCAACGCCCGGCCGTCGTGCCAGTAAATGATGCGCCGCACAATCGACAACCCCAGCCCATGCCCGCCCGACGCCCGAGTGCGGCTGTCGTCCAGGCGCATGAACGGCGTGAAAATCCGCTCCCAGGCGTTTTCCGGCACGCCGGGGCCGTCGTCTTCCACATCGATGCGACAGCGTTCCTGGCCGAGGTGATAACTGATGCGAACCTGCGATTGCGCGTGGCGCATGGCGTTGCTGACCAGATTCTGCAGCGCCCGATGCAGGTAACGCGGTTCGGCATCCACCCATGCTTCTTCGCTGTCGGGGGCTGTCTCGAACGCCGTAACCTGCAACGACTCTCCCAGCGACACCCGAACATTGGCGCGCAGCGGCGCCAGCTCGCCGATCACTTGATGGATCAGCGCCTGCAGATCGATGCGCTGGAAATTCAGGGTCGGCGCGCCTTGCTCCAGCCGCGCGTAGGTGAGCATCTCGTCCACCAGCTTGTCGAGGTCCTGGATATCGTGGTCCATGCCGACCCGGTATTTTTCCCGCGCCTCAGGCGTAGTGGCGTCGCTGATCATCTCCAGGCCGAAGCGCAAACGCGCCACCGGCGTACGCAGCTCGTGGGAAACCGCGCGCACCAGTTCGCGCTGGATCATGAGCGAACGCTGCAAATGTTCGGCCATGCCATTGAACGCCGTCGCCAGTCGCCCCACCGAATCACTGCCCGCGGGCGGCACGCGCGTGTCGAGGCTGCCCTGGGCGATCTGCGTGGCGGCGGCTTCCAGGACGCGCACACGGTGTTCGAGCCGGCGCACCAACAGATAAACCACCAGGCCGATGAGACACAGACCCAGTAACGCGATCAGGATCAACAGCTTTGGCGGATAGGGATTCATCTGATACAGCGGGCCGATCTCCAGCACCCACGGCGTCTCGCCAACGCCGGACAGCACGCGGATCGAATCGCCGCCCTTGCCCAGCGCCATGACGGTATCGCCCTCATCGATGCGTCGACGCTGATCATCATCGACGTCCAGCTGATCGAGCTTGATCAGGTGCATGTCAAAGCCAAAGCCCTTGCTCAGGCGCAGAGTTTCCAGGCGCACCGGTTGCTCATCCACCGGGGTGCGCACCAGTTCGTCCATCAGCAGATAAATCGTCGCCCGGGCCAGTTGTTCGCTGATCTGCTGCACTTCGCCGGTCAGCAGCAGAGCGCCCGCCTGCCCCGGTGGCGCGTCCTCGACCTGACGAAAGACCCGCGCCGCGTGGGGGCCGGTCTGTTCGACCACCACCTGCCCGCGACTCAGGCGATTGCGACTGCCGCCGTCCAGATGCGCCTGCTCGGCGGTTTCCAGCTTCAGCGGAATCCCCAGCAGACGCTCCCACACCGACAGCGCACGACCGCGATCAATGGCGTTCATGGGCTTGAGGTTGTCGGCCATCAGGGTGAAGGTGCCGTGGGCCAGCTGCTCGCGGTATTGCTCGGCGCGCACTTTGTTCACCAGATGCAGCGTCAGCACGCCCAGCAGGGCCACCAATACCAGCACGGCCAACATGCCGCCGTAGATGCGCAGGAAAATGGAGTTCATGGCTCAGCCGCCCTGCGTGCAGTTGTTCATGTCTCGGGCAGCTTCAGGCACAAACAGGTAGCCCTTGCTGCGAATGGTTTTGATCAGGCGCGGATGGATGGGGTCGTCGCCGATGCGCGGGCGGATGCGCGAAATGCGCACGTCGATGGAGCGGTCCTGGCCGTCGTAGCCCACGCCACGCAGGGCGGTGAAGATTTCTTCGCGGGACAGAATGCGCCCGGCGTTGGCCACCAGCAGCCATAAAAGGTCGAATTCGGCGCTGGTCAACTCGATGCTCTGCTCGTTGAGCCAGGCTTCGCGCAGGGCACTGTCCACCACCAGCGGGCCGAACACCAGGCGGCGTGGTTCCTGGGTCGATGCTTCGGCCACTTCGCTGCGTCGTAATAGCGCGTGGATGCGCGCCAGCAGTACGCGGGGGTGGACCGGTTTGCAGACGAAATCATCGGCGCCCATGTCCAGGCCCTGGATTTGATCGGTGTCGTCAGTGCGCGCGGTGAGCATCAGGATCGGGCCGTCGTAGCGGCTGCGCACGTTGCGGCAGATGCTCAGGCCGTCTTCGCCGGGCAACATCAGGTCAAGAATCACCAGGTCCGGTTGCTCGTCGATGATCCGCGCCGAGGCTTTGGCACCATCGCCCTCCAGACTGACTCGCAGGCCGTTGTTCTCGAGGTAATCGCGGGTCAGTTCGGCCAATCGCCGGTCATCCTCGACGATCAGCACCTGCCAGGGTTGTTGCTGCACGGGGCGTGTCTCCGGGTGTTGTTCTTATTAACAGCAGCGAGTACGCACTGCTTGTGCCGAAGGCGTGGGAGCTGACTTGTCTGCGATCTGTCGCGAAGCGACAGCAAATCCTGCGAACGCGGTATACCTGACACACTGCAGTATCTGATTTCAGGACCGCTTCGCGCGCCATCGCGGACGAGTCCGCTCCCACGGCCTACGGCCAGAAGCACATACGATCTGTATAAATCCCGGCGATTGTAGCAACGCACCGCGCCTGTCACACGACAACCAAATCGCACCAAAATCGACCTTGCCCGCCCGCCAATTTGTGATAGCGTTCGCGCCCCCAAAAAAGCGCGCCGCCGGATAAAAAACATCATAAAAGGATGACCAACGGTGCAACTCAGGCCTGCTGCGGCCTACACGGGTTTTCCCCCTTTCACACACAAATTACACACACGTTTATCCACAGGAGACACGTTGCAATTGGTGTCCAAAACGCATTATCTTGTAGCGCTTAGCGGGGACAGACCCTACATGTAGGGTTTTGATCGAAAAGCCAACCACAAGTCAGCTTGAGTTTTCAAGCATTTTTGTTGGGTGCTTTTCTTAGGTCAAGCAGGCACACACCGCGACAGTTTCTACCGCCACTCCGCGCACGCGAATGGCAGATAAGCACACCTTGTGATCTGCGCGTCACGGAGCGTCACCGGCACCACCTTTGCAACCTATAAACAGCATGCTGCATTCGATTTTCAGGGTTACCGGCGCGAGTCGGTGACCCTTTGGACTTCAAAGCCAGGGAAGTGGCCATTACCCCTTCCCCCTCCGTTTTGAAGTTGTTGTGTGATCGGTATTTGTCGATCAACTGCCTCAAGACGGAACGCTGTGCACGCAGTGGCCAAACAAACTTAAAGAACGTGGAGACACCCATGCAAACAGACACAACTCGCGAGAATCCGCAGGCCAAAGCGCCGCAGACAGGTGAGACCCAGCAGGACCTGTCCGCCACCGCGCCGGGTCAATTGCGTGTGATCAAGCGTAACGGCACCGTTGTCGCCTACACCGATGACAAAATCACCGTTGCCATCACCAAAGCGTTTCTTGCAGTTGAAGGCGGTACCGCCGCCGCGTCGTCGCGCATCCACGACACCGTTGCCCGTCTGACCGAACAAGTGAGCGCGACCTTCAAGCGTCGCATGCCCTCGGGCGGCACGATCCACATCGAAGAAATCCAGGATCAGGTAGAACTGGCGCTGATGCGCGCCGGCGAGCAGAAAGTGGCTCGTGACTACGTGATCTACCGCAACGACCGCTCCAAAGAGCGTGCGCATCGCGTCGGTGAAGAGCCCGTTCAGGCCCACCCGTCGATCCGCATCACTCGCGCCGACGGCAGCATGGCGCCGCTGGACATGGGTCGTCTGAACACCATCGTCACCGAAGCGTGCGAAGGTCTGGCCGAGGTCGACGCCGACCTGATCCAGAACGAAACCCTGAAAAACCTGTACGACGGCGTTGCCCTGAAAGACGTCAACACCGCGCTGGTGATGACCGCTCGTACCCTGGTTGAACGTGAGCCGAACTACTCGTTCGTCACCGCTCGCCTGCTGATGGACACCCTGCGTGCCGAAGGCCTGGGCTTTCTGGAAGTTGCCGAAAGCGCGACTCACCACGAAATGGTCGACCTGTACGCCAAAGCGCTGCCGGCCTACATCGCCAAAGGCATTCAGTACGAACTGCTGAACCCGATCCTGGCCACCTTCGACCTGGAAAAACTGGGCAAGGCGATCAACCACGAGCGCGACCAGCAGTTCACGTACCTGGGCCTGCAAACCCTGTACGACCGTTACTTCATCCACAAAGACGGCATCCGCTTCGAGCTGCCGCAGATCTTCTTCATGCGCGTGGCCATGGGCCTGGCGATCGAAGAGAAGGCCCGCGAAGACCGTGCCATCGAGTTCTACAACCTGTTGTCGTCCTTCGACTACATGGCTTCGACCCCGACACTGTTCAACGCCGGCACCCTGCGCCCTCAGCTGTCGAGCTGCTACCTGACCACCGTTCCGGATGACTTGTCGGGCATTTATCACGCCATCCACGACAACGCCATGCTGTCCAAATTCGCAGGCGGCCTGGGCAACGACTGGACGCCGGTTCGCGCGCTGGGCTCTTACATCAAGGGCACCAACGGCAAATCCCAGGGCGTCGTGCCGTTCCTGAAAGTGGTCAACGACACCGCTGTTGCAGTCAACCAGGGCGGCAAGCGCAAAGGCGCTGTGTGTGCGTACCTGGAAACCTGGCACATGGACATCGAAGAGTTCATCGAGCTGCGCAAGAACACCGGTGATGATCGTCGTCGTACCCACGACATGAACACTGCCAACTGGATCCCTGACCTGTTCATGAAGCGTGTCTTCGACGACGGCAAATGGACCCTGTTTTCGCCATCCGAAGTCCCGGACCTGCACGACCTGACCGGTAAAGCCTTCGAAGAGCGTTACGAGTACTACGAAGCGCTGACCGAGTACCCAGGCAAGGTCAAACTGTTCAAGACCATCCAGGCCAAGGATCTGTGGCGCAAGATGCTCTCGATGCTGTTCGAAACCGGCCACCCTTGGCTGACCTTCAAAGACCCGTGCAACCTGCGCAGCCCGCAGCAGCACGTGGGCGTGGTTCACAGCTCCAACCTGTGCACCGAGATCACCCTGAACACCAA
>Ga0247734_1002619_pt1 | contig 11518 bp, 12 predicted proteins | sample UWRJL103311B2_FD_180933 | JGI IMG/M metagenome (GOLD analysis project Ga0247734, IMG submission 180933) | Plant litter microbial communities from Arlington Agricultural Research Station in Wisconsin, United States - UWRJ-L103-311B-2 | ecosystem: Environmental > Terrestrial > Plant litter >... | reverse complement strand
TTGAGCTTGGTGGCGATGGTCCCTGTGGCCCTTTCGCAGGCACCTGATCGGAAATCTCTTCTTTGGGTGCATCCTGTGGTATCATTGGCGCCACTGGTGCAACCTTCTCTTGTTTAAAAGTAGTTTGAGATATCGGCTGGACCTCCGTGGCTTCTTCTTTGACTTTGGGTACTTCTTCTTCTATTGGATCGGGAATGACCTCTGGTATTGGCGGGTTCTCTGCTGCATATCGTTTGGCTCGCAATTCATCGAGATCGCGGTGCATCACAGCCTTTGCTCGTACCTAAGGATGTTAGGAGTGATTTGTTGTGTATAGGGATATGGCCATGAGAAATCTCACAATATCAGACTCTAGATCATCTAGTGCTTGGTGAAAGTTGTTGATTGCGCCTGGAATCGACGTGCGAAGCCTGTTATTGGAAGAAGGCTGGGTCCTCCCAGTTTCCTTGTTCGTTGCCCGTAGAGCTCTTCCGGTCTCAAGAAGCTTTGGATGAATTAGCTGACAGGCTCCTTGATCGGGAGAGCACCTCTTACAATGGCATTAACCATGCTCTGGAGAACATCCAAGCGCTGCAGCGACATGATGGTGGGAATGGCCAGAGCTGCTCGCTGGGTTTGAAGTGTAAGGATGAATGAGAAGATAGGGTCTGCGACGTAGTCCGGTGCCCGTGGACAAGATCGGACTCTGTTGTTTGCGCGCGCGAGAGAGGCGAGAGGCGAGAGCAGTTGATAACAGCTGACTTGGTTTGACTTGGTTGGGATGGTTAATTTGGAGGTTTTTGGCACCAGCGTTAGAATTCAGTATGTATGTACGAAGTATGTGGTCGTGGTCGCATTCTACTTCCGCACCGTACATTCCTAGCCTCCTGGCCTCCTGGTCTAGTGTGGTGGAGCGCTGAAGCTGCAGGGCTAGAGTAGTGCGGCTGGTGGTGGGATTCGGTGTAATCCACGACCCCACCGGCGCCCACACCAAGCCAAGCTACGGAAGCAGCTACTGTACCAGGGAGATCTCAAGCTTTGATTATTTTAAGCACTTGTGGGAGCTTTGAAGCTTTGGGGCTTTGAAGCCTTCAATATAGGTGAAACTTAAAAAGAAGAGACTTGGGACGAACACCCTCCTAACCTACCACGTGCCAACAAGAAAAGGTCAGGTCGTGGTTTGGGAGTGAGGTTGGGTTTAGCTCAGCAGATATGCTGTATTACCTACCTTGTATTACTTCCTACACTGTTCCAAGAATGCAGTGACCCGTCCGTCGAACTTTGTATGTATCATGTATGTCGTGTTCTACACTATCTGTCTAGTTTGCAGATTTAGTAAACTTTGCTTTGAGAAGTCCAAGATAACCAACCCTTTGAATGGTACTTCTTAACAAGTGGCAAATGAAAGCTGGTTTTGCAGGACTTATAATGTATATACATATACTATTGCTGGCATCTAATTGCCTGTTGACGAGAGACAAAGAGACCGACTATGCCGTCAGCACCTCAAAATTCCACGCAAACACCTATTTCATCTTACGCCGTGATACAGACAAATACGCAAATACGACCATTGGCTCCAACCAAATGGCCGAGTCTCTGTGGATCATAAAGCAGCCTTTCCCCCCTTTGGACCGTAGGAGCTGAGCTTGAGTAGATGTGTTTGCAGTTGTATTTTGCAGTTGTATTTTGCAGTTGTAGCTGTACTTGGTATTGTTATAGATCCAACAGCTTCATTGAATGGAGCGGCAAGGTTAGTTACATGAGACTTGTGTACTTTTCCCTTTCTTTTTCCTTCTGCCTCTGCTTTGGAGAATTGCAGTGTTACGCTGTAAACTCGTCTACCCAGATATTGGCGGTACGTATATATACGTCCGTAACGATGGTGTACAGCACATGGAGTAGCTAATAACAGCATTGTAGCATCTTTCTGTAGTAGCCTCCGTCTGACGGTACGGTGTTATTCAACCTCCCGCATCTCTTCCTTTTGAGGTTTGGTTTGTCAAGAGTGCTTGCCGTGAAGGCCATCAATCTACTGGAGCTGTACTGTACAGTCCGTAGGGTGGCTGCGGCACCGAAAAGACGTTCGTCTGCAAAAACAGCTCATGAGTACTTGGGTGAGGTAGGGGGCATGGATGGTATCTGTCCGTCTGCCCCTTTCTGATGTCAGCTAATTCGTTCATGTTCATATATATATATACGTACTTATATAGCCAACCGTATATATACATATGAATTCCACAACTGGCCGCTTGGAAGTTCGTTGGGATCAATCATCATCCTCATATCCCGCCAAATATTACTTGATGAGGGACCATGCAGGGCAGAAGCAGGGTAGGATAGGATAGGATAGGATAGGTTGGCTGGGGCTGGTTGGTTGGTTGTATGGTATGGCAGGGCAGGGCAACAGTTCCAGTAGTAACGTATCGTCCTCCCCGTTGGATTTTACAGTCGGAGAGTAAGTAACTCGAGTAGTATATATATGCTGTACTATACAGTACATATGTACCTGAGTACTTATTATTAGCTACATAGGAGATAGGTACTTACTCACCTATCTTATGACTTATGACTTATTACAGTACTAAAGTAGTACTCGTAGTTAGTGCCTCACGCCCGTCCCCAGGCATCCATCCATATCCATATCCATATCCAATCTATCCATCGAGCCATCCATCCATCACTCCATCCACCCCTCGCTTAGCTCTGCTTCCCATCCCATCGTCCTCCCCTGCTCTCCCTACTAGCTTGTAACTTAAAGACGACAGCCGCCATCCTCCTTCCACCACCTAACCCTACCTCCCCAAGAAGAAATAGAAGAATCTCACTCTCTCACTCTCTCTCTCTCTCTCTCCTCCCCTCCTCCAGCATTTCTCATCGACCGGCGTCGGGAATCTTGAGCGGCTTTTCCTCTCTCTTCCTCTCGTCATTTCCTGGTTCCTTTCTTCCCTTCTATCGTCGTCTTATCGTCGTCCTCATCGTCGTCTCCTCGTCTTTATTTTCCACTCTTCTCTCCTCGGTCATCGCAGCCTCTTACAAAGTCTTCCTCTCCGACACCCACCTGTCAGATTCCATTTCGACTCACTTGTAGGCTATTGTTTTCGTGTTGCGACGCATTCACCCGTTCCTCGAATTCCTCATTTCGCCGAATCACCTACGCGCTTCCTCTCCTTTCGAGCGCACGCTCGTCTTCCATCTTCGCGATAATACAGCCGCCAGTTTGTTCATTCCATATCATCTTGGTCTACGCGAATCTCATCAGCGCCTTCTTGGAATTCGACCCTATTGCTTAATACCCAATCTTCAATAGCTTGTTTGCTCGACCCGATCGGAACGAATTGATTCCTCTTCTCGTTCGCCAACATGTCAGACAACGCCCCTCCTTCGAACGCACAACTTCCACCTCCACCGCAAACATCTGCTGGTGCGCCAGGCTATGAGAATGGCCACAATGGCAACCCACATATGCCTCCTCCCCCACTGGCCCCTGTCATCATTCCCCAGAACACGAACCCAATTCCTACTGCCATCACATCGCCTATGGGAGAGAACGGTGGGGTGATGTCTCCGGATAGTGCAGGCGGCTTTGTTAGACGTGCGGCCCCTGAGCCAAACAAGAGAGCTTTATACGTTGGAGGTTTAGATCCACGAGTTACAGAAGATGTGCTTCGGCAGATATTTGAGACAACTGGTCACGTTCAGAACGTAAAAATCATTCCTGATAAGAATGTAGGTGCTGTCAGTATCTCCGATTTATCTTTGTCAAATCCTCTCACAATTAAAAGCCCGCTGGTGCTACAATTAATTACCCACCCTGTGTCCTATACATAAACCTGCTACATCAAATTTCAGCACGCTAATCGCATCTAGTTTCAGTCGAAGGGATTTAATTACGGCTTTGTTGAATACGATGATCCAGGAGCAGCTGAACGTGCAATGCAGACTTTGAATGGCCGACGGGTCCACCAAGCGGTAAGTTTGCACTGGAAAAATCCCAATCTGTGTATTGTTGGATACTGATGATTTACTAGGAAATTCGCGTCAATTGGGCATACCAGTCCAACACTTCAAACAAGGAAGACACATCCAACCACTTCCACATCTTCGTTGGGGATCTCTCTAATGAGGTTAATGACGAGGTACTCCTCCAGGCCTTCTCGGCATTTGGTTCCGTCTCAGAAGCTCGAGTTATGTGGGATATGAAGACAGGTCGATCCAGGGGATACGGTTTTGTAGCCTTCCGTGAACGCCAAGATGCAGAGAAAGCTTTGAGCTCGATGGATGGAGAGTGGCTTGGATCTCGTGCTATTCGTTGCAATTGGGCAAATCAAAAGGGCCAGCCATCGATCTCCCAGCAACAAGCTATGTCTGCAATGGGCATGACTCCAACGACTCCCTTTGGACACCATCACTTCCCAACTCACGGTGTTCAGAGCTATGACATGATCGTTACTCAGACTCCTGCTTGGCAAACGACTTGCTATGTTGGCAATCTCACTCCATACACCACCCAAAATGATCTCGTCCCCCTCTTCCAGAACTTCGGATTTGTTGTTGAGACGCGATTCCAGGCAGATCGAGGTTTTGCCTTTGTTAAGATGGACACTCATGAGAACGCGGCTATGGCAATCTGCCAATTGAGCGGCTACAATGTCAATGGACGTCCTCTCAAGTGTAGTGTAAGTATTTACCGACATACCGACATACCGAAATAGAATTTTGCTAACTCTTTTGCCAGTGGGGTAAGGACAAAGCACCACAAGCAGATGGAACCAGCGGTGTCGGACTAGGCTATAGCCCTCAAGCAAGCGGAGCAACCCCTGGTGGATATCCAGGAACGCCATCCGCCTACTTCCCTCAATATGGTGGTATGCCTCAGCAGCAAGGACCTCAATCAGCCGGACCGATGGCTAACCAACAGTCAGGCCAGTTCCAAGGTCAACAAGGATATGCTGGTCCTCCAGCTCAATCCCCAGGCCAATATCCCAATCAACAGATGGGCTATGGAGGCCCTGCTAGTGCTGGTGGCTACGGCCGCGGCGCGCAGCAGCCTCAAAATACCCAGCAGTGGAGTGCTCCTGCCACACAGAACTTCCAGAACGGCTTCGGTGGTTACCAAGGTTGATTGTTCCTTCATGAGACCAATAACAACTTGTGTGAATGCATTTCTTCGTCAATTTTGCACAATTTCTTTGAGGGACGGGATATTAACTCGGGACCTTATTTTCTTAGTATTGTGTTGCGTTGCGTTTCCCATCATTTGGGGTATCGGCTAGGCCGTACAGCGTAATTTGCATAGGGATTTCATTTCACGATACTTTTTTCCCTTGATGTTGCAGTTGTGCAGGCTTTTGGATAGGTGATTGATTTTGCGTCGACAAAAGTTGTTTTCATAGGTTATGATCCGTCGACTTTGGGTTTTTTCGGCATGATTGTAGCCCCTCTCATTCGCTCTCGTCTCATGAGTTCACGAATCTACTATAGCGACCATACCCCGTTCATATTGTGTTGTGCCTTAACTTCTCGGCCATCATTTGTCGTTATCAAGCTGGCGATTATTTACATAACATGTAGTAAAGAGAGATTGTATTAGCTATTGTGCTCACTGTGTATGTATGATATGAGTTGAGCCTGAAATATTTTAACGGACGCTACCAATCACTAAACAATGGAGCTATGCCGTTCAAAAAAAACACTGTCTACATGTAAATGCGACTAGAGGTAGGCTGAAAGTGACCAAATAAAAAATCTACCATCCTGTATGCAATCTCAAGCCTCCCCATTGACGAGCCTATCGAGTTCATGCACTTAATATATTTATCGGCACGTGATCAATCTAGCGCGGTTTCCAATTTGGACGCGACCCGCGATTTTGAGCTCTTTCTTGCCCAGGGAACACGCGCGGGATATATCGATTGGGTTGGGAAACAAACAAACCCCTACGCAACATCAACAGAAGGTGTATGCCGGCTAGTTTGGTTCGCTTTCCGGCCCTCTCACTTGCAACTCGAGGACTGCTCGCGGGTAAGGTGAGTTGGAAAGCACGAATACCTCCGTCACCACTTCGTCCTTCGACACCTCTCGGCTTCCAATTCCACATCTCAAGAAGACCATACGCTTCCATCGCAGATGCAATGTTGGGAAGAGCCGTAGCCAAGGAGGTTCCTCCGCCCCCTAAGAAAATTGAGCTGGTGAAGCAGCTATTTCCCTCCAGCAGCCCCGCACAAGATGGCAATATAGAAAATGGTTTCAAAAAAGCCCGCCAGTCTACGCAGTCCATAGGTGGCTACGTCGGCGTCACCAATGCCACAAATCCGCTGCGACCAAGATCACCGAATAAGCAAGGGGTCAAGAGGAAGTCTGATGGCATGGCATCAACATCATCTGCCATATCGAAGTTTAGCGGCAGTTCTGTGTTTAGTAGGGCAGACTCATTTCAAGAAACACAAAGTGCTATGGGCTTTCAAGAGACGAGACCATCATCGAGACAGTCAACTGTAAACCAATGCAGTCAAGCCATCCAAGGTTTTGATGAGGATGACTTCGACTCAGACCCAGACTTGGACTTCGAGCCCATCGAATCGATGTCAGCTCCTCCAAAACCACTATACCAAAAACTACCCAACCAACCTCCCACTACTTCTTCATCACAACAACATGGATCGCACAATCCTTCTAGCAGTGCTGTTCCCTGGTCTTCTTCACCCGCCTCTCATTATGCACCCCCTCCCTCACGACAAGAACAAATCGAAGTTCCAGTAATCGACCTTGATCCGGATCCACCGACCAAAAAACTTCGAAGAACTCTACCCTGGGCTCAGAAAAAAGCAGAAGAAGACCAGATCGCCGCTAGGAATGCAGATAAGGCTGAGATATTGTCATCACAAGCAAGGTCATCGTCACCACAAGCAATGTGTTTTAAATGCAAACAATCCGGCCATTATGTGAAGGATTGCCCAACTATTGGAAAGGCAGGCAAGGCATACGAGTTTACACCATCAATTAGAGCGGATAAGCCTGTACCATGGAACCACACAGCTGAAGCCATGGGCTTGGAGAGGAAGCTTTTTAACAAGGCATCAAAGAAGAAATTGGATGAACAGAAGAAGGCCATTGATCGACATACGACAACCAAGAAAGTGGTGATGGCGCCAATCACACTAAGCGACGAGCAGAAGCGGGTCCAGAGTCTAGTTGTTAATGATTCCAAAAGCGTATTCTTTACAGGTTCAGCAGGAACTGGAAAATCTGTTCTAATGAGGTCAATCATCCAAGAGCTACGAAAGAAATACGTTAGAGAGCCCGACCGGGTTGCAGTTACCGCATCCACTGGTTTGGCTGCCTGTAACATTGGTGGTGTGACTCTTCACAGCTTCGGGGGAATTGGCTTGGGAAAAGAAGATGTGCCTACTCTCGTGAAAAAGATCAAGAGAAACCCAAAGGCTAAGAATCGCTGGATCAAGACTAAGATTCTTATTATCGACGAAATCTCCATGGTTGACGGAGATCTCTTTGACAAATTGGAGGGAATAGCTAGAGCGATGCGCAATAATGGGCGTCCATTTGGCGGAATTCAGCTAGTTATTACTGGTGATTTCTTTCAATTACCACCGGTTCCAGATTACGACAACAAGGCTAGAGGAGCCAAATTTGCTTTTGATGCCGGAACGTGGAATACCACCATCAATCACACAATCGGATTGACAGAAGTTTTTCGCCAAAAGGATCCTGGTAAGTCTTTTTATCCAATTTCGTGTAACCTTTATTAATTTCACCAGTTTTTGCGAACATGTTGAATGAGATGAGACTAGGCAAAATCTCAGAGGAAACTGTCAGAGCATTCAAGCAACTGAGCAGAGAAGTAGTATACAATGATAACATTACTACTACAGAGCTGTACGTTCCACTGATCAACCCAATGGCAATTACTTATGTATATTTGAACAGATTCCCTACAAGAAACGAGGTTGACAACGCGAACAATTTCAAGATGCGGTCTATGAAAGGCAAATGCTACACATACCCTGCAGTAGATAGTGGCAGTATCACAGATGAAACGATGCGTGACAAACTACTGTCAAACATGATGGCGCCTAAGTTGCTCGAAGTTAAGAAAGGTGCTCAAGTCATGCTGATTAAGAATATGGACGATACTCTAGTCAACGGCTCCTTGGGGGTTGTGATGAGCTTTATGAGCGAGTCCAAGTTTGACATATACGATAAACATTCCGAGGCTTTCGATTTTGATATACCAGACGAGGACCTAGAAGATACTTTGCGTGATTTGCGAACTAAATATGCATCCAGGAATAAGGACGCTATTCCAGATACGGGCAGACAGTTTCCTGTCGTTCGTTTCTCTCTTGGCGACGGTATTACTAGAGACCTGCTCGTTCAGCCAGAAGAATGGAAGGTTGAGCTTCCAAACGGGGAAGTGCAAGCACAACGTCAACAACTTCCACTCATCCTTGCGTGGGCACTATCAATTCACAAGGCGCAAGGCCAAACTCTAGAAAGAGTCAAGATTGACTTGAAGCGAATTTTTGAGAAAGGCCAAGCTTACGTTGCTCTCAGTCGAGCTACAACTCAAGCTGGCCTAGTGGTCCAAAACTTTGACAAAAACAAGGTTATGGCCCATCCTCGAGTTGCTCAGTTCTACAATAGTTTATACAGCGTGAACAAGGCAATGGAGCACCCAAAGCTCGCGATTCGTCCACAAAACCCTATTTCTCAAAGCATGGCTATAAAACGTCGACCTGCTCATATTATCGACGCAGATGATGAGGAGGAAATGATGCGCGCACATGGTTAAATCTGGCACGAGATATACCCTGCACTTCTTATTGTTTTGGGAGGAGTTTGTTAGGAGTATATTTACCGGGGAGTTGTTTGGTGTCTGATCTTGAAGGGTGGCGAACTCGGGTTGCATTTCCATAGAGTGCATCATTTGGGTAGGGGCTATAGCATGATAGAACGTATGCTTAGCAATCGAGAAGATAATAAAACTAAATACGAACAGTACCAGCATTGTGCCCCTCTGTAGTGGAATATTGACGTGTGAAGCATAGGCCAGAGCTGATATTTTGAAGCCATGTAAGTAGTGGGCATGTCTATAAAGTGTTCGAATAGTTTCTCGGCATGTCACAGTATACCCCAAAAGAGTTCTCAACGACACGAGCTTGTTTGATTAGTCGGACTAGTATTCATACAAGGTATAGCCTAAAGCGACCGCTCCCTTCACCTGACCACCAGAGATATCAAACAATCCATCCATTCCCATCCCATCACGAAACGCCAGCGCTAAAGCTAATCCAAAAATTCAACGTCACAAGGGTCTTCAGAAAAAATACTGCCTAAAAAGAAAAGGCAGCATATTATTCAGCATTGCCTTGGAATCTCATGCCCAAAACCCAACTTCCATCAAACTCCACTCCACGTCTGAGTCGAGTGCCGGATTTCTTCCAAACCGCCGCACCAAGCCCTATATCTGCAACAAAAAGCTGCCACTCTTCTCCGTTTCCGGCACCGTCATTGTTAACAATACCTTCGCCAAAGGCCATTGCTTCCAATAGCCCCTTCTTGGGTGCGCCCATTGCAACGACGAATTTTGCATGCATGTATAATTGGCGTCCATCTATGATGCTTACTTTTCCAGTTGATGGATCAATGCCGGTGGGGATATCGATGGCTAGGACTGCAGCTTGGCTACGATTGGCAAATTCGATAATCTCGTAGGCTGTTGCTTGGTCCCCGGTTCGTAACTCTTCAAAGGATATGGTGAGCCCCAGAAGACCATCAATGACAAGTTCAATAGGCGCGTTGAGTGTTTTGACATATTCCAGAAGCTCAGCTTTGTTAACGACTTTCCCGCCAAAGCTACGATAGACTTTAAGCTGGCGTTTCAAGCCGGCGATAAATTCGGTTTCACGCTCAAGTCCCAAAACGCAGACGACAACGTTGATTCCGTGGTTACGAAGATGTCTTGCTGAAGCGACTGCTCGTAATCCACTCTTGTTGTTTCCCGCGAACACAACAATAGTAGGGATGACATGACTTTTCCCTTGAGTAAGACCACGTCCTCCACCGCTGACAGCAGATAGAGCAATCTCGGCAACTCCTCGAGCAGCATTCTCAGCCATCATATCTTCCGAGAGTCCCAGATCATTCTCGGCGATGTTTTCTAGGTTCAGCATCTGCAGGGCTGAAATAGGCTCGCAGCGCTGGTTTGAGGGAACCAGGAAGAAAGATGGTTTTGGTGCTGGAACAGGAATCTACTTTCAGTCAGCTAAGGTTACAAGGGAAGTGAGGATAGGTTCATAGATACGTACAGAAAGAGAGCGTGGGGGTGGAACTTGAGCAGCACTTATTGTGGAGCTTCCTTTACGTGAAGTAGATTTCCTCTTCGCAGGCAGTTTGCTCTCAGCTCTTCGAGACGCTCTCCCACTTCCGGTATCCCTATGGTCTTTCCTTTCGTCTAATGCACTATCATCCGCATCGCTTTTCCAATCCTCTTTTTTTATGTGAGACGTTCCATTGGGACTGTCTAAAACGTTTTCGGTGTAGTGTAGATTCTTGCCCCCAGCTGTTCCTGGCTTTGCCCGCACCAATCGATTATGTGAGACCAATCGATCCTCATCAGCCGTTCCATCTTCTGCTTGGATCTGGGTGAAAACACTCTGTTTGTCAAATTTGGCCAAGCTACCAGCGAAATCGAAGTCACCCATATCTTGTACATCCGTTGCATCTTCAGTACCCCACCCATTTTCGTCAAGCTGCACCTTTCTTGCATTTCGACCACGCCGTTGCTTTTGTAGCGTTTCAAAAGGTTGGAATGAAGGATTTGGCTCCAACAACGGTGTCTGTCTCCAGCCTTTTGACCGGCCTGTCGATTGCTGGTTTCGTTTCCCCTCACTCTGCTTCGATTTTGAGGGTGTAAGAAGCAAGGAATCTTGCTCTTCTCCAAGTTTCTGTCTACCCTGTGACCGCGCATTCTGTCTTCCGAGCTTTGCTGGTGTGGCTTCAGATTCATTTCCTGCATCCTGAACCTTCTTTCTTCGTGTTCTCTTTGCGGCATGCTTGATTTCTAGCTGTGGTACTGTCACGGCTTCAGCATCTCCTTCGAGCTCACTTAATATGATGCTCTCAGGAATGCCCTCTGCTTCTACCTCCGCAATTCGAATATCATGCAGAGAATCGGCCAAAGAAATTGTAGGCGTGATGTCCTGAAGCGCCCGATCATCTCTGCTAGTTACTGTACGTGAAGAATCCGCCCTTTCCATAGATGCAGCATTCCATTGTGTATGAATCTGTATATGGTTCTGGCTGACAGGCGTGGGTCTCTTTCCCATGCTAAGTATGGCGGGATCAGCAAAAGATGCTCTTGGTTGGATAGGTATTGGAGCTAGAGGAGGATTGGGATTGATGTTCTCGTTTGGCGCTTCCACGAGTTCTGCTATCTCAGAGGCATTTATTGTGAACTCCTTAACGTAATTGCCATTGAAAAGGGATGTTACTAAATTGAAGTGTAAGTCGTCTTACA
>Ga0247734_1002618_pt1 | contig 11520 bp, 11 predicted proteins | sample UWRJL103311B2_FD_180933 | JGI IMG/M metagenome (GOLD analysis project Ga0247734, IMG submission 180933) | Plant litter microbial communities from Arlington Agricultural Research Station in Wisconsin, United States - UWRJ-L103-311B-2 | ecosystem: Environmental > Terrestrial > Plant litter >... | reverse complement strand
TTAATGGAGAAGAAAGCCGCGAAGAACTGGCTGAGCTGGGCACCGATATTTTCCAGTATTTTGGGCTTGGATGCAGAAATGTTTCTAAATTATTTGTTCCTTCCGGATATGACTTTACCAAGTTCTATGAATCGATAGAAATATTTAATACCACTTGCCTGAATCATCATAAGTATTTCAATAATTACGAATACAACAAGTCTATTTTATTGATAAACCGTACTTTACATTTTGATAATGGCTTTCTGATGTTAACAGAAAGTACGGCATTTGTCTCTCCTATCAGCGTGGTTCATTTTGAATATTATAATTCAATTGAGGATTTAAAACCTCTGCTTCAGGAGTCGGAAGAAAAAATTCAATGTATAGTTGGTAATAGTAATTTAGATATTCCCGGCATTATTCCTTTCGGACAAGCACAAAAACCCGGACTATCCGATTACGCAGATTCCGTTGACACCATGGCGTTTCTGGCGGCTTTGTGAAATATAGGTTACACAGATTTGTACAGAGAAAAAAAATGAGAGGGCCACAGAGAGAAAGATTAAATCCTCTGTGGCCCTCTTCTTTTTCTACTCTTAACTCTGTGTAACCTTTACTTAGCAAAGGCCCATACCAGGAATTCGGGCAGCGCTTGTGCCCAGGTTTTTATATTGTGTTCTCCGTCAGGCATTTCCAGGTAATGTATATCTTTATTCCAAACGTATCCTTTTCGTTCAAGTTCAGAAATACATTCCAGTGTATCCTGAATTGAATCAATAATCCCATCGCCATCGCGGTCATCAGTTTCATCTTTACCGCCACACTGAAACCAGAATTTTAAATTTGGTTTTCCTGAAAAATTCCGGATCTGTTCATGCATAATCCGGTCTGCATCATTGTAGCCATCATTAATTGCTTTTTTCCTCCACCAAAGTGCACCTGAAAAAACAGCAGCTTTACAGAAAACATCAGCATGGTTCCACGCAATATCCAGCGCCATTAATCCGCCAAGAGAAAAGCCGGCATAAACTAATTTATCTTGTTGAAACGAATAATTTTCTTTTAAAAATGGAAGCAATTCATATAATACAAAATTCCGGGTCTCGCCAGCTCTATGTCCGCGGTTCGCATAATCGGCCTGATTACTAATTCCATACTCAAAAATCCGGTCGGCCCCTGCGTGCAAACCCACTATAATGACAGGATCAATGGAAAGATTATTTTGCAATCCACTTAAAATATTTTCAATCCCCAGGGCTAAAAAATCCTGGCCGTCATTCATTAACAATAAAGGATATGTTTCCGACGGAGAATAGTTTAAAGGGAGAATAATAGAAATAGTAACATTCCGCTGTATGTAAGCTGAAAATATGGTTTTATTTAACGTAAATAATTGCTGTTGAGTAATATCCAAGTTATTTTCCAAATTGATAAACATAAATAAACCGACAAGTTAACAGAATCAGGCCTTTTATAAAAACGGCGTGATATATTCGATCATCAATATTCTGGATTGTCTGATCCATGCATATCTTCTTAATCCGATACTTACGGCAGTCAGTTTTATTATCCTTTCCTTGTCGTTTTGGTAACATATTTGAAAGCATTTTAATAATTTGCATCTATCGTTTTCTTTCGTATATTTCAATAATTAACTCTAAAACACACTTCATTTGGAAGAGAAGCATATTAAATATTATTCGCACCATCTCGAACGTGATGTTGACATGCTCGTTTACGGAAGTTGGGGCTATCCCATTTTACTATTTCCCACAACAATGGGAAGATATTATCAGGCAAAAGATATGGGTCTTATCGAATCAATACGAGGCCTCGTTGAATCAGGAAAGTATAAGATTTATTGTGTAGATTCCATCGATGCTGATTCCTGGTATGCCAAACATATCAATCCACAGTACCGGGTTCTTAACCACATGGTTTATGATAAATTCCTGACTAATGAACTGGTTCCGTATATTCGTCACGAATGCAATGTTGAAAAAATAGGTGTAGCCGGATGTAGTTTTGGAGGATTTCACGCTGCAAATTTTGCTTTTCGCCATCCGGGTTTGGTTGCTTATATGGTAAGCATGAGCGGTGCTTTTGACATAAGAAGTTTTACTGATGGATTTTACGACGACACCGTTTATTTCAACAATCCCGTCGATTACATACCCAATGAGCAAGGCTGGCGATACGGGCACATGAAGATTGTTCTGGGTACGTCAGATTGGGATATTTGTTTAGGTAGTAATATCCGAATGTCAGATATTCTTAATACGAAAGGAATAGACCATTGGCTGGATATCAGAGGTTGGGAAAAGCATGACTGGCCACTCTGGAATAAGATGTTTCCTGATTATTTATCGCGGATTCTCTGATTTTTACATTTTTTATTATTAAATCGCTTTTCATCCAACATAAAAATAAACCTCAATTATGAAAAAAATCGGAATACTATACGGAATGGAAAATACATTCCCGCAGGCTTTTATAGATCGTGTGAACAGCAAAGGTGAAGAAGGTATTATTGCAGAAGCAGTTACGATTGAAAAAGTTCAACAAGCCGATCCTACTGAATATGCAGTAATTATAGACAGGATTTCACAAGATGTACCTTTTTACAGAGCATATCTTAAAAATGCAGCGATCAGCGGTACAGCTGTGATCAATAATCCGTTTTGGTGGAGTGCAGATGAAAAGTTTTTCAATAATGCATTGGCCGAAAAAATAGGCGTTCCAGTTCCAAAAACGGTTTTAATTCCATCAAAAGAACGTCCTGTTGATACTACTGAAACATCTTTCCGTAATCTTGCATTTCCATTAGCCTGGGACGAAATGTTCCAATACGTAGGATTTCCGGCTTATATGAAACCACATGATGGCGGTGGCTGGAAAAGTGTATACAAGGTAAATGATGCGCAGGATCTATGGAACAAACATGAAGAAACCGGACATTTGATTATGATGTTGCAGGAAGAAATTGTGTTTGACGATTATGTTCGCTGTTATTGCATAGGCCAGAAAGACGTGCTGATTATGCCTTATGAACCACGTAATCCGCATCATCTACGCTATGCATCCGAATTAAAAGTAACAGGTGAAGAGCGGGAGAAACTGTTGGCAACTATCAAAGAATATGTATTAAAACTGAACATTGCTTTGGGGTATGACTTCAATACGGTTGAATTTGCTGTAAGAGATGGTATTCCAATTGCTATTGATTTTTGTAATCCTGCGCCGGATGCCGATATATATTCAGTAGGTCATGACAATTTTGAATGGGTAGTTGAAGCTGCCGCCAATATGGCTATTGACCGGGCGAAAAAACATGTTGCAGGAAAAACCAACTTAACCTGGGGAACATTTGTAAGTGAATCTGCTGCACCATCCCAGACTTCGCCATTATCAGCAACCGAGGTTCAGATTGAAACTGTCATTCCGGAAATTGAAAAAGTAAAAATGGAGGAAATTACTCCGGAAGCAATTACAGCAGAAGAAGTAATGTTAAAAGTTGCCGTAAAAAAAGCTTCTGCAACTAAGAAACCGGCTGTGGCAAAGGAACCAAAGACGGAAATTGCTCCTGCAGCAAAAGCACCAAAGAAAAAAGCATAGTTATTACTTTAACTAAAGAAGCACTATTATATGCCTACGTTCACGCTTGGAATTGAAGAAGAGTTTCAAACAATAGATCCGGTAACGCGCAATCTTAGGTCACACATGTCCAAGCTTGTCGAAGATGGAAAAATCACATTGAAGGAACGCGTTAAAGCTGAGATGCATCAGGCGGTGGTAGAAGTCGGAACAAACATCTGTCATAACATACAGGAGGCCCGGGAGGAAGTAACATATCTAAGAAAAATGATTCTTGATCTGGCTTCTAAACAGGATCTTCTGGTAGCGGCTGCCGGTACACATCCCTTTGCCGACTGGGTAGAACAGCTGATCACACCAGATCCGCGTTATGATGAAATTATAGACGAAATGCGTGACGTCGCACGAGGCAATCTCATTTTTGGATTACATGTGCATGTTGGGATAGAGAACAGGAATGAAGGCATTGCAATTATGAATGCGGTACGATATTTCCTGCCGCATATTTATGCACTTTCTACTAATTCACCTTTCTGGTGCGGACGTAATACCGGCTTTAAGTCATACAGATCAAAGGTTTTTGATAAATTTCCAAGAACCGGTATTCCTGATTTCTTTGCAAGTGCGGCTGAATATGATGAGTATATTGACCTGCTGGTGAAGACAAAATGTATTGATAACGGCAAAAAAATATGGTGGGATATTCGTCTTCATCCATTTTTTAATACCATAGAATTCCGGATGTGCGATGTGCCCATGCGTACGGATGAAACCATTTGTCTGGCTGCAATTATGCAGGCGCTTGTAGCTAAAATTCATAAGCTGCACCGCATGAACCTAAGTTTCCGCCCTTACCACCGCATGCTGATCAATGAAAATAAATGGCGTGCCGCTCGTTACGGAATTCATGGAAAACTCATAGATTTTGGAAAACAGGAAGAAGTAGAATATAAAATTTTGGCGGGAGAATTGCTTGAGTTTATTGATGATGTAGTGGATGAACTGGGCAGCCGGAAAGAAATCGAATATATTCACCAGATTATGGAAATGGGAACAGGCGCTGATCGTCAGCTGGCAGTATTTGATCAAACCAATGATCTGAACGCAGTTGTGGATTATATTGTTTCAGAAACTAAAATCGGAATTGAGTAAGAAAAGGAAAGAAGGGTTTACAGCAGCGGCCGCCGTGCAAAGGACGCAAAGTTAAGGCTCAGAGAACGCAAAGTTATACAGCGTTCTCTGCGTCAAATTTTTAAAGCTAAAAGCCAATCGCTCAAAGCTAAAAGCCAATTAAAAATGGATACTAACAATAAAAAATTCAGGATTGCTATTCTGGATATGTACAACGGAGTTGAAAATGAGGGGATGCGTTGTATCAAAAAGATCATAACTGCATTTGGTGAAAATGAATCCATAGATATTGAATATCAGATTTTTGATGTTCGCCAGAAACTGGAAATCCCAAATCTGGACTTTGATGCATTTATTTCTACCGGCGGACCGGGCAATCCTGCGCCTGTTGGTGAAATTTGGGAAAGGAAATTCTTTAATTTTCTTGATGGCTTACTGCAATTTAATGCGAACCGGAATAACCGGACAAAAAAGCACCTTTTTTTAATCTGCCACTCTTTCCAAATGGCCTGCATCTATTGGCAACTTGCTGGTGTGAGCAAGAGAAGAAAAACATCTTTTGGTACTTTTCCTGTTCATAAAACTTCCATTGGCCGAAAAGATCCCTTATTAAATTTATTAAACGACCCATTCTGGATTGTCGATTCCCGTGATTTTCAGGTGACACATCCTAATCAAGCCGGGTTGGATCAAATGGGCGCAAAAATACTTTGCCTTGAAAAAATTCGTCCTCATGTAAAACTGGAACGTGCAATTATGGCCGTGAGATTTTCAAATGAGATCGTAGGCACACAATTTCATCCGGAAGCAGATGCCGAAGGTATGTTACGATACTTTTTGAGAGACGACAAAAAAATATCAATTATTGCCAATCATGGGGAACAAAAATACAATGACATGATCTTGCATTTGAATGATCCTGACAAAATAAGAATGACAGAATCTGTTGTTATACCGACGTTTTTGAAAAATGCTTTTGTAAAAAAACAGTCGTCCGAGCCTGTTCAGGCAGAACTTACTCCCGAGCAAACAGAAAAAATAATTTAGCTTACACTTCGCAACTTTCTAACCGAATATTGAACATGCATAAGGAAGCCCGTAAAGCGTTCAATTCGTCATTTACAGAAGATAATTATAAAAATTTCGTATCCAACATCGCAGCTGATTATCCCGGACAATTAGATTTTCGGGTAGCTGAAACACCTGTATTTGTTCCATTAGATTTAAAAAATAGTCTTGTTCAGGCTTGTGACGAAATCATAGAAACACTTTTATCACCTGATTTTTCTGCCAAAACTAATCGTGCCGTTCCTGACGGTCAAAATGTTCCTAACGAAAATAGTCACACTTCATTTTTAGCCATTGATTTTGCAATTTGTAAGAAGGAAACAGGAGAATTGTTTCCGCAACTAATTGAACTACAAGGCTTTCCTTCGTTATACGCTTACCAGCCTTATCTCTCTGAGACTTTTCCAAAACATTTTACAATTCCGGCAGATTTCAGTTATGCTTTTGGTGTTGATTCGCATGTTGAGTACGTTCAAAAACTAAGAGAACTGATTGTTGCAGATGAAGATCCCGAACAGGTTATTCTTTTGGAAATTTATCCTGAAAAACAAAAAACAAGAATTGATTTTGCTATCACCGAAGATATTATTGGTGTAAAAGCGGTTTGTTATACAAAATTAATAAAGGAAGGAAGAAAGCTTTATTATGAAAAAGATGGAAGGAAAATTCAGGTAAAACGTATTTATAACCGTCTGATATTTGATGATTTGCAAAATTACCCAGATCTGAAAACCAGCTACCAACTTACTGATGATGTTGATGTTACCTGGGTTGGACATCCGAATTGGTTTTTCCGAATCAGTAAATTTGCACTGCCATTCTTAAATAGCAGGTTTGTTCCGGAGACAAAATTTGTAAGTGATTACCAGGAAAATTTCCCCGATGATCTGGAAAATTATGTTTTAAAGCCGCTCTTTTCCTTTGCAGGAGCTGGTGTAAAACTACATGTTGACCGGGAGATGCTTAATGCTATTAAAGATCCGGAAAACTATATCTTACAAAGAAAAGTTGCTTATGAGCCTGTAATACAAGCGTTGGACGGATTGGTAAAATGTGAGATCAGGATGATGTATGGCTGGCCCGATAATGCTGTTAAACCGGAGTTAATGGTCAGCCTAAGCAGGTTGAGCCGGGGTGAAATGATCGGAGTTGATTTCAATAAGAATTTTACATGGGTTGGAGGGAGTGCTGCTTATTACGAAAAATAAGAAAAAAGAAAGTTTTCACGTAAAGGGCACAAAGAAAAAAACGCAGAGAGAAAACTTTGCATTCTCTGCCCCCTCCCGCGCGGCCGCCGCTTCTCAACTTTGCGTGAAAACTTTTTAACCAGCAAATACTATTTAAAAGTATTAAAAATATAAAATGTATATTTCACATCGCCAACATTTTTTTGATCATATTGCACAAACTTCAGATTATCCGCTTGCACTTGAAATAAACCGGGCCGAAGGTGTTTATATGTATGGAACTGATGGCAATAGTTATCTTGACTTGATTTCAGGAATTGGAGTGAGCAATGTCGGACATCGTCATCCGAAAGTTTTAAAAGCAATTCACGAACAGTTAGACAAGCATTTACATCTGCTGGTTTACGGTGAATTTGTTCAGGGGATTCAGGTTCAATTAGCCAAAGCGCTATCTGAGACGTTGAATTTCAATACAAGTAATCCTTCTCCTTTTGGACTGATTGACAATGTATATTTCACTAATTCAGGAACAGAAGCTGTTGAAGGTGCAATGAAACTAGCCAAGAGATTTACCGGCAGATCAGAGTTTATTTCATGCTTCAATGCCTATCACGGTGCAACACAAGGTGCGCTAAGCTTATCAGGTGCTGAATTTTTCAAACGCAGTTTCCGTCCTTTATTACCTGATATCACGAACATTACTCATGGATTATTAAGTGATCTTGAAAAAATATCTACCAAAACTGCTGCAGTAATTATTGAGGTAATTGGTGGCGAATCCGGTGTTCGTGTGCCGTCGCAGGAATATATTGTTTCATTGCGTAAAAGGTGTACAGAAACCGGAACTTTGCTTATTCTGGATGAAGTGCAAACCGGATATGGCAGAACCGGGAGCTTTTGGGCTTTTGAGCAGTATGATATCTATCCCGATATTATTTTGAGTGCAAAAGGAATGGGTGGCGGAATGCCGATAGGTGCATTTATGGCTTCACAAACTGTCATGCAAGTACTTAAGACAAATCCAATTCTTGGCCATATCACTACTTTTGGCGGACATCCGGTGAGCTGCGCCGCTGCTCTTGCCGCTTTACAGGTTACATTAAATGAAAATTTACCTGCTAAAAGTATTGCCAAAGGAGATGTTTTTAAACAATTATTGGTTCATCCAAAAATTAAAGAAGTCAGAGGAAAAGGGCTTATGTTGGCTGCGGAAATGGAATCTTTTGAAAAACTCAAACAAACCATAGACCGCTGTATTGAAAAAGGAGTCGTAACAGATTGGTTTTTATTCTGTGATAATTCCATGCGCATTGCTCCTCCCCTAATTATTACAGAAGAACAAATCCATGAAAGCTGTGCAGTAATTCTGGAAGTCCTGGAGGAAGCATAAAAATTTATTAATAAACCTTTGTGTCCTCTAACTGCTCTGAGCGGCGAGCGATCCAGTAAAACCTTTAAATATCTATATGAAATATATCCTAGAAAACGAAAAACTGCATATTGCTGTACAACAAACCGGTGCAGAACTTTGCCAGATACAATCTGTAACTACCGGCAAAGAATTTATGTGGGATGCCAATCCTGCTATATGGGCAAGTTATTCTCCGGTGCTTTTTCCTGTGATCGGTGCTATAAAAAATGGTTTTGTAAAATATAAAGGAAACGAATATGCCGTACCCAGACATGGAATTGTGCGCAATAATGCTAACGTAACACTTGTTGAAAAAACAACTGACAGCCTTACATTTGGATTAAAATATAGTGAAGAAACACTGAAAATATATCCTTTCAAATTCGAGTTCCACATTACCTACACACTTCGGGACAACAAAATTATTGTCGGTCATCATATTGTCAATCAGGGAGATGAACCAATGTTGTTTTCATTAGGCGCGCATCCGGCTTTTAAATGTCCGTTAAATGAAGGAGAAACATATGAGGATTATTACCTCGAATTTGAAGAAGTTGAAAATGATTCCACCTGGCTACTTGAAAAGAATGGATTGGTGGGAGACAATACTAAACCGATACTTCACAACACCAATGTACTCCATTTACATAGTCATTTGTTTGACAATGATGCACTGATATTTAAAAATCTTAAATCTAAACAAGTTAGTCTTCGCAGCACAAAATCCGGGCAGGTGATAACTATGCATTACCCAGACTTTCCATATCTTGGAGTTTGGGCAAAATCCGAAGCGCATTTTGTTTGTATTGAACCCTGGCTGGGAATAGCTGACAGTTTTGATTCTGACCAAAATTTTGAAAAAAAAGAAGGAATTATCAGTCTTGATGCGAAGGCTGTCTTTAAAGCTGCCTATTCTATTGAAATTAACGAATAAATTATCAGGACTAAAACTCAATCCTTTTTATAATGATTAAAATTATAATTCCCCTCCTGCTATTAACTACTTTGAATTTATCTTCTTTTGGGCAGGGTAAAATTTCAATGAAGGATCTGACTCAGCAAATATCTGCTGAGCTAAAAAAACATAAAGGTTCATACGCCGTAGCTTGCAAAGATCTGACCACCGGAGAGGAATTATTAATTAATGAGCACGCTGTTTTTCATGCTGCCAGTACGATGAAAATGCCTGTAATGATCGAGGTTTTTAAACAGGCGGCAGCAGGAAAATTTTCGTTAACGGATTCGATTGTTATTAAAAATGAATTCAAAAGTATTGTTGACGGCAGCTTATACAGTCAGGATTCGATACAAGACAGCGAGCATGAATTATATAAACATATCGGTGAAAAAAGAGCGATCAAGGATTTGGTTTATGATATGATCATCATCAGCAGCAACTTTGCCACAAATATGACAATTGATGTGGTTGGCGCTAAAAATGTAACTCAAACCATGCGTGATCTTGGTGCAAAAGATATACTTGTTTTACGCGGAGTAGAAGATGCCAAAGCATTTCAAAAAGGATTAAATAATACAACAACAGCTTATGACCTGATGCTGATTTTTGAGAAAATGGCTCAGGGTAAAATCGTGAATAAGACTGCTTGTGATGCAATGATCAAAATTTTACTTGATCAAAAATTCAATTCTGTTATTCCTGCCAAACTTCCTGCCAATGTGAAAGTAGCCCATAAAACAGGAGGTTTGCCAAATATAAGACATGATTCCGGAATCATTTTCTTACCTGATGGAAGGAAATATGTCCTGGTATTATTATCAAGAGACTGGGAAGAAGAAAACGCGAATATAGAATTGTTATCAAAAATTTCGAAGACAATTTATGACAACATTCTATAATAACACCATTACTTACCAGGTTTAAAATGAGCAATTTCAGCTTCTGAAAATCCGAATTCCGTAACCAGCTTTTCATAGGACATTGTCTCAGCTCTTGTATACAAGTCCATATTGGCCGAAGTACTCACTCCTGAATTAACCTCCCCTTCCTTACCCGTCCAAACATGTGTTGCATAATGATGCAACGGTAAATTTTTAAATGTCAGCCCTTTATTATTCATCTGGTGAAACCATCTTACGGCTACATCCATATCCATTTGGCCAAACATAACGTCTTTATAATAAGGATATTGATACGGCAAAGTTTGTTCCAGATCAATTAACGCAGACCACTCATTCAGCCTGCATTCCGGTAGTGGCCAGGGCTCTCTTCCACCTCTGAAATAATCATAAACTTCTTTTCTGGGAGCAGGATAATGTGCTGATATTTCTGCTAATTCAGTTTCTGTGGGGCGGTATTCGGTATATGTTTCAGGAGTGCATAAACCAGCATAACTGGCCGGGCAATTCCAGCACATTCCAATTGGGCCAACCCCTGCAAAGTTTCCACTTTGCATTTCACTCAGATACATGCCTAAAATATCTTCATGAAAAAGCATGTCATTATGCATTACATACAAATATTTCCGGTCACTTTTTTCAAAGGCATATTGATATCTTACTGCACGCCGATAAGCTGGAAATCCAAATAAGGAAACTTTTGCAGCTGCCAGTCCATTGTAAAACCACGGTCGGTAGCGAATGACTTTATCTTTAAAGTGCTTGGCTATAAATTTAGAATCAGCGTTAAAAGGTTGCTTGCGTTCTTCAATCAGGTAAATTTTATTAATCCATTGACCCGATTTTTTAAGTAAAGAGCTAATTGCTGTTGCTGTCATCAGAGGTTTACCATACATCTGAACTACAACATCAACAGAATTTTGCGATGGAAAAGGCATTTATTATAGTATTAATTTATGTTTCTTTCTGCAATAATAGTAAAAATACGATTCTTTGATCGAAAATCATTTTCATAATTTCTTCAAAAAGCTGTTGTAGAAATATATTTCCGGTTAAAATATCTAAGTTATTTTAGCCTATTTTTTAATTTTTTTCCACTTTTAATTAATCCGCTATTTCTGAAATTTTAGTTCTTTTTATCTCAAGGCAGATCAAAATTTACAGTTAATATCCCAAAAAGAACTTTTCGATTATAAATATTATCTGACTATACAACTCCCCGAATGGCGCTTACAGCGCTTCTCCACAGTTAAGGAATTATTGCAGCTTTCCTTGGAGTAATGCCAGAAA
>Ga0247734_1002616_pt1 | contig 11524 bp, 12 predicted proteins | sample UWRJL103311B2_FD_180933 | JGI IMG/M metagenome (GOLD analysis project Ga0247734, IMG submission 180933) | Plant litter microbial communities from Arlington Agricultural Research Station in Wisconsin, United States - UWRJ-L103-311B-2 | ecosystem: Environmental > Terrestrial > Plant litter >... | reverse complement strand
CATCAAAAGTCCAATAAGCTGTCCATTCTCAGAAACCAAACACCATCAACAAGAAGAACACAGTAACTCTCCGTGTACCAAGAAATCCACCCCTCACAATGCCCGGTCAAACCACCACATCTGCCAGCAATTCAAAGGCTGAAACTCCCATCGAGAACACCGCATCCATTCCAGAAGCTCAGAAGACCGAGGCCGAAAAAGAGGCGGACAGAATATATGAAGAGCGAATTGAAGAAGAGTATGCTAAGCGGGAGGGCGGAGCATAAGGAATAATGTCCTGGCCTTGAGTAGAAGAATATGATGGCCTTATGATAGATGAACCGGAAATCTGGTATTAGGAATGGGTCATGCCGGGCAATTGTATGGTGCTGTTTCTCTATGTTGCGGCCCTATTTTCAGCTTTGTAAAAAGCATATCGAATATTTTAATATTTTGCTTTCCAGAGAATCTCTTCAATTGAGCTGATAGTTGATTGAACGCATGTAGAGCGAATATCAGTCTTATATATCAATCAGTTCCATTGGACTTGATTACGTAATATTATATGATTATGTCAGCTTCTGAGTGAAGTAGTTTCCTATCAGACACACCTACTAGGGGAACACTTTTACTGTAGAGTAAAAATTAGCCCTTTGCCAGCGAGTAGTTGCACGTGGGTACTTCCTCATATTAAAATTGTTAATCTCCTTAACAAAGCGGATTGTTCTTGATTGGCCAAACTGCTCGCCAGGATCTGCAGCCCCACACTGGAGCTTATAGGCCAATCAGCCATAGGGTAAATACTTGCTGACCTTTCGGGGCATCGTGAAGCTGTTGTCAACAGGAATAAACTCGGAAAACTACCAGCAGGATGGGTCTATTATATTTTCGGGGCCGTCCCTCTTGGGACTATATCAATGTGTGACGGACCAAACCAAATCATCTACGAAAAACATATCATCTTCTTTTCAGTGTCCCACGAATCCAATCCATACAACTCTCAAGCACACAGCCCTCAAAAGGAACTTTAGATCAATCTTTCAACATGCCTCTAGTAATCTTTAAAAACCTTCTCGTCAACCTGTTCTATAAGCAGGATGTCAGCAGCATTCCTACTCGTGGAGTCCATCAACCCCTCCTACCGTCTGGTCGTTCTGCATCAATTGGCTCAGATCTCACTGCGAACGATGGATGTGTTGATGTTGAGTCTCAACTGTCTAAGAATTCAGGCTTCTTTCGAGGTTTCAAGGTTGATGGTAGAATTGTTTCTGATGCCACAAGTAAGCCTAAGCCCTCTACCCTTCTCATTAGCAAACAAGTAGCTATCATATAGCTATCATATACATCAAGTATACCGTTCACTAACTCTAGTATTTTAGTCGGTCTTTCTGACGGCTTAACTGTGCCATTTGCTTTAACTGCCGGTCTCTCTGCCCTTGGAAATACTAAGGTTGTTGTGTACGGAGGATTGGCAGAGCTCATTGCAGGAGCAATTTCCATGGGCGTTGGTGGCTACCTCGGCGCAAAGAGCGAAGCGTATGTATTTCTGGTTAGCCTACATGTTAGCATCTGCTAACTCATACAGTGCCTCCTATAATACTCAAAGACTAGACATCCGTAGCCAAGTCGATTCTAACCGGCAAGCTGCCTTGAGCAACGTTGATGATCTCTTCGAGCCATTCGGCGTCCCACCGCAAATCATCGAGGCCCTGAAGGGACATCTTGAAAAAGCTCCTTCCGAGAGTGTTGTAGATTTTGTTATGAAGTTCGAACACTGTGCCAATGAGCCAGCAGCTTCTCGCCCGTTGACTTCCGGAGCTACAATTGCTATTAGTTATCTCATCGGTGGTCTTGTTCCACTAGCACCATACTTCTTCGTTGGCAGCGCACAAGTTTATGAGGGACTGTACATTTCAATCGGAGTTATGGTCATCGCTCTCTTTATATTCGGATACGTCAAGACTTGTGTAGTTGTGGGGTGGGAAGGCCATCGAAACATTCGTGGTGGATGCTGGGGTGGTGTGCAACTAGTCTGCATTGGAGGCTTAGCAGCTGCTTGTGCTATGGGACTTGTGAAAGCCTTCGATCAGATTTCTGATCTTTGAGCTCTTGGATATGTGATGTAATGATACTTTTCACGAGGATACGATTTGGTTATTGGGTGGCATAAAAGGCGTTTTGTGGCAGCTCTCGCGATTTGCGATCGAGCATTTCTGCTCTGCATAGTTAGCGATGGCAACGGATAGACTCGAATATAATGTCTTCATTAAAGCGCAATCAGTGCAACATTTTGAGTGCGCTCAGCTAAGGAGTCGTGTTAAAATGTTCAATCAGCCACGGCTAACCATCATTACATTCTCTGTACGTATGAAAGCTCATCCTCTAGATCTAACAGTTCTAAACAACAGTATCTTACTCAACCAGGGGCTTAACCGGAGGTCTTTCTAGCCAGTATTGCTTTTGTCCGGCGGTGCTCTCAGGTCGATACTACAGTGCTCGAAAGCTATCCAACAAAACAGAAAGTCTGATCGTTTCTAGGACTGATTATAACTCATTGCAATTATGATAAAATAGGAGATAGTTATACTATTGCGCTAGAGCCCTTGTCCCTGCCATGTTTCCCTTTTGCAAATCAAAACCGAAATCGAAATCGAAACACGCTGCTGCAAACCTAGGCCATGTTCATATACGCTGAATCATGTCAAATACGTCCCAAAAACCATCGCTGTTCATTCCTCGCAGTTAAATAAACCCATATGCAGCACGCCTCTGACTATTGCAGCCCAGACACCCCAGAATATGCTCCCACTATGCTCAATCCACTTCCTCTCCTTCACTCTTTTTCCTCAGAAGTAACAACGCTCTAGGATCATCAATTCTCGCATGATGCTCTTCCGGGATCTTGTCCACGTGCCGCTTCAGGCCAGCCATGACCTGATTCTTCAGTATATCCGGCATATCATCAATCATTGATCTAAAGTTCTCGGAATCCATAGCGACTAGTTTTGCTACCACCAGTTCCCTCAGATGCTTTCTCTGGGTGCCATAGCCTTCTTCATACGCGAATTTAGTGAACCATGGTATTCTGGAGGCGTTGTGAATCGCTGGAACAATGCCTCTCATTGCCGTATTTTGCAATTTGGGCATGCCAAAGCGTTGTCCCAGATCCCAGAGGGTCACCCATTCTCGGATATTGAGTTTGTCTCCTGCTTTTGCGACCAGTTTTGTGTTAAGCCAGCCGGCAAGAACCGCGAAAATTTCCGGATTAACATCGCTATCGAGGTCTAGTAAAATATGCTCATCGTTTGGACTTTGCTAGAGTTAGTGTTGTACTTAGATCTGTGGTATTTACGGGGCTATTAAAGATCACCTTACCGATCTGGAAGAAGCCGAGTTCGGAAATATGTAGAATGTTCACGTAGCAAGCTCTCATATAGATGACAAGACCTGTATGAATTGCCGTCATGGAGGGGGATTCGAATTGTTACAATCTTTTGCTCGATACTACATCATTTTCAGTTAGAATTCGATTGTGTATTTATAGCCCTGGGCACCTCACCTAAAATCAAGAGAAGTGGCAATTGAGCTACCGCCAGTTGATCTCTTAGTGTCAGTACCGGTTCTCTGGCGCTTCTTTGCTAGTGCTAGATTAGGGCCAAGTTGTGTGTGACCTATAGTCCCAGACCGTTCACATTGAGTCTGGGTTTCTTGCGTCAAGGGTCGAGGCTGTGCACCGAATCCGCTAGGGTCATCTGCTGAAGGTTGGCTTTCAACAATCTTCTTTTCAAGTGCTTCGGATTCATTAAGTGAATCCCCTGATCTTTTGTCTGAGGAAGATCCATAATGCTGAGAAACGGGAACTGTACATGTATAATGTTTCTTATCCATTGGGAGCGCCGACTGCCTTGTGTCATCATCTCTCTGCTTTCGTCTAGGTTTGAAACCCGGCCAAGGTTTCCATCCCTTGCGTTCCTCCTCAAGGCTCCTGGCGGTATTGTTCTTCTTCTCCCCAAGCTGAACTAATCGATCTACGCGTGTACGTTGTTTATAGCTCTTTCTGTTCTCAGTTGGAGAAAGAAGCAAGCTTGGAGAAGTTTCTTTTTCCATGTCGAATGTATTGATGTAAGCTAGTAAGAAGCTGCGTATTGGATATTTGTTTACTTATGTAATGATATGGAGATTTTGACGTGTTCCTTGAACTCTCGTTTTTCGGATTCGTATAAAGACAGTCAAGGTGTATTGAAGAGGATGTGGTGGTGAGTATCGAAAGGTAAAAAGGCTTAGTGAAGAAGAGCATTTGACAAAAGCGAGAAGTGGGCCTTCTATAGTTGATGATTCAAAAGATAATAGTATAGCGGTACGATCTCAAGACTTAGAGTTTAACTTTTAAGTGCTATGCTTTGAATAAGAAGGCGAAACCAGACGAAGGAGTGAATGGGCCAATGAATTAAACGCTGCATGGCTTTGACTTACTTGAGATAATTTGTCGACCTCTAGTCTATGTGATGTTCCGCATAAAGCTTTTCAAGGAAGTAGCTCCGCATAAGATAGGTAAAATATAGAGCTCAATGGTTTAAAGGGTTCATCCATGCGTACTAAGAACTAAATAAGTCTTGCTCTTGGCTGTATATGTTTAATGAAATTCTGATCCGCAGACGAACGATAAGAGATGATGTCGACAGTTCTAAAACCTCCATGTATTCAAAGTTGGGGTCACATACTCCGATCAGAAGCCCTTGTCGTCTGAAGCTCACCGATATTCCAAGTCACAAAGCAAACGAATATGAGCCATTTTGACGTCTCCATTGTGAGAAGTTGTCGCTTTCACTGCCGTTGTATTTCTCGTGGAGAAAAAAGGTCGTTACGCGTAAGTAACGGCGCGGCCGCCTTACATTACTTCTCGAGATAAAGAAAAAAAGAGGAGAAAAGAAAATATAGTCAAGAAGTGATCTTTATGAAAATCTGTGAAGGAAACCACTAAGAAAGCCCAGAGGGCGAACCGCTCTAGAAAGAAGCTTCCTCGTTGCCAGGGAAAGACCACAACTATACTATTTTATGTTTGGCTTGTTTTTTAATTGCAACCTCTTAATCCAAAATATAACTCAACTTCGGTCGCCTATACATATTACGCGGTTCGCGGCTCATATAAAAACATGTTCAAGCTTTGTAGACAAAACTTACTCTTAGAATATCTAGGTTTTTAGTCGTTTCAATAAGAGACTGCTACACTTGACTCTTTTAAAGAGTCTGGTTGGGTATGGGTGCGCGCACAATAATTCTTCACAGTACTGTACTATCGGTTTTAGCAGTTGAGTCTCTTCAAAACACGGTATCTCATACACACAAATACAGCTCATTGAAGATATAATTAAGAATAGCTTACTTGATATTGAAGAATCTTTACCATATCCGGCACTATCTGCATTACACAGAGTTCTATCATGATGAGAGTATCACCGCAAACTCTGTTTTCCCAGTTTACCAATACGTTCATACTAATACTGCATAAAACCGAGACTTTGGTAAGTCAAGGGAGAATTCAATTTAACATTCGCAATAATCTTGGGGGCTGGAGCTATCTAGATGGCTATTTTAATGAATCCTACGGTAGTCTAGTAGAGAAAAGAAGTATAGACATATACGGTCTTCTTAATGGGGCTCATGGTTAATAGATCCTTATATATCCTACATATTTCTACCTCCAGTGACCATCAGAACCTGCCCAGTTATATAGGCAAATAACGGGCTAGCAACTGCTAAAATACTCTGAGCAGCCTCTGTAGCGCTTCCTGGTCTCCCGAGAGGGATATCTGCATATGCGTTGTCCTTCAAAGCCCCCTTGCCACCCGGTATACCAAGAGCGACCTTAGTTCCATCCGGTGTTAGGGCAAAAGCTCCCTCCTCTTTCGCAGCTGTTAATCTGGTTAATATATGTCCAAAAGCAATCGAATTTGCTCTGACGCCGAATTTTGGTCCCCACTCCTTCGCAATAACCTTTGTAAGGCCGTTGATACCAGATTTTGCGACTCCATAATTTGCTTGTCCAGCATTCCCGTGGACACCAGATGTGGATGATATATTTATTATAGATCGCGGCTCGCCGTCGGTGAGGCGGAAGTATGGGGCTGCCTCGCGAACGAGCTTGAAGGGTGCGGTGTTGTGGAGAGCAATTATGTTTTCCCATTGCTTGTCTGTCATCTGTTCTCAAAATATCAGCCAGATCCTTCCATAACCCCTGTATTCAAACCACGTCACCCTCCAGTATGGCTGAAAATCTCTTAAAATTATATTCTTACCTTGTGGATAACACCATCCCAAGTATATCTGCAAAATGTCAGAAGTGACCCATATGGATCTTTGACAAAGGGTTGAGCATACCCTGCATTGTTAACAATAATATGAATCTTGCCATTTCCAAATTCAGCAGCTTTTTTGACTAGAACTTTCAAATATTCGGCATCTAGCATATCACCAGGCACGGCAATGGCTTGTCCACCGGAGTTTATTATGGCATCAGCAACACCTTGCGCTTTTGCTAACCAGAAGTCAGCAAAACAGACCCATCTCCTTCTGGCATTTCCTCACCTGCATCAATATCCTGCACAATGACTTTTGCGCCTTCATTTGCAAACAGACGAGCTGCCTCTGCGCCGATACCTTGACCTGAACCAGTGATTATAGCAACTTGTCCGGCAAGCATTCCCTTTGGCCAATTTAAGTGGCTGGCGATCTGTGCTGCGCGGGATGCCATTTTGAGTTCAAGAGGATACTATTCAAAGGGAGATATTATGGAATAAATGATGTCTGAAGAAAAGCGAAGTGGTGGTGTCCATTTTGTATAGTTCTTACTTTCCACTTACCCCAGATTCTCGGGTCATGTAGCCGTAGCCTCGGCACGCGGAGCTCGCTTGACCCCAGGTCAAATATCTGAGGTGGCCGTCAACGATTCTGATCGTACTTTTGAAGTTTCCTTGTTGACAAACCTTTATATTTGTAATAAAATGGGAAGAGAATGCCCTTGCACTTGTGATTGCTATCACATGCTTGTCTTACTACTTATAGATTGAGTATTTGAAAGAGGCGTGAGTTTCTGATACAGGAATTTCAAACAAAATGGGCGAGGGGAATATAGATTACACAAATTCTCTCTTTAAGTCTCTAAGAATATACATAACCGTTGATGTAGTCTATCCGTCTATCGCCCTTCCATAAAGAATCTAAACTTAGTTATCTAACACTTTAAGCCAAGAATAATATGATTGTAATCAAATGCAACCAGTAAACCATATAGATGGGACATTGCTGCCATAACCACCAAGCAATGAAATATCTGATGTGAACTACCCCATATATCATAAGAACCGGGCGACGATCGTTCTGGCCATCTCGCCTGACGAAGTTAGCATAGCACCAGAAAAACATCAATCACACTTACTGCATATAATCCCGCTCCTAAGATATACATGAAGCCCTCCAATCCCAACCACACGAATCCTACACGATTGCGCGTGTCACTCATTCCATAAAGCTTTACGCCATGGAGTATTGGGATTATACCCGATAATCCTTGGGCAACAAACATACTAGCCCGGTACGGTCTCCAGGCCGGCGTTCGAAATCGTTCGAAGATTGAAACAGTTGCGCATCCTACACCGAGGGAGCATGTCTAATTGAGTAAGCCAACTTCTCAAATAGTCATTCGGTTCCACAAACCATAAGCCAGTATGCCTTTTGTATATGAGGATGGCAGTAAAACCCATAGTAAATTGTCGGAATGAAGCTTCCAGTGATAAGAGAAACTATCCCAACATAATCCAACTTGTTGCCAAACTTCGCAACGGTAGGAGAGTGGTTTGAAATAGAGTGGTATGTTGCCGACATACCAAGGCATGCTGCTGCACCCAAGAAAAATGAGCCGAATGCTAAGCAGTCTGCCAATGTTGCAGATTCATATCTAGGTTTGATGACTGTATATAGCAGGGTACCGGCAATAGTAAAACCAATGGCACCTAGCAGGTGGGAGTAAATATTTACGGATTCATTGTGGAGGTATCCGAGACTGGCGAATGACCTTCGGAATGAAGCAGACGCTGGTCGATAGCCAGAATGTATGTAATGATTATCTTGTTGCCAGGATGGTAGATCATCCCACAAAACCGTTAACGCACTTTCTATCTTGTTCTCGGCTCTCTTGGCTGCGTCTGTAATGACCTTCGCGACTGGCTTTCGCTGATGGACAGCCATATTGATGGAGAAATAGTTGTCAAATACAGTTATCAAACACAACGAGTTGTTCCTTCTCCGATTGGAAAGCTATGTAGAAATTACAAAGAATCAAAAGTACATTTTTGTACAAAAGGATTATTGAATTTGTTGAGATTTCGATGAGACCATTTTTGATGAGACCTTCCTATCTTGCCTCGGCGCCTCCTGAGCCAAAATTAAGCGAAGTGCGGTAAAACTCTGGGACAACGAGGCTGAAGCCCCACATGCGAGGCACTTCGATCCATCCTTCACGTCACCACTCCAGTTCATACAGCAGATTGAGTGCGATGTCGACGCGAGGGGGTCGTGGAAGCTCATGGAGTCGCTTGAAACCGGTGAACCTAGACCCATTGGAGGCTATTGGGCTACCTTCTAAAGGTGACAACAGGCATGTACCGGTCTTCCCAGTCTTGATGTTTACTAACCTTCGGTAGGCTCCTTGACCACAAGACCCAGGAAAGATACTATACTAAGATAGTTGAAAAGTATATGGAGTTTTGCACAGCTGCTGGCAAAGGAGATGAGCTTTCAAGGCGACTTGCCCGCATGGATATATCTGCAAAGGATACTGGTATGATAATGGATCGACCACAGACTGCACCTAGCTCAATCACCGGCCCTGGATTCGATGCTTCCAGCCATAAGGATCTTTCGATATTGATTATGGCAATGCGCAAACTCAGAGAAGGAATTGTTGCTTCAAAAAGGGTGGACGACTTTTCAATTCAGGTATACATATTCTGCATTCGACTTTCGATACTGTTAAAGCACACGGAGTCATATCATCCTGCTATACTTCATTTACTTAGGAGGATGCATACTGTTCAACCTCTTGCGAGTACTGAGCTACAGGAGTTTGTAGGATATCTGGTTCTGGATTTAGCGTGTAGGCAAAACAACCTGACACAAGCATACTCTGTTAAACACAGTTATGGACTCCATGATCCAAAAGTGGACGCTACCTTGAGAGCTCTTGCTCATGACAACTACTACTTATTCTGGAGAGTGGCCCGAAGCGTAGATGGTTACAAAGCTAAACTAATTGAATTTGCCGAAGATGGTATTAAGACACAGACCTTAAAATGTCTTGGCCGGTCATATATGAGCATTGATCTTGCCTCTTTGGAAAATCTCACGAATTCATCATGGAGCATTTTGACAAAGAAATTCAGCGTGGGCTGGTTCTTGGAAGGTGACAAAGTCATCGTCCGCAAGCCCAAGGGACAATGAAAGAGTGGGCAAGCAATTCACAAATGACTGAGAAGTAGTACGGCTATAGCCCATCGGTCAGTCCGTCTTCTCAAACCACAATATGATTGCGGTCTAATGATTAATGTAAGATTGATCTTACATCAGACCCACTACAAGCTGTGAAGTATAGATGACCTCTGAAGATTTATCGCCTATATATATCACTTACAAGGCCTCTGTCCTTTCTGGAGGTATCAAACATACCACCTACTTGTCAATCCGATCGCTCCAGATGCTAGATATGACATCAAATCATCAAGAAATATGCCCACGTAGCAAGCATGGATGCCCAGATACCCGAGTGCCTATAAAATGCTGTTCTTCGGAGAGATGGTCGAGTTATAACTCAAGATTGATCACAAAGCAGATGTGTTTTGAGGTATATGTAATATAAGTTGAGCCGCACAACGTCTGTTATTAGGGCTATTTGAAGCTACCCTAAGAGTACTATTATTATAACCTACAAATTCACTCAATTAGGTACCAACCTACGTCTCGGTTTAAGCCACCAATATATTTAACGGTATGAATCTATTGTGTATTGTTCGGAAGGTTGTACTCGGCATATCTTTTGTTCGAGGTCTTGAGAGCCTACGTTCTATCACGACGTCTCCCTTTGTAACACAGGATACATCAATAAGCGCACTGCATGTAGAGGCGAAGACATCTCCTTGGTGATATGATGTTTGGAACCAAATGTGGAGTTGTTCTAATCACAAACAAACGAATAAGACCCACATATTATAGTTTGCAATCTTCTACCGAGTTTCAAGCACAAAGCTTTATTGGCTGCTCCCAATAGTAAAGTTTTTTTCTATCGAAGGACTTCGAGTTTTGTTGCACATCGAACGTCCGTGGGAAAGCTTCGTGGGGGTTGAGGCGTTTTAAAATTAGTTAATGACTAAGTAAGTGTGTATACACGGACCTCTAGAAGCCTATCAGCTCCATCACTCTAGCTCTTTTCTGAAATATCTCACATCTCATAGACAGAACCTTCCATTTAGCTTATGCATCTAAAAGCAAGTGGCTGTTTCACATTCGCTTACAAAATCATTTAGTCTTAATGTAGTATTCACAAATCATTGTCATATCTGCAAGTGCATCACCATTAACGAATGAGTTGATGACACAAGTTCGTTCGCCAACAAGATTGCTTTCAGTTATCCGCCAAGGTCACATATGAATTACCAAGATTTGGTTTCTCTGCGGGACACATCAAGAAATTCAGCATTGGAGTATCATTGAGTTGGCCCAAAGCGGTAAGGGAGGTGTTTTAAAAGAAAATCCTCGACGCCCACCTTCTTTTTTGAATCTTCTTATACAACTGGAAAGCTGCTATTGTGCCGTCGATTGTTAGTTCCGCACCTGTAACATCATTCATCCTAATATGAATGAAAATCGATCAATATGGTTGGCCCATCGCCTCTTTCATTTATCACGAGACTGCTGACATTGAAACTGGCATCTAATCATGGTAACCGCTCACCTTAGCCTCGTACTTCTTGAATACACCCTCAGTATCAAACCGCTGTGTAAAGCCGCGTCTTGCGGACGTTAGATACAAAATCCTGCTGCAGCACCAACACTACAGTGCCAGTTCCCAACTAGTCTACTCATAAATGAGCTTATGTTGTAATGATGAGTGGTAAGTGTAGAAGTTCTGTGAAGTAATATGGTACTAGTAAACTTCATTCTACAAACTCATCCACAGATATAATCTCAACCTCTCGATAGGGTTTCCTGATATTCTCAGCGCTGTGACCATAAATCCTCCAGTCTATACAGCTAAGGCCAATACCCAGGTTTCGGTTAAGTACGTCTATATAATGTGGCAGTAGTATTAGACAAATGGCTTTTTGCCCGATATTGCCTTTTGGTGACACAGGATAAAATCGACTTATCTTTCAATGTCGGTTCACACCATACGCATGGTTTTGACTCTCTTTGAATACACTGCACTAGTGCTCGGTGCGTATTGTATTCGGTGGTAATCAGTTGGCTTGTATTGTAAGATCTACGTAAGTGATGG
>Ga0247734_1002614_pt1 | contig 11533 bp, 11 predicted proteins | sample UWRJL103311B2_FD_180933 | JGI IMG/M metagenome (GOLD analysis project Ga0247734, IMG submission 180933) | Plant litter microbial communities from Arlington Agricultural Research Station in Wisconsin, United States - UWRJ-L103-311B-2 | ecosystem: Environmental > Terrestrial > Plant litter >... | reverse complement strand
GTTGTAATTTCCTTTACTAGTTTATTTATTGTCTGATCGAGATGCCAAGGATTTCAACATGCCGTACTCCGTAAGCGATTCCCCGGATTCTGCCCCGCATTTAGCTTAGTGCAGTTTCCGCTACCTTAGTCGCCTCGGCTTTTCACATGCGGTGAGGCTTGTTGAAATACATTCGGAATCCTCTCCGTCATACTCGGATACTTTAACTCAATCTCCAGCTCTCAACACTCTCAACCATTTAGCAGCCACCATCAAACGAATTGCATCATCTACAGTTCTATATACCACAACAAGCCTGAAGCAGTACCTATTAGTACTTTACAAACCAAACACCTCGCAATGTCTCTCAAGAACGGTAGGCGGTCTCGTCTCACATATCTTACATCTCTCTCCTTCAAATTCGTACCCCTCTGCGACCTTATACCGGGCTCTCAAAACACCACAGGCTAATGATAAACAGACGCATTCCCTTCTTCGGCAGCTTTCGAACTCATAAATGCTGCCCTACAATCGTCAGACGCTGAACGCAAGGACGCTATCAAGCAAGGCAATGCTGTCTTCGCTTTCGTCCTCAAGAACAAGGCTGGCGAGGAGGATACCTGGAACATTGATCTGAAGACCAAGGGAGAGGTGTCGAAAGGTTTGGGAGATAAACCTACTGGTATGTGATTTCCTTTTCCAGAATTCAGGGATACGGCAAAGTTCTCCTGCATACTTTATGAAGGGCTTCTAGCAATGGCGGATTACCAAAGCCCTCACGGACGCTTTGCCATGCGGAACTATGCTAACAAATCAACAGTAACCCTCTCCATGTCAGACGATGATTTTGGAAAGTTGGTCTCCGGAAAAGCAAACGCACAACGGCTATTCATGGGTGGTAAGCTGAAGGTCAAGGGTGATGTAATGAAGGCTACCAAGTTAGATCCTATTTTGAAGAAGGCCCAGGGCACGAAGGCCAAGTTGTAGATTGTTTAATAGGAGGCTGGGGGTGATTTTGTAAACTTAGAAAGCATTTGGGGTGGGGACGCGTTGAGATTGTTATTATCATATACCTATTCTGAGCAATGCTGTGAATCTACACTTGGAATGATGCACGATTAAAATGAATCAAAACTCACTATAATATCTCCGGCCCAAATCGTAGCTCTCATGATAATATCATTTTGAGAATATAGTCTTGCAGGTTGATTGAGAAGAACCAGGAGAAGGATGGACCACAATGTTTCAAGTCACCACAGACGTTTGAATATTCGATCTAGACCAAACGATTTATTTCTCTGAAATTATTCTCTGTTCTATGCCAGAAGCTATCGAGTCATAAAAGTAACCATCAGATTGTCAAGAGAGATGTATCGAGGCAGAGTTCACTTTTGCTATTCCAAAGCTTACCAACTGGCAACAGGGGAAAAAATATAGTATCAGAATTCTGAAAGTCAGTATATAGTGCAGTTGAAAAAAGCTTCATGTACCGAGCTAGGCCGTTTTTTTTTTTTTAAAAAATGAGATGAACAATTGAGTGTTTTGTGAACATAGCTCCTCCGTCTCGCTTAATTTGTTTATTTTCCTCTAAGCTGCCATGCACGAAGCGAATTCTATGAACAAGACTCTTGCTGATTGTCTTTTTTGTCTCAAATAAGAGGAAGTTGATAGATCGGTATATGTGAGTGGATGTGATACGTCTCATTTATGAAAGCAGAAATGGATGAGAGATCTAGTGTTATCTTCAAAGTGTGGCAACATGCAAGCTCTTTAGATCGCTGGCCACTAAGCAAGAGGATCTAACATTGAAGGTGAGAGCAACGATTAAACAAGCTGTCTACATTTTTGGGACGTTGTTTAGTCAGATGCACTTCTATGTTGATTCAGATATTTTCTATATGAAAAAGGAGCTTGGTCCTGTAGTTTACCATCTGTTCTGTAAGAGGTTTGTACTGTACCATGTAAACGGTCATACCAGACCTTTGCATAGATACAAAGATACAAGAGCCCTATTCAATAAAAGTGAACCGCCATAAGATTATTTATCGATACTTCGGGCCCTCGATTATTTTTTCTCATCTCAATCTACGGAGCAAGGCTGACTTCATCCCTGCAACATGGTAAGCCAGTCAGAAAGTCTATCACGGCTTACATAACGCAGACTTGGCTATTCTTCACGAATCAACAAATACTAAATATTAACAAAGAAGGAATATATATATATTTTAAAGAATATTGGAAGAAGTATCTAAGAACCTTTCAGTTATAGATCCTTTCAGTTTTGCAAAGGTTGACTGTGGTTGAGATGACTGGTATTCATCAAAGTAATTGTTGACGTACCTTTGATAGACCATCTGCAAGAGGTTAGACAACATCGAATCGCTTCACTTTTACCCTTCAATTTCGTGTCTACACAAAAGAGACAGCATCAAAACATCACGAATCCCCTCGCAGACTCCTGATATATTGAGAATGAGGCATACCATATAATCCGAATCGACCTGCTTTTTCTTTACAGTCTTTGGTGTGCTTGTTGATGGGTTGTGAGGCAAATTGTTGAACAGGTCTCCATTTTGCGAATACCTTCACTCATACCTCAACTTGGTATTCACCAGAGCCCTCTGGTAGCACGCGACGCCACGAAGAGCGGCCGCCAACCCCGCCCCACCGAAGAAATCCCGTAGCGGTTTCGCTTTTCAATATGAATCAAGCAACGGCAGCGCAGATGGCGCGACGGACAATCAAGAACGCGAAGACTCCACGTCGACAACCCATCGTCTCCAACTCAACCACACCACAGCAACAGTCTATGACCTTTGGCGGTGGAGGCTCACTCTTTGGCAACGGTTTACCACAAAGCAACACATTCAACTTCGCTGCCCCGGCAGCACCATCGATTTCTTTCCCACCACCTCAGAACAGCTTTGGCAACCTCTCGTCTCCAGAACACTCTGAGAGCGAAGAAGCGGCGCGCAATTCAAACGGCCACCGACCAGATTTGACTGGAGAGGAGTCAAAACGGAGAAATAAAGACTTCCGCCCGGATCCAATACCACAGAAGGCTGCGCAGACTTCTTTCGGAAATTCGACCACCAGCAACATCTTTGGCAACACACAATCAGCGCCAAACCCATTCACCTTCAACGCACCGCAAGCGGCACCATCTAGCATATTCAATCTGACGCCTAGTAACGCGCAACCAGCACCCAACCCGTTCACCTTCAACGCGCCCCAACAACCAACGCCCGCTACTACCCCAAGTATCACCGCTGGACTTGAGAGTTCTCAAAACAAAACCGCAGATATGAGCCAAAGTCAGCAGTCTGGTCAACCCCAATCATCTACACCAAGCATGCTTTTTGGTGGAGGCAGTGTGCCGAGCCAGCCCTTTCAATTCACAAGCTCTATGGCCTCTACCCAACCTACAGGTAAGCATAACTCTTCTATAGTTCTTTCTAATTCCCAAGCTCAGCTATGATATACGGGGTAAACCCTGGCAGAGCTAAAGGCGATTTACTGTTCTCTCAGTGGAGGACATTTTCCAGATCTTAAATTCTACTTGACTGTCACGGCTGCTAACTTGGCCGCCATAGCACCTACCCCAAGCCTTTTTGGAAACTCAGCACCAGCCGCAGGTGTTTTCTCACAACCTCAACAAACCCAACCATCAAATAACTTGTTCAACGGCGGAGGTCTACAAAATGGTGGCTTGTTTAACAGCTCAACTGCACAAACTCAAAGCCCGGCCAAGTCTCTCTTCGACACCTCTTCACAACCAAAGTCCGACTTATTTGGCAAGCCTAGCGGTGATCTAGGTTCTCGAATGACCTTCCCATCGGCCCAATCTTCGGACCCTCCATCTTCCAACGCGCCTTCAATAGGACGTGGAATATGGGATTCTGCCCCTAAATCTGATGCAAATCCTTTTGGCATGCCATCGACGCAACCTGGCGCATTTACTCCAACGACTGCGCCATCGGCTTCCGGTGACTTGTTTGGACGCGTTAGCAAAGCTCCTGAAAGCACTGAGCCAGTGGCGCCAGCAAAACCTCTTTTCGGCGTCCAACCAACGTCTACTTCTACATCACTATTTGGCGCGAAGCCTACAGCACCGGTATCTCCAGTAAAGGAGAACACTGCGTTGTTCAACGGGTCATCGCTCTTCCAACCCAAGCCTCCGACACCTGCTCCTTCTCAGATCCAAGCTACGAGTCAGAGCAACTTCGCTTCTGATCCCCCTGGTACCCCTTCATCTCTATTCAGTAACTTGAACAAGCCAGTCGAACCAAATATGAACTTTGGCCACGCTGCAGAGAGTGTTCAAAAGCTTCAGGGCTTCAGCTCACCTTCGAAACCTGCGTCTTCAGGTCTTACCAATGGCAGTGTTGCTAAAGTAACCTCCCACAGTTTTTCAAATTCAGAAATGGCTGCTGTTGGCGAAATTACTGACGATGCTATGTACGATCTTGTCCCCCCCGAGTTCACTGCAAAGCAACGAAATCAGTTTTACAAGGCATATAGATTGCGATCTTTGAATAAGGCTATGCAGAACTTCTTTGCCTCTATCCCCTCTCATGTCGACCCTGCCGAAGCAATTGCATATTTTACTGAGATGCGGCAGCTGATTTTGGGACGGGCGGCAGTAAGTGGTTCCAAGAGAAAAGTGAATGTAGGAGAGAACCAGGAGAACGAAATGGAAAATCCAAGCAAGCGAAGCAAGGCTGATACAACTTTTGTTCCCCAAAAAGCTCATAACAGTACAAGTCCAGTGAAAGCACTTGCGGAGCCATCGAAAGCCCAACCATCGGTCAACGGAAGTGGTTTATTCCAGGCTCCAACTTCAGCAGCTCCATCCCAGTTTTTCTCCCCAAGTGTTCCTCCCAGCCAAAGTCAGCCTTTCGGCAATGGAAACACCACCTCGAGCTCTAACTTGTTCAACATTCCTCAATCATCTTCTCAAACTCCTCTTCCGGCCAAGAGCAAGAGAAAGGCTGACGATGAGCTTACCAAGGATATCTTCGAGGCTCAAAAACGTGAAATATCCAAAGCTTCGAGCACTGCTTCTGAGATAGGATCAGGCAGATCGAACACTTCTGCACTCTTCCAAAGTATTGCTGAAAGCCCCTCAAAGCCTGGTATGGAGAAGAAAATTAAGAGCTTGCCATCTGCCATTAACTCGAATGATGATGAAGGCAAACGCACGAATCCTTTCGCATCTATTCCTAAATCCCCTACAAAGCCCCAAGTTTCTGCACCCGCTGCAAAATCGGTGTCTTCGCTACCTGCAAATGATTTGTTTGCTCCTAAACCTACTCCATTAACGTCTACACCAGGTCTGTTTACCCCGAAGCCTGCGCCATCGACTCCAAGCTTGTTTGCATCACAAAACGCTGCTGCGCCATCTACTGCACCAGCGGTTTCTTCAAATAATTTATTTGGTTCCAAGCCTGCGGCGGCTGCAAATCCATTTCAGCCATCTTTTTCAAGTGGCATTAAGGCTCCCTCATTTGGTGCTCCTGTAAATTTCCTGGCTCAATTCAACCAGAAGGCTGCCCAGGACAAAGAGGCCCACGAAAAGAAATTGATGGAAGAGGCAGAGGCAGCGGATTATGACTCCGATGAGGAAGACCTCCAGTCTTGGAGAGCAAAATACAAGTTGAAGCGCAAGGCTGAGCTGGAAGAAATTGAAAATATTGCTAAAGCTAGTAAGCCAAAGTATGATCCCAGCAAGGGCTTCACCTTCAATTCTACTGCAAATGCTGCCAGTAAGCCAACTACTATCGGCATCACCAACGCCGTTGATAGAGCTAGTGTTTCGGGTACATCATCACCTGCTCGTAGCATTTTTGAGACCGGCACACCACCAGTTTTAGATGTGGATAATCCCTTCAGCAAATTTGCGCAGCCTACTCACCATGATGATTCCGACAGCGAGGAAGCCGAAGAGAGTGAGGATGACTCTAAAGACAACGGTGAAGAAGAAATTGACGCGGATTCCGAAAACAAGGATCCAAATTACCAACCTGGACAGGAGGTTAGTGGCCCGGGAACACCAGTCGAAGAAACTGGAGTCGGCATTGTAGCTTCCGCAAAGAAAGGTGGAATATTCTCGTTTGGGGCCGGAAAAGTTGAGGAGACGGATAGCTCGGCAACTCCCAGCAAATCTGGCCGTTCTCTGTTCGATCGAGTTAGCTACCCAGCTGGACGTGCTACGGGCACTTCATCGGAGGAGAAGGAAAATACCAAGCCTGCGGAAACAAAGGGCATTTTTGGCAACCCTACTCCATCCTTTGGTAGCTCTTTTGGCTCAGCCTCCGGTACGCCTGCCAACCAAACCTGGGACCAGACCAAGGGAATCAACTTTGCTAGCTCGGCTACTCCATCCGTCAATGTTACCACCGCTACCCCCACAAAACCAGTCTCAGGAAGTTTGTTTGGCACTTCGAAGCCTTCAACTCCAAGTACTGGTCTGTTTGGTGCTGCAACTGCTGGCAGTAGTTTGTTCAATTTTGGGACCTCACCTAGTGCTGGTTTCCAGTTCGGCGCTCCCACCAGCGGTACATCTTCTCTTTTACCATCAACAGCCGTATCAAACAATACGTCACGTGCTACTACTCCTGGTGCTACGTCAGATGACGGAGAGACAGATCCTGATGGGGTGAAACACACTCAAGCTGACTTCACTCGTGGTGCAGGTGAAGAAGATGAGGATATCTTGTTTGAGAGTAAGGCTAGGGCATCTAAGTTAAAGGGCAAGGAATGGACGAAGTGCGTTGGAATCGTTCGAGTACTCAAGCACAGAGAGACTGGCGCCACTCGTATCCTACATCGCAAAGACCCCTCAGGCGCCGTAGTCATGAACTACTCTATTCCCAATACCAAGTATACATCTACGAAATCATCACTTGCTATGGTCTTGGTTGAAGCAGATGGAAAATTCTCGACGTGGTCTATTACAGTGAAAACTCCACAGGAAGCTGAGGAGTTAGTAGCCATTCTGAACGAACATAAGAATGTCTAAATATGAGAGCCTTTCTATCTTGTTTGTCGACGATGGAGTTGACGGCCCATAAGCTACAGAATTTTAGTTGGAAGTGCATATCTCGGGCATTATGAATGAGATTGGGACTTTTCCTTTGTCCCGTCGATGAAGGCGTGGCACGGCTTATTCCCCACACAATGTTGTCGGATCGACTTGCATATCTCGTACATATTTCAGTAATTGGGCCTCCTCCGACGTTTGATTTATCGACGGTACTCTTAAATTGTCTTTGACGTGCACAACTCGACAGTTTGAGAAGAATCTCTAAAGCAAACAAAGGTAGAAAGATCATTGGACATACATTATGTTTTCTGGGCAAGATTTCGCGGTACCGTTTATATATTACGGTGCTAAATGAAGGGTGGTGTGGAGGAGGAGTATGGTGCTGATGCTAGTGACTGGATGAGATCTGGTTGATCTTGAGAGATGGGATGTTGAAAAATGCATGTGAATTGAAGTATGGATGTCGCCGACCGATTGGTGGCATTTGGCCCGCGATTTTCCACCTCAATATTTGTCTCTCCGACAGGAAAACCTCATTGTACAGATCGAGGATCGACGGGCAACAAAAAGCGATTGTATGGAGAGCCAGAGCGACTGAGGTTGTGAAATAGGGCGACCTGTGTGGCAGACTGAATTTTTTTGCGAGTTCTTTTTTTCCATTGCCATGCTGAGAGTATACAAAATGCATGGTCATGCAAGGGTGGAAACAATTTGGGAGGATAGGAGCATGGGGAATTCTGGCGTTTGCATAGCGATGGACTTTCTTGCTTTTCTCGCACCCTCGATATTCTCCGATGCGCAGATTCAAATTCATCACACACAAGGCGGCGTTCTTCTTACTACTGCAAGAATAGAGAGAGCGATGTAATAGATAGTTAGCTAAATGCTCGTGGAAGCAATGCAGAAATTGAAATCAATCAATGGCCCTGTATTCCACGATGTGAATGTAGTGATAAAATAAATGAGGCGAAGCAGGTAGGTTTGGAGTGAACGAAGGTCATATTCTTAGTAGACTTGGAATATTTTGTAGTTATCCTCATTTTCGGGACCGTTCTTTTGGGAAATCTCGTTCTTCGGGTTATTGCATTCAAACCTGTAACTATTCCCAAAGTTCCCTCCTAAACTCCTCCCCATCCGCTTTCCCATTTCCCCAGGCATGTGATATCGCAAGAGCTTGCTCGTATAGGTTAGGGGCGCGGCTTACCCGAACCGAAGTATTCGGGAGTGGATCATGACCTCTAATACTTATTCACCTATTGGTTCATCTGTTAAAAGAAGCCGAGGCCTGACGACTGAACGGATCAGACTAGAATCTGGGGTAGCTCCGCCATGCCTCACTCTCCCTCTTCCTCCTCCGCTTCCTAACCCTCCCTTGTTCTCCTCTCTGCATCTTTCCATCCTTCTACTTCTTCCTGTATTTGCTCCCTCTTGGAATCATTAAAGTACAAAGACTCCTGCTAAAAGAATCTGCCAGAAAGCTTACTTAGAGGTTTGCGGATTAACCAACACGAGCGAAAATGGCACAACAAATCACCCGCGAAGAAGTCGCGAAGCATAAAACGGAAGAGTCCTTGTGGATCATTATTGACTCGAAGGTTTATGACTTGACTGAGTTCGTAGACGCACATCCAGGTGGAGAGTTTGTGCTGCGACAGGAAGCTGGACGGGATGCCACAGAAGCCTTCTACAACTTACACAGGTTTGTTCTCTTTCGCAATATCGATTATTGATAGATTTCCACAAAACACGGAGACTAATGCGGGGAAATAATAGACAGGAAGTCCTCCAGAAATACGCCGACCTCTGCATCGGCACCATCGTCAACGAAACCTCCAAGGTTCTCGTTCCAACACCCGGTTCCCTTTCCCAAACCCCTTATGGTGAACCAACATGGCTCACCCCCCAATTCAAATCTCCCTATTACAATGCTTCCCACCGTGCTCTTCAAGCTGCTCTTCGCGTCTTCGTCGATGAGGAAGTTTACCCTGTTGCACAGGAATGTGAGAAAACGGGCGCACATGTTCCACAGCAGCTGATTGATAAAATGGCTGCGAATGGAGTTCTAAGAATGAGGATCGGACCCGGCAAACATTTACATGGTCAGAAATTGATTGGTGGGGTGAAGGGCGAGGAATTTGATTATTTTCATGATTTGATTGTTAGTCAAGAGTTGATAAGGGCAAATGCTAGAGGCTTTGCCGATGGAAATATGGCTGGGTAAGTCTTGATCTCGTGTTTAGGAAAATGATGGAGGCTAATGATTTGTGCCGTAGAATGACGATTGGTTTGACTGCTGTGTTGAACTTTGCAAATGATGAGGCATGGAAGAAGAAGATTTCCGAAGAAGTGTTTTCGGGGAAGAAGAAGATCTGCTTGGTATGTAGTGTCATCAGAATTGTGTCTGGATGTGTGTCAGATACGATTAAGATGCTGACTCGAGATATGTAGGCCATTACAGAAGCATTTGCTGGTTCGGATGTTGCTGGTTTAAGAACCACTGCTGTTAAAACTCCAGATGGAAAGCATTACATTGTGAACGGGACGAAGAAGTGGATCACCAACGTAAGTCATTTGAGTTATTTCTTTTGTCTATAGCGGAAAGCAAGAGAACCGAGTTACTATCATGAACCTACTAAATAGCAGCCACTAACATCAGTGATAAATAGGGAGTTTTCTGCGACTACTTTGTAACAGGAGTCAAAACTGGTATGTGTATTCCTTCACACTTCTTCCTCAGTAGCTAACAAACAGTGCAGACAAGGGACTTTCCGTCATTTTGATTGAAAGACAAGAAGGTGTCGAAACAACAGCCATCAAGACATCATACTCCCCAACAGCAGGAACCTCATACATCACCTTCGACAACGTCAAAGTGCCTGTAGAGAACCTTCTCGGCAAAGAAAACAGAGGAATCAATGTTATCCTGTCCAACTTCAACCACGAGCGGTGGACCATGGTTTGTAAGTCACCACTTCCTTCCAACATATTCCTCCTCTTTTCCTCTTTTCCTATGATATATGCTGATCATACCAGGTGGATCCGTACGCATGAGCAGACTGGTGACAGAAGAATGTCTCAAATGGGCCAACCAACGTCTTGTCTTCGGCAAGAAACTGACTGGCCAACCCGTAATCCGTCAAAAGTAAGGCCTAACCCAAACGCCACTTTGCCAAGCGTGCCTGCTAACAAATCTCCAGGTTAGCGAAGATGATAGCCGCCACCGAAGCCAACCAAGCCTGGCTTGAGAACATCACCTACCAAATGACCCTCATGCCTTATGCCCAGCAATCTGTCCATCTCGCCGGACCCATCGGCTTGCTTAAAATGTATGCCACTCGCGCGGCACATGACATTGCGGATGATGCGGTGCAGATCTTTGGCGGAAGAGGCTTGACAAGCACGGGCATGGGGAGAACGATTGAGATGTTTCAGAGGACGTATAAATTTGATGCTATCCTTGGTGGTGCGGAAGAGGTGTTAGGGGATCTTGGGGTGAGACAGGCGTTGAAGAGTATGGAGGTGAGCAAATTGAAGAGTATGTTGTAGGTGGTTGGAAGTAAACCATGGTAAAGGAGCTATGATATGGGGTGTAAGAGTTCGTAGAGGAGTCGTGGATGGTCGCTCTCATAGAAGCAGTACTATAGACAACATGATGGGATTTCCGGAATGTAAGGAATGCAAATGCAAAGCTTGAACACCATTTCTCAGCCACAACGAAGACGCTACTGAATGCTGAGTGCTCAAGAACAGGAAGGTGGCTTGTAGATTTAGTCAAGTGCCTGTGACTGACTTTGATGTCCCGTTTCAGTTCTAGCTTTCCATCGATCTAGCCAGTCTGCTAGGTGATGCTATGCAGCTCTATTCTTCAGATATTCATCTCGCTCCATCAGCAATTTTAGTATTGCTTCGTGATTCTGTGCTCTTGCGAGAGATAGCGGAGTCCGACCGTCAATGTCCGTCGAGTGTATGTCAACATCGTCTCGATTTACTAGCAGTTTGACTATTTCCTCATTTCCATATTCCACCGCCGATAACAAAGGCGTCCGATCTTTAGGACCCCTAGAATCAGCCTCGATATTGTCCTGCTCTAGTAACAGTTTTACTACGTCTTTTTTGTTGGTACTTGTCGCTTCCCACAATGGCGTTCTATCCACGTTGTTTTTGGTATTGATATCAACATGCTCGTGTTCAAGTAAAGCTTTTACTACTGCCGTAAATCCGTATAACGCTGCCCTGGCAAGTGGAGTTATGCCCGATAAACTTCTTGAGTTAACATTAATATCTTTTTGCTTAATCAATAGCTTTACTACATCCAACTGCCCTTGAGCGGCCGCGGCAGATAGCGGCGTTTTATTATCATAATCTTTTGAGTCGTTTTCAACGTCGTCTTGCTCAACCAACAGCTTTACTACTTCCAAATGCCCTTGAGCGGCCGCGACATATAGCGGCGTTCTGCTATCATCATCTTTTGAGTCATTTTCAACGTCGTCTTGCTCAACCAACAGCTTT
>Ga0247734_1002613_pt1 | contig 11534 bp, 10 predicted proteins | sample UWRJL103311B2_FD_180933 | JGI IMG/M metagenome (GOLD analysis project Ga0247734, IMG submission 180933) | Plant litter microbial communities from Arlington Agricultural Research Station in Wisconsin, United States - UWRJ-L103-311B-2 | ecosystem: Environmental > Terrestrial > Plant litter >... | reverse complement strand
TCTCTGCGGCCAGCTGCTCCTGCGACCAGCCCAGCTCGTGCGCCGCGATCGCGGACACCTCGGGAAGGGCCGCGAGCGCCTCGTCGGGGTACTCGTAGACCATGCGGGTACGCCGCTGCATGATGTCATCGAGGTGCAGGGCGCCCTCGTGCGTGATGGCGTAGACGATTTCGGCCCGCAGGTAGGCGGGCGCGTGCTCGAGCGCCACGGCGGCCGTCGGGTCTGCTTCGGCGATTGCGGCGATGTCGCGGATGTTCGCACCATAGCGATGCACGAGGTGGTCGGTGAGCGCGGCATCCCAGCCGAATCCGTCCGAGAGCGAACCAACTTCGCTCGTGGCTGCGGCGAGCCCTGCGGCGCCCGCGAGCGGGATGCCCTTCGTGATCGACGGGCGCGCGGCTGCGCCCGAGCCGAGCGCGAAGTCGACGGCGTCGCGCGCCATCACGCGGTACGTGGTGAACTTGCCGCCCGCGATGACCGTGAGGCCGGGCACCGGCGAGGCAACGGTGTGCTCGCGCGAGACCTTTGCCGAGGCCGTGCCCTCCTTCGTACCGGGCTGGAGCAGTGGGCGCAGACCCGCCCACGTTCCGATCACGTCGGCGCGGCTGATGGGGTGCTCGAGCACTGAGTTGGCTTCGTCGATGACGTAAGCGATGTCCCGCGCGTTGGCGGTGGGGTTCACGAGATCTTCGGTCCACGGGGTGTCGGTGGTGCCGATCACCCAGTACCTCGACCATGGGATGACGAACAGAACGCTCGTCTTCGTCTGCAGGATGAGGCCCACATCGCCCATGATCCGATCGCGAGGAACGACGATGTGGATGCCCTTCGACGCGAGCACCTTGAGGCCGCCGTGGTCGTCGGCGAGGGCCTGCGACTCCTCCGTCCACACGCCCGTCGAGTTGATGACGTTGCGAGCGCGCACGGGGTAGGTCAGGCCGGTCTCGAGGTCGCGAAGCACGGCTCCGTTCACGGCACCCGATGCGTCTTTCGTGAGTTCGACAACCTGGGTACGGGATGCCGCGTGGGCGCCGTAGCCGACCGCGGTGCGCAGCACGGTGACGACGTAGCGCGCGTCATCCACATTGGCATCCCAGTACTGGATGGCGCCCACGGCGGCGCGCTCGGAGAGGTCGGGGAACACGCCCGTCACTTGCTTGCGGCTGAGGTGGCGGTGCCACGGCAGTGCGCGCTTTCCGCGACGGAGGGTCGCGAGACCGTCGTAGAGCGCGATGCCCGCGCCGACGAACGCGCGCTCCCAGATGCGGTGACGCAGCGGGTAGAGGAACGGGATGGGGCGCACGAGGTGCGGGGCGATCTCGGTGAGCAGCAGGTCGCGCTCGGTGAGGGCTTCGATCACGAGCTTGAAGTCGAGCATCTGCAGGTAGCGGAGCCCGCCGTGCACGAGCTTGCTCGACCGGGAGGACGTTCCTGACGCCCAGTCCTGCGCCTCCACGACGGCGGTCGACAGGCCGCGGCTCACGGCGTCGAGGGCGATGCCCGCGCCGGTGATGCCGCCTCCGATGACGAGGACGTCGAGTTCCTGGCCGGGCTCGGTGCTCGCAGCGAGACGCGCCATGGCGTGCTCGCGGGTTGCTGCGGTGAGCCGATTGTCAGGCATGGAACGATCCCGTCTCGCTGAAGTGGTCAACCGGAATCCCGGTGCCGTGCAGCAGCGTATTACTCTGGGTGGACCCCTTGGCAAATTGAGCAGGCAACGTGCACATATGTGCAGAAAGGCATCATGGACAAGGAAGAGACGATTCTCGCGGCCTCATCGATGTACTACCTCCAGGACATCAAGATGGAGACGATCGCGAGCCACCTGCACATGTCGCGCTCAACAGTGTCCCGACTGCTCAAAGAGGCGCGCACCTCAGGTCTCGTGGAAATCACGCTCAGGCCCACCCCGACGCGTGCCCCCGGAGTCGGCCAGCGCATCTCGCAGCAGTTCGGCGTCGAGACCTATGTCGTTCCCGTGAGCGACGCGGCATCCGTCGCCGAACGGCTCGAGCAGGTCGCGATGGCGACCGCGCGCATGGTTACGAGCTGGTTCGATTCCGACATGGTGATGGGCGTCGCGTGGGGTACGACGCTCGGTGCGATCGCCAAACATCTCAGCAAAAAGCCCACTCGCGGCAGCTCGATCGTGCAGCTCAATGGGGCCGCGAACAACCGCACCTCGGGCGTCGACTATGTCGGAAGCCTCATCTCACGGTTCGGCGATGCGTTCGATGCGCGCGTGCATCTCTTCCCGGTTCCCGCGTTCTTCGACTACGCCGAGACCCGCCAGGCCATGTGGCGCGAGCGGTCTGTCGCGCGCGTGCTCGACGTGCAGCGGCGGGCCGATATCGCCCTGTTCTCGATCGGCGCAGTCGCCGGCGAGGTGCCCAGCCACGTTTACTCGGCCGGCTACCTCGAGCGCGAAGACATCGAGACTCTCGAGTCCGAGGGGGTCGTGGGCGACGTCTGCACGGTGTTTCTGAGGGCCGACGGAACGTACGAGGATCTCTCGCTGAACGAACGTGCAACCGGACCCACGCCCACCGAACTGCGGCGTGTGCCCCGGCGGGTGTGCGCCGTGGCGGGCGACAGCAAGGTCGTGCCGCTGCTCGCCGCCCTTCGCGCGGGCGTCATCACGCACCTCGTGCTCGACGAGCAGACGGCGACGGGCCTCGTCGACCTGATCGGTGCGAGGCCCGCCGCCTGACTGTGTCGAGCCGCTAGTGCGCGATGACGGGCTCGGCGTCGATCGAGACTGCCGGCGAGGGGTCGTGCGACAGCGAAAGGCCCTGGCTGCGGCGTCGGAACAACAGCGCCGAGAGCACGGCGCCGAAGGCGAAGAATCCGGCTCCCCACCAGTAGGCGGTCGCGTAGCTCTGGATCGCGGCCTGCACGCCGACCTCCGGTGTGACGGGCACGTGCGTCGCGAGGTAGTCGGCCGCAGCAGTCGCGGCCAGGGTGTTGAGCAGCGCTGTACCGATCGAGCCACCGACCTGCTGGCTCGTGTTGACCATCGCGGAGGCGACGCCCGCGAACTGGCGGTCGACCCCGAGGGTGGCCGTCTGCATCGATGCGGGCATGATCGTGCCCATCGCAGTACCGAGGATCATGAGTGGCACGAGGATGTGCGGAACGTACGAGCTCGACTCATCGAGGCGCGTGAGCAGGATCATGCCGATCACGCCGAGCGTCATTCCCGCGGGCACCATGATCTTCGGGCCGAACCTCGGCACGAGGAAGTTCGTTCCGAGTTGGGCCGCGACGACGAGCATCCCGATCATGGGGAGGAATGAGAGCCCCGTCTGGATCGGCGAGAAGCCGAGCGTGACCTGCACGTAGTACGTGACGAACAGGAAGATTCCGAACATGCCCGCACCCGCGATGAGCACGGAGATGTACGCGGCGCCGCGGTTGCGGTCGAGCACAATCGACAGCGGGAGCAGCGGATGCGTCGCCCTGCGCTGCCACAGCACGAAGGCGATGAGCAGCACCGCGGCGCCCGCGAGCATCCCCCACGTGAGCGGGGAGTCCCAGCCATCCGTCTCCGCGTTGGAGAACCCGTAGACGAGCCCGAAGAGCGCACCCGAGACGAGCACGGTGCCCGGCAGGTCGAGCTTCGGGCGCGGGCCGCTGCGCGCGATCGTCGGCACGAACAGCAGGGCGCCGACGAGCGCGATCGCGGCGATGAAGACGTTGATGTAGAGGTTCCAGCGCCAGTCGAGGTACTCCGTGAGGAAGCCACCGAGCAGCAGGCCGACGGCGCCGCCGGCTCCCGCGATCGCACCGAAGACACCGAATGCGCGGGCACGCTCCTTGGGGATCACGAACGTCGTTGTGAGCACCGCGAGTGCGGTCGGGGCGAGCAGCGCACCGAAGACACCCTGGAGCGCGCGCGCTGCGACGAGAAGTTCGAACGATCCGGCGGCGCCACCGAGCGCGGATGCGATGGCGAAACCGATGAGCCCGATGATGAAGGTGCGCTTGCGGCCCATGAGGTCGGAGAGACGGCCACCGAGTAACAGGAGGCTGCCGAAGGCGAGCGAGTAGGCCGTGATGATCCACTGGCGCTGCCCGTCGGAGAAGTCGAGGTCGGCCTGGGCCGACGGAAGCGCGATGTTCACGACGGTCGCATCGAGTACGACCATGAGTTGGGCGAGCCCAACGACGACGAGGGTAAGCCAGCGACGACTGTCGGTCGCGGCGGGGAGTGAAGAAGACATGGAGAGGACTATATACGAAACTCCACAGTTCCGGATATGATTGGTTCAGTAATTAACCCGTTGGTAATATCGGAGCAACCGAACAGGAAGGGGCCGGCCGCAATGACGCTCGCCGAACCCACACCCAAACTCGGTCGCAAGCGCGACCACTCCCGCGACCAGGACATCCTCGACGCCGCGCTCGACGTGCTCGCGGAGACCGGCTACGACGGCATGACCATCGACATGGTTGCCGCGCGCGCCAAGGCGGGCAAAGCGACGCTCTACCGCCGATGGGCTTCCAAGCCCGATCTCGTGCTCGACGCCGTCGCCTGCATGAAGTCGAGCGAGATCGACCTCGACAACCTGCCCGACACCGGAACCCTGCGCGGCGACCTCATCGCCATGATCAAACCACCGAGCATCCGTGACGGCGAGCGCAAGCTCAAGGTCATGGCGGGCATCGTGTCGATGCTCGCGCGCAGCCCCGAGCTCGCTGATGCCGCCTACGAAGCACTCGTTGAGCCGCGGGCATCCATCAACCGCATTTTTTTCCAGCGGGCCATCGAGCGCGGCGAGATCCGCTCCGACGTTGACATCGAGAAGCTGTGCATCATCGGCCCCTCGCTCGTCGCCTACCGCGTGCTGATGCTGCGCAAAGCGGTCGATCGTGAATTCCTGGTCTCCAACATCGACGAGGTCATCCTGCCCGCGGCCGGCATCCTTCCGCAGCGATGAGGCGCGTCGCCGTCCTGCTGCTCGCGCTGGGACTGGCGGTGCTCAGCGGATGCTCCTCGCCAGCGCCCCTCGCAGGCGGGAGCGCCCGCACCGAGGCGGTCGAGCTCGACAACGGCTCGGGACTCCTCGTCGGCACGCTCGTGGTGCCCGAACTCGCACCGGGTGAACGTGTACCGCTCGCGATACTCATGCACGGCTACCAGAGCTTCCGCGACGAGCCACACCTCGTGCGCACTGCCGAGCAACTGCAGGCGGCGGGGATCGCCTCGCTGCGCATGGACTTCACGGGGCAGGGCCTGAGCGACGGCGAGGTGGGGTCGCTCGGCGACATGGCCGTCGTCGAACTGGCCGACTCGCAGATCATCTACGACTACGCGGCCGGGCTCGACTTCGTGGACGGCATCAGCATCGTGGGGTATTCACTCGGCGGGCTCGTTGCTGCGGCATTCGCAGGCGACCACGAGGTGAATGCGCTCGTGCTTCTTGCCCCCGCGCCCACCTACGGGGTCTACGTACCGGTTCTGGATTCCGCGGCAGCGTTCGATGGGCCCGTCCTGATCCTGCAGGGCGACTCCGACGATGTCGTACCGATGCGCGTCGCCGAGCAGTACCGCGATGCGTTCCCGAGGGCCGAATTACAGGTGCTCGAACACGAGAATCACAATTTCACCTATGGCACGCCGGTAGAGCAGTTCACCGTGGACTTTCTCACCCGGCACGGGTGAGGTAGAGCGCTCCCACGATCGACACACTGGGGGCATGACCGACTCGAAACCCACCATTGTTCTCGTCCACGGGGCATGGGCCGATGCGTCCAGCTGGAACGCCATCAGCGTGCCCCTCCAGGCCCAGGGATACACCGTCTTCGCGCCGCCGAACGAACTTCGCGGCCTCACGAGCGATGCCGCGTACATCGCCTCATTCCTCGCCCAGCGCACGAGCGGACCCGTCGTGCTCGTCGGGCACTCGTATGGCGGCGCCGTCATCACCAACGCGGGAGCCCACGGCGGCGACGTCAAGGCGCTCGTCTACGTCGACGCCTTCATCCCCGACGAGGGCGATACCGTCGTGAGCCTCCTCGACGGCTCGACGTCCGCGCTCGCGGTTGCGGACCCGACCACTGTGCTGGATGTCGCGGGATACCCCGGTGCGCCCGAGGGCGCTGCCGAGGCCTTCCTCAAGCCCGACACCGTGCACAACTATTTCGCGCAGGACCTGCCGGAAGTAGATCGCTGGACGATCGTGGCGACCCAGCGCCCCGCATCCTTCGTCGCGAACGTCACTCCCTCGGCGGCGCCGGCGTGGAAGAGCATCCCGAGTTGGGCCGTGCTCGGCACGCAGGACCTCGTGATCCCGATCGACGTGCAGCGCCGAATGGCCGAGCGCGCGGGAGCCACGGTAACCGAGGTCGAGGCCTCGCACGTGTCCATGATCTCGAAGCCTGAGGCCACACTCGCCGCCATCGCGGCGGCCGTCGACTCACTCTCCTAACCCCCGCTCGCGAAAAGCCATCTGCGCCCGCCCGGCATCGCGCCGAGGGGCGGCAGGTGGCTTTTCGCGAGCAATAGACTGGCGTTCTTATGGAGGAGTCGGGCCCGGGCATCGTCGGCGTAGTCGCCGAACTGTTGTCGTGGGTGGCGTTGCCCGTAGCAGCTGCCTTCGCGCTCGTCGCACTTATTCTTCGCCTGACGCGGGGAGCGTGGGATGTCGCGCCCGCCGTGCTCGCCGACGGGGAGTTGCGCTGGATGGCCGCCGACACCTTCCACTCCTCCCCCGCGCCGCACGGCCTCACCGATCCCGACGAAGACCTCGAGATCTACTACCGAACACGTCGGCCCGAGGTCTGCTACCTCGAGCGCGTCGCGCACGACGAGCGCACGATGCGCGTCGTCGCGCTCTGCCTCGGCATCGTGGGCATCATCGCCGTGATCGTCTCGACGGTCGCGGGCGCGCTCTAGGCCTGGGCGGCCGCCGCCTCCGGGCCCGTCGGGGCCACCGGTTCCCGGCGCTTGCGCGTCACCAGGTAGGAACCCGCGAGTACGAGCGCGAAGCCGATGACCGTCCACACGGTTATGACCTCGCCGAGCACGAGCGCGCCGACCACAATGGCCACGGCAGGGTTGATGTACGTGATCGCGGTCGCGCGCACCGGGCCGACCTCGCCGATGAGTGCGACGAGCAGCAGGAACGCGAGCGCGCTGCACACCACGGCGAGCACGACGACAGCAACAATCACGTGCACGCTCGGCACCTCGGTCGGCCAGCCGCCGCGCAGCGCTACGAACGGCACGTATACGAGAGCGGCACCGGCGAGCGAGACGGCTACGACGCCAACACCGGGCAGGTCAGACATCCACCTCGACAGGATTGCCGGGCCGAGGGCGTAGCCGACGACGACGACCGCCATCTCGGCGACCGCTCCGATGTCGGAGCCACCAACGTCGAGTCCGACGATCGCTGCGACGCCGAGCATCCCCACGAGGATCCCCACCCAGTTCGCCTTCGAGAGGCGCGCAGGGCGGCCCATGAAGAATGCCACCGCGACCCCGACGAGAGGCACCGCGGCAATGAGCAGCCCCGCGGTCGAGCTCGAGAGCTTCTGCTCAGCGGAGCTCAGGAAGTACCACGGGATCACGATCTCGACGAGCGTGTAGGCGATCATCGGCTTCCACCGTCGCAGCACGGGCATGACCTGTTTGCGGAAGAGCGCGAGCGGCAACAGCAGGATCGCCGCGAGGCCCGATCGAGCCAGCACGACCATGGCGGGATCGAGCTCCGCGACCGCGATCTTGATGAACAGGTACGGGATGCCCCACGCAACGCCGAGCGCAAGGAACAGGATGATGCCACGACGAGTCACGACTCGATTGTGGCCCTACCCCACGACAGCTGTCAGGGTTTGGCGGGAGAACGTCGAATCGTGACCGAGGTCACGGCTCACCAAGCAGGTGCAGCATGCGCGCGAACGCGCGGACATCCTCTTCCGGCAGTGTGCGCAGCCGGTCGCGCAGGCGATTCTGCTGGGAGGTTCGCACCGCTCGCACCCGCTCAACCGCATGGGCTGTGGCGGAGAGCACGCGCATCCGCCCGTCCTTCTCGTCGGGGCGGCTGACGACGAGGCCTGCGTCTTCGAGCATGCGCACCTGCCGGCTCACGACGCTCTTGTCGGTGTCGAGCAGGTCCGACAGGGCGAGCGCGGTGGTGTCGCCCTGTCGCACGATGCTCGACAGGATCTTGTAACCGACGGGCTGCAGCTCAGGGTGGATCTGCGCCGCAGCATCCTTGTACACGGAGCGGGCGCGGCCGAAGACGATGCTGAGCGATTCCTCGACCTGGGCGATTGCCTCGTCGAGGTCGCCACGCACCTGCGTCTCTGCCACGCCCGTCATGTTACCGGGCGCCGCTCTGCGGGTTGACGACACCGATCGACGCCGTGATGGGGGCGCCGATCTCGGCCTCAGCGAGGTCGATGGATGACTCCTCCGCCTGCTTCGTCGTGGTCTGGCCCGCCGTCTTGGTCGACAGCGCCTTGTTGGGCAGGAAGATCACGGCGATGAGGCTGATGAACGCGAGGGGGATCGCGATCATGAACGCGTCGGCGATTCCGTTTCCATACGCCGATTCGACGATCACGCGGATCGTGTCGGGCAGCTCACTCACCTTGGGCAGCGTGCCCGTCGCGAGGGTCTGCAGCGCGCTGATCTCATCGGGCGAACTCGGCACGAATGTCGACAGCGAGTCCTTGATGTGCGTCGTGACCTGGCTGGCAAGGATGCTGCCCATGATCGTCACGCCGATGGCCCCGGCGACCGAGCGGAAGAAGTTCACGTTCGCGCTGGCGGCGCCGAGCTGCTCGATCGGAGTGTCGTTCTGTACGACGAGCGTGAGGTTCTGCATGACCATACCGAGGCCGGCACCGAGCGTCACCATGTAGACCGAGACGAGCACGAAGTCGGTGTCGTACCGCAGGGTCGACAGCAGGCTCACGCCGATGAGCACGAGCACGGAACCCGTGACCATCCAGATCTTCCACTTGCCGAAGCGGCTGATGAGCTGGCCGATGAGGATGGATGCCACGAGCTGACCCACCACCATGGGGATGGTCATGAGCCCCGACTGCGTCGGGTTCGCCCCACGAGCGAGCTGGAAGTACTGGGCGAGGAACACGCTCGTCGCGAAGAGAGCAACACCCACAGCGATGCTCGCGACGACCGCGAGGGTGAACGTGCGGTTCTTGAAGAGCGACATCGGAACGATGGGCTCCGACACCTTGAACTCGACGAACACGAATGCGAGCAGTGCAAGCACGGAGACACCGATGATCGCGTAGCTCGTCTTGGAGGCCCATTCGAACTGGTTGCCACCCATCGACACCCAAATCAGCAACAGGGAGACACCGACGGTCAGGAGCACCGCGCCGAGGTAGTCGATGACGACCTTCGTGCGAGTGCTGCGGGGCAGGTGCAGCGTCTTCTGGATGATGATGATCGCGGCGATCGCGAAGGGCACGCCGATGAAGAAGTTGGCGCGCCATCCGAACGCGTCGGTGATGACACCGCCGATGAGCGGACCGCCGATGGTCGCGACGGCCATGATGCCGCCGACGATTCCCATGTACTTGCCGCGCTCACGCGGGCTGATGATGAGGGCGACCGCGACGAAGACGAGCGACATGAGGCCGCCGACACCGATGCCCTGCACGACGCGAAGCGCGATGAGCATCGTGGTGTTCTGCGAGAAGCCTGCGGCAACCGTGCCCGCGACGAAGAGGCCGAGCGCGAGCTGCAGCAGCAACTTGCGGTCGAGGAGGTCGCTGAGCTTGCCCCAGATCGGGGTGGATACGGCGGTCGCGAGCAGGCTCGCGGTGATGACCCACGTGTAGGCGGCCTGGTCACCCCCGAGGTCGGCGATGATGCGGGGCAGCGACGTCGATACGACGGTGCCCGAGAGCACCGCGACGAACATGCCCATGATGAGGCCGGAAAGGGCGATGAGGATGTCGCGCGGTGCGCGTTTCTGCTCGATGTCTGGTGCTACTGAAGTCACGTGTCTGTCCTAGTCACAATAAGTTGATCGATATCAACTATATGCAACTAGATGACCCCCGTCAACTATTCCCGGCTGCGGCGTTAGCCCAGCGATGCCCCGAAGATCAGGCCGAGGATGTACGTGGCGGCCGCGGCACCGAATCCGATCGCGAGCTGGCGCAACGCCCGTTTGAGCGGCGACGCTCCCGACAGCAGTCCAACGACGGCACCCGTGGCGAGCAGCGCGAGACCCACGAGCACCGACGCGATGACGACGGCCGTGAGGCCCGTCGCCCCGAACAGGTACGGCAGCACAGGGATGAGCGCGCCAGAGGCGAAGAAGCAGAAGCTCGCGAACGCCGCGCCCCACGCGGTGCCGACGGTGTCGGTGTCGTCCTCCTCGTCGACGGTCGGATCTGCCTCGAGGTGCAGCGTGTTGAGCACCTCGGTGGCGCGAGCCGTGGCATCCGCTTCACTCATTCCTCGAGCCCGGTAGACGAGAGCGAGTTCGTTGGCATCGACGTCGAGATCGAACAGCGCCTGCTGCGACTGGGGGTCGGGCTTCGCCGCGTCGATGAGTTCGCGCTGCGAGCGCACCGAGACGTATTCGCCCGCGCCCATCGAGAGTGCTCCCGCGAGCAGGCCGGCGATTCCCGTGAACAGCACGGTGGCCGTCGAAACGCCCGTCGCACCGATGCCGAGCACGAGTGCGAGGTTCGACACCAGGCCGTCGTTCGCGCCGAACACCGCCGCCCGGAACGTGCCCGAAATGCGCAGACGCCCGCGGATCGCGAGGCCGCGCACGACCTCGCCGTGGATGCGTTCGTCGGCGGCCATGGCATCCGTCGCATCGTCATCGGTGTCGTACGGCGAGCGCGCCTCGGCACGCTGGGCCAGGGCGAGCACCCACACCGACCCGAAACGGCGGGCAAGCCAGCCCAGCACGCGCGTGCGCACGTCACCGCGCTGCGGCGTTCCGACGTCATCGCCGAGCAGGTCGAGCCAGTGCTGCTCGTGTCGTCGTTCGGCCTCGGCGAGCGCGAGCAGAATCTCCTGCTCCGTGCCCTGACGGCGCGACGCGAGGTCGCGGTAGACGGCACCCTCGGCCCGTTCGTTGGCGAGGTAATGCCGCCAGCGGCGAATGTCCGCCTTGGTCGGTGCGGTCGTCATTGCGGGATCCTTCGGTTCGGATCCGGCCGAATATCGGGTCGACGACTTCGGCCAGATCTGTTCTGACCGAAGGTCTCGTTCGCCAGGCTCACGCCGTGGTGGAGCACCGGGTCGGTCATCCTGACCGGCCAGTATGTCGATGTCTCGCGCCTATGCGGTCACCCGCACCGGGAACTACTCCCCTTCGTGCTATCCAGAGTAGCGGATGCCCCAGCTGACGCTCCAGGTGGCTCCGGGCTCGAGCCACTTCACGCCGAGGCCGGTGTTGAAGGCGTTCGGCGGAGCGGTCATGGGCTCGATCGCGACCGCGGTCGCGACCCCGTCACCCGACGGGAACGAATCGGTGATGAAGACCTGCACGTAAGGGTGATTGTCGTCCTGTGTGAGGTGGACTTCC
>Ga0247734_1002612_pt1 | contig 11535 bp, 13 predicted proteins | sample UWRJL103311B2_FD_180933 | JGI IMG/M metagenome (GOLD analysis project Ga0247734, IMG submission 180933) | Plant litter microbial communities from Arlington Agricultural Research Station in Wisconsin, United States - UWRJ-L103-311B-2 | ecosystem: Environmental > Terrestrial > Plant litter >... | reverse complement strand
GGTTCGATACTTCATCCGTACCACCTTATCCTGTTTTCGGAACAATTGGCACGCTCGAAGAAAGATTCAAACCGCATCCAGAGTCATATTTATCTATGGCAGTCGATGGTTTCCCGAACTTCTTTTTCATGTTTGGACCGAATTCGGGTATTGGAGCTGGCTCTCTGACGATTTTACTTGAAGGTGAAGGGGACTACATCATTAAATGTATTCGTAAGCTGCAGAAGGAAGACTATGCTTCCATGGTGCCGAAAGCCGCTCGAGTTCGTGACTTTTCGGATTATGTGTTTGATTATTTTAAGAAGACAGTGTATATGGATGATTGTAAGAGTTGGTACAAGTCAGCGAGTGGAGACCGCATCACAGTTCTGTGGCCAGGCAGTGTACTGCACGCACTGGAGTGTTTTAGATCCCCTCGCTGGGAGGATTTTGACTTCGAGACAAAGGAAGAGAATAGGTTGAGATGGCTAGGAAATGGCTGGAGCATTGCATTAACTGGAGGAGCAGACCCAGCGTGGTATATTGCGGATGGATTTGTAGACCATCCTCCTGCTGAAACTCCCGAGAAGGACACAAGATTAGAAACTAGACCATTCTCTTATTAAACTGCTTGGATCGAGTCTTTAGAATCATGCAGTGCTATTTATCACGCTAGTCGCTACTACTAATCAATACAATTACTGTCCAAAAGTCACGGGTATTAAAAGATTAGCCTGCTTCAAAAAAGAGAGTGAGAAGGACCGTGAAAGGAAGCTAGGCATCCTTTGTGTTTAAATTTGCCACAAATCCGAAAATGTGTATAATCCGAAATCTTCCTCGGAAGTCGTCAACATTGAAGCCATCTTAGATATCCCCACTTTTGTCGCGGCTAATCCGTTGAAATGCTAACGATCTTGTCAACCTATTGACTCCAAAATCGTGTCTTTAGTACCAGTTCAGCAGAAGAATATTAATCTAACACTCTGACGAAACCGATTTAAACTTTAAATCTAGAGATTATCCTTACTACAGTTCCATCCACCGCTACCTCCATTATCCTGCTACAATGCTTTCCTTCATGCGTCTCGGCGACGTCGTTCGTACCAAAAACGCAGCAAATAATCCAGTCATCTTTGAATCCGGCCGCTCAGTAGCTCGATTCAACGGTCCAGAGGCAGACTATGCCATGACCCATACAATCCCGGTGACAACACCTGAGCACGGCCCATCCATTTTCCAACCACCTCCACATTATCACATCCATCAGATAGAAAAGTTCAAGCTCCGGTCTGGTGTTGCGGACTTTTACCTTGGTCTCGATCCTAAACCCGTTGCATCGCTATCTGTGGGTGGATCAACTACAATTGAGATTCCGGTTGCAACCTACCACCGATTTGAAAATGCAAGCAAGACGGAGGATTTGGTGCTTGATATTCATCTAGTTCCTGAGAATTACGAGGGGGAAGAAAGGTTCTTTAGAAATTTCTTTGGATATCTGGATGATTGTAAAAGATTCAAGATAGAGCCCAGTCTATTCCAATTGATGGTGTTTTTACAGAGCGCAGATGTGGTTTTGGCATTGCCATCGCCCTCCCATGGTTTCGGGGTATTTGTCAGTAGAGTATTCTTGACTGTTGTAGCGGGATGGGGAAAGTGGGTACTGGGTTACAAGTCTAGTTATGAGGAGTATCATGAGGAAAAGTCAAAATAAGAGGAGTGAATGTAAGACGAGTTGGAAAGGACGAAGCTTATAAATACCAGATGTTTTCAGAAGCCAATGGACATGGCCCGCTATTATGTACAGTTCTAATAGTAAATTGCAACCGCTGAGTCCGGTACTTATATATATATATCTTTTCCTTCGCTAGCCAACAGGATATATACTTTCTAGATCAGAGGACGAGGTCCTAGTAAGTACCCGAACAGAACCTCCTAAAGAGGCATGCCTGAGACTACAGCCTACTATAGGAACTTCAAACCATTAATGATCAATAATTGCACTTACAAAATATCCTCCTCTCGTAAGATTTGATAGCCTATCAGTATTATAACAAATTTAGGTATAGAGTAAATCCAACCGCTAAAAAGAAAACCGAAACGAGTTACTAGAAAGTGTATGGCCACTGCTGCATCTAGCCATCGGCTAAGCAACATCATCCTCATAACGCTGTTTGTTTTCACAGGAGGACCACTAAACTGCTAAGAGAAATTCGTTCGATACCCTTAAGGAAACAATCCAGACAACCTCGCTTGGGAAAAGAAAACCCCCTCTTAGGGGGGTCGTAACTGCCGTTGCCAACTGTACAGCAAACCGACTATATATCTACTCGCAGAACTATCAGTAACCTCTCACTTTAGTATCAAGAAGTTGGGCAGTTCAGTGAAGCAAACAAAGCTTTCTTAGAATATCAACATTCGCTAACCAGCTGCCAGCTGCCAGCAATATTATGTTTCTCCCTCACCACCACTGACTGACTAAATCCAATACCCGTTCCAATGTTTTCCCTTCTTCCATCCCAACAACCTAATAACTCAGTGTAACAAAACACAAGCAGTCAATCCCCCTCATTCTTATAACAATCCTTTGACCCCCACGTGACACAAGCCTGGGCCATGTAGGAAATACGGCTTCGTAGCTCCGTTTCCGCGTCTCACCCGCGTCAGCTCCCATCTGACCATCAGATTTCCAGTCTTACCGATCCACGGCCCGAATACTGTAATGGGCCATACAAACGTACTGGAAAACACCAGAGAGGGGCATTTCCTCCGTATGAACGAGACCAACCCCGCGGATTCGTTGATCCCTCCCCAGCTAAAAAAGCCAAGCTTACCTGTAAGCCAAGTACCCCAGATCTCAAGTTCCCCCTCTCTGCAATGCAGAAGAAGCCAAAGCACCCAGGGAATCTTTCCTGAACGGGGATACGAGCTGTGGTCTTCCCCGATCTGCTGCCCCTGTGTTTTTGTTTACATCTGCAGCATCCATATACAACCTGGCAGCTGTGCCTCTATGGGCTGCGTACTCAAGCGCACAGCAACTAACGGGCTCTTGTGTTTGGCGCAATGACACAACCGTTATTTGCATGGGGGCCTGGAGTTTGGAGACGAAGAGGGGACGTGTTCATGCAATGTACTTTGTTGCAAGCCTTGCGGATAATACGTGCATGTGCAGACCCTCCGAGATATAGCATGCTTCGATATTGCTATGGCTTGGGGAATATAGGGAAAACCGGTGAATGGTAGCGAAGCGAGGCCGCATCCAAAACGGGGACGAGAATGCTACCCTTTGGGCACTTTTGTTTTCAAATACTTTCGCTAATATTTACTTCCACCTTTGGGGGGTTAAAGTTGAGGCGACGTTATATATATATATGTAGATCCTCCGATACTAGGTTGGTGTGTAGCTAGAGAGAAATCTCAGGTTATATATATAGAAGAAAAAGATACACGCGCACCTATAAACAACCAACTAAAAACTATAATAAAGCTCATTATTCCCGCCATTACCGTGCGAAAGAAAGGGGGGGTTGGTTCGAACGAAGGTAAACATTGCACCACCAGCACAGGAATTAGATCCCCCACGCGCAAGAGCATTCAGCCGAGGAACGATTCATTATTAACGTATCAGGCAAAGACGAGCCCATTCTGGATATGCATGACCTCACACATACCAATAATAACAGTAACAACAACAACAATAATAGTAATAATAGTAATAATAGTAATAATAAACTGGCTCATCAACCCAAACCAGGTAACTCGCGTATCCTCTTATCACTCCACTCGCGTGAGAGAGAGAGGGCAAAAGAGATAGGCCATCCATCCATCCCACAGGTCTAGAACGTGCTCATAATACTGTGTGTACTACGTTGTACGATACTAATACTCTTTGTACTGTACTGTACAACAACAACAACAACAACAACAACAATACCCATTTACCAAACTAAACCCCAAACCCCCCCATTCTCTCTCAGCTACCTTCCCCATACCCGCTCATAACAACAACGAGGGCGGCCGACGCCCCAAAAAAAATTTGCCCCCCCCCCCCCTCTTTCTTTCTTTCTTCCTTCTCGATAATAATAATATCGATCTCTCTCTTGCAGGCGCGCGCTCGGGCGTGCCACCCGTAAGTCCGTAAAGGCTAACTAAAGCCAAAAAAGACCTGCACCCAAAAACCAAAAACCAAAAAAATATCATAAAATCACTTTTTTTTCCCTCCCCGGTACCGGGTTTTCCATGATTTAACTTTTCTTGCTTTTCCAACAAACGTCATCTAGCCATCTCGGGAGATCCCCCGGAAAATGCGGGGGAGGGTGTGATTCCTCTCTCGCTCGGCTACTAGATTCGTCTGCATGTTTGGTTGAAGGGCTAAGAAAGGGCCTTGCATTGCCCCTCTAGAGCCTCGATCATTAAACACTTACGTAGCTCTGTTCAATCATGTTGAGACTCATATTCACTCAAATAAGAAAGCTCTCGATTCGGCGAGTTCTAATGGAGTGTTTTCCATTTCAATTCCATACCTACAGCAAATAGCTAGCCATAGCCCACACGTTTATACTATCAAGCAGAAATAAAATACCAACGCCCTTATGCCCTTTGCCTCCATCTCGAGAGAAAAAAAAGATATATGTATGCCCCAGGACCCATAACAAAGTCTCGATAAACCCCAAAAACCCAGTAATGATGGAGCTAGAGAGCCGGTAGAGGAATGCCCAGTCGTGTGACTAAAATATGTTGAGTATGGTTGGTGATCCGGGCAAGCTAAAATAATATCACGCCGTCTATATGTTGTGTTTTTGAAAGTGGGTATGCGGGTAATTTGGAGAGGAAATGATGTGTAACGTTCTTGTGTGTTGGTGGCTCAGACACCATTTTCTGGTTCGAGTGTGGAGTCGGGAGTCGTATTTAAACGAATTGGAAATGGCTGGAAACGACCGCACTTTCGGGATCAATGTATACTGTTGTGTCTCATATCGTCATCAAGACATGAAAGTTCGTTGGTTCTTGCATAAAAAAGTGGTGTGTCGTGTGGCCCTTTTCGTGTCTCTCCATTCGGTGGCGTGGTGAACTAGGAGAATTTATGGATGATGTGTTATTTAGAGGAATCCCGATTCGGCCAAAACCCTATATTCCGCCATTGTAAGCACATTTCTATAATCTTCCCCGCATTCCACTAAGCTTGTTTTGAAATAGGAAGTAGGAGTTTGCAAGGATTTCATGTTTATTTTTCCAAAACAACACGTTTCTTATGCAACAAAGCTTATGAAACCCCCATAGGGCGATACCGAATCCAGTCTGACATACCTTACGATCTTTTCATCCTCTCGTTCACGTGGCTCTACCTGTAAGCTCTTCTCATACATCTCATGTACATCTCCAGCCGCTTGCATATTGCTTAATATATATTCTTGCAGTTCGGGGACTGGCTGCAAGGGATAGGGCACGTTCTGGTACTGTTGGATATCACGAATAACTTCAGCTGTTTTGGCTCGTTTGGCGAAGTTGATCAGTGCAGATTTCTTGATGAGGGATGGGATTCCATCTTCAATAAACGTAAGATCTGTGAGATAGACACCTGGAACTGTAAGGGCTTGTAATAAAGTGGGATGAGATAAACTTACCGAAAAAGGGAATACATGGTGGGTTAGCGAGATGCAAGCTCTCTCGGTACTCGCCGAAGTTTTTTGTGCTTCCCATCAACCGTCGCATTGTTTCCAACGTCGCTAAGGTCTTTTGAGGCACCTGGTCCCAGGTGCGCTTTAGCCTGTGGATGGGCGCCGTGCCAAGAGCAGATATTATGGATGTGAGAGTCGAGTAGTTATTGAGTAAGCGGCATTTCTGACCCCAGTTAGACTACGATTAGTAAAGGAACACAGAAAGACTTGCCTCAGCCACAAGCACAAAATGCTTGATCACCACAACGCGTTTCTTCACGTCCATCTGCGTCAAGATCATTTCAGCCACCCAGTTGGTGAGCTGGTTAGAGTGGAGAATCAATGCCTTGACCATAGGTGCTGGCTCTGGGTCACCATCTCCCACTTTCTTTCCCCACGTCTTGTTGAGGCATTCAGTTGGTTTGATCTTTCCGTAAAGTTTGGACTCGACAATTGTGAGCTGTCGAGCAAATTCTGTACTGTCTATATCTAAGAACTTAAGCTTTTTCATGTTCTTGGGCATTATAGGTGCAGGGGTATTGGAATTTGCAGTCAGAACCAAACGTTTTGCTGTTGTGTCAAGTTGTCCACGTAATCTTTGCTCCAAGATGGACATCAATGGTCCAGAGCCAGGAGTCTCGGTAGTCTTGACAGTGTCTCTAGCGAAAGTGTAAACATCACGGATGAGAGCCTTTGTCTCATCACTTTGGTCTTCCATCCAGAAATTGTCAAACCAACTTTTAAGGATGTTGACAACTCTGAAACGAATTGGTTTCTGTTTGCGGTCTCGCCAGGTCTCGTAATCACTTGATGCCATTCCTTCTGGGGGTTGAATCTGGAATCGGCGAACCAACATTTCGAACAACTCGCGAGCTGATGTAAATGACCGATATGTTAACAAGAATGTTCCATTGAAACTGGAGTCTAGCTTGTCGTGACGGGTTAATTGTTCGACCAAGGCTATAAGTGTTCCTCCTTTCAAAGTCGGAGGTTGCGCTTTTGAGTCATAGACTATATCATCCTCATGATCAAGCTTCAAGTAATCCGGAGATTCATCCTGCTGTGAGCGTGGTTCTTCTCCAAAGAACTTTCTGACTTTAGAGTTTTCGCCTTTGCGGTAGTTCATAGCTGGATCGCCTTCTGAATAGGATTGTGATTGGCCGATTCCGGTAAGATTTGGTCGTAAAAGAGCGTTTACACGGGAATCCGACCTTTGATGCGGACGCTCATATGGCGTGCTCTCGGTTCTTCTCTGGTTTCGTTGTGGCCGGCTATCTTCTCGAATGGGCAGCTTCTGTATGCCCCGCTGTTGCATAATCATCTGAACTTGTTCTCCTAACAACTGTAAAGAGAATCCAATGTGGGAAGAGGTTGTTTCCAATGCTTTTGCACTTCGACGAACATTCTCCAATCTGGCTTCCAGCGATTCTCCTCTGACTTCTGACCATTCATCGCTCAACGGACCTGCAACCGCTTGACAGCCGAGTACCAGATCCGAAATATTATCGTACAAGCTTTGTTTGTATCCAGCAAAGTCTACCAATTGAGGATTTTGGAATGCGTTGCCTAGAACAGAGAGGTTGACCGATTCAACAGCGGATACCCAGGGCTTGAACATCTCCAGAACCTTCCGAGCGCCTGTGCACACATTGTTTCCTATTAATTCGTGGCGATATGGCGAGATGATCTTCTCCGTAACCACAAGATGCTCCTCAAGTTTTCTTATACTTGAAATGAGCATGCGCTTGAGGTCATCTAGCCGTTCCATCAATGGAGCGTCCAAAATGGCAGACGGCTCTGCGAATCCTTCTTCTTCCTCTCCAAGGCTGGCAGCCAATGGATCTCGTAACACAATGCCATTGTTCTGCCAATTCCCGCCTGCGTTGCTGCCAATGACAAATCCGGGTAACAATCTAGGAATCTCTTCACCTCGTTGTTGTCTCGCAACTTCAACATAACTGTAAACTCCAGATAAAACGCCTTCCGCTTCCTGTAAACACTTTTGATATGATTCCGCATTTGGCCAGTCAGCAGCTGCTATATGAGACGAAATTACCAGTTTCGAAAACTTGGACATCATATCCCGAAAATGAGGGTACAATTCTTTGTTTGTGGATATAATAGATGGCTGGCCAGAGTGGTTATCTGTTGTCTTGGAGCCAGCCGCAAGAAGTAAACGAAGGTGATCAGATATATCTTCGGCCCGGCGAACATACTCAGATCGTTCATTATTGTTGATAGCCTCTCGATAACGATCGATAGCTTTCTTCATATTTCCCACAAGTCTGTTCCAAGTTAACTGCACGGCAACGCCATCGTCAAAGAAAGATCGAGGCAGATTTGGACCAGGTGTTGTGCCTTGTCCCGGACTGTTGAAGGAGGTTGTGGAAGTCCCCATGGCGGGCATTGACGATCCCATCGACATATTTGGGTTTGTAAAGGGGTCAGCTCGTGCACGCGTTACCGGAGACATGCCTTTATTCAATGAGTCCATAGAAGTAGCGGGTGAAATTCCTTCTGATAATAGCGATCGCCGTTTTCGTTGCTAAATCATCAATCAGCATCTCTCAAAAACAATAAATAATACTTTGACGTTGACTCAACAGGATGTACACTCACAATATAAGACCCACGTGAAGCTAACATGATTGACTCTCCATCCATTTCAGAGGCAGAATTCCCTTCGGACTCGTCTTCGTCATCTTGCACATAGCCTCGCGCCATCATCTCTGGAGGTGGCCTGGTCTTCTCCGGGATATTTACATTCATGCGGTTTCGCGGGCCATTCTCTGTCCCAGATGAAGGGGATTCTAACGGGAGCTCCATGCTGCTTTCCCCGGTCTCCGTGTTGAAGTAGAACAACCTTCCATCTGGGGTAGCTTGGGGGATCCAAAAATCGGCTCTGGTTCTTTCGTTGTTTGTTCCTTCCATGGGCAAGGCCGTTGTGTCGTCACGTTCAGAATCTAGGTCGTCATCTTCATATTGGTCTTCGTATTCATCTCCCTCTTCATCGGCATCTTCGCCCTCCTCCTCGTCCTCCTCTTCTATATCCAAGGATGCGCCATTATGTCTGTTGTCCACATCTTCGGGTCCTGCTATCACCTGGCAGTAGTTACTGGGGAACCAGCCTCGCACACCGTTTATGACTCCATCCCACCAGCCGGTTTCCAGCTGGGTAATGACCTGTATGACGTCTCCTTCGTGGAAGCTCAGACTCGTTCGATCATCAGCCTCGTAGTCGTAGAGCGCTCGCACATACATCACCGGCTGCGGCGTGTTGTTCAGCATCGCATTCATGAGTGGCGGCGACTTCCGTCTTGCGGAACTGTTGGCACGCTGTCTCTGATAGCCCAGCGTCCCCCTTGATGGCGAAGAGTAGGATCCGTCAAAGCGACCTGGTGATGTTGATCGAGGGGTGTCCTGGGAGTATGCCTCGGCAACGTGACTAGAGTTGGTCGTATACTTGTCAAAAGATTGAGTGTTGTGCTGGTCAGGAAGTACGCCGTTGCTGCGAATTGTCATAAGCATCGCGTCGCAGTCGAGTCAGACAGGATACTACGCTGCGTGTTCACTCATCCATTGTCTAGCCTGTCCCTTGTTGCGTTCGTGGAATTCTCGTCGTATAGTGCGTTAAGGCTTGGACCCGTAGAAAATGCTATCGGTAGACTCGTGCTTTTGAATGGAGGGGCAGCAGAGAATGAGAACCAGAGGCGCTCCTGCTATATCGGGAGATTGTTGGATGAGGTGCTGTGAGTGGCTTGAAATTGGTATTTCGTGAGGTTGTGGTTCGGCGGGTAAAAAGGGAAGAAATTCGTTGATTCGCTGGAAGACTCTGAGACAGCTTGGGGAAATCTATTCGACAGCGCCCGGGACGGTTCCACCCTCCACGCTTCTCTGGGAAAGGGACTGTTGAGGTGAGTCGAGTTGAGTTGAGCGAGAATCAATCCACACACACGATGCAGGCAGGATTCTGGAGAGGTGCAGGACCAACGGCTGTTGGTTTGTCGATTTTGCTTTTTTGGGAGGGAGAGGGGAGGGGAGGATGAGAGGGGTGTGGTGATGGTGGTGGTAGGGGGAGGAGAAAGAGTTTCAACAAGTGGTTAAGTTGAAGGGCTGCCGGTCAATGCTTTGCTTGGTATGGGATGATGGCTAGATGGATAAGCAACCGCCCGGTGGTTCTGGTGGTGGAGGTGGAGGTGGTTTATTAGACGACTCCTGGGATTACCGCTGCTGGATCGGAAGAGGGAAAAGGCAAGCCAGGATGCCAAATAACGATAATGATAATGATAATGATGATTGATATTGATGATGATGATGGGATGAATGAATCGGATTGAAGAATTGAATTGAGCTGAGTTGTGTTGTGTTGAATGGGCGATTGAATGATTTGAATGGATTGGCGAGGAAATAGACTAGACTGACCCAACGAGACAAGACAAGGCAAGGCAAGACAAGACAAGACAAGACAAGACAAGACCAAGACCAGGCTAGTAAAGGAGTATATTGTGCTGCTGCTGCGGCTGGTGAGGGTGAGGGTGATGGTGAGAGTGAGGGTGAGGGTGAGGGTGAGAGGGTGTAGTGTAATGAATGGATGGTGGTGGTAGTAGTAGTAGTAGTAGTAATAGGCGATTTGGGTTGTGGAGAAAGAAGCAGTGACCAAAACCGCCGTAGCAAGAGTAATAATGGCCAGAATAAGAACAGGATAGGACAGGATAGGAGAGGATAGACAGGTTTCCGAGTAATAGAGTATCAGATGTTGTTGGTACAGTAGCCAGGCCAGGGAGCCAAGATCAGGGTATAGAGAGCTAACAACGCCCCAGTCAGGCAGGATGCAAGTAAGTAGTAGATATACACTACTACTACTACTACTACTACTACTACTTCTTCTATTTCTATTTCTATACAGTAACTGTACTAGATCAGTACTAGATCAGTACTAGATACAGTACTAGATCACCAGTCGTCAACGTATCGCGTAGTGGTTTGTTTGTTGGCGTGGTATACTTAGTAGTATAGTAGTATAGTAGTATAGTAGTATCGTAGTATCGTAGTCTAGTAATAGTAATAGCAACAGCAAGAGCAATGGCAATGGCAGTGGGGGAGTATTCTGATTCTAGTGCTTTCGTGCTCTCGTACTTTCGTGCTTGCGATACCAAACTCCGGGCATACGTGGGGTTTTTTTTGGTTCGGACTACTAACCAGAATCCCTACCACAGCAAACCTCCGTACCCGCTCCGCTACGCTTGGGTTGAAAGTGCTGTGCTGCTGAAGTCTGGGAAGGCCCCGCCAAGTCCGCTACGCTAAGTTCGGTGCTGTGTGTAGGTTGATGGTTGATGGTGGGGGGACGGCATGTCTCTGCACTGGACGGCGGTGGGAAAAGGAGGTGGTCAAAGAAGCAGTCTAGTAATAATAATAATAATAATAATAATAGCAGTAGTAGTAGTAGGAGTAAAAATAATAATAATAGGGTCCAGTGTAATAGGGTCCAGTGGTGATGAAGGGATAAGATAGGGTTCGGATGACATGAGGTGAGATGAGATGAGATGAGATGTGATGTGATGAAATCGCTCGGGAGGGAGGAAGAAAGGAAGAAAGAAGGAGTTAGCATGGAGATATGGAGATATGGAGATATGTATAGTTAGATAGTTGTAACTTGGGCTAGGTATGCATATATATATATATATGTGTGTGTGTGTGTGTATGCATATCATTGTATATATGTAGTAATCTATAATAAGAAGAACTTCCCAGCCAAAGATCAAAGAAGCTGGTCGTGTGGTGGTAGTGTTCAAGCAAGGTGCAAGCAAATGTTCGGACTGGTGATACCTCCGAAATATCTGTACTGTACATGGATTGGATTGTTTTATGATTATAGTTCTGGTGATGGTGATGGTGACGGTGA
>Ga0247734_1002611_pt1 | contig 11540 bp, 13 predicted proteins | sample UWRJL103311B2_FD_180933 | JGI IMG/M metagenome (GOLD analysis project Ga0247734, IMG submission 180933) | Plant litter microbial communities from Arlington Agricultural Research Station in Wisconsin, United States - UWRJ-L103-311B-2 | ecosystem: Environmental > Terrestrial > Plant litter >... | reverse complement strand
CGTCCTGCAGTGCCAGTCCAGGGAAGCCCACGTTCATGGCCGGCGCTGTATTTCCAACTGCCAGTCCCATCTGCCATCCTGTGCCAGTTGTGATGTTGACCTTCTCTATCAGAGTCATCCGCTTAACCAATTCAGCTGCCTTCTTATAGCTCTCTGCCCATTGCGGAACTGTTCCTCCAGGTGGTGTAGGATACCATGGTGGGGATTGCCCGTCTGGAGGTGCCTTCGTCACTGCCCAGAACCCACCGCTTATAACAACGACCCAGAATACAATCAGCGCCCCGAGAGCAATGAGCAAACATTTTGACCTGCGAGCAAATACGCGACGTAAAGCCTCGAGGCGGGCATGGGCATATGCAGGAACAGCGGCTTTAGAAGCCCCGGTGTTATGGTGGGAAGATTCAATATCGAGGAAGTCGACAGCATCTAAGTCGTCATCGTCGTCGTCGCTGGAGGAGGATCGATATGCATCCTCGAGAGATTTACGCAGCGGGATGCTCGATTCTCGGTCGTATGATTGGAGTAATCCTTCGCGGGACCTTTTGGAGGCAATTGGGTCAATGCAAATTTTTGATTTGAGGGAGACAAGCTACTGTGATATTATGGAATCCTATAAAAAGTAACATACTGGTTTCCCTCCTTGGTACGATCCATCGCGAGTTACTGCCAACCGGGTTGTACTTCTATGGGATGATTCAAGCTATCCTCTCTATCTGTATTTAGAGCATCGGGCATATGCCAGACTAAAGTCAAAAATGAGCCGTAGAGAAAATAATGTTAGGAAAGAAGGCTCGGCGTGTATAACACATCAATCATGAATTGTTGTTCGACGTGATGTTCACTACCATCATCAGCTTCCGGAGTCAGGGGTCTACCTAGAGCTTAAACAACGGGGCCACACCCATTCACAACGAAGCGAAGCTCCAAGGGTTCTTAACTTCGTCATCCATGATGATGCTACCTCACTAATTTCAGAAGCTCGCAGTCTCACAAACGGATGTTAAGGAAACTAAGACGATGTGTTATTGCTTGCGACTTTGAATATGAAAGCCCAAAATCTAGTCTGTATTCTACTTTTTGTGTTTTGAAGTTTCTGAGATATACAAGCTATCGGGATTGATCACCTAGCTTTTGTACAATACAACAATAGAGTCAAGAATAATACCATGGTTTCAAGACTTTTCTCCGATTTACCAATTACTGTAGATTCCATTTTAACTGTGTTGGAAAGCTTGATGCAACAATAAGTAGGCAACGCGGGCTCGACCGAACCCTTGACAATATATCAAGATCCTAGCTCAAATAACCAGACTCCAAACCGAGCTGATTATGTACATATTTAGAGAGAAATCCAAAGGACATTACAACAAACATTAGCTTCACCTTCTCTTCCTGATATGCCCAACTACTCTAATCATTTGAAACTCCAACAATAACAAACGCCTTTTCCTTCTATGATCCGTCCCATCCACAGCCTATATCATGAGAACTGCGCCTCCAAGTACAGCCATTAAACCAGCAGCCTTGAAACCTGTTTCTTGCGCCATTGCAGCTGCTTGGGCTTTGCTGCTCTTAGATGAGAACGAGGAACTCGTTGATTTAGCCGTTGCATCGGTTACGCTAGGTTCACCAGTGCCGCCGGGTGAGCCGCTCGTAGTTGTAACGGGACAAGATGTTGAACATGGAATTGCACTCGTGAAAGGCAAACTGTTGACCGGGCTTGCAGAGGCAAAGACTGGTGCTTGACTGGCAATTTCGGGATTCGGTTGGGCACCTGGCCCCTGGGGATTCAGGACATTGTCTACAACGTGGAGAACACCATTGGCGATTAAGATGTCTGCATCGAGCAATTGGGCTGAGTTGATGTACAAATTGTTTCCGGAGCGACGAACTGAGATGTTTCCACCTTGTGCAGTAGCGAACTTCGTACCATTTGTCAAACCTGGGGAGTAGATTACCTGGGGAAGAATAGAATATTCAATCACCGCCCCGATTTCCTCAGCGGTCATAGAAGAGATGGCTGGACCCAGGGCCAAGAAAGCTTCGTTCTTGGGAACAAAGAGAGTCACGTCTTTTGAAGCAGATACTTCTTGAAATTTCTTACTTGCGTAAAGTGCACCCTCGTAGGATGTGAAGTTAAAGGATTGGGCTGTGAGCGATATGCTGGTCGGGGGAATCAGCAACGAGTCAATGGATTGGACGACTCCTCCCGTAAATTTGAGATCCTACCGCATGTATTAGCACTGGGTCAAATCCCATTTTCCGCTCTTCCTCTTAAGATTAAATGAGAAAAACGGCAAGCAGAACGTACAGCTTGAACCAGCGTGCTCCTGCTTCCTTGACCACTGATAAACACAACGACATTACCCGCCTGTTTAACATTCCCCACTCTTTGGCCACCCGTGACATTCGTATACAACGGACTTGTCAATAATGTTGGGATGAAAACTGGAGTGCCAGGAACCAAATCGGCAGCCATCCGCATGCCTTGCAGTATGTGGTATTCCAATATGTTTGTGATGACTGCCTCATCGTTGTTTTCAAAAGCGTTCTTCAGGGAGGTGTATGGAATCTTCTGAAAAGCTTCATCCGATGGTGCTAGGATCTTCAATGGATGTCAGTTTCTGGCGATAATGCTTGCACTGGATGCATGCATGCCAATTGGGAATCCAAAGGCTTACGGTTACTCCATTTGCGGATGGTAATTTCAATAGAATATCTGTTTTTAATCAATATTTGGAGGTATGGGTGGGCACGAGGGAGCCATACTTGGGTATTTCTATAAACGTAGCCAGTCAGCGTCACATTGAAGTTATTTACCATCTCCGCGTCGGGCCACTGCTGAGAATGACCTTACCTGAATTAAGCCATAGAATGTGGTAAGGTTCTTTTGTTCGGACAGGACGGTCCCCAGGTCTTTCAATGTCGTCTCCGTCTGCGCCTTAATGCCGGTTGCCCAGAGCGCAAATGCTACCGCAGCGATGGTTCCCCAGCTCTTCATCGTGGATAATTTAAATCCCCGACCAGGTGGAAGAAAGGCGAGGAAGAAGTGAGGGAGCAAGACAGTGAACGAGGGAGGGAAAGAAAGCAACGGGGGCCAAAAGCGAGTGTGAGACTGCAGTAGCAGCAGCAAGAATCAATCTGGATATTATAGATGGACAACAACACAACAACAACAACAATAATGAGAATGGGAATAGGAACAAGAATAAGAAACAACAGGGAGAGCAAACAGGAGCGCACAAGCCACACGTACGGCGTCGATCAACCAAAACGTCAAAAATTCGAAAGTTTAGGCTTGGACCCTGCAGCCCTGCATCGGGGGATGATATTCGCTGTCTAGCTTTAGCAGCTTGGCCGGGCGTGGATGGATGATGGATGATCTTCCCCTTTCCTTGGTGGTGCGTGGTGCCATGTGTGGTGCATGCTTTTTGAGTTTGACTTGTACAAGTAATGTGATTATTTTAGTTGGTTTCAGTGGGGTTGAGTGGTGGGTGGATGGTGTGGTTTGATGTGGGCTGTAAGTACCAAGTACCAAGTACTAAGTACTAAGTAGGTTTGAGGTTTGTGGTTTGTGGCACAAGTTTGGGCTAATAATCTAATAATCTAATAATAAGGAGAGAAGAGAGGAGTGGAGGAGGGTGAACTGGGTGGAATGGGTGAACTGGCTGGGGGGCTTGCATCAACAAACGGTGAAGTCTCTATTTCTCATGCATGCTGCAGCAGCAATACGGCAGTAGGTAGTACTACTGGAAGGGTACAGGACAACAATCCTGGATAATACAGCAGCAGTACGAAGATACGAAGATACGAAGATACGAAAGTATACGAGGGTTCTTACTTATTATCATACTGTACAGTCAGTACCTTAAAGGACCTTACCTACCTACATACCTAGCCTAGGTATGTATGTATCTATGTATGCAAGCAAGGCTCATCATACTATAATGCTATACTATACTATACCATACTATACCATACCATAATATACTGGTACTGGTACTTGGTCAGGGTAATTGGTGATGGTTAATTGTTACCACCCGGACATGTACTGTACAGCCAAAACTGAGCCTGTCTGTCTGTCTGTCCTGTGCTCCATTCTTGGAATACGCTGGTACGGAGTAACCTTGCCATTCATTATACAGTACCGTCCATGTCCATCCTCGGTATATTTCATTCAATTAATTATCATCTTGCAGCAGTTTCGCTATATGATATGATGGCAAGGCCGGGTTATTTCGGCTATCGGTTAACCACTCTCTACTCGATTCTACTGTACTGTACAGTAGTATAGTACAGTATATAGTACGTACTGTGCAGTGTATTACTTCCGTACTCCGTACTCCGTACTCCGTAACCAACCGCCCATTCTCAACCTAGAGCCGAACGGCACGAGAAAATACGGGAAAGCTGCCTTTCCCGTCCCGTGAAAAAAAACAAAAAAACAATTGTCCTCCCACTGCCCAATATCCACTTCCGACATCCGACACTCCGACTGCCATTTCCGAATTTCACTCTCTCTCCACCCGCCACCATCCAATCCAACATCGCTTAGCTTAGCTTATCAATTGTTGATTGATCTCCAAAAGTCCAACAGAGTCGAAGGATTTAAGCATGATAATCTGCGGGTGTTGAACCTCGGAAAGCATGGTACGCTTGCAAGATTCCAACGATTGGCGAATGTCATCATGAACAGGGCCGGGTACGAGGATTCTACAATGCCCTGCTGTCAATTACATCCCTCCCCGGCCACCCGCCGCCCCCTGCGGTTCGTCGTCGTTGCTCTCAACACAAAAGATATACTCACTCTAGTTACTGTACCAGCCCCCGTTCATACATATGTACGTATGGATGGATGTTGTTGTAACTGTGTGGACGAGGGACATACATGTTCACCTCGTACAGTGACTTGTGGATGCATGACGCGACCACCAGGTATCTGCATACAGAGAATTGGTACCAAATCCAGTTTGCAGCCATCGAATGCAACTCTTCGGTCTGCAACACTACCCTCACAAGCTGGCGGCAACATGAATCACCTGCTCAGCTTCGCCCATCTCTGAAGGTATCATTAAGCTCATGTACTGTACTCCTGTGAGACTGTCTCATAAATTCGAACGATATCAATCTAATATATATCCATCCCACCCATAACGGAAAAACATTGCGATCATACGCATGACGAGTGCACATGCACAAATTGTCCGAAATACAGAATTCCATACTTATCGCCGCTCCCTCATTATCCACATATCCTTCATTAAGAAGGTCGGATGTCGTATTTCACAAACCCTTGCCACGCATGAGTCTGCCAATAATATCCAAAGAGAATGCACGGAAAATCCAAGGCCGCAAAGTGCGAAGTGCGAAGTGCAACAACGCACGGAACCCTGCTGCAAGTCGATAGATCTGCGCAAGGGGCGTTTGGATCAAATGTTCTGGAAATGATGACTTTCCAATACCCGTCAGTGCGGTCATCCTGAGAACCACATCTTCGTACAACCAAAGGAAAAGGTACATGGCATGGTACAAGGTTAAGCACTCTACGTCTCAACACCCGAACATTGATCCTCTTTTACGAACGACGCATTGCAGCTGAGGCTAAAAGTTTGTGAGAAGATAAACCAGAACCTATCCGCGCTATGCCCGGGTCCTCTTGTCTCGGCCCATTACAACAAGCCTGTTTCAACCGCTCACTCACTGACAACTTATTTTTGGCACACAGAAAATGGCAGGGGGAAAAATAAAAAGGAAGAGAAAAAAGCAAACTAAAAATCCTGTTACAAGCAGCTAAAGCCAGAAACATATTTCCTAGTTTGAAATCGAGGACAAAGAACCCGGCTGGTACTGACTGACCGACAATTGTTCAAGATAAACTAATTATTACTGTATTATCATTCATTGCCTACCCGAGCCGCCTCAATATCCCATATCCCATATCCCATATCCCATATCCCATATCCCATATCCCTACAAACCCGCCCTCCCCCAAGAACATCCAGCATCTCGCAAAACATGCTCGCGAACACGCAATGCCACGCATGAGGGTAGGAAAGCCACAATAGACAGACAGAAGAACAAGCAGACTCAAGATTTTCCCGGTCCCAGTCCCACGGTTGTTCACCCACCAAACCCCCCCAAGCCACGTGGATCCTCTCTCTCACCGCGCAGCTGTTGGGGGTTCAACTTTTATTGCATTCCAATATATGTCGTTCCTGCGTATCTTGTATCCAAAAGGGAAAGAGTCAAGCGGTCAAGAATACTTAGTGGCATGTAGGTAAATCATGACTCTCCCCATTCCTCTTCCTCTTCCAAAGACGGCTGGCTGGGCTGCTCGTACTGTACAACGAACGGGACGAGGTCGCCGAGGATTAACCATAACACGGCCATGGCATATCTCGCGCTGTTGGCACCGAGACCAAAAAAACCCCCCAACTGCATCAAAACTTACGAGTTGGCTTTTTCGGGTGGGGGGACAAAGATGGTTGGTGGTAAACACGAAGGCCGCCCAAATTACAGGCCGGGTTCAGACGAACTTCGGGTTCGGAAGATAGATACATACATACATACTTACATACATACATATACATAAATAAGCATGCACTTCGGAAATCTCCCTCCCTCCCCCCACTTGATCTCGGAGGCGGCTGGCGCCAGCTGGGTTGATTTTCATGTCGTGACTATTGGGTGGGAGTACGAATGTAAGCCTCTGTTGAGGTGGACGATAAGCTTACATTTGATATTGATGTTGATGTTGTTTTGATGTGAGAATCTCACACCGTGGTGTTGTCTATAACAGATTTCTACTATCACTGCGTCACAGAAAAGTTTGGAAACAGGAAGACCTCTAGCTTTTGAAATGTATGTTGCTTGTGCAGCGGTTGTATTACTATTTGACTCTTTTGACACAAGAAAATTCGTTAATCCGAGAACAAAAATGAAAGTCCGTCTAATATGTACATATGTTGTTTCTCAACTCAAAACTCCATGTTTGGTGCCACCGACCATCCAAATATATAAGTATCACCTTCCCAACTCCCTCTCGAATAGAATTATTAAGTGAACGTGAACGCAAAAGCGTTGCATGAAGTTGTCTTGATAAAGAGCCAAAGCTTTTCTCAACAAATTCGTGAAGCTCTGAGTTTCCTTCTCAGATGTGTGTAAATGATCCAAATACCTCGTACCAAACAAGAGTGCTTTATCATTAAAAATTATGCCCATCCATATATGCAGACCGAGCTTTCTACTCAATATTCAAACCCATAGCAACGAAGCAAATTCTCAAGGTTCTAATGATTTACCAAGAGAACGTCATCAACGCAGGGTTGAGTGCGAGCGGCAGTAACAAGTGACTTGCGGTCACAGTAGCCATGGGGAGGATGGCTACGAAATCTGTGATCTCCCAGCCGTATGGAATAAATGGTGCCACAGCCAGGATGATCATACCAGCGATACCAAAGAGCGAGAACATGAAGGAGAACTTGAATTTCTTGAGCACCTTGGGGACTTCGATAAAGAAGTTGCTGAATTCGGCCTCCTTGGAAGTGGCACCCCATGTCATATCGATTTCAAACATGTGGGCGAGTAAAGCTTGAGAAACGTGAAGGGAGAGACCACCAAGGAAGATTGCGAGCATGAGGGTCCACTTGAAGTTCTCGAAGAGTGCGTACAACAAGCTTCTCTCGCCGATTCTGTATCGCATAACTGCGAGGGCGATGTTTCCGAGGCCATTGAAGACGATGATGATGGAGAACCAGACCTTCCATGAATCGACGTAGTATTTGTCTAGGTAACCGTTGAACCAACCAATAGCGAAGTAGTTGGCAGTTGTCATGATCCAGGCAGCGCCAATGGCGTAATAGGTTCCGATATAAGAGATAATGGTGACCTTGGATGTGAATCTGATGTTGGAGAATAGGAACTGACGGAAGAGAGGAGTGAAAGGACCCTTATAAATCCACTTGCGGATTGGGTGGAAGAGCAATTCGTTACAACCGTAGGCATATTTCTCCCAACGAGCAAGCTCATCGTAGACAGTAAGAGATACTCCCTCCTTGAATCCTTCGCCTGCCCAAGCAGCGAGACGAATAGTATAGCCATTGACCTGGAGACGGAGAGACATATCGAAATCCTCAGACACGTGGGACTCGGACCAAAACTTCTCATAGTTATCCTCATCAACATATGATACCTGCTGGATAGCAGACCAGCGGAGAATGGCGTTGTGACCAACGAAAGGAGCTACGTCACCATTGGACACAGTGTAACGAATGGCGCTGTAAATAAGATTGGTGAAGAAAGTAATACCGTTCTCGAAGTAAGTGTTCACAACCTGCATGACACCTGAAGAGAATTGCATGATGCCAACTTCTGGAGATTGCTCCATCTCAGAGCAGGCATCGAGAAGACAATCAGCAGGGACACGAGTATCGGAATCAACTGCAAATAATTAGCGATTGAAAAAACCTCAATGATTTTTAAAATGACTTACTGAGCAAAATGTAATCTCCAATTCGGATGTTTCCGTCAGCCCAAGCGCGTCCGTTGTCTTCGAGAGCCTCCTTCAAGCATCGTTCATAAGCCTGAGCCTCATCGGCCTGGGTCCAATCGACTGGTCGCTGGATCATATTCAATTTCTCCTCGACCATACAAGAGATATGAAGACCGAAGTTCATGTTCGAAGCCTAAAAAAGAAAAGATCGTCAGTATTCAGCTAATCAACCAGGCTAAGTCCGCCATCGTGGATTTAGGGCGAATGGAACACCACAGCTTCAGCCACAGAACACAAATTGTATCAGAATATATGTTTGTGGATCGCCATCGTGATATCATTCCACACTTGCAATAAGAATTTTACGATTGGAAGGGTACGCGAGTTTGAGGCTTACTTTCTTGACTGCGGGAGGTCAGCTTATATCAACGACAATTCTCAAGAATGAATGCTTACATTTTCCCTTTCTGATGAAATTATCACCATGCTTTGGTCTGGCAGTCCATCCGATGCTGTGGTCGGCATAAAATTCGATTCTGGCACGTCTTTCCTCCTCGTCGATAATTTGGAGACCGTCGTCGTTGATGAACATGTTGGCGGAGCCTCCTTGCAACTCATAAGTGGAGATGGCTTGTTTAATGGACTTGACTGTTGGTGCGATGACGGAGCTAAGGCCCTCCTTGTAGACGGGGCATTGAATGGTGATGTGTGGTAGGATTGCACTTTGGATGCGGGGTGGAGCCCGAGCCGAGTAAAACTTAGAGTTTATGGTTAGTTGTCGGACAGGTCCGAAAAGTTGTGCCAGACAACCGATGATGACTTGACCGAAGAAAAGGGTGAAGAAAATCTGTACAGGAGTCAAGGCGAGGAGAGCTAGACGGATATAGCTTCCATCAACGGCTACTTCGACAGCGAGTTGTCTACCACCGGCTCCCAAGGATACCATGATCAAGATCATGGTGAGGGATACCAAGACGGTGTTTTGCAAGTGCAGTGGACGCTTCTCAGGAACAATCTCTCCGCTCTCTTCGTCAATCTCATAAACGCCAACATTGGCTTCTTTCTTCTCGTCATCATCTCCTGCGTCTCCAGCTTTCCAGACAAGCTCCATAAGCTCCGATTCAATTGCTTTCGCGCGCTGAACCAAGTGTAAAGCTTCATCATCCCAGACAACCAATAAAGCCTCTGAAGCGACGAAGGCAGCGAACTGATGCTTTCTCGCTCTTGGTAGATCTTCAATGGTGGGCAGAATTTGTATACGGAGACCATTTAGGAGTGGCACGTCAACAGCATCGGGAGACCATTGCAAGAAAGTCTTGATAACTCTCGAGTTTACTGTCATGGCGCACTGGATCTGGTTAGCAAAAAGTCTTGCAGCGAGGGAGCGAGTTTTTTTGCTCTCAAACTTACCTGAACATTGAGTGCAGCACAAGCGGCAGCGAATGGTGAACTGCCCAATTGTGGCGGGCAAGCCATGTATGTGTTCTTGGACTTTCTCAACAGCACACCTTCAATCTCTCCACTTCCATCGCTGACCCACAGGTGCGAGCATTGCTGCTGGTATAGATAGTTTACCATGACCTCGTGCTTGATATCGTCCAGGAATGTGGAGCTTTGCGTCGAACGGTTGGAAATGGAGTTTCTGGACGATCCAAACCTCGATGCCGGGGGTTGTAATTCCATGTTGAAACTGTTGTGAGGGGAGTCGGATGGCTGCTTCTCAGTCACCTCGAGCGCCGGAGCAGTGGTCGCTGCTGGCTCAGGCTTCTTCGCCTTGAAATAACCGCCCAAACCCATCTTTGCGGGTGGTGCTTCGTTGACGAGTTGTTGTTCTGAGGGGTGGTCGGCGTAGTATTAAAGTATAAGGGTATGAATGTGGGGAGCAATCTTCCAGAATCCCCAAAGCACCTTCCTTGAACGAGTGACGGAGGCGGGGATGTTTCCTTATACCCGGTTCATTAAGTACCGGGGAGTAAGATGAACGAGGGTTGACTGTATGTATGGACGTTGAGATGTGCTGGTGTCTACTCAAAAGGAAGAATTATGTGTAGTGGAAGTGTCGATACCGGCGAGCACAGTGTTTGGTAAAACGAGAGTAGGACAATGATGGAGAAGGGAGCACGAAGATACTTGGGGAGGAGTATATGTTCGATTTCTGGCTAGGCGAGGAGCAAGGACGGCAGAGTGGATTCAGCAGCTCACTGGACGGAGTGGAGAGAGAGAGAGCGCGCGCCAGCTAGTGTTAGATATTCAGTTATGAGGAGATGGACGAGAACGAGGATCGATCCAGCTGGCGTTATTTGGGTTAGCAGCAGTAGCCATTAGATATTCACTAGCACGAAGATAGAAAAAGATAGGACGTGTGGGTGACTGGACTCCTGGCCTGCTCGAGAGACCAGGAAAAGCCAGACATGGCCCCAATTGTTTCCCACATGCACAGATGTATGTACAGATGGATGGATGGACCGAAACAGGGTAGAGCCGGGGCAGCGGAGAGGAGCAAGTGGATTGCGAGGCGAGATAAGGAGGGCAAGATGGGTGTGTAACCGGGGCAGCGTGGACGCCCACGAACCGAGGAGCCCAGCGACAAAACGGGTTAGTGAGGTCAATCAAAGTCAGGCAGGGTCAGCCGAGATCAGGCCAGGGGCCTAGATCAGGGTCCGGGGTTCATCGGTGGTCAGGGGTCAATCAATCATGGCTTGCAGATTAAATGCACGGGCGTTGTTGCACTACAGGACTAGGGGGGTTCTGGAGGCTTGGGGTACGTAAGATAACGTCAATAATTAATTAATTAACCAAAACCAAAACCAAAACCAAAACCGAACCAAAGAAAGGCCCACGGAGATTTTATGTATGTGTGAGTCCGAAGTAAAAGCCTACGAAGTAAGTCTCTCTGCTCTGGCGTCTTCCCCTGGTACTGTACGGTAATCACCGTACTTTATTTTCCTCGTAAATCCAACAACTCGTGAAAAAGTCCCTTCTCGGCGGGCGGGTTTTAATTATGTCGTCCTCTGTATCTCCCCCCGGCCCCAGTTCGAATCGCTTGCGA